>Ga0315288_10002688_pt1 | contig 22854 bp, 22 predicted proteins | sample YL17G11_20_MG_FD_203454 | JGI IMG/M metagenome (GOLD analysis project Ga0315288, IMG submission 203454) | Sediment microbial communities from Yellowstone Lake, YNP, Wyoming, USA - YL17G11_20 | ecosystem: Environmental > Aquatic > Freshwater > Lake > Sediment | place: USA: Wyoming | collected...
AGGACATTTCGTATGCATATATGGATATACACGCGAATCATCACTCTAAACATGACCTAACTCACGCAAAATCAACATGAAAGCAGAAATGCTTGCAACAGAATTTTTCAACCCATCCCCTACTCAGTATACTCGATTTCGCGCCGATTTTCGCTCCAACTCATTGATTCTGCGCGACATCCCCGAATTCTGACCCTTCAGGGGGGTACGCCCCGGTGGGTTCAGGGGTGGGCTCTCCGGTAGGCTCTCCACTGGGCTCTGGGGTGGGCTCAGGGGTAGGCTCTCCACCCCACTCAGGGGTGGGCTCAGGGGGGGACTCTCCAGGGGACTCTCCCCTGGGCTCTCCACCCCACTCAGGGGTGGGCTCAGGGGTGGGCTCTCCAGTGGGCTCAGGGGGGGACTGGGGGGTGGGCTCACCAGGGGGCTCTCCGGTGGGCTCTCCCCCCCGCTCTCCACCCCCCCCCTGGGGTGGGTGCGCACTTGACCACTGGACCTTTCGGCCGCTGGGGTACTTCCTGGTCGGTTTGCATTCAGTATTCTACCTTCTGCCTTCTGACTTCGTCCTCTGCTCCACGCTCCACCCCACCCTGGGATTTCACGCGCTTTGAGGTTTCTCCTCTTCGTTTCGGCGAGGTGAAACCTCGAAGCCTCAGAGAACCAGGGGCGCGATTTCCCGCGCCCCCTCTTCATCAGCTTGCGCTTGAAGCTTGCGCTTGTAGCTCGAGCTTGTGCCTATTCCGTCAGAATCAGCTTCCGGCTCTCATGGTAGTTCTCAGTTTGCAGTCGTACGAAATAGACCCCTCTGGGCAACTGTCGCTCGCGGTCGTCTCTTGCATTCCAGGTCAAGGTGTAGACACCCGGTTTCTGCGGCATAGTCAGCAGGTTCCTGACCCGCCTGCCCGTGATGTCCATGATGCAGACTCGGGTCAGACCTTTGACATTGGTCTGGTACCTAATGCAGGTTAAGCCGTTGAACGGGTTAGGTGCGGGCGCGTACAACATGGGGCGAATCGCGGGGTCGAATACCCCTGCGCTCTGCCCGCCTCCGCCTCCTCCGCCACTCAGGTCATAGCGGTCGCAGCAGGCTTCATAGTAGTCAGCTCGCGGCTCCTCCGAATATGCGCAGTCAATGTAGCAGACCGTATCACTGTCCTGCTTGGCAGTCTCAAAGGCGATGTGCGGGAAGGCGACCGGGTCGTTTCGTGCGACAATCGTAAGGGTGGTGCCAAAGTTGACCCTGGCGTTGATGATGCGGGTATTGGTTCCGGTCTGCACCTGCCAGGCGACCACTACCGAGTCATCATCGACCGCCACGGTCGGATAGTCGCAGGGATTACTGTCACTGCTCAGGGCTACGGCATCGCCCCAGGTGTTGTAGGCGCTGCCGACAGCCTGTCCTTTGGCCTGGATACTCCCGGTATCGCCTTCACACCATACTACCAGCACGGAGTCCGCGACTTCGATGGCCGCGTGTCTGGACAAGCCTTGGGTGTTGGATAGGTTATGCGCATTGCTCCAGGTGATTGGCCGGTTGGTGTCGGGCCGGACGCTGTCGGTTGATGCCCGGTAGTGGATTTCAGTCCCCTTCTGCCAGACTACACTCAAGTAATCTCCGGCTCGGGCACTGATTGCGGGCAGGGAGTCCTCAGCCAGAGCTGCCCGGTCCAAGGTGTCGGTATCCTGGACTCCATTCTGGTTCAGTTTGACCAGGACCACGAATGAGGAGTCAACTTGGTGATTCTGAAGCGCAAACACGCAGTAAGCTGCGGTCTTGCCCTTTCCGCCCGGGTCAGACCGGGCGCCGATGATTGCCGGAGCGCCGGGTTCGGTGCTATCAGTTGGACTGCCGCAATCATAGACCGTCAACTCCTGCCAGGTTGTGGAATCGGTGCTTCTCGTCTGGCATTTGACGCCCGGGCTGCTGTCACTGCGATAGGCTACCCAGAGGCGTTTGTTCGTATAGTCCAGGTCAATGCAGGGCAGGTCGCCGCCATCCAAGTCTGTCCTGGTCCACTGACTGGTCCCGGCCGGCGCTTCGGCGTAATACACGGCTCCAGCCTGCGTATGATAGACCATGTGCAAGGTCGTGCCGCTGGAATCGGTCTGTTTGACCAGCTTCCTGCCGTTATTGCTCTCGGTGGCATTGGCTGCAGCAGCCGAGCGGTCGAAGTTGCGGTCAGAGCAGGCTTCGAACCAGGTGTCGCCGGCCGCCCTGGAGGCCCACAGACCCCGCACCTTGAGCCGGTCCCGGGATGGACCATCGGTGATTGAGGTGTCGGCCAGGATATGCGGGTGGTTAGCGATGGAGTCCGACAGGTCGGCAATCGAGTCCCTGACTCGGGCGCGAATATGCCAGGAACCGGCAGTGCCCTCAGCCCAGGCTGCAACCTCGTTGGTCGAGAGGACTGGAAAGTCCTTCGGGACCAGGTTGTCGTTAGAGACCGGAGACCCGCCAGTCCAGTTGCTGTAGGCGGTGGCAACATCGTGCGAGACGCGCATGATGGCGATGTTGCTGTTGCTCTTCCGGCGAAAGACCAGCCAGACCCGGTCTTTGAACTGCTCCAGATGGGGACGAACCGCGCTGACCACGCCGCTGCCAAACTGTTTGGCCGAGCTCCAGAAACCGGTCCCGGTCGCGGTCGTATCATACCGGGCAGTCCGGTAGTACGTGTAGAGGTTCTTCTGATATGCCACATGCAAGGTATCAGTGATTCCGGAGCAGAGCGAGACTGCACTGTCCCGGTCATTCGTGACCGCTGCCTTGTCCAGCGTGTCATAGTAGACATTCAGGGTATCGAACCGAGCATGGAGCACGAAGCTGTTGGGACTCCCGCTCTGGTACACCGGAAACACGACTTGGCCCAGCGCCGCCGAGGTCCCTTTCCACTTGCCTCGACTCTGAAACACGGTCAGGGCTGCCGGACCCACGTGCTGGCCAGAGGCCGGGGCGAAGATGACTTTGGTTCGCCACACCGACCCATTGTAGACCATGCCGATTACGGAGTCCCCACGGGTGAAAGTCGCATAGGGCAATCCGTCGGGTCCAAGGCCGAGAGCAGGGTGCCGGCCCGTCGTCAGCGAATCCCAACCGCTGGTTGCCGAGTCCAGGCTCGGGCAGTAGAAGACCAGCGGATTGCCGGACTGGGTGAATTCGGCCACGGCCTGAATCGGACTCGAACCTGTAGCTCGGGCCATCGTCCGAGGCCCATTGACGCCGCCCTGACTGCCCAGAATCGGCAAAATCCGGAACAGTCTGAAGGATGTATTATTGTCCCAGTTGAGCTCGACGAAGCTCCGATTCTCGTTCACCACCGCTTTGACCAGGTAGTTGCCTGAACTGTCAATCTGCCATGGCCCGTCGCTGTAGACCTTGAGCGGTTGTCCGTGGTAAATGACCGGCAGATGGGCAACCTGCGCGACCTGGACGCCGTTCGCATAGAACTTGACCGGCGCCGGCGTCTGCGCGTCCTGCGTGATGGCCGAACTTGGGGTATTGCTGGTGTTGCTGATTCTCGCGCATAGTCGTCTCATCTGCGGCCATACCGACGACCCGGGCACAACCGAAATCCAGAGGCTGTCCACCACCAGGTCAGGCCTCAGCGCGTCCTGATTCGCTGGCTCGTGGACATAGACCGGAATCGTGTCGAGCGATACCGAGAACCAGCCGTCAAGGCTGGGAGCAAAGGACGTCGAACCACCTGACCGCTGCTGCAAGTCCAGCTTGGCGGTGTCAATCAGATTGGTCCTCACGGGCACTTTCACGGAAACCGTCTCCGCGTTCGCTGCGTAGTTCCGCCAGCCCACCCATGTCTTCTTGTGCGTCGCCGTGTCCTCCAATTCATAGACCCGGGAGACGGAATCGGTCACGGGATTGCCGGACAAGACCCTACCGTTCATTCGTTTGCCCAGTAGTTCCTGCGTCATCTGGCGGTAAGCATAGTAACACGCCTTCCTTGTCCAGACCACCTGACCGGGATTGCTGGTGTCGGGCCACAGAAATCCCGAGTTGTAACCGCCACTGGCCCAGAACACGCGGTCGTAGAAGTTGACCGGGTCGCCTGCCAGTGCCATAACGTTACCGGCCGGCACCGAAAGCGCTGACAGGCCCGGCGGACCTCCGAGCCACGAAAGCTCGGTCGCCCAGAGAGGCTTGTCGCCATCGCTATTGCCCCTCATGATGCTCCGGATGGTGTCATTGTCCCGGGCGAAGATTGCCGGGTTGAGCGCCAATCCTGACGACTCCTGGTACGGATGCACTGAAACCCCGAAGTCGTCGGTGCGCTGGCGGTAGTGGTAGTAACCCCGCAGCCAGTCCTTGCCTTTGACCAGGCGGCGGTAGGTAGCTGGCGGAATCGGGTGCGGGTCCTCGACCTCGACGCCTCCCAGCGCGCCGACAAAGACCTCTGCTTCAGGGTCGGCTATTTGAGCGGCCTGGAGCGAAACGTCGCAGATTCGGGCGTAGAGCGACTCGACGATGCTGACGGAGTCCTCGAAGCTAGAGTCGACCGGGTAGCCGAAACCCGCCTGCGGACTCGTCATGTAGTTGGGTTCATTCCCTATCTCCCAACAGCGAATTCCAAAGCTGTCGCCCAACTCCGCTCGGTTCCCGGTCCAGAACGTGCCGCCCGGCTTGTACCGCATGACTACCCGGTACACGAAATACGCCCAGTAGTTGTCCGGGTTGACCGAGTCACCACTCAGCACCGGCTCGGCCAGATTGCGAGGCGGGGTGCTCCTCCAGACCCACCAGAGAGTGCTCTCGGGGATTGACGTATCCGTGCATGCCCAGTAGGCGCAACCGTCGAAACAGAACAGCGTCCGGATTCCGTGACGGGCCAGCGATTCTATGGCGATGTCAGAAAACGACCAGTCCCACGAGTCCACGGGTGCGCGCAAGGACTCTTGAATCCACAGCCCCCGGCAACACCGCCACCAGCCCGCGCCGGCCGAGTCAAACACGGGCACGACTGCAAGCCAGGGCCAACCGTTGTTCTTGTAGCCCTCAAGGTTCTCATTCACTCCGAAGAACTCCCTGCTCACCGCCCGATTCACCCCCTCAATCCGCGCGCAAAGGTCCCAGTACAGCGGCTGAGTGTTGCCCGGAACCGACATCATGCCATACTGATACGGATTCGTCGTGTCGGCATACCAGTTCAAGTTCTCGTTGTGTCCCGGGTTTGAGTGCGTCACCTTCAGCACGTACTCCTTGCCCTTGATGAGCGGTGGTCCGGTCGGACTCAGTTCGGCCCGGACGTAACGATAGGCGCTCTCGGGCGCAGCGGCAACACGGCCATCGTAGCACAACTGAGTTCCCTTGAGAACCTCGAAGTAGTACTCTCCGCCCGAATTCGCCGCCCCAACAAAGAACTCGGCCCACAACAGCGAATCCGACGTGCAGGTGAAGCTCTGAGTTACTCCGTCCGGCCCATAGACTGTGTCGTTGAAGTTCCTGTAAACGTCAACGTCGTACTGGCGGCATGCGGCCGAGGCTGCCGCCACCAGTGTAACTAACGCAATGAAAGCGCGTTTCATTGGTTATCTCCTTTTCCCGAACTTGATCATTCTCTGCGCCCTGCCTTGCCCGGACGGCTCGACCGAGACGAAGTAACAGCCATCCGGCAGAGCGCTGATGTCAACTCGCTGCGGGCGAAGTTGCTTTCCCGGGTCAGGAACGAATGGAATATCCAGGACGACTCGCCCAACAGCATCATACAACCTGACCGTATTCCTCGTGTTTGTGTTCTGTTTCACCTCCAATCTGATATCAACGAAACTCGACGCCGGATTCGGCATCAACTCGAATGCTTGCGGTATTGGCGCGACTGGACTTGCTTCAGCTATCTTGCTTGTGCTCGTTGTCTCGAAGATGCAGACGCCACCGCCGTTGCAGGCAGCGTAGATGAGGCCGTCTTTCCGGAAGACCCGTCGTACCCATTCCGGCGTGATGTAGTAGCCAACGTCATACATGGCAGATGGGTCACTTATGTCTATGACCCGCAGCCTGCTTGGGTAGGGCGTAGCGGATGTGCCGACGAAGGCCAGATTGCCATCCAGGACAAGGTCAACAGGAGTGTCGAGGCCAAAGGGGAGCGACTCAATCACGAAAGGCGCAGCCGGATCGGCGACGTTCACGGAGTAGAGCTGGGTTACGCCGCCCACGAAGGCTGTCGTGTCCTTCACTGCGACGCCCAGAGCCCGTTTGGCCAGGACACCGATTACACCGGGCAACGCCGGATTTGCCACGTTGACTATCTGTAATGATGTCAGGTTCGCCACGAAAGCGAGGCTATCCCTCAGGCGTATGCCCCATGAGCTATTCGGCAGGTTGCAGCTCCCCACCAGCCTCGGATTTCGCGGATTGGCGATGGAGAAGATCTCGAGCTTGTAGTTCTCGGCGACGTACGCGAGTGTGTCCCGAATCGCAATCGCCTGGCCCGCATTGTACATTCCGGCTGTCCCCGCCAAGAAGGGACGCGCCGGGTCCGACACTTCAAGCACCCGGAAATTGGTCAAGTACCAGACTGAGGCCATCAGAAACGCAAATGAGTCGCGGGCCGCCACGGCGCGTGCTTGCGGCGACAGCCCCGTAGTATCGTACGTGCCTCGCTGCGTCGGATTGGCGGGCACGGCAACATTCAGTATCTGCATGCCCGAATAGAGGTTCGCCACGTAGGCCAAGTCGCGGTCGACGGCTATGTCTCGCGATTCAGAAGCGGCGGCAACCGTTGTGTCTCGGAACGGATGCACGGGGTCAACGATATTCACGGTCGCCAAGCCCTCATAGCCGCTGGCGACGAAGCTGTAGCTGTAGGGACTTCGGGTCCAGACCCCGAACAGGTCGCCCGCAAGCTGGAGGTCGCTGACTATCGACGGGCTGGCGGGATTCGATACGTCGAGAATCTGGAAGCTGGCCAGATAGACGTAGAAGCTGTTCTTGTAGATGTCGGCTACCCTGATGCTCGTATTCCGGCCAGTCTCGTTGGGATGGTAAGGGTCTGAGACATTGGCAATCACAAACGCCGCACTCGGATAGGCTTCGGTGTAGTAACAGAAGCCGCTTTCAACCCAAGCCGACCCAATCTGGATTCCGCTACTCAACGTACTGACCTGATGCGGATTCATCGGGTCGGTGGCGTCAATGACGTACAAACCCCAGCGGTCGCAGAGATAGGCAAAGCCCGAGTCTGCCGCAATGTAGTACCCGCTGTCGGCACAAGCCCCGAGTCGCTGGAAGCTGTCCGGCGCGACTATCCGATATGCCTTGAAGCTGTCGGCGTCAATCGTATAGGCCATTGTGTCGCTGATGCACATGTCAACCGCACTGATGGGCAGGTACTTGATTCTCGTGACACTTGCCGGATTGGCGATATTGAAGACCTCGACTCCGCCCTGAAGCACGCAATAGAGAATGGTGTCCTCCAGGATTGGCCTATCCACGACATACCGGCACTGAATCTCATTCACGATTATCGGGTTATGGGCATTGACGCAGTTGAAGATTGCGACTTCACTACCCAAAGCCAGATAGACAAGACTGTCTCTGCCGGTGACTCTTGCCGCCGGTCCCCGACCCCATTTCCCGACCAGCCGGACGTTCAAGGATTCCGGCTCGCTCAGGCTCTGATAGAACGGCCCCAACTTCGGCTCGCCCTTGAGCCGATTGTAGTACTGAATCCACGGCGGCAGTCCTCTATCCGCCTCCTCCCGCATCTGCGGCCAGTCCTTCGCCAGACCCATTGTCCCAAGCACCAGCAGAATCACCAACACGGTCTTTGTTCGCATAACCACCTCGCTTTGAACGATAATAGTCCGAACCGAATCCAAGTCAAGCAGCCACTTCGCCCCATCTGCGGGGACTTCAGTTGGTTGTGTCGCTCTGGGCGCCTTGGCGGTTGCGTTTGTTATCGGTTCCGGACATGCCGTTCGACGACGGCCTTGACTGAGAGGACAAGACAGTAGTCCGGCAAGTTGTTCTCGGGAACCGGCGCTTCCTTGAGGTTGGTTTCCAGAATCGCCTGCGCGGGATAGGCGCCTAGCTTCTGAATCGGATCTCGGGGACACTCTTCTCCGTCGGCCTTGCAGTCAAGTGGCCAGTGAATCGGTGGAGTCTCGGACCGGCTTGACAGGCGCGGAGCGGAGTGTTACCATTTCCATCGAGACCATGACCAAAGTCGAACAGATTGAGCACGAAGTTCAGAGCCTCACCGGCGATGAACTGGGAGACTTCCGAAGCTGGTTCGCCGAGTTCGATGCCCGGGTCTGGGACCGGCAGTTTGAGGATGACGTTCAATCCGGGAAGCTGGACGCGGTCGCTGACCGGGCCCGGCGCTTCTTTGAGGTTGGCTTCCAGAATCGCTCGAAGCGAACGTGATTGACTTGTCGGAACGCCTATGTAGACTTGATATATGCAGCGCTACGACTTGCCGATAGTCATGGAGAAGGACGAAGATGGCTATGTGGGCTATTGCCCCGACCTTCAGGGCTGCTACACCCAGGGTAAGACATATGAGGAATGCCTGGGCAACCTCAAGGATGCCATCGCCCTCCACATTCAGGACCGACTCGCCAGCGGCGAACCGATTAGGCGGCTGGAAGTCCTGAGTGTCGCGACCGTTGAAGTAGCCGTGTGAGTCCCAGGCTGCCCCGTCGGACCGCAGCGGAGATGCGTCCTGCAGTCGAGCGCGCCGGATTTCGACTTGTCCGCCAATCAGGAAGCCACCAGATATTCAAGAACGCCGCTGGCGTCCGGATTACGCTACCGATGCACAGCGGCCTGATAGTCCATCCCAAGATACTCAGGAGGATTATTGCCGACATGGGACTGACAGCCGAGCAATTCGAAGCGCTGCTCTGACGAGCAGCCAAGATCGCCTGCCGAGCCACGCCAAGTCAGGCGCCGGTGGTCTCAGCGCTCTTGTCCTTGTCGTTGTTGTCGGTTCCGAACGTGCCGTTCAACGACGGTCTTGACTGAGCGGGCGAGACAGTAGTCGGGCAGGTTGTTCTCAGGAATCGGCGCGGCTTTGAGGTCAATCTCGAGAATCGCCTGCGCCGGATAGGCACCGAACTTCTGAATCAGGATGTCGACGACCTCTTCCTCGGGTTTGTCCGTGTTGTCCAGAATCTCCTGCTTCATTCGCTTGAAGAGCTCAGTCACGGGATAGCCGGTTGTCTCTTCGACTATCACGCAGGATTGCGCGGCCGTGAGTTCAGAATCAGGTTCCTCGCCGCGAGCCGCCGGGCGGTAGGCACCGAGATACTCCTCTTGGAAGAAAGACATGGCGACTTCGAACAGCCGTTCCTTTTGCTCGATGTCGAGCTTCAGCCCGAGGTCGTTTGAAACGGTTTGCAGGTTCTCTCGGACAAGGGTCTGGACTTCGGCTACGCTCCGGTTGAGTAGTTCGTAGAGCTGTTTCGCATACAATAGCCATACCTTCTTGGGATTGAACATGGGATTTCAGAATGCGGCGCGCAGAATCCGGAGAACCACAGAGCTCACAAAGAAGGCACGGAGGGCACAGAGAGAAAACAAGGCAGTCTCAGAGTGCAGGTTGCAGACTTCAGAATGCATGGTCCGGAGAACCACAGGGCTCACAGAGAAGGCACAGAGAGCACGGAGAGAGGGTATGGGGATTTCAGAACGCAGAATGCAGATTGCAGAATGCGGAATCCGGAGAACCACAGAGCTCACAAAGAAGACACAGAGAGCACGGAGATAGGGTATGGTGATTTCAGAATGCAGAATGCAAATCGCCCAGAAGCGGAATCCGTGTTCATCTGTGTTCATCGGTGGTTGCCTGGGCAGTTGGCGCGCGGCGGTCCCAGCCCGTAATCCGAAAGCCGAGCCGGTCGGCAAGAGCAAACCTTGCTCAAGTCCGAATCCGAGGTGTTTGAGCCGGTGGCCGTCCGAACCGATGGCGACGTGTTCCAAGCCGGCGTTGCGGGCGACCTTGAGAACTGCCTCGGAGGGGTACATCTCAACCGGGGCGTGGCGCAGGCCGGAGGTGTTGATTTCGATGGTCAGCGGAGGATGTCGCAGGATGCGCTCAAACACGCCAGGCCAATAGGGCTTCGCGCGCTCGACCAGTTCATTCCCGAACTTCTCCATGCTGTACTTCTTGAACACGTCGATATGCCCGATGGCATCGAACAGGCCGCTTTCAATCGCCCGGTTGAGGAGGTCGAAGTAGCCTTCAGTGGCTTCCTGCGCGTTGGCCCGGGCATAGTAGAAGTCGTTCTCATCGTGGGCGGTAATCGCGATATGGTCTATGCAGTGGATTGAACCCAGGACGTAGTCGAACGGATAGCGTCGGAGCCAGTCGGCAAGTTCCTTTTCGATGCTCGGGTCATACCCGACCTCGACTCCGAGCTTGACCTCCAGCGGCGCGAATTCCCGGCGCGCCTGCTCGACATCAGCAATGTAGCGGTCAATCCAGTCCGAAAGCATGGGCACCCATTGACCATCAAGCCGGACCCGGTCGTCGAGTTCTTTGCGGACCGGGTCAATCTCGAAATGCGGGGTGAAGCAGATTTCGGTGAGGCCGAGGGCAAGAGCCTGGCGGCAATAGTCGGCGACGCTGCCTTCGGCGTCCTGAGAATAGTCGGAGTGGACATGGTAGTCGACCATCTTCCCAAGTATATCCACCGATTACACCGATTCCACAGATTGTTTGTGCCCCGAATCCCGAGAATAACTCACCACCAAGACACCAAGGCACCAAGAATCCGGATTCCGGACTCTGATTGTGTCTTTGTGCCTTTGTGTTGAACCCGGGATTCAGTACCGGAAACTGAGGCTGAGGCCGGCGTCGCAGGTTGTGAAGTTCTGCCACGTGACGCCGAACTTGGCGCTGACGCTGAGCCAGTTGAGCGGGCGGAGATTGGCCGCGACGAACCCGCGCCAGCCCGAGCCGGTGAAGGAGACCGAACTGCCCGGCAACCCGGGTTCGTAGGCGTAGACCCGGCAGGCCGCGTCATTGACCGCGAAATGACTGACCCCGGCCCGCGCATCAACCGCCCGGAACTCGCAGTCTGCGGAAGCTGCCAGCAGGAGTCCGCGGTGCGAGAGGTCCGAGAGCAGAAAGCGGTCATCCATGCGACCCGTGATGGACAGTTGCGGCAAGAATCGCCAGCCGATGTCGAGCCGGGCGCCGCCGGTGCGGGAGAGTTCGTCCTTGTACGACTGACGCCAGCGCAGGCTGACGCTGAGCGGGTCGGCCTTGCGGGCCAGCGCCAGTTCGAGCCGGGCGGGCATTGAGTCGAACAGGAAGTCGCGTTCGGTCGAACCCGACAAGCCGGCGTCCCAGTCGGCGAAGCGGTAGTCTGCCCGGAAGGTTCCTTCCAGCGTATTGCGGGTCCGGCGCAGGGTGCGGCTGCGGCTGTGAGGCGAGTAGAACGTCTGGTCGAGATAGAGCAGGTTCAGGCGGGTGCGGAATGCGCGCCAGTCGCCGTAGAGGTTGAGCGCGCCGGCCCAGCCCGAGCGCAGCGAATGCCCGACCTCGACGCCAAGCAGATAGTGTTCGGTGTGCCAGGCAAGGTCGCTGCCCATGACCGCGAGGTCTTGGCCGCGAAACCCCGTACTCCCGCTCTCCGGGCTGATGGCGTGCGAGTAGCGGTTGAGCCAGCCGGTGAGGCCGACACCAAGGCCGCCTTGCTGCCAGCCGGCGCGCGCACCGGCAAGGTCCTCAGTGAGATAGTGCCGGCCGGCCAGCTCGGCCGAGTCGATGTGAATGCCGTCCCAGGTGATTGAGCGCACCGAAGAATCGGCGTTGACAACGGCATCGAGCTGGCTGCGCGAAGCAAAGAGGATGGCGGTCATCGGACCAAGCTGCTGTTGCCAGCCCAGGCCCTGCAAAAGCGAGTTGTCGGCAAAGGTCCGGGGCAGTGAAACGGTCGCGGGTTCCGGGATGCGCTGGGCATCGGCCGGGACCGAGAAGGAATGCGGTGCAGAGAAGACCAGGCCCTGGCCGGCATGAATACCGTAGCTGCCGCCAAAGAACCTCGTTGACCTCACGGCGCAGGAGGCGCCCAGGGCAAGGAAGTCAACTGCATTGAGTTCCTCCGCACCCTTTGCGGATACGAGCCCGACCTGGAGACTGTCGCTCGACCAGGTTACGCGTTCGGCGAGCCGGAAGCTGCGCGCCGACCCGGGCGGTACGCGGTCGAGATAGCTTCGGGCGTACACCGCAAGTCGCGGCGCGGCTTCGGGCCCGGGGAGAATGACCGTGTAGGGGCGGAGCTGGTCGAGCAACTCGGGTGAGAAACCGGGCAGCGTCAGCAGTTGGTCATAGCCGGTCAGGCGTCCGGAGCTTTCCCGGAGCGCGACGATTGACCGGGCCTGGGATGGAGAGAGGAAGGGGATCTCGAGCAGCTCAACCGCCGGCGCGGAGTTCAGGTCGAGCGGATCCGCCTGTAATTCGGCCAGCACCTCGCTCCAGGTGTAGCCGGTCGGCAGGCTGATGTCTTCTTCGAACATCTCGGCTTCGGGTGCTTGCGTGACCAGGCAGACCGCGAGAAGCAGGTTCAAAAACTGAACCCGAGACCCAGAACCTGGGTGTGCTTCAGGCGCGGGCTGAAATGATAGACATAGCTGACGTTCAACCCGCGATACCGGCAGGTCGAACCGACCGCATACTGGAGCGGGTTGGTCGCGAGCCCGGCGCTCATGAAGAGTGCGCGGTGGACTTCGAATCCGGCGCCGAACCTAAAGCGCCAGGCGCATTCGGAATACTCTGCGTCTGCGGCCAGCAACATTTCCTGTGCAGGCATGACGCCGGCGCCAAGCAGCAGACGCACCGGAATCGGGTCGCCGGTTCGTAGCGCGGGCGCATTCAGATTCTGGACCGCGCCGCCGAACCCGAAGCCCGATGCCTGCCAGGCGATGCCGCCGGTGAGCGCCGGGACCAGCTGGTCGGCCAAGGAGGGAACGCGCAGGGCGTAGAGGTTGCCCTGGATGCCGGCGCAGAACCGGGCCGGGAGCGAAAAGGACTTGGCCAGTGTGGCGGTGAGTTCCTGATACCCGCTGAAGCCCAGTAGCGACAGGCTGCCCCCGAAGGCGAGCGGACGCAGGCCAAAGCCGACCCGATTGTACTGGACTTCAAACAGGTCGTACAGTCCGGCATTGCTGAGTTGTATCGAACTGGACGGCAGGTTGCTGAGCAGCGCCGGGTTGAGGCCGGCGGCGTTGGCGGCAAGCGGGACCGCAGCGCCGGCGAGCACAGCGGAGTTGCCGCCGGGCAGGTTGAATTCGAACGCGCTGCAGAGCGCCAGTCCCCAAATCAGCATCATGACATGCCTGCTCTCAACCGACTTCCTTCACTCATTCCGGAACGGCGTCAGGGTCGGTTCCCGACGCCGGTGCGCGCCTATCTCACGATGTACAAGAACCGGCCGCAGTTCGGGCACATGATTACCTCGCTGTGGCGGCGCGTGGTGAGTTCGATGGGCAGCTTGACGTAGCAGCCGCCGCAGAATTCGTTTACGGCCTGGACCACGACCCGGCTGCCGTACCGTTTCTTGATGCGCTCGTATTCCAGCACCAGTTTCGGTTCGATGCGGGCGCAGAGCTCGACGCGCTTATTTTCCGCCGATTTCAGGTAATCAACCGAGGGCGGCTTGAACCCGAGTTCCTTGTAGCCCGGCGCGGTGACGTCGCGCAGGTTCATGTCCAGCTCTTCCAGCGCGCGCAGCAGCTCAATCTGCTTCTTGGTCATCGCAGGCCTTCTTCGGTCTGCTTGATGAGCTGGATCATCTCCAGCGGGGTCTTGGGCGTCAGGTAGAGCTTCTTCTTGGCCAGTTCCTGACAGACCAGCGCGACCCGACCCAGGGTGACGAGATACTGGTTGCCGGGGTCCTGGGGCGGGGCGACAATCAGGAAGAAGAGGTGCGCCGGCTTCTTGTCAATGGCGTCGAAATTGACGCCCTTGGTCGAGCGTCCTACCGCGAGTTCCAGTTTGCTGACCAGCAGTGAGCGGCAATGAGGGATGGCGATGCCCTTGCCGATGCCGGTCGAGCCGAGTTCCTCGCGTTCGTGCAGGCGCTGAAATATCTGCTCGGCATCATCGCCGCTCTTGACCATCGCGATGAGCTCCTGCAGAACATCCGGTTTCTTCTTGCCTTTGAGTTCGAGGTTGACTCGCTCTGCTTTCAACAACGATGTAAGATTCAACTAGTCCTCCTTAAGTCCAGAGATGAACGATGACCGATGAATATCGAGGTGTTCACGCTGCAATTACATCTTCTCGGGCGCCGAAACGCCCAGCAGGTCCAGCGCCTGGCGCATGGTTGCCTGAGTGCAGCGGCATAAGTTGACGCGAAACGCGGTAGCGGCCGCGTCGTCGGAGACGACCCGGGCCTGCTCATAGAATGAATGAAAGGTATTCGCTAGGTCGAGTGTGTAGTAGACCAGGCGATGTGGTTCCAGCGAGCGGGCAGCGCCGGCGACCGTGTCCGGAAAGCGCATGATCATCTTGGCCAGGGTTCGTTCGGCCGGGTCGCGGAATTCAGGCTTGGCCGGTGCAGCATCCGTGTCCACGCCCTTCTCGCGGGCGAAACGCAGGATGCTGGAAATCCGGGCATGGGAATACTGGGCGTAGTAGACCGGGTTCTCACTGGATGTGCGCTTGGCCAGGCTCAGGTCAAATTCCAGATGCTGGGAAGCGCGCCTCATGAGTAAGAAGTATTTTAAGGCATCCACCCCTATCTCGTCAAGGACTTCGTCGATCGTGATGAACTCGCCGGCGCGCTTGGACATGGAAATCTTCTTGCCGTCGCGGAGCAGAGTCGCCCACTGGACGATGACAATTTCCAGTTTGTCGGCCGGGCAGCCCAGCGCCTGGAGCCCGCCCTTCAGCCGGGCGATGTCGCCGTGATGGTCCGCGCCCCAGATGGTAATCAGGCGCTCGAATCCGCGTTCGAACTTCTGGCGGTGGTAGTTCATGTCGGTCAGGGCATAGGTCGGCTCGCCGTTCGACTTGACCAGCACCCGGTCTTCGGTATCGCCGAACTCTTTGGCTTTGAGCCAGAGCGCGCCATCCTGTCTGAAGCTCGCTTCCTTCCCGGCCAGCCGGTTGAGCACCCAGTCGTTAGTCGGGCGGATTGCGGAGTCGTGAACGAAACTCTCAAAGCGCACGCCGAACCGCTCAAGGGTGGCGCGCTGGCCGGCGACGATGCGGTCCAGGGCGAAACTACCCCATTCGGGTCGGGAAATGCCCTGTTTGATGATTTCCTGCGCTACGGGCACGAGGTAGTCGCCCTGATAGCCGCCGTCAGGAATCGTCCAGGGCTCACCCTCTTGCTCGGCGACGCGCGCGGCCACCGACAGGCCGAACAACTCGATTTGCCCGCCGCTGTCGTTGACGTAGTATTCGGAAACCGCGTCGTGGCCGGTGAAGCGGAGCAGGGCGACGATGGCCGAACCCAGCGCGCCGGCCCGGGCATTGGCCACGTTCAAAGGACCGGTCGGGTTGGCCGAGACATACTCGACATTGATACGCTGACCCTTGCCGAAATCAGAGCGGCCGAAATCAGGCTGACCGGCCCGGGCGACGGCTTCAAGAAGGCAGGCATCGGAAAGGAAGAAGTTCAGGAATCCGTTGCCGCCGACTTCGACCCGGGCGAACTCAGGCAAGTCCGCGAACTGAGGCGCAAGTTCCTCGGCAATCGCGCGCGGGCTCTGGTGCCGCACCCGGGCCAGGCCGAATGCGACATTGGAGGACACGTCGCCGAATTTCGGGTCCTTGACAAACTCGATATCATGCCCGGGCGGCAATGGGCCGACCAGCCGGGTCAGATGCTGCTCAACCCGTTCCCGAATCATCGAACCTCTTTTGCGGCAAGTCGCCCCATAGGCGTTCGAGGCCGTAGAATTCCCGGACTTCCGCTACGAAAACGTGAACCACGACATCCCAGAAGTCAATCAGCACCCACTCGCCGTTGTCGAAACCTTCGATGTGCATCGCGGCCTGGTTCGCCTGCTTCATCTTCAAGGCGACTTCGTCCGCCAGCGCCTGGGCGTGAAGCGGCGAATGCGCGGTGCAGATGATGAAGAAGTCGGAAATCGGCGACGCCTTGCGCAGGTCGAGCAGCAGGATGTCGCCCGCCTTCTTGCCCTGCAGCAGGGCGACGATCTTCAGAGCTCGGTTGCGGGCAGTCATGGGCAACAGGATTCGAGGACTCGAGGAATCAGGGATTCAAGAGGAAGACTCAAGGGGTCGAGGATTCCCGGATTCGTGGGAAAGCCCTTGATTCCTTGATTCCTGGATTCCCTGATTCCTTCTCCTGTAATCGCCGGCATCAGAACGGCCTCGCAGATACCGGGAGGAAAGTCCGGTAGTTGATGCCGAGCACGACCGTGCACTCGAGATAGAGCAGGGAGTCAATCGCACTGCCGATTTCAGGCTCGAGCTGGGGCTGGACCAGAAACGGGCCGAGCTTGCGGGCCGGGACCAGCACCGCGTTGCGGATTTCCCGGGCGTACTTCATCTGCGGGTCGCGGCGGTCGATGACACGGGTGCGGGGGATAATCTCGTAGTAGTTGCTGTCGCCATAGACGTCGAAGCCGGCCCGGCTCAGGCTGTCGGCCACGTCGCGTCCGGCGCCCAGCACGCCGCTGGCGTTGATGACCTTGACGCGCACGTCGCCCCAGGTCATCGTCGGTTTGGGCCGGGATTCAGTCACAATCCAGTTGTGCCAGCTGGTCAGCACGGCGTAGCCGATGAAGCCGAACACGAGCAACGGAATCAGCCATTTCAGGAAACGCATGAGCGTAGGCCGCATAGCGAACGCGCTTGCAGTTCAAAGATGGGCCGGACGCAATACGCCGGTTGGCCGCGTCGCGGCTGCAAAATCGCATGTCCCAAGTTCCAATGACCAAACGGGCAGGTCGGGTCTTGGGCATTGGGATTTGGGACTTGGTTTGGACTTTGGACTTTGGACTTCATCGCGCGTTACCGGCAGGTAGTCCCAGCTCGCCTGCTTTTCTTCGCTGGAGTTCGACCTCAACCGCATGCAGCTCGGCCGCGGTGTTGATTCCCATGAACTCAGCCGGGTCGGCGGTCGAGACTGTGGCAATCCGGCCGTTCTGTCCGGCGAGCAGGCGCACCGCTTCCGGAAAGTAGTACTCGCCTGAGACCGGGCTGGGCCGGATTTCACGCAGGACCGGCGCCACCCGGCCCCAGCGAAAGACGTAGAGCCCGACATTCATCTCCCGGATTGCACGCTGTTCCGGCAGAGCGTCCCGCTCCTCGACAATTGCCTGCACTTCGCCCGCCGCGTTGCGAATCACCCGGCCGTAGCCGTGCGGGTCGGCAACCGTCGCCGAGAGCAGGGTCAGGTCCGCAGCCTGCCGCCGGTGCTCTTCAATCAAGCGTTTCATGGTTTCGACCCTGACCAGCGGAACGTCACCCGAGAGAACAAGAACGTCTTCTACATCCGGAATCGCGCCGTCGCAGCTCAGTACCGCGTCGGCGGTTCCCTTCTGCTCGTGCTGGGCCGCGAATTCCAGAGGCTGGCCCGCGAATTCCCGGCGGACCTGCTCCTGACGGTCGCCCACGACCGCGAGAATCCGGTTCACCCCGGCGGCGCGGCAGGCATCAATGACATAGGCGAGCACCGGGCGACCGGCTAGCGGCATGAGCACCTTCGGAACCGGCCGGCCCATGCGCCTGCTCCGGCCGGCCGCGAGGATGATGCCGGTCACGAGAGAGAAGGGGTCAAGGGGTCTAGTGGTCTGGTGGCCGAGTTAGAGCAGGACCGAAGCATCAAGGACTCAGGGGTTCGAGGGTTTCGTTGTTCAGGAGTCTGAACCTGGAGTGTAGTTGGAACGAAGGCAAGTGTCAAAAAGCAAGTATCAAGAATCAAGGAGTTTTCCCGGACTTTGCTCTCTGCTTCTTGCTTCTCGCTCTCTGCTCTCTGGGTTGGTTGTGCTCGTCGACGTTCACCTTGAGGATGCGGTGACGCGCGAGTTCAGTCGAATCCATCAGCGCATAGGCGATGATTATCAACTCGTCACCGACTTCGCCGAGGCGTGCGGCGCCGCCGTTGAGTTTGATGTCGCCGGGACCGCCTTCGATGACATAGGTCTCGAATCTGGCACCGGTCGAGACATTCACGACCTGCACCTGTTCGCTCGGCGCGATATCGGCGAGCCGCAGCAGGCGCTTGTCTATCGCAATGCTGCCTTCGTAACGAAGGTTCTTGTCCGTGATGCGGGGGCGCTGGATCTTAGACCGGGCGACGATTCTCATCATACGGCAGCCCGATGCGCGGGGAGGAGACTACTTCTCCTTCTTTTCTTTCCCTTTTTCCTTCTGGTCGCTTGGCGTGCGTTCCTTGCGCACGACAAGCTCGAGATAGGACATCTCGGCGCCATCGCTTGGACGCTGGCCGAGTCGGAGTATCCGGGTCGAGCCGCCCAGACGGTCCTTGAACCGGGGGCCGATGTCGTCGAAGAGCTTCTTGGTGATCGGCTTGTCGGTGAGGATGCTCTGCGCGTTCCGGCGCGCGGCCAGGGTGCCGAGTTTGCTGTAGGAAATCAGCCGCTCGGCCAGCCGCTGGGCCTGCTTTGCCTTGGGCAGCGTGGTCCGAATCCGCTCGTAGACGAAGAGCGAACGGGCCAGGTTGCGCAGCAGGGCTTTGCGATGGGCCTGGGTGCGGCCCAGTTTCTTGGTCTTCACTCCGTGTTTCATGCTAGTCCTTGCTGACAATCAATCCGGCGACGTCCATCCCGAACGTCAGGCCCAGACCCTCGAGCACTTTCTTCAGCTCTTCCAGCGACTTGCGTCCGAAGTTCTCGATGTCGAGCATCTCCTTCTCGGTATGCTGGACCAGGTCGCCGATGGTGTTGATGCTGATGCGCTCGTGGGTGCGCTTGGAGCGGCCCTTCTTCAGGCAGTTCGAGGCGCGGTTGGAAATCTCCAGTTCGTCGATGTCGCGGGCCAGCATTTCCCGGAGGCGCTCGCGGTCCTTGTCGAACCGTTCCTCGGCCACGAACTCGGGTTCCTTTTCCGCCGGAATCAGCGCCGCCATGTGGTTCTTGATAACCGTTACGGTCTGGATGAATGCCTCGTCCGGTTTCACCGTGCCGTCGGTCCAGATTTCAAGCACGACGCGCTCGAAGTCGGCGCGGTCCAGAACCCGGGTGCTTTCCACCTGGTAGACAACTTTCTTGACCGGGGAAAAGAAGGCATCGAGGAAGATCGTGCCCAGCGGCGCGGTCTGGCCTTTCTTGATACGCTCGGCCGTCGTGTAGCCGCGGCCGTTGTCAACCCGCAGTTCGATGTTGACGCTGCGCTTGGCATCGGTAACCGTCAGGATGTGCTCGTCCGGATTGGCGACCGTGATCTCGGGCGGGAGTTCGAGGTCCTTGGCGGTGTAGCTGCCCTTGCCCTTGGCATGGAGATAACAGACCTTGGGAGTCTCGGACCACAGGCGCATCCGAATCCGCTTCAGGTTCATGATGATTTCCGGGCCGTCTTCGAGGACGTCGGGAATCGTCGTGAACTCGTGCATCACGTTGTCAATCTGCACCTGGGTGATGGCCGCGCCCTGGACCGACGAAAGCAGCGCCCGGCGCAGCGCATTGCCAATCGTATGACCCCAGCCCTTCTCGAAGGGCGAGATGGTGAGTTTGGCGTAGCTGTCCGAAGCGCTGTCGGCTTCGGTCTCAACCTTGTCCGGTAGAACGAAATGCTTAAGCTTCATTTGGAATAGAGCTCCACGATCAATTGCATGTTGGCCGTCATGCCCTGGGCATCATCCTTGGCGGGCAGACGGACAACCGTTCCCCGGGCATTGTCTTTGTCGAGATTCAACCAGGTCGCGGCCGGCAGGTCGCGGTTGGCGAGCATGGTCCGGACCGCCTTCAAGCCTTTTTCATCCTTGACGCCGACCACGTTCCCGGCGCGCACGAGATAGGATGCGACATCGGTCTTCCGACCGTTAATTGTGATGTGGCCATGGGTCACGAGCTGGCGCGCCTGGGAACGGGAGGCCGCAAAGCCCAGCCGGTAGACGACGTTGTCGAGCCGGATTTCGAGCAAGTTCAGCAGCGCCTCGGCGGTATTCGGTTCTTTCGCCGCGCGGCGGAAGTAGTTGTGAAACTGAGTTTCGCCGATGCCGTAGACCGACTTCACCCGCTGCTTCTCGCGCAACTGCACCGAATAGGCTGACAGTTTGCGGCCACCGCGCCGCCGGCCACCCTTACCGCCGCTACCGCCGCGGCCGGGCCCTTCTTTTTCCATTCGCCGGGGCAGGACGCACTTGTCCGAAACGCACTTGTCGCCCTTCAAAAACATCTTCTCGCCCGCCCGCCGACAGGTCTTACAGCTTGGTCCGGTTTCTCTTGACATTAGTCGCTCCGATTATAGGTTAAAGCCGTGGATTGTCAACTCTTACACACGGCGCTGCTTGCGCGGGCGGCAGCCGTTGTGGGGAATCCGGGTCTCGTCCTTGATCAGCACAATATCCAACCCGGTGTTTTGCAGGGCGCGGATTGCGGCTTCGCGGCCCGGACCCGGTCCGTTGATGTGAACTTCAATCTTCTTGATGCCGATGGCCAGCGCTTCCTTGCCGCAGGTTTCGCAGCACTGCGCGGCCGCGAACGGCGTACCTTTCTTGGCGCCCTTGAACCCAACCCGGCCGCCCGAGGACCAGCAGATTATGCCGCCGGTCTGGTCGGCAATTGAAACAATCGTATTGTTGAACGTCGCCTGGATATAGGCGACGCAAATCGGGGGGATACGTCTCTTGCCGGTCTTCTTAGCCATGTTTCACCTGCTGCTCATTTCTTCGGGGCCGGCGCTGCGGCCTTCGCCTTCTGGACACCCGAGGTCTTGCGCGGGCCCTTGCGGGTCCGGGCATTGGTGCGGGTGCGCTGCCCGCGGGCGGGCAGACCGGAGCGGTGCCGCTGGCCGCGATAGCTGCCAATCTCGATGTAGTGCTTGATGTTCGCGGTGACTTCCGCGCGCAGAGCACCTTCAATCTTGTAGTTCGTTTCGATTTCCTTACGAATCCGGGTGACCTCGTCGTCGCTCAGGTCCGCCACCTTCTTACCCGGTTCGACGTGCGCCGCCGCCAGAATCTTACGGACATTGGACGGGCCAATTCCGTAGATCAGCGGCAACGCGAATTCTATCTTCTTCTTGTCAGGCAAATCAACGCCGGCAATTCGAGCCAATATTTCCTCCTAGAGGTTAGGGTTCCAAAAGCGCCGTAATCTCTAATTTATACCCAAAAAAAGCGCCAAGTCAAGCGCGACGTTGACTTTCAACTTCCAGTCCCGCGAGTCACCCCCCAAAGACACCGTTTCAAGAGAGGAACGGAGGGATTTCGGGCAGCAAGACTACACGTGTTTTCCTGATGGCCGCGTACTCTTCGGCGCATTCGTTCCGGCGGACGTCTAAGTCGTGAACGAAAGGAGCCAGGATGAGCATGACTGAAGATGGCGGAAGTCTCTCGTTGGGCAAGCGCCGCGCAGCGAAGCGCGGTGGCAGGGCGGTGCGCGTTGCTGCCGGGCTGCGCGGCGCCAGCAAGTCGGCCTCGACAGGGTTGTTGATGTCGTCAGAGGACTGGGACCGGTTGTGGCACCGTGACCCGCTGTCCTGGGTCCGCCCGGGAACCCGCGAGAAACTCGGCGCGCGGCAACACTACGTGGATTGGGTGACTCAGTTGCTCGGCGGGATTGACTGCACGGGATTCTCTTCGGCTGAGCTCGGCTGCGGTACCGGCCTGGTTACTTGCGGGCTCCAGGACCAGCGCGGGTTTTCGTCCGGAGTGCTGGTTGACTTCAGCCGCGAAGCTGTGAAAATCGCGGCGCACAATGTCCGGGGACGCAACATCCGCGTCGTGCACAATGACGTGCTCGCCTGGCAGACCGAGGAACGGTTTGACCTGGTATACAGCATCGGGCTGATTGAGCATTTCCTGGGTGACGCGCTGGAGGCAATCGTGCACAAGCACGCCTCTCTGCTCAAACCCGGCGGCTACGCCATCATCATCGTGCCCCAGCGCAGTCTGCTCTGGCCTGTCCTGAGACTGCTGAACACCGCGCAGGGTATCCGCGAAGAACCGTTGCGGGGCCGGAACCTGGTTGCCCTGTGCGAGAAGGTTGGACTCAAAGTTGTTCGCCTGAAGCGATTTCTGCTCGGGATTTCCATCGGCATCGTCGCGCAGCGGCTCTGAGCGGACGGCCTCCCGGTTTCGCCCGGCGTGAACGCGGCCGGGAGTGCCAAAGGCGGCTTGACAACCGGCAACTCAGGGTTATGCTCTTGATGATGAGCCCGGATCCGCGGACCTGTGCGTGGTCATGCCGCAACCGAGGAACAGCGAATTCCCTAAGATGCCGTCGCGCTCTCACTTTCGTTCATCGTGCGCGGAGTGCTTGTGTCGCTGCGAGCTCCAAGCCGCGGGCCGCGAGCTGCCTGCTCGACATCGGCGGTAGATGCGCGATGGAACTGAAGCCCGAGCCGAATGACGTGAGCCGACTTGCGCTGGGCGTCTACTTCGTGCGGTTGGCGGACAGTGGTGCGCGGTCTGCGGTTCGGAAGGTAGTTCTGACAAGATAGGAGGTATCAGTGCGGTTTCGGTTCTTGGTGCTGTCGTCCTGCCTGCTTGTTTCATTCGCTGCCGCCCAGTGGGAGCCGGACATCCGGCTAACCGGAGACGATAGCGGGTCCCACACCAGTTTCAACAACACCCACTGCATCGCTGGCTCCGGGCGCGTGGTTCACGTGGCTTGGTACGACCGCCGCACCGGCACCGATCAGATCTTCTACAAGCGCTCGACTGACGCCGGCACGACCTGGTCCCAGGATACGGCCCTGACCACGGGCACCGGCGGCAAGAGCGACCCGGGGCTCG
>Ga0315288_10002689_pt1 | contig 22852 bp, 9 predicted proteins | sample YL17G11_20_MG_FD_203454 | JGI IMG/M metagenome (GOLD analysis project Ga0315288, IMG submission 203454) | Sediment microbial communities from Yellowstone Lake, YNP, Wyoming, USA - YL17G11_20 | ecosystem: Environmental > Aquatic > Freshwater > Lake > Sediment | place: USA: Wyoming | collected...
TTTCTTCCAGCCATGTGCTTATTGTTCGCAGGAGTCCCGCTGCGGGCGCAGACCGTAACGCCTTCAGAAGCCTCTCTGTGCGAATGGGCTACCGCGGACGTGCGCTGGCTTGGGGGCCAAATCACTCCCAACCGCGTGGTACCCGCTCCGGAGCCCAGCCGGCGTCGGCTCCTCCTCAGCTATGACGTCTCACCCGAGAAATCGCCGTGGGGCTTTCACCGATCGACAACCTACGACAACGCTCTCGCCGCGCTGGCTTTCCTCATCGCGGGCGACCGCGATCGAGCCGCCTTCACCTTGCATGCCCTTGCTCGCTTGACGCGTTCCGATGGGAGCCTCTGGTTCGGCTACAACACCGCCAACGATTGGCCCGGCGAAACCTCGCACGAAAGCGCCCTCGTCCGCGTCGGAGCAATGAGTTGGGCCGGGTACGCGTTCGCCTTTTATTTGGCCCATTCCCCACCCTGCGCGCCCTCGGACCGCGGCTGCTCTCGCGAGCGCGCGATCTTTCAGGAAACGGCTGTACGGCAGGCCAACTACCTCCTGTCGCTCCAGGTGGATGATCCCACCGATCCGCGGTTCGGGTTGCTACGTCTCGGCTACGGCACTATCGACTTAGCCTATCGTCCCGCGACGCACGATGTAGTAGAAGTCTATCAGGATGAGCCCGCCAAGGGGATCAGCATAGAGAACAATATTAGTGCTTGGTTTTTTCTCCGCAAGCTCGGTGACCTGACAGGGAAAGGTCGCTGGCGGGAAGCGGCTGAGCGCATCCGGCAAGGATTGCTGCGTGCCTCTTGGAATGACGCGCGGGGCCAGTTTAATCGCGGCTTTCGCTACGATGCCGCCCTCGACACCACTCCGGCGCTCGATTGCGCCTCCTGGGGAGCGCTGTTTTTGCTGGCCGCTGGTGAGCCCGAAAAAGCACGACGGGCGCTGGCCGCCGTCGAAACCTACGCCGCCAGGGACGGCGCGGCCGTGGGTTATCTCCCTTACGCTGACATCCCCGTCTATGAAAACCCCGAGGTCAACCGGTTCTTTTTCCCCGACGGTCCCGGGAAAACCTGGCGCGAGCTTCCGTTAGTCTGGTCAGAGGGGACCTTGGGAGTAGCGCTGGCTTATCTTCGTTTAGGACAAGCCGGACGCGCGCGGCAGACTGCGATGGGGCTCCAGCCCCTGCAAGTGGAAAACGGTGGCTTGCGCTATGCCTCCCGCGAAGTGCTTTTCCAAATGTCGGATGCTCCCAGTGTGGGCGCTTCAACCTGGCTGCTGTTTGTGGCCAAGGCTCTCGCCGGCAATTCCCTCGCGGAGCAGATCTGGCGATGAAACCGCTCTGGATCATCGTAGCGTTCTGGCTGGCCGTGAGCGGAGCCCTCGCACCGGAGGTGGCCGCCTCTGCGCCGGAATGGGGCGTGGCCGTGCTGGACTTGGGGTCGAGCCCGGACGCGCGTCAAGAACAGCTCGCCCTGCGCGACTGCCTGGAGCTTTTGGGAATCCCCTATCAGGAAACCTCGAGCGTGAAAGAAGCCACTCGCCGGACGCTGGTCCTGGTGGGCGGCATCCCGTCGAATACGCAGCTCGATGCGGCCGAACGCGAAGCCCTATACGCCTACGTCGAGCGCGGCGGGGTTTTGCTGGCCACCCAGGTCCAGGGCAACATGTTTTTTCCGCTTTTCGGCCTCAGGGGCGCGACGCCCAGCCGCACCAACTTCCAAGTGCACTTTACCTCTCCGGATGATCCCGCGCTTCGCTATCTCAACCGTCCCGAGGAGCGAACCATCTCACTGGGTGATCCCAAGCTTTATGCGGAAACGATCTGGTCCACCGAATACAAAACGGACTCGCGGACAAGGGTCCTGGCGCGGTACGAAAATGGCGCGGCGGCGTTCACGGTCTGCCGTTACGGTCGTGGGCTCGCCTACGCGCTCGGCCTGGGATTCAAGGAGACCACGCTTATCCCGCAGCTTGCCCGCAGCTTCGAAGCCGCGCGGCACTGGATCAATTGGTTTGAGCCCTCGGGAGATGTGTTCCGCCTAATCCTGCGCGGGGTCTATGAGGATATCGTTCATCCTTACCTGCGCGTGCACACCATCCCAGATGGCAAAGAGACGGCCTTGTGCCTTTCCCACGATGTGGATGCGCGGGAGTCGTTCCAGAACTCGCTGGCTTTTGCGCGCATGGAAGCCGCCCTGGGCGTGCGCAGCACTTTCTTCGTCACCACGAAATATTTTCAGGACTCGGCCGATATCGGCTACTACACACCCGACCGCGTGGATTGGATCCGCCAAGTCAAGGGGCTAGGATTCGAAATCGGCTCGCACTCGGTTAGCCATTCCTTGAGCTTCGAGGAATTCCCTCTCGGGTCAAAGGACGTTGACCGCCCGCGGTACGATTTGAACCACCCGACCGTCTTCGGTGAACTGCGAGTCAGCAAGCTACTACTCGACCGGGACTGCAACCAGAATACGCTGGGTTTCCGCGCCGGGTACCTGCGTTACCCGAGTGACCTGCTGCGGGTTTTAGAAGAGTCCGGGTACGAATTCGACTCCAGCGTCTCGGCCCAGTGGGTGTTGACCAATTTTCCGTACTTCGGCTTTCGCCAGCGGGCCTTGGGAAGCGCGCGCAGCAAGATTGTGGTGGTCCCGGTTACCCTAGACGATTCGCGAGGTGAGTTGCGCACGCGGGATTTTCTTACCGCGGCGACCGAGGAGGAAGCCTTGCGCGTGTGGGCGGAAGTTATTCGGGCCAACGCTGAGAACAACGCCACGACGTGTCTGCTGATTCATCCGACCGACGCCACGTATAAGCTAGAGACCGAGCGGCGGCTCCTCGAAGCCATCCGTGGGACCGACATCTGGATTGGCGATGTGGGAACACTGGCGCGGTTTTGGCTGGAGCGATCCCGCCTGCGACCGACGCTGCACTTGGGGAAAGATGGGAACGCGGTGGTCGTCCTTAACGTTCCGCAGGCGGAACTCCCCCGTCGGCAGGCCTTGGTGGTCGAAGTGATGCCTGGCAAGCCCGTGCCACGAGTTCACGACAGTGCAGGGCAGCCGGTTCCGTTGCAGACAAGGACGGCCCAAGGCCAGGTTATCCTTCTCTTGCCGTAGCCAGCTTCCACTTTTGGGAAGGCCTCGGACTTTTTTAACAGTTGTGCCTGCCAAGAACTCGATTCCGGCACGAAAACAGTCCGGTGTGGCTCCTGGCACTTTCCGTCTGGCAACTTCCCTGCCGAGCTTCCTCTCGTCGCTGGACAGACTTACGTCCCAAAGAGGCGACGGCTGGAATCGGCGCGTGGTCCTCTCATCCAACGTCAACCGTTGATGGCACAGCCACGAGATCCAGAATTGTCTCGGGGGAATGATTTTGGGCTAACAACCAGACTCACAAATCTCTAAGGCGCCGATCTGGGCGCTGCACCAGGCACGTGAGTGCCAGCTATCTTCTTGAGTGCTTCGTACCGGAAGGGACGCTGGAAAACAGCCACGGCGAGCCTGGTCGGGCACGGCCATCCGCGTTGCCTCGGAACTGCTTGCGTGCAATTCTCAATCGGTCTACAGTCGCACACCATATTATGGTCTCTGGTAGGTGACAAAGAATTTTCCAACTGGTGACTCTTATGATGCGCTGGCTGCATTGGATTGTGCTCCTCCCCTTTCTGGTACCACACTCCCCCAGCTATGGCCGGCAGATGTTTTCCGACCATAGCCATTTCTCCAAGGTCTTCGGGGAGCCGCGCATTTACCGAATTCTCCTACCTCCCGACTACGAAACCAGTGGCAAAGCGTACCCGGTGATTTACTACTTTCACGGGCACAGCGACCGCTACACCCTGGAGCACTATGACGAAGGCACCGACACCCTGCCTAAGATGATTGACTTTGTCTCGAAGCACGACGTGATTGTGGTCTCGGTGGATGGCTTCGTAGGACGGGATTACACCGGGTTCTATGGTGGCTCGCCGTGGGACATTCGCAGAGACGGCGGCGATTTTGATTTCGGAAGTTACTTCCAGGAACTGGTAGCGCACATCGACAGCACTCAGCGCACTTTGACCGACCGCCGCCATCGCGCGACCTCGGGACTCAGCATGGGCGGCTTCCTGAGCCTTTACCTCAGTGCCCGCTATCCGCACCTGATTGGCAGCGCTTCCGCGTTTAACCCGGCACCCGAGTTCTTCACAGGGGAGAAAGGGCGGAGGAGTCTATGGAGGTCCAAGGAGCATGTGGCCAACCATAGCCACTCCATGGTGAGACTGGTACGGGCGAGCGGGGACTACATCAGCCAGTACCATGAGGAAACCCGCGACGCATACGCCAGGGCAGACGAGGTGGGCTTTGAATACCGGCAGGACGAGTACCACAAGCACTGGGCCACTTCCATAGGGGAGACCTTCGAGTTTCATATGCGGGCGTTCGCCAATCCCCAACTCAACAATACTCCGGAAGCCTGGAACCATGCCAACGCCTACAAGTCGTTTGAAGTTTGGGGATATCAGGTCAGCGCCAGTAGCAACGAGCCGGGTTACACCTATTTGGAGGATGTCACGCAGGGTGGTTTGCGGGTCACAACGCGTCGGTGGGCTCCAGATGGGCCCTCCATTCCCGCTGGCCGGATCACCATCGTCACAGCGCCAATCTACAGTGCCGGCAGGAGCTACGCGGTTCTCGACTACAGCCTGAAAGATGGAACCGTGAGCAAGCAAGAAGTGAAAGCCGATGCCGAAGGACGAATCACCTGGACAGTCGACGGCGAAGGGCACCAGCTTAGTTTCCTGGGCCCCGGGACTGGAGCGCACCCTCCAGTGCTGCTCCCTCTGACCACCCAAGACCAGTTGAGATGCCCCTCCCAGCAAGAGATCTCCCTGCCGCTGCGCATCTATAACCCCCGCCGGGAGCCGATGACCCATGTCAAGCTGGTTTTGAGCAGCGAGTATCCGACGGTTCAGATCCTCAAGGACTCCCACGAGATCGCCAGTCTGGAATCCGGCGCGGTGGCAGATGTTTCGGCAGACTTGCGCGTGCGTTTCACGGCGGGCAGCGGCTATTTCGCCCCGACGCGGTTGCGCGTGAATATGACCTATGACGGCTGGTACGAAGTTGCCAAGAATTTAGACCTGGTGGTCATCCCGGCGGACCTTCCCGCCCCCGTCGCGGTGGAAGTTCTGGATGGCCGCACCATGACGTTCCCGGTCTTCCACCAAAAGGGAAACCAGGGCGGAGGGGCTTCCGTCGAGCGGCGCGTCACGGAAGGCAAAGGAAACGGAAACGGCATTCTGGAGCCCGGCGAAGAAGCCACTATCTGGGTGAAAATGGCTCAGGGCATGGATCCTTTTGACAAGAACAACTGGTACCGCTGCAAGGTCTATTCCGATTCTCCCTGGATTGCGGAGATTGCCGACATCCAGGAGGAGAAGCAACGGGAGTGGACGGGAGCTCAGGAAAGAACCAGTCTCACCCGTTTGTCTCCCCAGACACCTGCGGGAGTGCGAATCCCTCTGCTGCTGGATAATGAGTCCTGGAGTTTTCATTACACTCCGGATGTCCGTTATGGCCGGGAGAAGCTGTACCAGGCTTTTCAACTCCACACGCACCATTTGCACCGGTATGAGCTCAGAGTGCCATAAGCCCAGCCCGTCGCGGTCAACATGAACGAGTTGCTCCAGAGGTTCGTTACGCGCAGGCGCGTTTTGTCACCGCTCAGGGGAAGTAACCCCTGCCCGGAGAATACTCCTGCGCGCCTCGATTGTGCTTGTCATGGAGATGAATCTCTCGGTGGCCGGCGCGCAAATATATGAAGGACATTAAGGACGTGGCTCGCTCCGAGCATCCACGCTTCGAACCGGATGATGTTTCTGTCAAATGGAACCAATGAGGCAGCTCCATGAACTGGACCATTAACATTCTCTTCTGCGTTATCCTTTTTTCCACGCCCTTATGGGCTGACGGCAACCCGCGCGCCGCTGATCCACTGACCAGCCGTCCCGCGATTCAAGGATTGAGGATCAGCAACGACCGCTGGCCGGATTCCTACACATTGCGTTCATTTGCGGAGAGCGTCATCCGCATCGAGCGGGCCCGTACTGAGGAAGAGCAAGCGGTAGCACTCTACAACTGGATTGCCCGCACCATGACCATTGGAGGGCCTCCCCATGAGGGAGCAGAGGGGCATGAGGTGCCCATATCAGACACGCTGAAGATTCTGAATGTTTACGGCAACCACTGGTGCGACGGACAGGGCAGGCTTTTTGAGACCATGTGGCGGTCGCTCGGGCGGCAGGCGCACCGCCTGTATCTCCCCATGCGTCATCACAGCCTCGTCGAACTCTGGTGGCGAGACATCGACGGCACGCGCCGCGCGCACGCGCTGGACGTCAACAACGGCTGGTGGGTGCGCAACGAGCAGGGATGGATTGCCAGCAGCGAGGACATTGAGCGCAATCCTCTGCTCGTCACCGCCGCCAACCAGGACTTGAAAATGCGGACGAAGGGTTGGCTGCGCACCCACCTCAGTCTGATGCCGGAATTCTCCATGGGCATCTACCTGCACCGGGGCGAGCGCTATACCTTGCTTTGGGACAATCAGGGCGTCTATTACGTCAATCCCGGGACGCAGCGGTCCGTCTCTCCTGAGAGTAATCTTTACCAGCCCGGCGGTCCCTATTCTCAGTTTATCGGTGGGGGCGAGGCGGTTTTTTCGCCGGAGCTGGGCGGCCCGGTCTCCAGCTTCACTCACCAGTTTGATTTCCCCTATCTGATTGCGGATGCGACGGTCGAAGCCACCGTTCACGCTACCGGTCCCCAGGCATCCGCCGCGATTGCCGTTTCCACGGACGGCGGCCAGAGCTGGAGCACCGTCTGGAGCCCGGCGCAGATTGAGCAGGAGCGTTTGACGCTACGCTTGCCTGCGGTGCGTGGCCTCTACTCTTACCTGATTCGCCTCGAGTCTGGCAGCGGTTCCTCACGCGTTCTATTCGCGGACATGAGGTTCACGCACCGAGTCATGATGAACAAGATGACGCTGCCAAATTTGCAGCCAGGCTGGAACCGGTTCAAGGTGGACGCTCAGGCGCTGGAGCCTGGCTCCGCCCTTCGGATCACCGTCGAGTGGACCGACAAGGAAGGATTGGGGCGGGTAGAGCGCGCAGCGGCGCGGCTTCCCTTCGAGTTTGATGTGTTTGCCAATGCCAGCGGTGGCGCGATTGTGCGGATGCGCTCCCTGCGGCTGGAAGTGATTCCAGTGCGGCATGAAACTCGGCCCTCGGTAATCGCGAGGCTGAAATCTGGCTCGGAAGCCGAACGAATTCAGGCCATCATTGAGGCAGGACTCCACCGAGAGGAGGCGGCACTGGGCCCCTTGATTGAGTCCTTGCAGGATGAGAACGAGGAGATCCGTTACTGGGCCGCCGATTCGCTGGGAAAGCTGGGCGACTCCCGGGCAGTGCGCGCCTTGATTTCCGCTTTGCGGGACCCGTTTGAGGCGGTACGAATGGCGGCTGGCGTGGCTTTGGGAGACCTGAAGGCGAAGGAGGCCGTGCCCGCATTGCTCGACTTGGTTAGCGGAAAGACGGGAGCCGGCAAAGGATACGGGCTGTTTGCTCCGGTCGAGGTAGGAGCGGGGCGCTGGATGGCGGCGCGGGCCGTGGGGCGCATTGGCAACCCTGCGGCCGTTCCGACTCTGGCCGAGACGCTCCGGCACGCCGACGGCGACCTGGGATTCTTTGTGGCCGAAGCTCTGGGCGAACTGGGAGACCGCGGGGCTGTTCCTGCCCTGCTCGAGGCTGCGAGGAAGGAAAGCGACCCGGCGCGACGCGGGGCAGTGGAAGCTCTGGGACGTATCGGCGACCCGACGGCGGTGCCGCTCCTTATCCACCTTTTGCAACGTGGGCAGGAGGATGTCCGTCTGGCCGCTGCTGCGGCGCTGGGACGCCTGGGTGATCCTCGGGCAGTTGCCGCGCTCAAAAAGACCAGCCAGACAGATGTCGTTGAGTCCGTACGAGACGCCGCCTTGGCGGCCCTGGAAGGGAGGTAAACGCGGTGAGGAAACGATCTTGGATAATGGGAAGCTTGCTGGTTCTAACGGCCGCTGCGGTGCAACTTTTTATGTCGCACGCAGAGGCACTTCGGTCGGCGGAGCCCACGCGAACGTATCATGTGGGCCCCACGCGCACCTACCAAAGAATCGCCGAGGTAGTGGGCCGCGTCCGACCGGGTGACACAGTGCTGATTGATTCGGGCACATACAATGAAGCAGTCAAGTGGCGGGGCGGAGACGCGCAGGGGTTGCCGATCACCGTCCAAGGTATCGGCAGTTCGCGCCCCGTCATTGATGGGACGGGCGTGGACGTGAGCGGCCAGGATGGCGCGCCGCGCGCCCTGTTCCAAGTGGAGGGCGCCAACTATATCTTCGAAAACCTCGCATTCCAGAACGCCCGCAACGGCAACAACGGTGCCGGCCTTCGCGTGGTAGGAGCCCGCAAGACGGTGCTGCGCCATTCGAAAATCACTCACTGCGATATGGGAATGATGTCGGGTGAGAACGATGAGTTGCTGATCGAGTATTGCGAGGTCGCTTTCAACGGGACGCCGGATTTCAACGGCTACAGCCACAACTTCTACCTCGGCGGAGACCGGACCACCATCCGTTTCTGCTACATCCACGACTCGACGAACGGGCAGAACTTTAAGACCCGCGGGCACTATACCGAGCTGCTTTACAACTACATCGCGGATGCGCACGACGGCATCGAGGGCGGTGAAACGACGAAGGAGATCGGCTTCCCGGACTCAAAGGATTCGCGCGCGCCGCACAGCAACGCGGTGCTGATCGGCAATCTCATCATCAAGAAAGGCAGCTCCCCCCAGTTCATCGACTTCGGCCCAGAATCCGGCGGTGAGCGCGACGGCACACTTTACATGATCAACAACAGCGTCATCGCCGCGAGCCCTAGCACCTGCTTCATTCGCCTGTCCAGCCCACGCGTGAAAGCCGTCTTGTACAACAACATTTTCTATGGCAGCCGGCTTCTTTTGACCGGTGCCGGCGCCAGCAACGTTGCGGGAGCAAACAACTGGCTGCCTAGCGGCGCGACGCTGCCACCCACTTTGGCGGACACGATCCAGGGCACTGACCCGGGATTCGCGGACCCCATCACCCGCGACTTCCGCTTGCGACGCGGCTCGCGCTGCATCGACCGTGGCGTCCAGGTGATGCGCTACGTAGACGGGAAAGGGGAGGTGGTTTTAGTCAAGCCGACGCGCGAATATCGACAACACCTGAATGACGTGGCTCGTCCCGACGATGGACGCCTCGACCTCGGGGCCTACGAATTCAGGTCTTCGCCTGGGCGCGAGACGGAATAAAACACCTACCGCCGCTGGGGGGGTGCGTGGCGGATCTGGGCGCGGTGCCTTTGCGCCAGCGAAGGGCAAAACAAAGAGGCACGCTGGCGACGCGAAAGAAATACATCTGGTCGTTGAGAGGCGGAAAATGAAATCCCTATGCTTGGCATGGATACTGGCTCTCCTGCTGGTTGTACCTGCTTCAGCCCAGGAATCTGACGCTCTGAATTTCCTTTCCGGCTTAGGTGAATTCAGCGAAATCCGCAAGATGTTGCCCTCGTACTTGAAGAGCATCGCAGAGCGAATGCTCGCGGAACGGCAGCGTCAGATCGACCAGCTTTCCACGCGCGAGGATGTCGCCAAACGAAAGGCTGACTTCCGCCAGCGCCTGCTCAGCTATCTTGGCGGCTTACCGGAGAGGACCCCCCTGAACGCCCGCGTCGTCGGGGTCCTGGAGCGCGAAGCCTACAGAATTGAGAAGGTGGTCTTCGAGAGCCAGCCCCGCTTCTACGTAACGGCCAACCTTTACCTTCCTAAGACCGGCCGCCCGCCCTACCCTGCGATCCTGTATCCACTCGGACACGAGCGGGGCGCCAAAGCCAATCCGGTGTGGCAGCAAATGCTCGGCTCGCTCGCCAGCAAAGGTTTCGTCGCCCTGGCTTGGGATCCCATCGGCCAGGGCGAGCGGGTCGAATTCTACGACGAGGACTTGCAGGAATCGAAGGTGGGCAATTCGACTACCGAGCACACGGAGGTTGGGATCCAGTGCTTGCTGGTTGGGGACCATATGGCCCGCTACACCATCTGGGACGGCATGCGCGCGCTCGACTACCTGCTCTCTCGGACAGAAGTTGATCCCACGCGCATCGGCATCACCGGCAATTCCGGAGGAGGCACGCACACTGCGTATCTGGCGGCGCTCGACGATCGCATCCATGTCGCCGCACCCTCGTGCTACATCACGTCCTGGCACCTCATGCTTCAAACCATCGGGCCCCAGGACGCTGAGCAGGTATTCCCTTTCTGGTTGCAGGATGGATTCGATTATCCCGATTTCCTATATGCCTTCGCTCCCAAACCGTACCTTATCCTTTCCGCCATTCGGGATTTCTTTCCCATTTCCGGAGCACGTCACACATACGCGGAAGCGGAACGGGTTTACTCGGCAATGGGGGCGAAAGAGAAACTGGGCATGTTCGAGGCTGATGATGGGCACGGTTACTCAAAGCCGCGTCGCCTGGCTGCTTACCGCTGGCTCAGCCGTTGGCTGAAGGGCGTGGAGGATAACGAGCCGGAGCGGGAAATAGAACCCGTTCCTGCCGAGGACTTGTGGTGCACTCCCACAGGGCAGGTTTCCACTTCGCGCGGGGGCGAGACAGTCTTCTCCCTGAACAAAAAGCGCTGGGAACAGCTAAAAGCGAAAGGAAATTTGCCCCTGGAGGAGATCCGTCGCCGCGTGCGCAAGATGAGCGGGTTCGAACCCACGCCGGCTCCACTCCAGGTCAGATCTTACGGCACCATCGCTCGCCCCGCCTACCATATCGAGAAGCTCGTCTATGACAGTGAGCCCGGCATCATGATTCCAGCGCTGCTGTTCGTTCCGGAGCAGGCCAAGTCGAAAAAGCCCGCGATCCTTTATGTCGACGGCAGCGGCAAGAGCGCCGCAGCATCCGATGCGGAGCAACTCGCGAAATCCGGCTTTGTGGTCCTCGCGATCGATGCCAGAGGCTGGGGGGAGACCAAGGTCCGCACTGAGATCAACAGCGATGAGTTCGACCGCTACTTCGGAGATTACGACAATGCCATGACCGCGCTGCTCATCGGAAAGACCATGGTGGGAATGCGGGCGCGGGACATCACCCGGGGGATCGATCTCCTCGTGGCACGGTCGGATGTGGACCACGACCAGATCTATGGATTTGGCAAAGATGCGGGTGCGGTGCCTATGCTTTATGCTGCCGTGCTGGATGAGCGCCTCCGAAAAGTGGGCCTCGAAGGCATGCTGGTTTCTTACGAGTCAGTGGTCCTGACCCGTATCCATCGGGGCGTGCTGGAAGATATGGTTCCCAGAGCTCTGCAAGTCTACGATCTACCTGATCTGGTTGCTGCCTTGGCGCCGCGGGAAGTGTGGCTCGTGAACGCAACCGATCCCCTGCGACATCAAGTGGGAAGCTCTCGAGTCAAGGGTCAGTACGCGCGGGCGTCGCAAGCATTCAAACTGGCAGGAGCGGAAAGTGCCCTCCGCTTGCGGGACCGCAGACCAGACGAGAGCATGGCTAAAACCTACCCGGAAATGATGGGGAATCCGTAGGAGATACTCGTGGCCCCGCGCTGGGGGACCGTGGGCTGGGAATCTCGCGAAGCTGCAGATGCGGGGAGGTTTGATGCGTGTGTTGACAGCCAAACAAAATGCTCGATGCGCCGCGCTCTTTCTGGCCCTTGCGCCCTTTGGGCCTTCGGCTTGGTCAGCCTCCTTCCTCGCCGGAGCCCGCCTGCTGACGCCCACGGCGCGCCAGTATGAAAAGGTTGAAATCTCCCTGCCCGTGGAGGTTGTGCCCGACAACCCCTTTGACCCGAACCTGATCGCACTCGACGCCCTGGTTACTTTACCTTCAGGCAAGAGTGTCAGGGTGCCGGGCTTCTGGTTCCAGGATTATCGCCGCTCCCTCCGCGACCCCGCGGCCCCGGAAGTCGAGCGGGTGGAAGAACTGGCACCCCTGGGGCGGCCGGAGTGGCGGGTTCGTTTTTCAAGTGGCGAAGTGGGCACCCACCGCTTTGTGCTCGAGCTGAAGGGTAGCGGGAGCACTAGACGCAGCAAGGAATTCAGCTTCGAGATTACTCCCGGGCCGCGTCGCGGCTTCATCCGTGTCAGTCCGCGAAACCGGCAATACCTGGAGGACGAGTCTGGGCGCCCCTTCTTCCCGATCGGGCAGAATCTCTGCATGTATGAAGGCAAAGAGGGCACTTACTACTTCGACCGGCTCCTCTCCAAGCTGGCGCAGGCAGGCGGCAACTTCGTGCGCCTCTGGCAGGAGTACTACGTGCCGCGCGATCTCAAACTTCTTGCCGCGCCTGGCGACGGCAGCTTCACCGGCTTCCCCTTGGAGACCCAAGTCACCGGCCTGGGACGCTACGATATGGCTTCCGCCTGGCGACTCGATTACGTGGCGGAGCTCTGCGAAAAGCTGGATTCCTACTGGCAGATCACCTTCGAGATGGTTGTGTGGTGGCAGCAACAACAGGCCCATCGCTGGTCACGCAATCCCTACAATGCCGCCAACGGCGGTCCCTGCGTCCGTCCCGCCGACTACCTCACAAGTGCGAAGGCCCGCGAATTGGTGCGCCGTCGGCTGCGCTACAGCGTGGCACGGTGGGGCTGGACGACGAACCTTGTGGCCTGGGAGTTGTGGAATGAGGTGGACAACCTCGAGGGTTTCGATCCCCGAGCGAATGCGGAATGGCATCGGGAAATGGCGCGCTACCTGAAAGGGATCGATCCTTGGCGACATCTCATTACCACCAGTTGGCGAGACCGGCAGATGTTTGCCTTGCGGCAAATCGATATTGTGCAAGGCCATTCGTACTTCGAAGCGAAGTACGACGCGGCGCAGTACTCCGTTCAGGACACCGAACACTTGATGCAGGGTTTCAACAAACCTTACTTTTTTGGCGAGCAAGGTATCGAGGGTCCGGTGGGCGTCGATCCGGAGGGTAAACACTTTCACGATTGTTTGTGGGCTACAGCGCTGAGCGGAGCTGCCGGAACTGGTCTTTATTGGTGGTGGCACAACTACATCGAGCCGTACAACCTCTATCGTCACTACCAGCCGCTCGCCAGGTTCGTGAGCGACGTGGACTGGCCAGCCTACCCGTGGAAAGCGGTAAGGCTTGCCCGCCCCAATCTTCCGGTATGCCTGAATGTATACGGCTTGGTGGCGGATGACCGCGCCTTGTTCTGGATTCATGATCCCATGGCCTTCCGGGTGAGTGACGCCCAGCCCGTCCGCGGGCCGAGTCAGGCAGCCGCCAGCGTCAACATCGTAGGCTTGGCGGATGGCAATTATGAGGTTGAATGGTGGGACACCTTAACAGGCCAAATCATCCGCAGGGATGCGGCGAATGTTGATCATCTTCGGCACTTCGGCTACGGTATCGAGTTGAACCCGCCTGAATTCTGGGGCGACATTGCCGCCCGGGTTATCCGGCAGGGCAGGCAGTGGCAAAAGAACTAGGAGTTGTTGCTTGGCGCATCCCCAGGAGCTGGCGCGGCAATACTCAGCGAACGTATCCGTGGATTTGTGCTTGAAGGTATCCTGAGGATTCGGACACGCGAACGGACGCTGGCGACTTAAAAGAGGGCCTTGAGTTGGCAAGCCCTCTAGCTGAAACTCTATCAACGGCGAGCAGTCTCTTGGTGCCAAGGAGGCTCCGATGCTAGCGCGCATGACGTTTGTTTGTCTTTTGGCCTGCGGGATCGCAGGGAGCGCGATCGCGGGCGAGTTGCCGGGCAAATATTTCCGCTTGATGGAGGCCGGGACCAAGCCGGTCGAGGAGCGTCTCAACGCTAAGCCAGCACCCGACCTGGAAGCGTTGGAAGCACGGCCCGGTTGGCACCACTTCCCCTATGCCATCCTGGCGCCCGCAGTGCTCTACGCCAAACAGCACCCGGACAACCCGCGCTTCCGGGACCCCAAGATGCTGGCCCTGGCGATAAAAATCGGTGACCTCCTGGCTGATGAAGATGAGAAGGGCCGGTACGAACCTCGCCTCGACAGTGATTGGGACACCTACATGTGGCTCGAGGCTTACCGGCTGCTCCAGACGGAGCTGGGCGAGCAGCGAGGGGCGCGCTGGCGGCGGGCCATGGAGAGGAATGCCGCTCTGGTGGTGGCGGATGCCAAGGAAAGACTAGACTTCCCTTGGTACCAATCGCCTTTCATCGGGACCTCCCCAAACCATTACGCGCAGTATGCCTCGTTACTCCTTTTGGCTGGGCGAGTGTTCGGGAACAAAGAATGGGAAGCGCTGGGAACTCGGATACTTCATCGCTTTGCTACTGAGGAACAGTCCCCGGATGGCTATTGGGGAGAGCACAACGACTCTGGCCCGACGACCGGTTACAACCATCTCACCATGACGCAAGTGGCGTTGTACTGGGAGTACGCGAAGGATCCTGCCGCACTGCGGGCCCTGCAACGCTCTACCGACTTGCACAAGTACTTCACCTATCTCGACGGCACCCCGGTGGAAGTCATTAACGACCGCAACCGCTATTGGGATGTCTGTGCCTGGGGCCACTTCGGGTTTTCGCATTTCCCGGACGGGCGCCGCTACGCCGAGTTCCTGACGAGCTTCTTCCGAGCAGACAACCTCAGTATGGATGCGCTGGGAAGGCTAGCCCAGGATGCTCTGTACTATCACGAGGGGCCCACGAAGCCGATCCCCCAGGACCGGCCCCGTTACTCCCATAAGATGAGTGTGCCCGCAGGAATCCGCAAGACGGGCCCTTGGGTGGTTTGCCTGTCGGGTTTGATCAGCACCCAGGCAGTGAACAATCAGTATTACCTGGACCGCCAGGCGAACTTGAGCATCTTCCATCAGAAGCTGGGGCTGATCATTACCGGCGCCAACTCCAAGCGCCAGCCGGAACTGGCCACCTTCACGGAGAAGATTCGTGGGCAGGTTTTCTCTATGCCCCTTAGCAGCCGTCTCCAAATGAGCGAAAAGCAGGATCGGCTTTCCCTTGCCTACAACACGTTCTTTGCAGACGTTTATGTTCCCGCTCCCTTAGAGAATGAAGTGAATCTTCGCGTCGTCAAAACGGGAAAAGGCACGCCCGCGGACGATACCCACCTGAATCTCCAACTGGTCTTGAAAGCCGGCGAAACGCTGGAGACGGGTGCAGGCCGGAAGATCGTGCTGGGGACGGATCCGCTCGAACTGCAACCTCAGGATCTGGGAGGTTGGATTCGCCACCACGGCTGGAGGTTGAAACTGGACCCAGCCGCTACACTGAGTTGGCCTGTTTACCCTTACAACCCATACGCGAACGGACCCGAAAAAAACCTCGAGCACGCTGTCGGCGTGCTTTCGGTGCCCGTCCGCTCGAAGCCGGAGGAACACGACTGGTACGTTCGGCCGGCCGAGCAGGAGATTTCCTTCAGCCTCGTCGTCGAGTAGGCTCTCCCAGTCGGTAGCCTCCACTCGCGCCCACCCTGTGGCCGTACTGGGGATATAATGAACCTGCACGCTTCCACTGAGGGGGAACCTGTGGCTCGGCAGAGAATATTCCCGGCCTTTTTCCGCGTAGTTGCCAGGTCAATGCTCCTTTGCGTGTGCGCGGCTACTGGTTCCAGCAAGCTCCCGGCGGCAGACTCGAAACCAAATGTAATCATCATAACCATAGACACTCTGCGGGCTGACCATCTGGGTTGCTACGGTTACCGGCAAATCCAGACCCCCAACATTGACGCGCTGGCGCGGTCGGCCGTGCGCTTCACACATGCCTACACTCCCGTGCCGATTACTCTGCCCGCGCACACCGCCCTCTTTACCGGCAGCTTCCCCATGGCCACGGGCGTGCACGACTATGCCGTCAACAAGGTTCCCGCGAGCGCAGTGACGCTGGCAAAAGTCCTGCGCCAGAACGGCTATGCCACGGGTGCCTTCATCGGCGCTCCCGTGCTTGACTCCCACTATGGCTTGAACCAGGGCTTTGAAACCTACTTCGACCACTTCGACTTCACCCATCTGGACGAAGCGAAGGCTGACCAGGTAAAACGACGGGGCAACGTGGTAATCAACGAAGCGCTCGGCTGGCTGAAGCGGAATCCGCGGCAGCCGTTCCTGCTTTGGGTCCACCTTTATGACCCCCATTACCCCTACACACCACCGGAACCCTATGCCAGCCGCTACAAGACTCGTCCCTACGACGGGGAAATCGCCTTCGCTGATGCCCAGGTGGGACGATTGATCTCCTTCTTGAGGGTGACGGGTCTCTTCTCGGACTCATTGGTTGTCTTGACCAGCGACCACGGCGAAGGCTTGGGCGAGCATGGCGAGAATAGACATGGGTTCTTCATTTACAATTCGACGCTGCACGTGCCCTTACTCTTCAAGGTTGCAGGCACCACGCCCCGCGTGATTGAGGACGAGGTTTCCCTGGTGGACATCATGCCTACTGTGTTGCAGGCTCTGCGCATTCCTGTCCCGCCGACCGTGCAAGGGCGTAGTTTGCTGAGCGGAATTCTGGGGCGTCCCGCCTTCGGCACTTCAAATCTTTATGCGGAAACTTACCTGCCTCTGCTGCACTTTTTCTGGAGCCAGTTACGCGGGTTGCAGTGGCGGGGTCTGAAGTACATTGAGACGCCGCAACCCGAGCTATACGACACGCGCATTGATCCGCACGAGACGAAAAACCTATTCAGGGCACGCCAGGCCGAAGCCCACATGATGCGCGACAGGCTTTTCACCATTCTTCGCCGCTATACGCCCGCCTCAGATGCCGCCACAAGCGAAAAGGAGCTGACAGACCCGGCCCTCCTCGAGCGGCTCCGGTCCCTGGGCTACGTGGCAATCTCTGCCGGCACCCTCGCCGACGCTGCCCGTAAAGAGCTCCCTGACCCCAAGGACCGCATCCAGGTTTACGAGCTTTTCTGGGAGGCCATGACAGACGGGCAGCACGGTCGCTATGAGGAATCTCTCCGCAAACTGCGCGAGGCGCAAAAAGTCGAGCCTGATTCCTTGCCCTTCCTTTTCCTAGCCGCCCTTGACTACTTTAAAATGAGAGATTACCAGCAGGCCATCCAACTGTTCAGCCGGGCCCTGGAACTCAAACCCAAGTTCGCTCCGCCACATTACTACCTGGGCGTGATTTACGCGCAGACTTCCAACAACGAAGCTGCGTCGGAAAATTTCAAGAAAGCGCTGGAACTCGATCCGACAAATTTCTCCGCAGCTTTTGGCCTGGGCGGCGTTTACCTTCGCGTGAAGCGCGTGGATGAAGCCGCTCGCGCTTTTCAGCAGGCTATTCAAATCAATCCGGATTATGCCGAGGCATACGCGGCTCTGGGTGAAATCTACCTCTATCAAAAACGCCTGGACGATGCAGTGCAGGTATTGGAACGGGCTGTGGCGCTCGCGCCGGAGATGAAGGAAGCCCACTACCGTCTGGGCCAAGCATACGAGGCAAAGGGTCTGCGCGAACAAGCGCAGGAGGAATTCCGCCGTGCGAAGTCCCCAGAAGCCCCTCCGCATCCTTGAGCAAACCGATAGCAATATTCTGAAGACATCGAATCGGCTCGCAGGCCTGCGGTTCGGGACTTTGGCTTGCGCGGGCACTGTGGCTGCGGCGAGTGAGGCGAGGTTACTGACTGCCTTTCGAATCGAGGGCGCACTCGCAAGTTCGTAACATGACACCGACGGGCCCGATTTGAGTCTTCCTACTTGACAAACTAGCGGAAGCGTGTTCTAACGGAGCAAATCTCGTGCAGGAGATACCGCCATGAAGAAGGCAAGGCTCGTCATTGCTGTGGGGACCAGTGTGTCCCTGGCGCTCGTCATGTTGATTTTCTCCCCGGCAGGGGCGTTCGGGCAGACCGGGGCGGGAACGGTTACCGGGACGGTGCGGGACGCAGAGCAGAAGGTGGTTCCCGCAGCGGCTGTTACGATCACCAATTCAGAAACAAACATCTCCCATAAGGTGCAGGCTTCGGAGGTGGGGAGTTATTACTTCGGTGCCCTTCCGCGCGGCCCTTACACGCTGGCTGTCGAAAAGGAAGGGTTCAAGAAGTGGGAGGGAAAATTCGTCCTGCGAGTTGGGGAGAACGTTGTCATTGACCCGACATTGGAGGTGGGTGCCATACGAACCGTCGTCGAGGTGACTGGCGCGGCTCCGCTCATCACCACGGCAAGCATGGAAGTTTCGAGCGTGAAAGATTACGAACGCATCCGCCAGTTGCCTTTGAATGGCCGATCCATTGGCAATTTGTTTCCCTTAACTCCCGGCGTCGAGGGGGGGGCGGGCGGCGCCCGGGTCAACGGCCTGAAGGTAGGGTCGTTGGAAATCACCCTCGACGGCCTGTCAATCGTGGACCGGTTTGGAGGCGGCATCGCCCGCGTCTCACCGGGCCTGGATACGGTCCAAGAGTTTCGGATTGAGACGCTCGGCTCCGACGCCCGCTACTCGCGGCCGGCGAATGTGACCATAGCCACCCGGAGTGGCACCAACGAGTTTCATGGGAGTGTCTTCGAGACGCACCGCAACAACTCCGGGGGCCTGCGCGTGCGCCGCCGTGAGGATTCAGCAGAACGCGACCCAGTGACCCACGAATTGTTGTTCACGCCGGACAAATTGATTCGGAATGAGTATGGCGTCTCGGCGGGTGGCCCCTTCTACATCCCCGGTGTGTACAACGGCCGCAACAAGAGCTTCTGGTTTGTGGCCTACGAGGGTTCGAAGGAGCGCATGCGGAGTCTCAATGACGACGACGAGAATGGCCAGGCTGTGCCGACAGAAGCCATGTGGAACGGCGATTTAAGTAACGCTGTGGACCCGGAGGGTAACCTGATCACCATCTACGACCCTCTGACCACGGACGCCAACGGAGTGCGACAACCCTTCGACGGAAATATCATTCCTCCCGGCAGGATCAGTCCGATGGCCAAGGTGTTGAGCACCCTAACGGCTCGTCCACTTGACGCCACGAATCCTTACATAGATTCCAACTACGTCACGTTTTATCCTGACAAGACGGACATCAACAATCTCACCATCAAAGGGGACCACCACTTCACGGATAAGGACAATCTGTCGGTAAGATGGACGCGCAGTACGCGCCACTCCGCCACCGAAGGTGGGGTGTACGGGAACCCAGTGAACGCAGCGGCGGGATTGGGAACCTCCAGAAACGATCCCAGGATTCACAACGTTTCGGCTAATTACAACCGGACGATAACGAATACTCTGCTGAACGAGTTGCTGGTGGGAGTTCACCGGTCATATAAGGGCTCCGGTACCCTGGCGGACTTTACCGACTGGCCGGCCAAGCTCGGCCTGCCCAACCCGTTCGGCGTTACCGGATGGCCCACCTTTTGCGCTGGCAACATGGGGTTCTATGGTTATTTTTGCTGGGACTCCGACAACCGCAAGGATGAGGCGCTGACGGCAGAAGTCTTCGAGGACAACGCGAGCTGGGTCAAGGGCAAGCACACCCTCCAGTTCGGCGGGAGATTCCGCAAGGAGCAGAATAACGTGCGCGAACTCCAGCAGGCCCAGGGTTCGCACAATTTCGGTGGGGCTTGGACAGCCCAGGTTGATCCGGACGACCCTACCGTTTCCCTCCCCTTTACCGGAGACGGATTTGCCGACCTGCTTTTGGGGCTCCCGGATTATCTGTCCAATCAATATAACCGCGGCTTCTTCTACTTTCGGCAGACGGAGGTAGGCCTCTACGTTAACGACAAGTGGAAGGTCTCTCCCCGTTTGACGCTGAACCTGGGGTTGCGCTGGGACAAGTGGACGCCATACCACGAGAAACTCAACCGCTTGGCGTATGTTGATCTCGACACGGTCTCCGACAAATTCGAAGTGGTGACACCAGGGAATCACAGCATGGAGGACATGCCTGGCGTCCCCCCGGCGGTGCTTACTTCCTGGGCCGCGCGCGGCCTGACTTGGACTACTGCGGATGCCATAGGGTATCCAAGCAACCTGTTCCGGGCGGACAACAACAATTTCGCTCCTCGCCTCGGCGCCGCCTTCAAGCTCACGGACAAAATGGTGTTGCGCGGCGGGTACGGAGAGTATTTCTGGACCATGCCGCTTTCCCAGATCTTGCAGTCCTCAAGAAACAACCCGCCGCTGAACCTGAGGTTTGAGACCGATGTGTGGGGTAAGAATGAGTTGCCTGATTGGAACTACCCGCTGATCACAAACCCGGCGTCTGAAGACTTCCTTCCCAACGCGACCGTCGATACTAACGGGATCGTTTATATTCCCTCTTCTGCCAGATCTGCGACCCTGGTTGACGGGCGCAAGTGGAAGGACGGTCGTTCCCAGGAGTGGCACATCACCCTGGAGCGCGAGTTGCCGCGCCAGACCTCTCTAAGGCTCAGCTACATCGGGACACACGGAACGGACCTAGAGCAGCAATTCGAGGTCAATAGCAGGGAGGCAACTTACAACTACGCGGTCTTGACCGGACTGAAGCCTCCAAGCAAACTTGATGAGCTCCGTCCCAACAAGGATTGGTCTCTCATTGCGATAAATCGCACGGGGTTCTCCAATACGCACTCAGCTCAGATTGAGATTGAACGGAAGTTTTCCAACGGGGTGGCTTTCCAGTGGTTCTACACTTACACGCGGTCATTGACCACCAGCGACCAAGGCGGCTTTACTGCCGGCAATGTCGGCATAAACCAAGCCGGTGGTGGGGCACGGGTGCCGGAGATTGTCCAGATACTCGGCGAGCCGAACCTCACCTACGACCAGAGGCTCCAGTTAGCTAAATTCAACTCAACCGAGGTTCCTCCTCATCGCGTCCGATACAATTTCATCCTCGATCTGCCCTTTGGCCGGGGGAAGAAATTCGGCGCGAATGTCTCCGGACCATTGAACCAGCTCATCGGCGGCTGGCAGATTGCCGGCATCGGCGATTGGCGCGGCGGTTTCTGGCAGAGTGTCTCGACCAGCCGGTTCCAGTCTGGTAATCCCCGGCTTGATGCCGACCAGCGGCTCGAGATGACCTACGGCGACACTCACAGGCGGTTGTGGTTTGCAGGGGACTTCAACCCCTCCTTAGCGACCGATGTCACGGGAGGAGACTTGACGGCCCTGGTACCTCAGGATCGGAGCCAAAGAACCGTCCGGCCCTGGGGACCCGACTGCGGTGGCAGCTATAACAACAACCGGCAGGCAGTGACTCTTGCAGACGGCACTTGTTACAACGCAGCCGTCGGCGATTTCTACAATTGGTTTCCGAGAGCCAGCATCATCGGCCCAGGCGCCTGGAATGTGGACCTTTCGGTCTTCAAGAACTTCAGAATCAAAGAGCGGGCGAACATCCGGTTTACCGCGGATTTCTTCAACGCCTTCAATCACCCGAACGATAACTCGCCGGACGCGACTACCGGCCTGCAAAATCTGTGCTGCCAGGCAAACGAGCCTCGCATCGTTCAATTCTCGTTGCGGATAGACTGGTAGCAGCCTGTGCGATCCGATTCGAGGCCCCCTGTCGCTCAAGAGTGGCAGGGGGCCTCGAGGCTTTTTCGTTTGTCGAGCTGCAGCCCCTTGCTAGATCGAGCGCCGCTAAAACTCACTCTTATGACCCTGGGTGCTCTTCTAAGCCTCTGCGGAGCGCTAACCTCCTCTGGCGCGCCTCAGGCGAATGACGTGCAGGCAGAAGAGGTGCTGGAAGAGGGAATCAAGCTTCTCTCGGAGGCCCATTTCATTGAGGCGGTAGCTGCCTTCAATCGTTGTAAGCAGACGGCTCCCCGGGATCCCCGTCCTTACTTTTATTCGGGCCTGGCACTGGCAGGAGCGGGGCGGCTGAGCGCTGCCGCGTCAGAGGCACGCGAAGCCGTTCGCCTGGCGCCGGATCGGCCCGAATACCATGTGTTCCAGGCAGATGTGTACTGCCGCATAAAGCAAAAAGCCTCCGCCGTCGCTGCCCTGGCCATCTTTGAGAACCGAGGCACCGCGGAACAACTGCCCCCAGTCTGGTTGAAGCTCCTTGCGGACGTTTACTATCGCCTGGAAAAAAGCGAGGAGGCCCTAACAATTCTTGGGCTCTTAAGTGAGCGAACCCCTGGTGATCCCGACATTGATCTCAACAGAGGCCAAGTTTACGCCCTGAGGGGGCAGGCTGATCTTGCTTTGGAATCTTTCAAAAAGAGCATCGAAAAATCAACCGTCAACCCCGTAGCTTACTTCGAACTGGGCAAAATCCTGTATCAACGCAATGAACTCGATGCTTCCAAGCAGGCTCTGCTGGAGGCTGTAAGGCAAAATGGAACCAATCCCGAGTATCTTTACAGGTTGGGGGTCGTATGCTTGGCAAGCGGTGAGGTCGAAGAGGCAATCCAATATCTAAAACGCGTGGAACCTTCGGGCTCCGATTTCCCCCAAATCTACAATGTCTTGGGGCGCGCCTACCAGCAGAAGGGAGATCGAGCCAAGGGGGACGAGTACTTGAAGAAGTTTCAGGAAATAACTTCGGCCGAACAAAAAAAGGAGGATACAAACTGGGCGGTAGAAAGGCTCATCTATCAGGGAGAGATGCAGCTTGATCAGAAAAATACCGCTGGGGCACGAACCTTGTTCGAGCAGGCCTTACAAATAGATCCGAATCAATGGGACGCGCATGGGTACTTGGCGGAGATGTTTCTTTCTTCCGGAAACCTGGAACTCGCGCGTCAGCATCTCGTCAAGATGGAAGAGATCGATGCGGATTCTGTGGTGGGCAACTATTTGATGGCCACTTACTGGTACCGGCTTAGCGAGTTTGAACGGG
>Ga0315288_10002690_pt1 | contig 22851 bp, 19 predicted proteins | sample YL17G11_20_MG_FD_203454 | JGI IMG/M metagenome (GOLD analysis project Ga0315288, IMG submission 203454) | Sediment microbial communities from Yellowstone Lake, YNP, Wyoming, USA - YL17G11_20 | ecosystem: Environmental > Aquatic > Freshwater > Lake > Sediment | place: USA: Wyoming | collected...
TGAAATCGGCGGAAAAGGGCACGCGTTATATCATTACCGGGGCAAATGAAGATAATCTTTTTTTCAAGGATATGGCCGCTATCATCGCAGAAATCCTGCAAAAACAATTTCCCGGGAAAAGAATCCGGCCTCCGTCCTTTGTCTTTACGCGCCGGATGGCCAATATGGCGGCTTTTTTTTCAGAGCTTTATTCCAAGCTGTTTCATCTGCCATGTTTGTTGAGCCGGGAGGCTGTCAAAGCAGGATCCGCGCCTTTATTCTATACATATGAGAATGCGGCCAAGGATTTGGGGTATCAACCGAAACGCACCTTTTATCAAGCGATCAGCGAAATGGTTACCTATTTCCGGGATGAGAATTTATTCGAGGCAAAAGGTCGATATCTTGATCCGGCCGCGAAAAAGGCGCAAAAACAAAGGAGAAGTCGATTTTTGTCAAGATGACTCTTGATGTCCTGCTAAACCTTAATGAAGATCCTTTTCTTTTCAAGCCGGTTGCAGATCAACCATAAGAGCCGCAAGATACACGGGCCGATGATTATATTTAGGAAAGAGAACCATCTCCTCATTTGGGATAATCGATTTTTATCCTGAAATCCTCGAACAAGCCGTAATCGACGACACCGTACGCTCGGCCGGCGGGCCGGCCGTCCTGGGCGCCCTGCTGGAAAGAGCTCGGCCAGGCGCTTCCCAAAGGCGGGTTATTGTGAAACGGCCCGAGCGTGTTCTTAAGCGTCCCGCAGACGGCCACGACGACCTCATTTGTCCCCGGCCTGAGCGAGTCCGTAATGTCGAGCTTGAACGGCGCGAAGGCGATTAAACCCGCCTTTTTCCCGTTGACGAGGACCTCGGCCGTCGAGCCGAGCCACTTGCCGAGTTCAACGAAAAAGCGTGCGTCCTTGGGCCGGTCGGCGGGGACTTCAATCGTCTTGGCATAGTTGACATACCCGCCGTAGAACGGCAGGCCCTGGGCCGACCACGACCCGATCTTCAAGGGCTTGGCCGGCCGGAGAGCAAAGCCTTTTGCTTCACTTTCCAGGGAGAAGTCGCCCAGCAGATAGACCGGCTCGAGCTCGCTATGAATGGTAAAGGGCGCCGCCTTGAGGGTGATCGTGTTCTCGCCTGCGACAATAAGGCTTCCGACGTCGAAGACGCCGAAGACCTTGTCCAGCCACCATCTGTCAGGGAGGGGATCGACTTTCTTTCCGTTGACGTAAACCTGGAACAGGTTCGGACGCTCGACGGCGATCGTGACGGGAAGCCCTTTCGGGAAACCGGCCCCGACCCGGAAACGGAACGTCGCCTCAAACCCGGAATCGGCCGGGAACTTGTCCTTGTCCAGGATGTTCGTTTGATACTGGACGGCGCTGTCCCAGGGATTGCGGTCGAGCCCGTGGGCGCGGAACGTCTTGAGCTGAGCGTCATAGAAATAGAGGTCTTTTTCAATCTTCCCGCCGACCGTCAAGTCGCAATAATCCAGAGTCAGGATGTTGCCGGAGGCTCGGGCGATCCGCGTTGGGCCGAGAATCTTGGCATCGACTCCTTCCGGCTTTTGAGCCGGAGGAACCGGTGCGCCCGGTTTCGGACCGAGACAAAGAAGAAGACTTCCGCCGGGCGGCAAGTCGAACTTAACCTTGATTTTGTCGCCGGCGGTTTCGGACGGATAGGGGACGGCCTTTCCGGTGAAAGGGTCCCATTGTTCGCAGGATTTCTCCGGTCCGGTCAATTCTCCCGCGAGGCCGGTGGCGGGATCGGTATTGGCCAGGAAAACGAGCTGAGCATCCAGAAGCGTCCGCCGATGGTGGAAAAGCATATTGGATGCCTCGGCCGGACCGCTGATCGTAAAATCGAGCGCGGGAGGACTAAGCTCACGGATCTTGGCCGGCCAGTCCGGGGCGCCGGCCGCGATCCAATTCGACTGATGCGCCGCGATCAATGCTGCCGCGCGCGCATCTTTCCTGCCGTCCACGTATTTCGGCGCGTCAACCAGGGATAGAACCTTTCCGCCTTTTTTCAAATACCTATCAAGAATCTTTATCGTGGAGGATTCCAGGTTCTCGAGCGCGGGCGGCAGGACGACCAGGTCATAAGTCTGCTTCCCGACGACCAGGGTTTTTCCTTCGACCCGGCCGTGGTTCCTCAGGATATCCTCGCTCCCCAAGTCGTATTCGAATTGGCGGGACTCGAGATCGTCGACGAACGCCTGAAAATCCTTCCCGATCGATTTGATCGCTTCCGAGTCGGCGCCCGGCGCATAGAACAGCCAGGCCGTCGTCGTCGGCTCGAGGACGAGGATGCGATTGTCCTGCCGCCCCGCCGTCAGGGCGACGGACAGCCGGCCGAAGTAATCGCCCAAGACGCCATAGTCTCCCCACCATGGCTCATGATAGGAGAAGGACTGTGGGTGGTCTCGCTTGCGGGCGCCCATGATCGTGACGTAGGACAAATGCTGGTTCATGAAGTTGACGCCCAGGGCATATTCCCAGTCGGCGATGCGTTTCTGATCGAAGAATGTCAGGTCCCAGCCGCCGGCGCCGAAGGTCTCGGACATGGTCCGCGGCAGGCCAAGCTGGTTGGCGGCGCTACGGATCTCCTTCACGGCGCGGGCGTTGCCGAACTGGGCGTGGGTGTCGCGTTGGAAGTCGTTCATCAGGATGTCGATGCCGGGCATGTGAGACCAGGCAGCCATGGCCAGGTTGTCCGGGCTAACGACCGGCCGCGGCCACTCGTGCTCCCAGTAGTGGCCGGTGAAGATGAGGTTGTTCTTTTCGCAGTATTCATAATAGGGTTTGGCCCAGCCCTCGATAAAAAGATCGAGGAGCGTCGCGTAATAATCGTGACGGACGCCGGCCCAATCGCCCGTCTCCTCAAACAGGGAAGGCAGGACGATTTTGAGGTCGTAGCCGTGCTTGGAGCGGAAGGCGTCGAACAAACGCGGCGTCCAGTTGACGACGGCCATTCCCTGCCCGCCGGCGGGGCTGATCTCGGCTTCGTCCTGGAAGACGCCGGGGACGGTCGCGCCGAACTCGGCCCCGAAAACGCGCTTATAGGCGTCGAGCGTCACAGCGAGAAACTTGGCCGTGACGTCGGGCCGCATGATATCGACGTAGGTGAATCCGCCGTACCACGGGCTGGGTTTCTGACGGTTGAGGTCGAAGACGTAATAATCGCCCTGGCCGAACTTCCCGGTCTTAAGCTTCGCCGTGATATCTTCGAAGCCGGCGTCCGTTTTTCGCAGGACGGCGACGGGCTCGGAATCGAATTGCGCCGGAAGCTCGGCGACTTTGGTCAGGCGCAGGCCGGTGCGAACAGCGTCGGGTATCGCCGCCGGCACATGTCCGCCGGCGAATCCCGAAGGATAGGAGTTCTCGTCATAGATCCAGATTTTCAGGCCGCGCGACTTGCCTGCTTCCACGGCATAACGAAAAAGGTCCAGCCATTCCTCGGAGAGATACGGCGTGATCAAGCCGGGCCGCGGATGGACGAAAACGCCGCCGATGCCCTTCGCCTTGAAGTCGGCCAACTGCTCATCGATCTGGGCTCTCGTCACGCGGTCGTTCCAGACCCATAACGGCGCGCTGCGGAAAGCGGCCGGAGGTTCCGCAAAGAGGGGCAGGAGATCGGCGGCCCGGTCGGGCGGGACGATCAGACCCGCGGGCGGGGCTATTTTCTTGGCACAACCGATAATAAAAAAACAAATGAGGAAGAGCGCGAAAGAAGATTTTAGAGTCCTCGTCATGATCCCTCCTTAACGTATGAGCAGCATCCGATCTCTGCGAATTGCGGCCGCGGCGATTTCCGCATCAGCACGAGAGAGAAGATTCTCTTCGGCCGTCGTCATGACATCGAATCCCGATCGAATGAGATCGAATTTCAGATGGCGGGAGAGTTTCTCGTCTAGTTTGAGCGGAGAAGAATTTGCTTTTTCGCGCCGCTCAGCTTTTCTTCCCATAAGGCTCGGTATCGAGACAGCCCATCCTGAAATCACTATAGGACCGGCCGGTGATCGATGTCAAGAACACCGAAATTGCCGCGGCGGTGTCCATCCGGCCGGATCATCGTTCCGGAAGACCCCAAAATCGCGCGAAAAACGATCGGCCTCCCTTCCCTCGAGGCGCATCGGCCTAAAGGCCCAGGAGGCCGGTCAACGGATGTTGATACCGAAGAAGGGCCCGTGGAGAGATGGAATCAATGAATGCTTCAAGGGGGAAGGACGAAGCGACCATGTCGGGATTTCGGGAGCGAGTCCGTTCCGGCCTTCCCCCCATAGGGAACCCGGTTTATGAATAATGCAGGCTATCTATATCCCGTAGTTTTAAGGGGATGTTCGCCGCGACTATTCATACTTCAACGCGTTCACGGGATTGGCCCGGACGGCCCTGAACGCCTGGATGCTCACCGTGACCAGGGCCACGGCAAGCGCGCCGGTCCCTGCCAGAACGAACAGCCACCAGGCTATGCCCGTTCTGTAAGCGAATCCCTGGAGCCATTTCCTCATGACGAAATAGCCCACCGGCCAGGCGATGAGATTGGCGATCATCACCCATTTGGCACAGTTAGAGCGAAATTGGGACGGATTGAGGATTATATCCGGATTCCATGGACACGCGTTGCCTCAAATTAACAAGGCCTGTCCCCGACAGCCATTTACAGCCGGCGATATGATTTTGCGCGGAGATCAACAGGAATTCAAGTTTCAGGGGAGTGGCTAGGGAACGACGCGAAAAAGGAAATTCCTTTTGAATCCTTTACGACTTTTTTTGCTTGTACCTCGCCGGTTCATCGAACAAATCGACAACATACACTTTCGAGTGAAACACGGCCGAGTGCGATACGCCGTCCGGTATGTAATATGTATCCCCCTTTCGATACCTCTTCGTATTACCTCCAATGGTCAAGCTCATCTCTCCTTCCAGAACCATCCCGAATTGAGCGCTATGGGCGTGTTCCGTCACTTCACCTATCGGTTCAATTTCCATGAAAACAAGCTGCTTCTCTCGGCCCTGGAGAATCCATCCTTTCACGCCTCTAAAAGCTATGTCTGCCTGCGGAAGCGAAGAAATCATTCTGGGATATTCCATCGGCTTTCATCCTCCTTTGGTTTCACCCGATTGCGGGCTTGAATGATCATCATTCTGTTTGAGATTGATGAGTCATACAGGTTAATTCTCCCGGTATATCAGACGGGATTTTGCGGATAAATCGTCCCGGCAATATATTTTATCCTCATCGTTTTCGCCCTTTGGGGCTGCTCGCGCCGGAGAGGTTGACCTGTTTCATGGCGTCCGCGAACAATCCGATACTCTCGAGAACTGTTTCATGCTTTTGAGCGGGGATCCGGCTAAAGACCTTGGCCATGAATTCGTAGTAGAGGATTCCGATCGTCTCATAAACCTTCCGGCCCTGTTTGGAGAGAGAAATATTGACATAGCGCCGGTCTTTTTCATTGGCCGTCCGCGTCACCAGGCCGAGAACGACCAGACTTTGGATGGTCCGGCTCATCGTGCTGGTGTCAAGGCCGAGAGAGGAGGCTAGATCAACGAGGGAAACATCGCCCTTGGCCCCGATCTCGATGAGGGTGTGGCATTGGGAATATGTCAGATCGCAGCCTTTATGCTGGTCGTCAAAGACATCATACGACTCGCGCATGAGAATCCTGAGTTTTTCCAGGACATATCCGATTTTATTGGCTTTCATGGGATCTCCCATTTTCACGATAATGAACCTGCATTATTCATCATTCGGGTTCCCTATCGGGGGAAGGCCGGGATGGATGAAGCGACCATGTCGGGACTTCGGGAGCGAATCTATCCCCGCCTTCCCCCTTGAAGCATTCATTGATTCCGTCTCTCCAGCTTAAAATTTTATGAATCATGCAGGTTAATTGTAAGAAACAAATATTGTTCTTGTCAAAGCATTTGCTTTTCTCACAAAGGCTCTCTCGCGGCGCCGACGGCCGCCATCTCTTCTCACGGCCGATTCAGCGACGCGTTGTTCGACGTTTCCAGCCTGCATTATTTATAAACCGGGTTCCATATGGGGGGAAGGCGGGATGGATGAAGCGACCATGTCGGGATTTCGGGAGCGAGTCCATCCCGTCTTCCCCCCATGAAAGAAACGACGATTTTTTCTCTCCAAATCAAGATTTGAGAGTCATGCCGGCTAGCTCTTCTTTCGTGTCGTAATGCCGAAAGGCACATAGACCGGACAGAAGCCGATGAGGCCCACCACGAACAGAAATAGGCCAAAAACCATGATCAGGATTTGCCCTTTCAGCGCAAAAAGCCCGACCGAGAAGAGCGTCAAGCCAATGATCATGCGCAATGCCCGGTCAATCCTCCCTTCGTTCTTCTTGAATTTCATTTTACCTCCTATCAATTTTATGCCTGCGGCAGCAGCGCCTGCGGCAGCGGCGCCGATCATAAGACGGTCCGGCCGCTCTGCCCGGTTCATACACTTTCATCGCCGCGGTTTCGATAAAAACCTGCATTCGCTTGCGAACATCCGTGATGGGCACGAAGGGCGTAGCGTTGTGTGTCCAGGCCAAGAATCTGTCCATCAGCGCAACGCGCTGGTCAGCGATTTTCTTCAAAGTTTTTATCAGATAGTTGACATCGTGTTCGTCGTTTTCGAGGCCAAAACTGACCCTGACCAAGCCGGGCAGAACAGATTTGGTCCAGGCCGGCCGGAATTTTAAGCCCAGGTTGGCCAGGGCCTCTCGAGAGGGGTGGATGCGCAGGAGACGTTTGACCAGAAGATGTGCGCAAAAACAGCCGCTCCGGACACCGATCCCGCCCTGTTCAGCCAGCTTTTCCGCCACAAGATTGTGCGGAACATGTTTCAAGCCGAAACATATCACCCCGCTCTTTTTCTGAAATCTTGCCGAATCAGGATCCTGGATGCCGAATATCTCGACGTGGGGAACCGTCGCAAGCTTCAACAACGTTTTTCGGGTCAGTTTTTGTTCTTCATCCTGGACCACGTCCATGCCGATCCGCTGGAGGAGGTCGATGGCTTTTCCAAGGGCTGCGATCCCGATGACATTTTCCTCGCCCGAGGCCACGATCTCCTTCATTTTATCCCGGCCGAACTTTAACAAACCTTTCCTGGCCGCCAGCCCGCCGCTCCCAAACGGCGCATACATCTTGTGGCCCGAAAATGCCAGGTAGTCAATATCGTCGCCCTCCATATCTATCTTTCTGCGGCCCGCCAGCTGGGCCGCATCAACCAGAAGGCGCGCTTGATATCCGTGAACGATCCGGCTGATTTCCTTCAAATCATGGCACGTTCCCAAGACATTCGAGGCGCCGCTCATGGCCACAATTCTGATTCGTTTTTTTCCATGGAGCCGATCCCGGTTATACTCACAGAGCACCCTTTCCAATTCATTCAAATCTATGAAACCTTCATCGTCAACGGGCAACCGGACTGAAGAAATGCCCCTCGCATACCGCCAGGGAAGCTCGTTGGAGTTATGCTCCAAGAGTGTATTGAGAATGATCGGTTCGACATCCGCGGACGGCTCGAGCGCCAGGTTTTCAGCTACAAGATTGATGGCTTCGGTCGTGTTTGAGGTGAAAATCAACTCATACCGGAGGGAGGGCATGTTAAAAAATCGAGCGCACATTTCTTTGACCTCGGCGATGAGCAGCCTCCCTTGACTCTCCGTCTGTTTCCATGTCCGGCAGACCGCTTTCCATACGGGCAAAAACGTCGGAGTGCTGGCGCTGTTGTCCAGGCCAATGAATGGTCGATAGCCTTCCATCGTCGGGACACTGAGGTCTCGACCGATCACGGCCCGGCGGAGATTGAGGAGCAGTTTTCTCCCGGAAAACTCCTTGAGGTCATCTTGGTGCCATGCTTGAAAGGCCGGGGTTGTTGCGGATTCCCGGATTTTGAAAATATCCGATCCAAAGCGGCGCGCGATCTGAAGTGCTCTGGCGAAGGCAATCACGTTGATGATGGCGGGTGTCCCGGCCTCCAGCCTGTCAGGGGCATCTTCCCAAATCACCGAGCCACGAGAGACCATCATGGTCGTTCCCCCGCCTGTCTGGAAAGGGACGCCTCCGGGAAGCGAATTTTTCCTTATAGCAAGCGCTTCTATTCCCAAGGGCAGACCGATGTCCCGGCTTTTAAGGATCGGGCAACTCCCGGGTTTAAGGCGGGCTTTGAGAGCGGAAGACCTCTCCGGAGTGCAGAAAACCACCACAAATTGATTTTTTTTCAGCCCCAGGTGGTCGAGCACAACATCCCGGGCCCGCTCGTACAAAAGGGTCGTTATCATCGAATTGTGCCCGGTCCCCCGGTGGACATTGGAATATGTTTTGAGCGCCAGATAGACACTGTCTTCCAGCTCGGCAAAAGCTTCATCGCGGGCGTTCGGCTGATACGCCTGATCATCCGGAATGGAAATTTCATTGATCGTTTGAACGTTGTCGAGCATATTCCTGACTCCTTTCTCCTCAGATGACCCCGGCCACGAGATTGCGCCCCGCCCACCCCGCCCCGGAACCATGCCTTACGAGGAGGATCTTGGCTTTTCGTTTCATTGCTATATACATGTATTTTATTTATCAATAATTGTTATTTACAATTATTATAATTTGCAGCCATGTGTTTGTCAAGCCTTTTTTTGGCTAGGTCAAGATTTGATCCGCTTCCCCCGTATCGATCCAGGGACCCTGCAAAAAATGCCCGCTTAACCTGCAACAAAAACGGATCGCGCAAGAAATCGGGGGTTGTTAGCGGTTGACAGACGCGTGGGAAGAGGCGGATCGGGTCATAAGGGAAAAACGACTCAACGAAAATATTGAATTTGACAAATCAATCCGATCGGCAACTTCCTAATCCTCTGACCCGTTAAGCCAAAAATCGCGTTGGTCACAGCCGGGATGACTCCCGGAACGCCATATTCACCAACTCCAGCCGGAATGTCGCCCGAATTGATTATTTCCGTCTCCACCTGCGGAGTATCTCTCAGACCGAGAAGAGGATAATCATGATAGTTTGACTGCTCGACCGCACCATTTTTTATGGATATTTCTCCAAATAATGCCGCCGTCAATCCAAACACGGCGCCACCCTCCATCTGGGCTTTTACGCCATCAGGATTGACCGCGAATCCGCAGTCCACGGCACAATATATCTTATGAACTTTCACCGCTCCGGAAGATTCGATGGAAACTTCCGCAACATGGGCAATGATAGTTCGGGTATTATCATGTGCGGTGTAATCGAAGAGAGCCAACCCTTGGGCAGCATCAGGGACACTTGGCCTGCCCCAATGGGCCATCTCAGCCACTTTGCTTAACACAGAAGTGACGCGGGGATTATGCTTCGTGTGCCTTAGGCGAAACCCTAAAGGATCCGTGGAAGCGGCCTGAGCCAATTCATCAATAAAGCCCTCTACAAAAAAGATATTGTGGGACATGTTAACAGAACGAAAATACGATGTTGGAACGCCTGTATTAAACTGAACGAATTGAATTTCGATGTTGGGGATGGAATAAGGAAGTTTTATGAATCCCGCGAGGCTGAGCTCGAACCAGTGATAGCCTCTCTGAGGCGCAACAAGCTTAGCAATCCAACTGACGATATGGCCATTCTTGTCGAGTCCACCCGAGATATCCCCTCTGGCAACGGACCTATATAACCCATGTCTTATATCCTCTTCACGCGACCAGATGACTTTTACGGGTTTCCCGACAGCTTGGGATGCCAAAATGGCATGAGATACAAAATCAACCGCATATTTTCGACCGAAACCGCCTCCGAGAAAGGTTGGATAAATTGTAATGGCCGAGGCCGGAAGATGAGTGATCTTTTGGGCCGCTTCCAGCACGCTTGCGGCCCATTGAGTCGATACCCAGATCTTGCAGTTATCGGCCGTCACGTGAGCCGTGCAATTGAGCGGCTCCAAGGCGGCGTGATCCAAGAAGGGGACCTCAAATGTGCTATTTAGCTTGGTGGCCGCGGCATCCATAGCCGAGAAAGGACGGCCCTCAAATTGCGCTTGTAATCCCGGGCCTTTGCTGTCGCTTGCCAGCTTTTGACTAATGCTTTCAGAATTCAGGCCCTCCATTTCGGGCGGATTCTTGAACCGGACATCAAGCGATTCCAGCGCATTTTTTGCATCCCACCAACTGTTGGCTATGGCAGCAACACCATTCGGAATAGGAACGATCGCTTTCGCCTTGGTGCCTTTTATGCTCAATGATCGAAAGTTGGCCGGCTCGCCGCCAAAGACAGGAGATTGCCTGACTGCGGCATACATCATGTCGGGAACGGTCGTATCAATACCATACCTGCATTTGCCTTCAACGTGTAAAGGCGCATCGAGACGCTTAAGAGACCTGCCGATAATTTTAAAGTCCTTGGGATGCTTTAGCTTTGGATTTCTTGGAAGGGGAAGAGTACGAGCCGTTTCGGCCAATTCTCCATAGGTTATCGTCCCCTTACTTGGATGTGAAACAGTGCTGTTATGAGCGGTTAAGCTTGCCGGCTCAACACCCCAAATCCGAGCACAGGCGGCTATTAGCATTTCCCTGGCTGCAGCTCCAACCATCCTCATGGGTTTATAGCCAGACCTGATAGAAATACTATCGGCTGTTCCGTAGCCTGCGTCGGGGAAAATATATCCATTCAATTCTGCACGAAACTCAACTTTGATCCTCTCCCAATCCGCTTCCAGCTCCTCCGCGATAATCATGGGTAAGGAGGTAGATATCCCTTGTCCCATTTCATTCTTGACCACAATAATGGTTATCTCATTATCCGGAGAAATATTAAGCCATTCGGTGATAAAGCCCAACGGTCTGCGCTTAGGGGAGAGGCGGTTATAAGCTATGATGCCAAGCGTTAGCCCGCCAACGCCGGCAAGGGATGCCTTGACAAAGCTTCGACGATTCATTTGGAATCTCGTCTGGCCTTACTTCTGCCCATTCATGATCGTTTTCGATGCTCGTTTGATGGCCGCCCTGATCCTTTGATAAGTGCCACAACGGCAAAGATTGCGCATGTTATCCTCAATTTCGCGGTCAGAGGGATTGGGCTGACGGGTAAGCAGAGCATAAGCGAAAATAATCTGTCCGGGCTGACAATAACCGCATTGCGAAACGCGCTCTTCAAGCCAAGATTCCTTGATCATCCTGCCTAGCTGATCATTCAGACCTTCTATCGTGATGATTTCCATGTTGGTTTTGGTCAGGGATCCCACGGCCACCCGGCAAGAAGGAGTGGCTACCCTATCCAGGAGAATCATGCAGCTGCCGCAGATACCTATTCCGCAGCCGTATTTCGTCCCATTGAGCGCAAGATCTTCTCTTAAGACCCATAAGAGCGGTTTTTCGGGATCAACGGTAATTCGATAGGAGAAGCCATTAACGAAAAGTTCCACAGTCGTGCCCTGCGAGAGCATTTATCGCTAAAAAGCTTATTCCCGGTCGCGGATCGAAGTCAAGGAACGCGAGATCCGGGTATGCGGAAGGCACCGATGCGCGTCGAATAGTTCGTGGCGCCCTTCTTGAGGTAATCGCCCACATACCAGATCGTACGGTCGTCGGTTGGATCTATGGCAGTCTGTGCATAGTCCATCCACCGCCGCGAGTTCGTCTGCGCGGCTTCGCCTTCGACGAGAACCGCCTCACGCAACGTCAGGATGCCCAAGGGATCGTCTGAGAGCCGGCCCGCGAAGCGCTGGCCGACGAAGTGCGGCGGCCCACCGAATGAATATCCGATGCCGATGTTGCCCATGGCGTCGATAGCCGGGCTGGCCATCCATCGGAAGAATCCGCCGGGGGCATAGGTACCCTGCTGGAAAAGTTTGACGTTGCGTTCATCATCCAGCCGGAATTCGTACCAGCGGACTCCGCCGCCTCCTGCCAAAGTGTTCACCGAATGCACCGCGATGATGGACTCGCGGTCGCCGATCCGCCGGTAGACCAGGCGCGCCATGATCTTGTCGCCCTGGGCATCAAGACGCTGCCCGGTCCCTGGCTGGGACACGCATTCCGTCAACTGGCCGTCACCCAGGTAGTGATAGGGCGCCACAGGAATCTTCACCGGCCCCTCCACCTTCGTCTTGGACGGATCGTCCCAGTTCACGTAATACTTCCACACGTAGATGCCGTCGTCCTCCATGATTTTCTTCAACTGCGCCCCGCCGGCAGCCATCATGATGTTCGGCGCTCCGGCCGGCGGCAGTTGTTTCCCGTCGAGATCCGCATTGTTCAGGAAGTTCACATCGTCGATAATGATGCCCTGCTCGGTCGCATCCTCACCCTTGAGCATCTTCTCCCGCTCCGCTACATACGCGTGTTTCTGAATGATGTTGTCGCCGGTGCTGGTCGGCACATAGTAGCCGTCGGGCCAGACAGCCGGCCGGGGATAGTCGGGAAACAGCGGTCGAACGAATTGATACCGGTAGTAGGACCCGAGCGGGTCGGGGCCGGTGCTGACGGCATAGCACATCGCGTAAGATCCTCCCTCGTTCTGCGGTTCCCGCTTTTGGCCCGGTTCCCTCCTCTTGTCTCGTGCTTCAGCGGCGGCCGCCTTGGCGGCTGCATCCTCTTCAGGAGTCGGCCTGGCCGGCTGGAAGAGAGGTTCGGCGCGACCGGGCTGCCCTTTGACGGCAGGCTGACTCAGGTGCGCGGGCTCCCCCGATTTGGCAGGCGCCGGCTCGTTTTCCCTGGGCGGAAGACGCCTGAAGATCGGCATAACGATCAACCAACGGTCGGCGAGCTGGTCGTAGCGCACGACGGCATCTCCGTTGTTGATCTTCCCGGCGTCTCCAAACCCTTTGAACACGTTATTCGTGTCAACCGGGCCATAAAGCACCCGGCCGGTCGTATCGAATCGAGGTCCTTTTTTCGTGAAGACCGCCATCCTGGAATTTACGATCTGGACGATATGATCCGGGCCGACCGCCAGTGAGTTGTCGGACGGATTGCGAAACGTAGCCCTGCCCTGCGGGCCCTCGAAGCCTTCGCCGAGTCCGTCGAAGCTCGCCACGATTTCCGGGGGAGCCTTTGTTCCGGGCTCCGTCTGTTCCATGGATGCCGACGTGAGCGGGGTAGTCACTGCCTCCGGCGGGATGGACGCGTCTGTCTCTCTCATCTCATCTCCACTGCCGGGCTCGGGCGTGAGAGCGTGTGTCAGAACCTCGACATCATCCTCGCTGATGCCGAATTCAGATCCGGGCTGTGTGGCTTCATCCTTATTTTGGATGAGAGCCAGCGAGGCTAGGGGCGGCGACACGTCGTGCGCCGCGGCGTTATGGACCGTGGCGGCACCACTGACCCCCCGTATGATTCTATCGCTATGGCTCGGTGAAAGCGGCTTGGTATGAACACGCGAAAGGACGATCACAGCGAGGAGGAGGACGCCGGCGACGATCATCCCAAGAATCACCCGGCTGAACGCAGGGGCAAGCGGCTTGCTTACTCCGCCGCGCACCAGCCTCCCCTTGGATGATGGATGGGCAAAACTCATCGATACGCCGATTGGGTTCTGCAAGGCTTTACCTCCTATTTCGAACGATGCCCGTTACTTCGCACCAATTGCCATCGACGCGCACCTCAGCCGAGAACGCCTCGCCGGGCGGTGGGATGGAATACGTTCCCCCGGAGGATGAGCCCCCGCGCATCGCAATGGAAGCAAGCACCGGCGAAGCAGCGATTCCTCCAACTGTCGGTTATGGTCCACCAGTTTGATCTCAATATCTGCTGTGCGTCGTCAGGCGGTTTCGGACTCGCGTGCTGATTTCTTAAGCTACGGATTCCGACTCTCATGATAATTTAGCTGACGCCGTTTGGCAAGGCTTCAAGGATAACCAATCGGTTCAACTCCCTTCCCCGTTAATTATCACCCAACTTTCACCTCTTTCGGGCTTTGAATAATCGCACGCTAAAGTAAGGTCCGCTCCGGATGTCTGGGACGATAGACTCACTCCATGGCGGGAGAATGGCCACAAGAAACGAGCCAACATCATGGATATCACCGCGTCTCCCTGAAAGAACGGGAAGAGCCCCGGCTCGGACGGAGAAATCAATCTAGAAAACGTCAACCGGAGCTGACGCTCGACCCGGAGAATGGAAATGGCGGGGAACAATCTTTGACTAGTGTACCCTGTTGATGAGTTTTTTTATGATTCACCTCCTTTTATAATCCAGCTTCTTCTCTTTCGGTGGTGCTTCTTGATCCTCTTTCATTGGAGGCTGGTCTTTGTCGCGCTCCCTGTGCCGGACTCCGCCTACATGACCGCCTACTGGGCCGTAAGAAAGATTGTCTGGGTTGAGGATGAAAGAAAAGATGAGCGTGGTGGTGAATTCTTCCGGCTTTGCGTTAACGATGAACGGCTCGAACTCCCATTGCATTGCTGCGTTAATGGCTGCGTCTACGAGCAGCTGGTTGGAATTCACGGTCGGTACTGAAGCGCTTGTCACCTTGCCCTGCGAGTTTACATGCAAGCTCACCTCGACCCTACCCTCTATATTGGCTTTCACAGCTTCTTCAGGGTAGACTGCGTCTAAGCGCTTAATAACGCGATGAATTGGACCTGGGCCTCTGCCTCTTCTGCGGCGCTCACGTTCACGCACCTGAGCGTTGACGAATTTGCTCTCGGCCTTGCGGACTTGGTTGGTGAAGCGGACTCGGGCGTTGATGAGATTTTGCTCAGCCGTGGAGAGGCATTGCTTGATCAGCGCGTCTGTCCTTTCGCCTTCTTTGAGGACGCGGCGTAGCGATGAGTCTCGCACTGCGTAGCCTTCGCCTCGCCTTTTCTTCATGACATGATAGACTGTCTTGCCGCTCCTCATGTCGAGCCATTCCACGCCGCCGCGACTTTTGTTGTAGCTGATTGCGAAGTCGATGTTGCCATCTGCTTGGATGAATGGGTTGTTGTAGATGACGAGTTCTTCGCCGAGCACTGCAATGCCCCGCCCCTCTTGGCTCTCGATCATGCGCAAGCCTTTGTTGTAAACAGTCTTGCTCCAGCCTAAGAGGTCGACCTTGGTGATCTGCAAGCCTCTGCCTGGCCTGATCCTGGTCTTGGCGCTGGTGAGGCTGAAGTAGCTTATGAGCAGGATGGCGAGGACAGCGCCGATGATAGTGACAGCCTTGCCTTTGCTGTGCGAAACAGGCTGCGTTGTTGTGTTCATGAAATTCTCCCTTTCTTTCGAGTTTTACTCGTAGCGCAAGGCTTCGATCGGGTCAAGCCTTGAGGCTCTGCGAGCAGGATAGAGGCCAAAGAAGATGCCCACGGCAGCTGAGAAGCCGAACGCCAAAAGGACTGAGCTCGGCGATACGATAGTGGTGATCGTGGAGAACGTGGGGATGAAATGCAGCAGTTTGGAAACTCCGTAGCCGAAGACAATCCCGGCGATGCCGCCTGTCAGGCTGAGCACTATAGCTTCGAAGAGGAACTGGACAAGGATATCGATTTCCTGGGCGCCAAGAGCCATTCGGATGCCGATCTCCCGGATTCTCTCGGTAACAGACATCAGCATGATGTTCATGATGCCGATGCCGCCGACGAGCAAGGAGATGGAGGCGATGCTGCCCAGTAGGATGGTGAGGATGTTCGTTGCGTCAGCAGCGCTGGTAGCGATGTCAGCCATGTTCCTGATGGTAAAATCGTCTGGAGCGCCAGGCATGAGCTTGTGCTGTTCCCTGATTAGCTCGGTAATTTCCTGCTGAGCCTGGTCAACAGCTTGCTCATTCACAGCAGATACTTGGATGGATTGGAGCTGGGCATTGGCTCCCATGAGCCTCTTTGATACGGTGTTGTAAGGCCCCATAATTATGTCGTCTCTGCTGCCGAAGCCTGACTGGCCCTTGGCTTTGAGCACTCCGATGACAGTGAAGGGAACAGCCTTGACCCTGATGGTTTGGCCGATCGGGTCTGCGCCGGCAAAGAGGTTGGTGTAGGTGTCTGCGCCGATAACGCAAACCTTGGCGCCAGAGCGCACGTCTGTCTCGTCGAAAAACCTTCCGCCGGCGTAATCCTGGTCGATTTCCCAGTTAGCGATGAGCGGAAAATTCTCGCCCACTCCCTGGATGCTCGTGTTCCAGTTCTTGTTGCCGTAAACCACCTGAACCCTTGTCTGGTAGACTGGCGAAGCATAGAGTACGCTCGGGCAGCTTTTAATAATTTTCTCCACGAGCTCAACCTCCAAGGGCATGCTTCCTGCACCTGACTGCACTCCGCCTACTCCCCTGCTGCCGCTCTGAATCGTGAGCATGTTAGTGCCCATGGCAGCGAACCTCGCCTCCACTCCTGCCCTGGCTCCTACACCGATGCTGACCATGGCAATCACAGCTCCGACGCCGATGACGATTCCGAGCATGGTGAGGAAGGTGCGCATCTTGTTGCGCTTCAAGGCGCGGAGGGAGACTCTGAAGGTACGAAGCATTCTCCTGATCTTCATGAAACTTCTCCTTTGCTGATTTTACTGATGTCCTCCTTGATGTCTTCCTTCTCGATCACGCCGTCCCTTACATGAATGACTCGGTTCGCATAGGCTGCGATGTCAGCTTCGTGCGTGACGAGGATGACCGTGATGCCTTTCTCCTTGTTCAGCGAGGTAAAAATGCCCATAATCTCGATGCTGGTCTTGGTGTCCAGGTTGCCGGTGGGCTCGTCAGCCATGATGAGAGTCGGATTGGTCACAAGGGCTCGGGCAATGGCGACGCGCTGCATCTCACCGCCAGAAATCTGGTTGGTCTTGTGAAGCTCCCTGTTCTTAAGGCCGACCAGCTCCAGGGACTTGTAAGCTAGCTCTCTCGCTTCCTTGGTTGGTATGTCGGCGTAGAGAAGAGGCAGCTCAACGTTCTCCAGAGCCGTGGTGCGGCTGAGCAGGTTGAAGCTTTGGAAGACAAAGCCGATCCGCTTGTTGCGCGTGATAGCCAGCTGCCTCTTGCTGAACTTGGACACTTCCTCGTTGCTGAGGAAATAGCTTCCGCTCGTCGGCCGGTCCAGGCAGCCGATGATGTTCATCAAGGTTGACTTGCCTGAGCCAGACGGGCCCATGATGGCAAGAAAATCACCCTGAAGAACCTGATGCGTGATTCCGCACAGGGCGTGCACATCCACCTCGCCGACGTGATACGTTCTGGTGATGTCCTCTAGACGAATGAGAACAGGTCTCATGGCGAGTTCTCCTTTCCTTGAACGTTTTTCCTTTTCACAGAATTTCTCCTTTTTTCCCTAAAGTATAGATTCTGTTGTTTTTCTGGGCAGAAAGAAATGACACCTTCCTTTAAGTTATAGTTTGCTTTTTCGCGTTACGCGACTCTCCCTCCCATCAAGATCGGAATCAGCACCGCCCTTCATGAGAAAAGGATAAACCCGAGTGCTGATCGATGTCAACGACGCAAAAGCGAACCACGAAATACCCTACAAGACGACAGACTTCCCGTCCCTTTCGAGATCGCCTGTCATCAAAAATACTCTATCCGCTCCTCGGCCGCCATCAGGGCGACCTCGGTGAAGACGTGCGCTGGCGGCGGCTTTTCGGCGATGAACCGGAGCTTGAGGTGCTCGATGATCCGGTCCACAACGGCATCCTCCGTAAGAAAAGCTATGACCTTCATCTTCCCTCCGCACTTAGGGCAGAGCATCGAGTCCTCTTCATAGACTTTGCGGATTATCTCGGCCCAGCCCTTGGAAGGGATACGATAGTTCTAGATCTCTTATCCAAGGCGGTAGCCCAATATGCTTCAAAAATCATATCGTATATTATCGGAGGGATAGTTCAGACTCGAATCGCGCCTCGGGGGAACGCGGATGGAGTAAGGGGAGTGCTAATAGGGGAATCTGGTTGACTTGATCCTAATATTGAGCATCCAAGCTATAAACAGATCCTTCTATCTTAATCCAGACTTCACAACCTCGGAACTCCCAAGGGAGAGCCCTTACCACAAATACGCCACAAAAAGTTGACTAATCTCGCTTAAAAATAGATAACGGTGCTTAAAGAAAAGGTCTCAAAATAAACGTAAAACCAGGGGGAAACATGGCGGGGCCGACGAGACTCGAACTCGCGACCTCCGGCGTGACAGGCCGGCGTTCTAACCAGCTGAACTACGACCCCGCTTGGGCTCGCATATTATAGTCAGAAGACAGCCGGGATTCAAGCCCTACATCTTCTCCAGCGCGGCGATGCGTTCCTCGATGGGCGGGTGGGTGCTGAACAGCCTGTTAAGCCCCTTTTTATAGTCCTTGAGCGGGTTGACAATGTAGAGGTGGGCGGTGGCCTTGTTGGCCGCTTCGAGCGGCTCCGTGTCCGCGCTGATCTTCCGAAGCGCCGAGGCCAAGCCCGGCGGGTAGCGCGTCAGCATGGCGCTCGAGGCATCGGCCAGGAACTCCCGCTTCCGCGATACGGCAAACTGGATGAGCCGGGAGATGAGAGGCGAGAGCACGGCCAAGACCAGGCCGAGGAGGATGAAAATCGCCGCCGCTCCGCCGCCCCCGCTCCGCTCGCGGCTGCGCCTCCGGCCCCCGCCGCCCCACATGAATGTCCGCAGCATCCAGTCGCTCATTAGGGCGACGATCCCCACCATGACGACCGTCAGCGTCTGGACCAGGACGTCGTAATTCTTGATGTGGGACATCTCGTGGGCGATGACTCCCTCGAGCTCCACGCGGTTCATCTTATCGAGCAGCCCCGTGGTGACGCAGATCACGGCGTGCTTCGGGTTGCGGCCGGTGGCGAATGCGTTGGGCGCAGTGTCGTCGATGACATAGCATCGCGGCGCCGGCATACCGGCGGCGATGGCCAGCCCCTCGACGACGTTATAGAGGTAGGGGAATTCGGACTTTTCGACGGGCCGGGCTTTGCTCATGGCCAGCGTGATCTTGTCGCTCCAGAAATACCCCCCCCAGCTCATGGCCACGGCCAGGATGACGGCCAGGATCAGCCCTTCTCTGCCCCAGCCCAGGGCTTGTTCGAACACCCAGACGAGGAAGAAGACGAAGAGGACAAAGAAGAAGACCAGGCCGAAGGATTTCCACTTGTTGCGCGCGATCTGTTCATACATGTCGCAATTTCTCCCCGCCCATCATAGGCCGGACCCCTGGCTCGAAAAAAGCGATCCTCAACTCCGTGCCCGGTTCCTTGACTTCTGAGCGATCGGGCAATGAGGACATTTTTAGCAGACGATCGTCGACTTTATGAAGCCCACGGCCCGCCCCATGTCACGGGCGCACCCGGAATCCTCGCCAGCCCTTGATCAGAAGCTGACCTTCACCGGCTCGCGGGCGGCCGGCTCCTCGATCTCGAAATATTCCTTCAGCGTGAACTTGAATGTGTTGGCGATGATGTTCGAGGGAAAGACCTGCTGCTTCATGTTGTACTTCATGACCGTGTCGTTGTAGAACTGCCGGGCATAGGCGATCTTGCTCTCGGTCCCGGCCAGCTCCTCTTGAAGCATGAGGAAGTTCTGATTGGCCTTAAGCTCGGGATAGGCCTCGGCCACGGCGAAGAGCGTCTTCAGAGCGCCGCTGAGCATGTTTTCGGCCATGCCCTGGTCCTTGACCGTGCCGGCGTTGATGGCCGCCGTGCGCGCCGCGGTCACCTTCTCGAAGACCTCGCGCTCGTGCTTGGCATATCCCTTCACCGTTTCCACCAGGTTGGGGATAAGGTCGTACCGTCGCTTGAGCTGGACATCCACCTGCGCCCAGCCGTTATCGCACCGGTTGCGCAGCTGAATCAGACCGTTGTAGATGCCGATCGCCCCGAGCACCACCACGGCGGCAATGATGATCAAAATCAGCAAAGCTCCCATTCTGTTCTCCTTTCCTCGCGTCGATAATGCATTTACTCAAGGATAAGGGGAAGGCCCGAAAAAATCAAGGTGAATATGGAAAGCGGGGCCCAATTTTTTGATTGACACAGGGGAATCAAGAATGATATATTTTGTGCTCAAAGCACTCCTAAATTTAATTATTGGGAGATTCATAAAAAATATAGGCAGAGGAGGTTTAACACAATGCCTACCTTAAAAGAAAAGTTTGCTCTCAAAATGGTCCCCATGCGGGAGAAAGTGCAGAAGATCTTGAAAGAAAACGGGGAGATGAAAGTCGGCGATGTGTCGCTCGCCCAGGCCTACGGCGGCATGCGCAGCGTCAAGTGCATGGTCTGGGAAACCTCGGCTCTGGACCCGATGGAAGGTATCCGATTCCGCGGGTTCACCATCCCCGAACTCCGGGAAAAACTGCCCAAGGCCCACGGCGGCGAAGAACCCCTTCCCGAGGGCATTTTCTACCTGCTCTTGACGGGGGACATCCCGACGCCCGATGACTGCGTCGCGATTACGGAAGAATGGCGGAAGCGCAGCGTCCTGCCCGACCACCTGATCAAAACCATGGAGGCCGTGCCCATCGACACACATCCCATGACGCAGTTCGGGCTGGCCATCCTGGCGCTCCAGAGGGATTCCAAATTCGCCGAGCGCTACAGACTCGGCATGTCCAAGTTCGACTACTGGGATCCGATGTACGAGGATGTCATGGACGTCTTGGCCAAACTCCCCGAAATAGCGGCCCGTATCTATATGCGCGCCTACAAAGGCGGAAAGCATATCCATCCCGACAAGAATCTGGACTGGGGAGCCAACCTGGCCCACATGATCGGCATCGACAAGCCCGAATTCTACGAACTGATGCGACTCTATCTCGTCATCCATTGCGACCATGAAGGCGGCAACGTGTCCGCTCACACCTGCCACCTGGTCGGCTCCGCGCTGTCCGATGCTATGTACTCCCTGTCCGCTGCCATGAACGGCCTCGCCGGCCCGCTCCACGGACTGGCCAACCAGGAAGTGTTGCGCTGGATCATGGACGTCATGAAGGACCTCGGCGGCGTTCCGACCAAGGAACAGCTTTCCAAGTACCTGTGGGACACCCTGAATACAGGCAAAGTCATCCCCGGATACGGCCACGCCGTCCTCCGCAAGACCGACCCCCGCTATACAGCCCAGAGAGAGTTCGCTCTGAAGCACCTGCCCAATTACGATATGTTCCGAGTCGTCAGCGACATCTATGAGGTCGCCCCCGACATCCTGTTGAAGCAGGGCAAGGCTAAGAATCCCTGGCCGAACGTCGACGCCCACTCCGGCGTTCTCCTGTACTACTACAACGTGACCGAGTACGACTTCTACACCGTGTTCTTCGGCGTGTCCCGCGCCATGGGCATTCTGGCTCAGCTCATCTGGAGCCGCGCCCTCGGCCTCCCCATCGAGAGGCCCAAGAGCGTGACCACCGATTGGGTCGAGCAGCAGATCACAGCCGCCAAGAAGCCGTAAGCCGGATCTTTTTGAAACTCTTTCAGGGACGGGCTCCGTGGAGCCCGTCCTTTTTTTTAAATTCCGTTTTGCAGGTTTGATGGGCCTATGTTGTTCGGAGCCCCACAAGATATCCGCCCGGCATGGCTTGATTTAGCTCTTCCGATGGACTAAAATTTCATCGCTATGGAACGAATCCGGATCCGCGGGAACCGCGCCCTCCAGCTCAAGGGACGGGTGAAGATCAGCGGATCGAAGAATGCCGTCCTGCCGGCCATCGCCGCTTCCCTCCTGACTCAGGGAAAAATCCGACTGGCCAACATCCCGCTGGTGAAGGACGTCTTCACCATCCTGACCCTGATGAAAGAGTTGGGCGCGACCTACGATCTCGATCAGAACTATCTCTGGATCGAGACCAGCCACCTCTTTTCCCGGGAGGCCTCCTACGAGCTGGTCCGCTCGATGAGGGCCTCGATCCTGGTCCTGGGGCCGCTGCTCGCCCGCTTCGGACAGGCGATCGTAGCTTTGCCCGGCGGCTGCGCCATCGGATCGCGTCCCATCGACCTCCACCTTCACGGGCTGGAAAAAATGGGGGCCTCTTTCGTTCTCGAGCACGGCTATATCAGGGCAGAGGCCAAGCATTTACGGGGAGCCGAGATCCACTTCGAGAAGAAGACGGTGGGCGGGACCGAGAACCTCATCATGGCCGCAACTCTGGCCGAGGGCGAGACCGTGCTGCTCAACTGCGCCCTGGAGCCCGAGATCTCCAACCTCTGCGAGCTCTTGATCAAGATGGGCGCCAAGATCGAAGGCGCCGGGACCGAAACCATCATCATCAAGGGCTCGCAGGAACTGGGCGGCGCGGAGCACGATATCATCCCCGACCGGATCGAAACCGGGACTTTCCTGGTCGCAGGCGCCCTGACCCGGGGCGACATCCTCCTCGAGGACTGCCGGCCCGGCCACCTGACAACGGTCATCGAGAAGCTGCGTTATTCGGGCGCAAGGATCCAGGAAATTCAGAACCAGACCCTCCACGTGGTCGGCAGCGCGGATATCAAGGCCCAGGACATTACCACTTCCCCCTACCCCGGATTCCCCACCGACATGCAGGCCCAATTCATGGTCCTGATGACCCAAGCCCAGGGGACTTCAATCATCACCGAGACCATCTTCGACCGCCGTTTCTCCCACGTCAACGAGCTGCTCCGCCTCGGCGCCGGCATCGAGGTCCAGGGCGACAAGGCGATCGTCAAGGGCAAGACGCTCCTGTCGGGCGCTGAGACCATGGCTACCGACCTGCGCGCCTCGGCCTCTCTCGTCCTCGCCGGGTTGATCGCCGGCGGCGAGACGATCATCAACGAGGTCGAGCACCTGGACCGCGGTTACGAGCGGATCGAAGAAAAGCTCAAGCTCCTCGGCGCTTCGATCGAACGGATCAAGCAATAAATCTCTCGGAGAGGACCCTCATGGAAGACTGCCTTTTCTGCAAAATCATCGGCAAAAGAATTCCGGCGAAAGCGGTCTACGAGGACGACACCCTGTTCGCCTTCGAGGACATCAACCCCAAGGC
>Ga0315288_10002694_pt1 | contig 22832 bp, 24 predicted proteins | sample YL17G11_20_MG_FD_203454 | JGI IMG/M metagenome (GOLD analysis project Ga0315288, IMG submission 203454) | Sediment microbial communities from Yellowstone Lake, YNP, Wyoming, USA - YL17G11_20 | ecosystem: Environmental > Aquatic > Freshwater > Lake > Sediment | place: USA: Wyoming | collected...
CCAACGGCGGGGCTTTCGCGGATGCTGATGAATACGCTGGATCGAGTAGGGATCTGCTGCGAGCGAATAGCGTGGCTACGGATGGAACTGGGGGAGTTGGGGAAGACCGATTATGCCCCCCTACCGCTGATTGATGGGGACGACCTGAGGGCGGCGGGCCTGCAGCCGGGGCCGGTGTTCAAGCGGATTCTGGATGCGGTTTATGATGCGCAATTGGAGGGACGTTTGGACAGCAAGGAGCAGGCGATGCGCATGGCGGAGGAAATGGGCCAGTAGGGGTGGATCTTCGGGGATGGGCTTTGTCCGGTTCGGGGGGCGGCGTACATTGCTCTGTGGGCTTGTCGCTGGGAGCTGGCATGAACGACGCGGAACTGTTGCGGGCGTATGCAGGGAGCGGATCGGAGGAGGCGTTTCGCTCGCTGGTGGATCGGTGGCTGGAGAAGTTGCGGCGGGAGGCGGGATGGGGGTCGGGGTAGCCAAGGGGATCGAGGCGATGAGGGCGGCGGATCGGAAGAAGACGTTTGAGTGTCTGGGTGTAGAAGTGAATCGGCGGTCGAAGCCGATCGATGGTTTGATGGCGCTCAATCTCGCGCAGAGCCGGCTGGTGCGGCCGACGGTGAAGCTTGTGGGGCCGGGGCAGAAGGGTCTGGTTATCGAGGATGAAGCGGGTCAGGCGGCGTTCCTTGGGGCGGGTGGGGACGTGGGAGGAGGCGAAGAAGGCGTTGTACGGGCGGATACAGGCGTTGCTGGGCAAGTACGGCAAGTTCACGGGGGTGGCGATACACGCGTTGCCGATGTCGGATGAAGAGGCGGGGATGCGTTAGGGGTATGGGTGGGGTGGCGGACAGAGAGCCGACGGAGTGCGGGGGCGCGAATGCCGGGGCTGTCATCCAGAAAAGGGTTGGACGCGGGGGTCAGCGTTTCTGGCCGCCGAGCGAGCGGATGATCTGCTCGATGTCGCCGATCTGGGTGATTCTGAGGCCGAAGTTCTCACCGATTTTGACGGCCTCGCCGACGCCAATGGTTTTGTTGTTCACGAGCAAGTCGAGGGGTTCGTCGTTGCTCTTCTGGAACTCGATGATGGCGCCAGGGCCGAGGCGCATGATCTCGGAGAGGGTGAGGGTGCGTTCGGCGAGCTTGACGATGACGGGGACTTCAAGCTTGAGAATGCGACGGAGATCGCTGGCAGCGGGCTGCTTAGGGGGGGCGGGAGTTTGGGTCTGTAGTAGAGGCACGAGAGTTCAGATCCGGCGCGTTTGGCCGGCGCAGTTCGACTGTGAGTATTATCGGCACCGCGAGGAGGATGGCAATAGCGGAGATGGAGGGCTAATTGGAGGGGGCGGACGAAAGGGGTTCGGGGAGGGGGGCGGACGGCTGGCCATGTGGCGAGAGGGAGGGAGCGACGTGCCGGCGAGGGAAAAGGCGGCGGAAGAGGGCACCGATGTCGTCGAAAATGGAATAGGCGACGGGTGTCACCAGGAGGGTCAGCAGCAGGGACAGTGTCTGGCCGCCGATGACGACGATGGCGACGGCGCGGCGTTCTTCGGCGCCGGGGCCGGAGCCGGTGGCAAGGGGCAACATGCCTGCGACGAGGGCGAGGGTGGTCATGAGGATGGGGCGGAGGCGGTCGCGGTTGCCCTGGATGATGGCGGAGGCGCGGTCCATGCCATGGGAGCGGAGGTTGTTTATGTGGTCGATCTGAAGGATCGAGTTTTTCTTGACGACGCCGAACAGGACGAGGACGCCCAGAGCGGAATAGAGGTTGAGCGTTCCGCCGGTGAACCATAGGGAGAACAAGGCGAACGGCACGGCCAGGGGCAGCGACAGCAGGATAGTGAGGGGATGCAGGAGGCTCTCATAGAGGCAGGCGAGGATCATGTACATGAAGATGATGGAGAGGAGGAAGGCCCAGATGAACTCGATGAAGGTTCGTTCGAGTTCGCGGCCGCGGCCGGTGACGCGGGTGGTGTAGCTGGGGGGGAGGTTCATGGCGGCGACGGCGTTGCGGAGGGCGTCGAGGCGGTCGGCCATGGCGTAGCCCGGCGCGATGCTGGCGCGGAGGGCGACGGTGCGTTGGCGGTCGAGGCGGTCGATGCGAGAGGGGGCGTTGGCGGGTCGAACCTTGGCGAGGTTGATGAGCTGAATCAGTCCCCCGCCGGCGCGCGGGAGGTAGAGGTTCTCAATGAGCTTGGGATCGTTGCGGTCGGACTCGGTCAGTCGAAGCTGGACGTCGTAGTCCTCGTTGGTTTCGGGATCGAGGAAACGGCAGACCTCCTCGTCGCCGCCGACCATCAGGCGCAGCGCGGTTCCGATGTCCTGGGCATCGACATCGAGGTCGGCGGCACGGGCGCGGTCGATATCGACGCGGAGCTCGGGTTTATCGAGGCGGAGCGAGGTGTCGGCGTCGAGGATGCCGGGGATCTGGGGCGGCCGGCCTGCGGATTCGCGCGTTTTGTCGCGGAGCTGTTCGGCATATTGGACGAGGGTGGCGATGTCGGGCCCGCGGATGAGGAAGTCGATGTCGCTGAAGCCGCCGCCGATGTTGAAGGCGGGGTAGCTGCGGACGGCGATGCGGAGATCGGTGTACTTGCGGAGGCGAGCGCGGAGCTGCTGCATGACATCGAGCTGGGTGTAATTGCCGCGGAACGCGGCGAGGGGATCGCCTTCTCTGAGGCCTTTCCAGAGGCGGCTGAAGCGGAAGACGCGTTCCTCGTGGGGCGCGATGCGGACGAAGATGTCTCCCCGGTTGACGCCGCCGATCCACCCGCCGCCGCTGGTCGAGAGCACGACGCGGACGGAGGGGAGGGACCGGACATCATCTTCGACGGCGCGGATCGCCTCATTCATGGCCTGGAGGCCGGTGCCTTCCCTGGCATTGACATTGATGCTGAACTCGCCCTCATCGACGTCGCTGGGGGTGTACTCCTGGCGCACCATGCGGTAGAGGGGCACGGAGCTGAGGATGACGGCAATTGCGAGCAAGGCCACCAGGAAGCGGAATCGCATGGTCTGCCTGAGCAGCCAGGTGTAGGTGAGGTCGATGAGGCGGTAGAAGCCGCGGCGGGAGCGGGCGATCTGGTGCTCCGCGGGGCCGCTGGCAGGGTGGGCGAAACGCAAGAGCCGCGGGCTCATCATGGGGGTGAGGGTGAAGGAGACAAGGAGGCTGACCATGACCGCCACGGCGGCGGTGATGCCAAACTGGTAGAGGAATCGGCCGGAGATGCTGGACATGAAGGAGACGGGGATGAAGATGATCACGAGGCTGAGGGTGGTGGCGAGAACGGGGAGGGAAATCTCGGCGGTGGCCTTGACGGCGGCTTCGAAGGGGCCGATGCGCTTCTCCTCGACCCAGCGGAAGATGTTTTCGAGGACGACGATCGCGTCGTCGATGACGATGCCGACCATCAGGACGAGGGCGAGCATGGTGACGCTGTTGAGCGTGAACCCCAGCGCCGCCATCATGCCGAAGGTGGAGATGACGGAGGCGGGGATAGCGACGGCGGCGATGATGGTGGATCGCCAGCTTCGCATGAACAGCAGAACGACGAGGCTGGCGAAGATGCTGCCGAGGATCAGGTGGATGTTGATCTCATGGAGGGCGGAGTAGATGTAGCGAGACTGGTCGCGGATAATCTCGAGATTGACGTCGGGGGGGAGCTGCTGGGCGATGCGGGCGAGGCTGGCCTTGGCGCTTTCAATGACCTCAACGGTGTTGGCTTTGGATTGGCGGCGGATTTCGAGGGAGACGGCGGGGGAGCCGTTGAGGCGGGTGACGGAGCGTTGTTCCTTGGTGCCGTCCTCGGCGCGGCCGATGTCACGGACTCGTACGGGAGCGCCATTGATGGTCTTGACGACGAGGTCGTTGAACTGGGCGGCGGTGAGGAATCGTCCCATGGTGCGGAGGGTCTGTTCGCGGATGGGGCCGGTGACGTTGCCGCCGGGCACGTCGGCGTTCTGACGGACGATGGCGTCGCGGACCGCGGTGATGGGGAGCCGGTAGGCGGCCAGCTTGTGAGCGTCGACCCAGATGTCGACGGTTCGTTCGAGGCCGCCGTTGATCAAGACCTCGCCGACGCCCTTGGATCTTTCGAGCTGGAGCTTGACGACCTTATCGGCCAGCTCGGTGAGCTCGCGGACGGAGCGGTTGCCGTAGAGGGCGACGGTGAGGACGGGCGCCGAATCGTTATCGAACTTGGAGACGATGGGCGGGTCGGCGTCTTCGGGGAGATCTTTGATGACGGTGGCGATGCGATCGCGGATGTCCTGGGCGGCGACATCGACGTCGCGGCTGAGGTTGAAGGTGGCGACGACGAGGCAGGTGCCGGAGCCGGAGATGCTGCGGAGTTCTTCGATGCCCTCGACGGTGTTGACGGCGCGTTCAATGCGGTCGGCGATCTCGGTTTCCATCTCCTCGGGGCTGGCGCCGCGGAGGGTGGTTCGGACGGAGACGGTGGGAAGATCGACGGAGGGGAATCGATCGACGCCGAGACGCATGTAGCTGGCTGAGCCGACCACGACCAGCGCTAGAATGATCATGGCGGCAAAGACGGGACGGTGGATGCAGATTTCGGCCAGCTTACGCATGGGGTCTGGACTCCGGCACCTATGGCTGCGAGGACATTGTAGCAGGGGAAGCGGACACTGTGAGGGCCGGCTGTGTGGCGGGCCTGGTCGCGGGCGCACCGGGCAGACGGAGGCTCAGGCGGCCAATGGTGCGCAGCAGATTCAGATGATAAAGCTTGTAGTTGAACCGTTCGCTGGCGAGTTGCAGCTCGGCGGAGAGGCGTTGGTCCTGTGCGGCGAGCCGTTCGAGGTTGGTGGCGAGGCCCGCGTTGTATAGTTCTTCGGCCAGACGCAGGGCGGCGTCGGCGGCCTTGGTCTGGACATCGAGTTCGGCGAGGCGTTCCCGGCTGGCCAGCACATTCTGGTGAGCGACCTCCACGTCCTGGATGATCTGGCGACGGAGCTGAGACTCGGTGAGTTCGGCCTGCCGGAAGATGGACCAGGCTTCGCGGACGTCGGCCTCGATCAGGCCGGCGGAGAAGATGGGGACGTTGGCGCTGATGGCGGCGGTCCAGTCGGTGTTGGACCGGATGTTGCGGCGTGCGAGGATGTAGCTGAGGTTGAGGGAGACGGAAGGGTAGTACTGCCCGATGGCGGCGTCCACGCGGTATCGCGCGGCCAGGACGACATCGGCGGCGGCGATGAGGTCCTGGCGGTCTGCGGCGGCGATCTGCTGGAGTTCGGGAAGCTGCGGCAGCGTCTCAGGGGGGCGAATCTCGTCGATCAAGGGGCTTCTGTGCATGGGGGCGCCAACGAGGAAGGCTAGCGTGGATCGGCCGTTGGAGACATCGTTCTGGGCGTTGAGGAGGGAGACCCTGGTGGCGGAGGCCTGGGCTTCGGTCTGTGCGACGTCGAGGGGGCGTGCAAGGCCGGCCTGTTGTCTGGCGCGGATGTCGCGGACACGTTCCTGCTGGAGAAGGAGGGTGTTTTTCAGGACCTCGACGGAGGCCTCGGAGCGGAGGATCTGGTAGTAGACCTGGGCGACGCTGAGGAGGACGGTAGCCTGAGCGTCGAGGAGCAAGGCCCGCTGCTGCTGGATGTTGTTGGCAGCGGCGCGGTAGTTGCTGATGTCGATGAAGCCGTTGAAGAGGTTCTGGCGGGCGTTGAGGGGCGCGGTGCCCTGGAAGGTCGAAGCGTTGCCCCCGCCGACGTTGCCGCTGGGTGCGAAGGAGAGGGTGGGCATGAAGTTGGCGGCGGCTCTCTGGCGGTTGATGAGGGACTGGAGATAGGCCTCGCCCTGCAGGCCCAATCGCTCGTTGTAGTGGTTGGCCAGTTCGAGGGCGCGCTCGAGGGTGAGGGGGGAGCCGGCGTCGAAGGCTTCGATGGGGCGATCGGCGTTGATGACGCTGCGGTGGGTGGCGACCTCTTTGGCCTGATCGACCGCGCAGCCGCCGACAACCGCGCACAACAACACGGCGAGGCACAACCGAACTCGCTGGCACAAACGGATCATCGCGAATTCTCCTTGAGCAGTCCATGGCGAAGGAGCCGCAGGATCTGGTCGGTGACGGCTTTCTCGCCAAGTTCCTTCGGGCCGTAGAGCACGGCCGATCGAACGAGGCCCGGGATGAAAACGGCGGTCAGATCGGGATGCGGATCGCGCCAGATTCTGCGTTCGGCGCCGCGACGGAAGACCTGCTCGATCGACGAGGTCAACTGGCGGCGCAGTTGGGCAAGGCTTTCGTGGTGTTTGACCGGGTCGATGGCGCGCAGGAGCTCGTACAGATACGGATGGCCGAAGGCGAAGCGCACGAGGCGCGCGACGACTTTTTCCACCGCTTCGGGCGGGGGGAAGTCGCTGGCCACCACCTGCTTGATCTGCTCGATAACCCGGGCCATACCGTCGTGGATCAGCGAACAGTAGAGGTCCTCTTTGCTCCTGAAGTAGATGTAGAGGGTGCCTTTGCCGACGTGGGCAGCGGCAGCGAGGTCGTCGAGGCGGACCTCGTGAAATGGCCTGGTGGCGAAGAGGCGTGCGGCGGCCACGGTGATCTTCTGTCGCTTTTTGGCATTCGGCCGCTGCATTGCTTTGCTTGCCCGGTGTTCTGGGGAGGATATACTGTTTACTCGGTCAAAACTGACCCGTCAGTATTGTAGAATGAACGCTGTGCGAGTCAAACAAGAGAGGCCCCGGTTGCGGGCACGGTGGTGTATGAACCCCAGAGATGCGAAAGGGTTTTGCTCGGTGGGGGCGATCGTGGCGGGTGTCGTGGCGCTCGTCATGCTGCCGGGCGGGTGCAACAAGGCCGAGAGCGCGCCGGTTTCGACGGTGCCCAGATCCCCCGTAAGCGTGAGCGTGCAGCGGGTGAAGTTGCAGCCGGTCCAGCGGACGGTGGACGTGGTGGGAACTCTGCGCGGCAACGAGGAAGCGGTCATCTCGGCGAAGGTCCCCGGGCGCATCGCGGCCATCTACAAGGACGTGGGCGACCGGGTCGAGGCCAACGAGGTGCTGGCGCAGATCGAGAAGAGGGATTACGAACTGGCGGTGAGCCAGAAGAGCCTGGCGATGCTGGAAGCGTTGGCGAAGCTGGGGTTGAAGGACCTGCCGGGAGCCGATTTTGACTTGTCGCGGGTGCCGACGGTTCAGCGGGCGAAGCTGCAGGTGGAGAATGCGGAAGCGAAGCTGAGCCGGGGCCGGCAACTGTACGATAAGAAGCCGTCGTCGCTCCTCAGCGACCAGGATTTCGCGGACCTGACCACGGCAGCGGCGGTGGCGTGGAAGAACCACGAGGTGGAACTGCTCACTGCGCAGACGTCGCTGGCAGAAGCCAAGGCGCGCAAGGCTGACCTGGAGGCGGCGCAGCAGCGGCTGATCGACACCACGGTTCACACGCCGGCGCCGGCGGGGCCTGCGACCTTGCCGGCCGGAGGCGCCGGGGCGCAGAGGAAAGCAGTATCCTACGTGATTGCCGAGCGGCTCGTGGCCGTCGGCGAATACATGATGGAGGGGATTCCCCTGTTCAGGATGCTGGAAGATGATCCGGTGAAGCTTCGGGCGCTGGCGCCGGAGAAGCACGCTGCGGAAATCGAGGTCGGCCAGAAGGTGCGTGTGGCTGTTGAGGCATACGCCGAGGAATTCTGGGGGCACGTATCGCGCGTGAATCCGCAGGTCGATCCGGCCAACCGGACATTCCAGCTGGAGGCGTTGATCCCGAACCCGAGGCATCTGCTGAAATCCGGGGGATTCGCCAGGGCGTCGGTGCAGACGCGGATGGCGCCGAACATCGTCTTTGCGCCGGTTGGTGCGGTGGCCAGCTTTGCGGGGGTGAGCAAGGTGTACGTGGTGCGCGACGGCAAGGCCGTTGCGATCGCCGTCGAGACGGGCGCACGCGTTGGGGACGACGTGGAGATCGTCAAAGGCCTTTCGGGGAACGAGTCGGTCATTGTGAGCTCGCTGAACAAGCTGGCGAACGGCGTGCCGGTGGTGGTATCGGAGTAGACGCCGGGGTATCATCGGTTGGGCAGGGCAGAGGATAGGTCGCAACGGACGAGCGAGAGGACCGCTTCGGGACGCATATGAGCAGCGAGGGCCGGCCATATCTGACGCCGTATCTCCAGGCAGCGCAGCGACACGGGGCCGGGTTTGAGTCGTTGCTGTGGGCAAGCCCCTCGTCGCAGCGAGCGCGATTCGAGGCGATGGCGAGCCTCTACGATTTCCACGGTAAGACAGTGCTCGACGCGGGGTGCGGCCGGGCGGATTTCCTGGACTATCTAGCGGAGCGGGGCATTGAGCCGGAGCATTACACGGGCATCGAGGCGGTCCCCGAGATGGTTCAGTCCGCGCGCCGGAAGCGCCGCCCACGCAGCCTCATCGTGCAGGCGGATTTCGTTCGCGAGCCAAGCCGGCTGCTGGCGGGGGCGGATACGATTGTGTTTTGCGGGTCGCTGAACACGTTCCAAGCCGCGGAGTTTCACAGGGCGCTTCGGGCGGCGTTCGAGGGTGCGGGAGAGGCAGTCCTGTTCAACTTCCTGTCCTCGCCGCGGTTGGCGCACGCCGAGTGGCTGAGGTGGCACGCGCCGCCGGAGGTGTTGGCATTTGCGCGGCAGATGACGGATGATGTGAAGGTCCTGATGGATTACCTGGATGGGGACTGCACAATGGCCGTACGCAAAGCTGCGGTCGGCGCTGATCGGGGGAGTTTGGCATGACCACGGGCCGGGTCGATATACACTCACATCTGATTCCAGGGATGGACGATGGTTGCGCGAACGTGGAACAGACAATCACGTGCGCGCGGGCGTTGGTGAGCGCGGGGTATACGCACGCGTTCTGCACGCCGCACATCTGGTCGCAGATACCTGAGAACAGTCCGGCGGCGATCGCGGAACGCACGGCGGAGGTGCAGGCGCGGCTGGATGGGGCAGGGATCCCGTTGCGGGTGATGCCGGGGGGTGAACTGTGTCTGCACCCGCAGATTCTGACGATGCCGCGGGAGGGGATTGTGACCTACGGCATGCAGGGGGAGGCGTGCCTCTTCGAGCTGTGGGCCGACGAGCTTCCGGAGTTTTTCGAGCCGGCCGTGCGTTACCTGAAGGGGCTGGGGTTGACGCTGATCCTTGCGCATCCGGAGCGGATGAGGGCGACGCAGGGCGACCCGGCGGTGATTGACCGGCTGCAGGGGATGGGGCTTCTGTTGCAGGGCAACCTGCAGTGCTTCAGCGATCCGACGGACTCGGCCTCGAGGCGAACGGCGGAGCGGTTTCTGGCGGAGGGGCGGTACTTCTGCCTGGCGACGGACATGCACAGGCCGGACACGGTGTCGCTGCGACTGCAGGGGCTGAGACGGGCGATTGAGTTGGCGGGGCATCGCGAGCTGGCGAGGCTCACGATCGAGAATCCGCGGACGCTGCTGGCGGAATAGAGGCGAGGGGGGATTGAGGTTAGAGGCGGGCCAACTGGTGATAGAGCGCGGCGGCGGTGCGCGTGCCGCAGTAGAGGGCGTCAAGGTCGAATTTCTCATTGGGCGCATGGACGCGGTCGTCGGGGAGGCCGAAGCCGACGAGGAGGGTATCGATGCCGAGGATCGACTTGATGTGGCCGACGACGGGGATGCTGCCGCCTTCACGCATGAAGACGGGCTCGGTGCCGAAGCCCTGTTTGACGGCGGCAGCCGCGAGTTTCATGGCGGGGCTGTCGAGAGGCACGAGCGCAGCGGCGCCGAGGCCATGTTGAGCGAACTCGACGGTCACGGTATTGGGGCATCGCTGGCAGATGGCTTGGCGGAAGGCCTGTTCGATTTTCCGAGGATCCTGATTGGGCACGAGTCTCATGGAGACTTTGGCGGAGGCTTTGGCGGGGATGATGGTCTTGGCGCCGGGGCCCTGGTAGCCTGCGGTGAGGCCGTTGATGTCGCAGGTAGGCCGGGCCCACTGGCGTTCGATGGTGGAGAAGCCGGCTTCGCCACAGAGGCCGCCAACGCCGAGATCCTGCATGAAGCGTCTTTCGTCAAAGGGGAGCTGAGCGAATGCCTGGCGATCGGGAGCGGACAATGGAACGACGTCGTGGTAGAAGCCGGGGATGTTGACGCGGCCGTCGCGGTCGTGGAGGGTGGCCAGCACTTCGCAGAGGACATTGGCGGGATTGGGGACAGCCCCGCCGTAGATTCCGCTGTGCAGGTCGCATGATGCGGCGGTGATGAAGACTTCCATGTAGACGAGGCCTCGCAGGCCATACGTGATGGCGGGCAGGCCGCGAGCGAACTGGCCGCTGTCGCTGACAACGGCGATGTCGGCGGCAAGGTCCGCACGGCGTTGGCGAAGGAATGCTTCGAGGTTCTTGCTGGCGATTTCCTCTTCGCCTTCGATGAGCACGATGAGATTGACGGGCAGCCCCCCGTGTCGCTGCCAGACGCGGATGGCTTCAATGTGTGCCCAGATTTGGCCTTTGTCGTCGGAAGCGCCGCGGGCGTAGATGGCGCCATCGCGTTCGGCGGGTTCGAAGGGGGGGGTGGTCCACAGTTCGAGGGGCTCTGGCGGCTGGACGTCGTAGTGGCCGTAGAGGAGCACGGTGGGCCGGTCCATCTGGCGGGGGCTAGCGCCAAGGACGATGGGGTGGCCGCGCGTGGGTTCGACGCTGGCCGAGAGACCGGTTTGGCGGATCTGATCGGCCAGCCAGGCGGCACAGCGGGCCATGTCGGGCAAGTGATCGGGCTTGGTGCTGACGCTGGGAATGCGGAGGAGGTTCTTGAGGGCGGCGACTGAGTCACTGCGGCGGGATTCGATTTCGCCAAACACGCGATCAAGCATGGTGAATCCTGGTCAGGGACAGAAGCGGTGATTATGGCATAGGCGAGGAAAATGGTAAACCGAGGAAAAGCGGCAGGCGGGTTGCGGAAAGCCACCGCGCGGAGCTAATCTGCCGACCATGATCACCGCATACACCCTTTTCGGCAGCGGGCGAGTCTCCGCGGCGACGGATCATAAGGCTTTGGCTGTTGCGTTGCGTGATGCGACGGCTCGTTTCTGGGTGGACCTGGAGCGGCCCACGGATGAGGAGATCGCCATTCTCGACGAGGTGTTCGGGTTCCACCCGCTGGCAATCGAGGACTGCATTCAGTACACGGAGCGGCCGAAGGTCGAGAGCTACAATCACACGGGGGACATCTGCAAGCAGGGGTATTTCTACATGGTCGTGCACGGCCCGGACCAGGAGACGTTCCGGGAGCAGCTGCGGACGAAGGAACTCGACATGTTCGTGTCGGAGCGTTACCTGGTGACGGTGCACGACGAGCCGATGGGATCGATCAAGGCGGTTCATGAGCGGGCGAAGGTGGATGCCCGGGTGGTGCTGGAGCCAGGCATAGACATGCTGCTGTACAACCTGCTGGATCACATCATTGACAATTACCGGCCGATCCTGGATTACCTGGGGGAGACGTTGGACGGGCTGGAGGAAGAAGCGTTGAGTTTGCCGACGCCCGATCTGCTGGGGCGGATCGCGGGCAAGAAGCGTGAGCTGCTGAATTTCCGCAGGGTGGTGGGTCCGCAGCGCGAAGTGATCGCGCAGTTGACCCGCGGGGAGGTGCCGTTCATCCGTGAGACGACGCGGATCTACCTCCGCGATGTGCTGGATCATCTGAACCGCAGCGTGGAATTGGTCGAGTTGTACCGCGACCTGGTGATGGGGGCGCGCGACATCTACCTGTCGAGCATCAACAACAACCTGAACCAGATCATGAAGACGTTGACCATCATCAGCGTGGTGGCGCTGCCGATGACGGTGATCACGAGCTTTTTCGGGATGAACTTTGCGAAGATCCCCGGGCTGAATTCAGCGGGGGCGTTCTGGGGGATGGTGCTGTTCATGTTCGGAGTGGTCGGGACGATGCTGTACGTGTTCCGGCGGAATCGATGGATCTAAGCATGACGGTGCGTTGCCGGGAACGCGGAGCGCAGGGCAAACAGAGGAGCTGTGAGGGAGCGATGCGATTTCAGGCGGACACGGCTGGGGTGGCCTGCTGGGCCAGTTCTTCGGCTTCCTGGTTCATCTTGTAGAGGACGTAGAAGGAGTTGAGACCAACGTAGAAGTAGCCGCAGGCGAAAATGAGCAGGAAAGGCACGGAAGCCACGCCGTAGCCCCAGAAGAGGCTGATCCAGATGCAGCAGGCCATGTAGCAGCCGAAGGCGACTTCTAGGATGGGGATGGAGAGGCGAGAGAAGGTGAAGACGCGTTGCGGGCGGTAGGTGCCGCGGCGGACGCCGGTGACGCCGTACTTCATGGTACGCACAAACTCGCTGGGTTTGCGGCGGATGACGCCCCAGATGGCTTCGAAGACGGCTTTGGCGTTGTTGAGACTGACCCCAACGCCGAGGGCCATGAGGAAGGGCACGTAGAGCAGCGCCTTCCAGCCGGCTTCACGGCCGAGGAGTTCCCGCTGGCCGAAGACGAAGAAGGTGCTGGCCGAGCAGGTAGCCAGGATGAAGAGGGTAGCGCTGAAGATGTGCTGGCTCCAGGGGTAGGGCTTCAGGGGGCTCATCGCATAGAAGAAGATGGGGTACATCAGGACGGTGACCAGGACCATCATGGGATAGACGACGGTGTTGGTCAGATGAAAGAAGGCCTCGATTTTGATGCGGAGGGGGAGGCGTTTGGAACGCAGTATTCCGGGGAGGAGCTTGATAGCGGTCTGAAAGCCGCCCTTGGTCCAGCGATGGGCCTGCTGTTTGAAGCTGATGATCTCCGGGGGCAGTTCGGCCGGGGCACAGAACTGAGGGAGGTAGACAAACTGCCAGCCTTTGAGTTGGGCGCGGTAGCTGAGGTCCAGGTCTTCGGTGAGGGTATCGTGTTGCCAGCCGCCTGCGTCGCCGATGGTTTTCCGCCGCCAGACACCAGCCGTGCCGTTGAAGTGCATGAATCGGCCGCTCCGGTTGCGGGCGGTGTGCTCGATGACGAAGTGGGCATCCAGGAAGATGGCCTGCGTCCTGGTCAACAGCGAGGCGTCGCGGTTGAGGTGATCCCAGCGAACCTGGACCATGCCGACGTTGTCGTCCGTGAAGTAATGGATGAGGTTATGCAGCAGGTCGCGCGGGGGGATGAAATCGGCGTCAAAAATGGCGATGAACTGGCCGGTGGCTTCCTTGAGGCCCGCCTCAAGGGCGCCGGCCTTGTAGCCGACGCGGTTGTCGCGGTGGATGTACTTGATGGGAAAGCCCTTGGCGACCCACTCTTCGCAGGCTTGCCTGGCGATGTCGGCGGAGTGATCGGTGGAGTCATCGAGGACCTGGATTTCGAGCTTGTCCAGAGGGTAGTCCAACTGGCATGTTGCGCGGATGATGCGTTGGGCGACCATGTCCTCATTGTACATGGGCAACTGGACGGTCACGCGTGGCAGGTCGTCGAAGCAGCCCTTGGGTTGGTAGATGTTGTGTCGGTGCTTGATGTAGAGGTAGACAAGGATGTAGCGATGGAAGCCGTAGAGCGCTACCGCGCAGAGCGTCCCCAGATAGCATGCAACCAGCAGATACCAAGCCACATGATTCCACATAGGACAGCGTCTCGTACGTGTTTCCAGAAGCCCATTCCGCGCATCCATCGGCATACGGGAATCGCGGGCGTTATTGCACGATCACCAGTTCCCCTGCGGTTGCGTCAGATGGAGACGCTGCACACACCGCCACACTCAGGTCCGGCGGTACGCTCCCGGCCCGTACCGCGCGCTCGGCTCAACCACAGGGGGTATTTTACGAGACTTGCGGCGAACCTGTCAATGCGTCGCGCGGTGCCTTGAGCGAGGGGCTGGGAATGATGGGGGCGCCCAATTCTGTGGTGAAGCGGAATCGGGCAGGAATGGCCTTCGCGGGAGACGAGCCATAAGGCAGGGAGCTGAGCCGCGGGTCTGGCTCAGCCCCGGATGACCCGTCATGAGACGCACGAACGCATCGAGAGGGCAAGGTTGGGGGAAGCTAATCCTGGGAAGCGTCGGGCTGAGCTGCCGGAGCGGGTGTCTCGGGTGAGGGGGGCTGAGCCTCGCCGTCCTTGCGTTTGAGGGCCTTGGCGGCGAATTGGTGCTTGCGTTCGTTGCGTTTACGGCGGAGGCCGGCGCTGTGCCGGGGAGTGCCCTTGGTTGGGGCGGATTCCTCGGTAAGGAGCTGCAGCAACACCAGGCTGCCCGCGTCGCCGATGCGGTGTTCGCTGAGCTTGATGATCCGCGTATAACCGCCGTTGCGACCGGCGAATTTCGGCGCGATGTCGCTAAAGAGCTTCTGGATGAGCGTCTGGCCGGTGAATTCCTGCTCTTTATCGACGAGACGCCGATCGTTGAGCATGGAGATGACGCGGCGGCGGGCCGTCAGCGTATTGGCGCGTGCGGCGGTGATGAGTTTCTCGGCGAACGCGCGGACTTCTTTGGCCTTGGGCAAGGTCGTGCGGATCTTGCCGTGCTCAAAGAGGCTCTGGACGAGGCTCCGGCGCAGCGATTTGCGGTGTTCGGTGTCACGGCTCAGTTGTCGGCCGCGTAACATGTGACGCATGGTCAACTCCTCGAAGGCAATGTGCGCGATTCAGTTGTTGAGCTCGCGATTGCCATGATCATCTTCTGGGCCAGTATCTTCTGCTGGTGCTCCACACGGCTTACGACTCGCGGGGAAGGCCGGGGGAAGCGGGCGGCGGTTCGTCGGCAGCCAGGCTGACGGCGGTGGCGGCAGCGGCGAGGTTGTCCACGTCCATGCCCAGGCTGAGTCCTAAGTCGGCCAGCTTCCGTTTGACTTCGCGGAGGCTCGTCTTGCCGAAACTGCGAACCCTCAGCAGGTCGGCGTCGGTTTTCTTCACGAGGTCCCGGACGGTCTGGATTTTCGCGGATTCCAGGCAGTTGTTAGCTCGCACGGAGAGGTCGAGATCCTGGACCAGCATGTTGAGTTTCTGCTGGAGTTCGGGATCGATGAGCGGGGCGTTCGCCTCGCGGATGGCGGCCAGGGCCTCGTCCGTGGCTGTCTCGGAACCCATTTCGAAGTACTGCACAAAGGGGTTCAAATGCTTTCGAAGGATCTTGGCGGCTTCGACCAGGGCCATTTCGGAGGTGATGGTGCCGTTGGTCCAGATCTCCAGGAACAGCCGGTCGTAGTCGGTTTTCTGGCCAACGCGGGCATCCTCGGTGGAATAGCGGACGCGTGTGACGGGAGAGAAGACGCTGTCGACGCTGATGACGCCGATTTCCTGCTCGTCGGCGTCGCCGAGGTGTTCGCTGGCGGGGATATACCCGCGGCCCTTGTCGACGGTCATGGTCATCTCGAAGGCGACGTCCTCGGTGAGGGTCGCGAGAACGAGGTCCTTGTTGATGATGGTGATAGCGGGGTCGGCCTCGATCATGCCGGCGGTGATGGGGCCGGCCTTCTGGGCGGTGAGGCGCATTTCCTTGGGCTCGTCAGCTTCGAGCTTCACCACGAGGCTCTTGACGTTGAGGATGATGTCGGTGACATCCTCCATCACGCCCGTCAGGCTGGAGAACTCGTGTTCAGCGCCTTTGATCCTGACGGTCTTGACGGCGGCGCCCTCGAGCGAGGAAAGCAGGATTCGGCGAAGGCTATTGCCCACCGTCGTGCCGAAGCCGCGTTCAAAGGGCTCGGTGATGAACCTCCCGTATGTATCGGTCGAGACCTGCTCGTCGCGAACGACTCGCGACGGCAGCTCCAATCCGCGCCAGCGAACTCTCATGATATTCTCCTTCATGCCTGAGCGAATTGCAGAAGCTTACCGCCCCAACCGTTAGGGGCCATCTTTCTTCCGCCTCGTCGCGTCAGAACCAGTTGTCAGTTGCCAGTTGTCGCCATCTGCTTTGCCGGCGACTGACGACTGGCAACTCATGCTTACACTCTTCGCTTCTTGGGTGGCCGGCAGCCGTTGTGCGGGAGAGGGGTAACGTCCTCGATGCCGGTGACCTTCAGGCCGGCGTGCTGGAGCTGGATGACAGCCTGTTCGCGGCCGGCGCCTGGGCCCTTGACCTTGACTTCGACCTCGAGGACGCCGTGTTTGCGAGCGGCGCTGGCGGCGGCGTCTGCGGCGCGGCCGGCGGCAAAGGGGGTGCTTTTGCGCGCTCCCTTGAAGCCGACGGTTCCCGCGGAGGCCCAGGCGAGGGTTTCGCCGTTGGTGTCCGTGATGGTGACGATGGTGTTGTTGAACGTCGCCTTGATGTGAGCGATTCCGCGGGTGACGCCCTTGCGGATTCTCTTCTTGGCGCCGGTCTTGGCGGCGACTGCCGGTTTGCCGGCTGCCGCCGGCGCAGCGGGCGACGCTGGTGCTGGGGTCGGTGTTGTCGGTGTTGCTTCAGCCATTTTTTTCTCTCTTGGTGCGGATCCACCGGTCGGACGGCCGTCCCCGCATCACTAAATCTGCCTCTTACCAGTTACCGGTCACCAGCCGGGTTGACTCGCGCTCGCCAAACCATTGGCGAGGCGGATTCGGCGACTGCGGGTTTACTTGCCGAGTTCTTTCACGCCCTTCTTGCCGGCGACGGTCTTCCGCGGGCCTTTTCTGGTGCGGGCGTTGGACCGTGTCCGCTGGCCGCGTGTGGGAAGGCCGCGCCGGTGTCGAGCGCCGCGGTAGCTTCCGATGTCGCGGAGGCGGGCGATGTTCTGCTGCACGTGCCGTCGCAGCGCGCCCTCGACAAGATAGCTGCGGTCGATGATGGTGGCGATCTTGGCCAATTCCTCTTCGGAGAGATCCTTGGCACGGCGTTGGAACTCCACGCCGGCTTCTTTGAGGATCTGCCTGCCATTGGTCGGGCCGATGCCGAAGATATAGCCTAAGCTGACCCAGATCGGCTTGTCGTTGGGGATGTCAACGCCCGTTACACGAGGCATAGTTACTCCAGTTGCCAGGGGATTGCCGCCGGTTGCCTGGCCGGCAAGTGGCGGCTGACCACGGGCACGTTCTGATCACTTCTGACGCTGCTTATGCTTAACGTTGGTGCAAATCACCCGCACGATACCTTTGCGGCGGACAATCTTGCAGTTCTCACAAATGCGCTTGACGCTGGTTCTCACTTTCATAGCTCTATCACCTTGTCCGCCGGTCCGGCCAGTAAAGGGACCGGAAGTATACTAGATCATCGCGGCGCACTCAACTGCGAACATCGGCCCAATGATCACGGGGCCGGGTTACGGCTCCGGGGCATCGCGCCCATCGGTCAGGACTTCGGCGCCGGTGTCGGTCACGGCCACCGTGTGCTCAAAGTGTGCTGCGGGCAGGCGATCCTGGGTGATGACGGTCCACTGGTCCTCGAGCAGCACGACATCGCGGCGGCCCATGACGACCATGGGTTCGACGGCGATGGTTGTGCCCGTTCTGAGCCTGAAATCGCCGCGAAGCTGTTCAGGCGTGACGAAGTTGGGCACTTTCGGGTCTTCGTGCATGGTTCGCCCGACCCCGTGGCCGACGAATTCACGCACCACATTGAAGCCGTTCTTTTCGACATTCCACTGCATCAGCCGGGCCACATCCGACCATTTCCGGCCGGGTTTGACATTCGTCAAGGCCAGTTCCAGGGTCTCGCGGGTGACGTCCAGCAATTTCTGAATCCTCGGGCTGAGGGTCCCGATGGCCACCGTCGTGGCCGTATCAGCACAGTAGTCATTGAGGCGCAGAGCCAAGTCGATCTTGACGATGTCACCTTCCTTGAGTGCACGCGGGCCTGGGATTCCGTGAACCACCTCCTCGTTGATGCTGATGCACGTGTATCCGGGGAAACCTTCGCCCGGTTTATACGTCGGGAAGTTCTTGGACGGTGAGGTTGCACCGGCTTTCTCGAACTCCACGCGCGCCAACTCGTCAAGCTGCCCGGTTGTCACGCCGGCGACCGCCGCCGCCTTCATCTTCTCCAGGATATCGTGCGCCACCCGTCCGGCCTTGCGCATCATATCGATTTCGCGACGGGATTTGAGCACAATCGGCATAAGTCATTTTCGATTCTCGATTCTCGATTGGCCCAGATTCGAGGAGGCCAACCCTCAGAACGAAGACCGCGAACCGAAGATCGAGAATGCCACGGGTCTAGTACTGTCGTCCTTTGATACGCTTGCCTCCGGAGCCGCCGAGGAAACCGCCGTAATTACGCATCAGGAGGTTAGCCTCGATGCGCTGGACCATGTCCAGGGCAACACTGACCACGATCAGGAGGCCCGTGCCGCCGAGGAACTGCGCCACGAGGTACGGGATATTCATCTGGGTGCTGACGGCCGTCGGGACGACGGCGATGATGCAGAGGAAGGCAGCGCCGACGTAGGTGATGCGCGTCATCACTTTCTCGAGGTAATCGGCGGTCCGTTTGCCAGGTCGGAGGCCGGGTATGAAGCTGCCGTAGTCGCGGAGCTGGTTGGCCATTTCCTTGGGCTGGAACTGGACGGTGGTCCAGAAGTAGGCGAAGAAGTAGATCATCACCATTTCCAGAAGGACATAGAGGAACCTCCCGTAGGCGAATTCGGCGTTGAGGAAGATGATGAACTGGGCGAACCAGCCCTTGGCGCTGGTAACGAAGCCTGCGATCCAGCCCAGGAAGAAGCTTGGGAACAGCATGAGGGACTGGGCGAAGATGATGGGCATCACGCCGCCGTGGTTGACCCGGAGGGGCAGGTGCTGGCGTTGGCCGCCGTAGACGCGTCGTCCGCGAGTGTGTTTGGCTTGCTGGATGGGGATTCGGCGTTGGGCCTGGGTGATGAGGATGGACCCGCCGACGATAAAGATGAAAGATGCGATGAGGAAGACGATTTTGCCGAGGGTGATGTCCTTGCCCGGCTCCTCGCCGCCGAGCGAGAAGGCGGTTCGATCGGCCAGGAGGGAAAAGGCCGCGGGCATGCGTGCGAGGATGCCGGCCATGATGATCAGGCTGATGCCGTTGCCGAGGCCATACTCATCGATCTGCTCGCCGAGCCACATGAGGAAGATGCAGCCTGCGGTGAGCGCGGAGAGTCCCATGACCCAGAAGACGGTCTTATGGGCGTAGTCACGCATCACGAGGCGAGCGCCGTCGCTCTGCATGTAGCTGAGCCAGATGATGGCCTGGACCATACACAGGAGGACGGTGCAATAGCGGGTCCATTCCTGGATCTTCTTGCGGCCGGTTTCGCCTTCCTTCTGGAGTTTCTCGAGGGTTGGAACGACGGTCGTGAGGAGCTGGAAGATAATGGATGCCGAGATATACGGCATGATTCCGAGGCCGAAGATGGTGCTGGAGCTTAGATCGCCGCCGGAGAACAGGGCGACATACTGGGCCAGACGGCCGGCGGCGCTGTCGTCCTCCTGGGTGCGCTTGCGATACTCCTCAAAGCGCGACTGGTCGACGCCGGGGAGCGGGACGTGATAACCGATCCGGTAGACCGCCAGCATGAACAGGGTGAACAGCACCTTGTTACGCAGCTCCGGAATGCGGAAGATGTTGATCAATGTTCTAAACATGACTCTTCCTTATGGCTGCCTGTGAGCTTGCCGCAGAGCTGGCTGACCGGGGCGCATGACGGGGATGGCTCAGGGCTGTTGGGTCTCGGCCGGCTTCTGCTCGGCCGCTGGGGGCGGTGCCTGAGTCGCGGGGGTCTGAGGGGCGTCTGACGCATCGGCTGCGGGCTTGCCTTTTCCCTTGGGCTTGCCTTGCTTGGCTGCTCCTTCGGTCCGAAGCACAAAAACCTTCTTGGGTTTGGGGAACTCGAAGGGCTCGCCCTTCATGTTCTGGGCGACGCCGCCGGCGGCCGTGATCTTCTGGTGAGCCGACTTGCTGTACCAGCCGGCGATAACGGTCAGCTTCCTGCTCAAGTTGCCATCGCCGAGGATCTTGACGGAGTTCTTGGCATCGCGGACGAGGCCGGCCGTGACGAGGGCGATGGCATCGACGATCTGCCCGTCCTGGAAACGCTCGAGGTCGGCGACGTTAACCACGTACCAGTTGGTTTCGAAATTCTGGTTGCTGAAGCCGCGCGCGGGGAGCCGGCGGTGGAGGGGGGTTTGGCCGCCTTCGTGGCCAGCCTTCCAGTGAGGTCCGCCTTGGCGAGCGCCGGCGCCTTTGGTTCCGCGGCCGCTTGTCTTTCCATGCCCGCTGGATTCCCCGCGCCCTTTTCTCAACCCTCTCTTGTAGCGGGGCACAGCTGCCGTGATATCGTGAATCATGCTCATGTTCAGTCCTAGCAGTTCATCCAGCCCTTGGGTCATCGAAACGTAGCGTCCGTCCATCAGACACTTGGCCTGGTGGCGGGCCATCAGACGATATCGCCTGCACCAGCGGGAAGAGTTATGCCCCGTATACGCTCCACCTGTTCCTTGGACTGAAGTTGCCGCAGCGCGGCCATGGTCGCCTTGACCAAGTTCTTGGGGCTGGTCGAGCCATACGCCTTGGACAGTATGTCGGTGATGCCGGCGAGTTCCAGGCAAGGGCGAACGCTCTTGCCTGCTGTGACGCCGGTTCCCGGCCGAGCCGGCACGAGGATGACGGTGCTGGCGCCGGAGGTGCCCTTGACAGTATGGGGGATGGTGGTTCCCTTGAGGTTCACCTTGAACATGCTCTTGCGGGCGTCCTTGGTGGCCTTCTCGACGGAGGGGGGCACTTCGTTCGCCTTGCCGTAACCGATGCCGACGCTGCCTTTGCGGTCCCCGGCGACGACGAGCGCTCCGAAGCTAAAGGTTCTACCACCCTTGACCACTTTGGCACAGCGGTAGATTCGGACGACCGAGGATTCGACGCCTCCGGCGTCATCGTCGGAGGAGGTGCGACGGCGGTCGCGCCCGAAGGCTCGTTGGGGCGGGCGGGCGCCACCTGGGCGGTGGGAACGCTCCGGCGCGCGGGGGCGCCCTGGGGACGCCGTCGGCGCACCAGGCGCCGGTGCTGCGGCTGAGACGGGCGCCACATCGCGGGAAGGCGCAGATGCCGCTTCAACCGGGGCCGTCTCTGCCGCCGGCGGAGTGTGCTGGGCTGCCCGTTCCTGTTGTGCCTGAGGTTCGTTGGACTGCTGTTCAGCCATGGATTCTGCTCGCTTAGAACTTAAGTCCTGCTTTACGCGCGGCCTGGGCCAGCGCTTTGACACGTCCGTGGTACATTCGTCCGCCACGGTCGAAGGCCACCGCAGCGACGCCCGCCGCCTTGGCCCGCTCGGCGATCGCCTTGCCGACGATCTCGGCCGCCTTGATGTTTCCGCCGTTCTTCAGATCGCCGCGGACTTCCTTGCTCGCGGTTCCGGCCGCAGCCAGCGTCTTTCCGCTCATATCATCGATGATCTGGGCGTAGATGTGCTTGCTGCTGCGGTAGACGGAAAGCCGCGGGCGCTGCGGCGTGCCAAAGACGTGCTTTCGCACGTGCGCTCGGCGGCGCTCCAGACGTTTCGTCTTGCTCTTGTTCTTGTCTGCCATCGGTCATCAACTCCGTATCGGCATCGGCATAGTTCGACGCCCCAAGCTGATCGCTCCTGCACACGGTTACTTGGCGGTTCCGGTCGTGCCGGAGACGGCCTTGCCGGGCTTGATCTTGACGATTTCACCGACATAACGAATGCCCTTGCCTTTGTAGGGCTCAGGCTTGCGGACCCGACGCACTTCGGCGGCGAACTCGCCGACCATCTGCTTGTCGGGGCCAGACACATTGATTCTCTGCCCCTCGGCGGTAACGGTCAGGCCCTGGGGCACGGCGACCTTGATCGCGTTCGCGAAGCCGACGTTCAGCACCAGGTTGGCGCCCTGAATCTCGGCCTTGTAGCCGACGCCTTGGATATCGAGGGCCTTCTGGTAGCCCTGGGTCACGCCGATGATCATGTTGTTAAGCAGTGCTCTGGTGAGGCCGTGAAGCGCTTTGCTCTGCTTTTCGTCGTCGTGCCTCGTGACGACCAGTTCCTTCTTGGCCTCGTCAAGCTTCACGTCGATCGCCGCATGAACCTTCAGCTCGAGCTTGCCCTTGGGTCCCTCGACCTTGACGAGGTCATCGGTGACGGCGACCTTGGCGCCGCCAACGATGGGTACCGGTTTTTTGCCTATCCGACTCATAACGCACCTAATCAGTTGCCAGTGAACATCTGTCGGTTTCCGGCTGCCGGCAGCCGGCAGATGGCGAAAGGCAACTCCTTTAGCTTACCGTGCACAGCAGCTCGCCGCCGACATGGGCCTCGCGCGCCCTACGATCGCTCATCACGCCCTTGCTGGTGCTGACGACGCTGATTCCGATGCCCGCCAGCACCCTCGGCAGGTCATCCACCTTCTTGTACATCCGCCGTCCGGGTTTGCTCTGGCGGTCGAGGGAATGGATGATGCGCTCTCCACTGCTGGAGTACTTGAGCTTGATGCGGATCTGGCCTTGACCGGTCGCGTCTTCGACGGCATCGAATTCTTCGATGAAGCCTTCGTCCTTCAGCACCTGCGCAATGCCATGGCAGATCTTGCTGTTGCGCAAGAGCACAAGCCGCCGGCCGACCCGGTTGGCATTGCGGATCCGTGTCAGCATGTCCGCGATGGGATCTTGGTTATTCATCGCTGCTTTCGTCCTCTTTGTCAGCTCCGAGCTCCGAATCCTCAGCACTCAGAACTCGGCACTCTCGTTTACCAGCTTGCCTTCTTCAATCCGGGGATGTGGCCCGCGTGCGCCAATTCCCGCAGCATGATGCGCGAAACCTTGAACTTCCGGAGCACACCATGAGATCGCCCGGTGATCTGGCAACGCATATGGGATCGCGTCGGGCTCGAATCACGCGGGAGCTTCGCCAAGGCCGCGTAGTTCTTCTCTTTCTTAAGCTGCCGGCGGACGTCCGCGTACTTCTTGACCAGCGATTCACGTTTTGCCTGCTTGTTGACCCATGCTTTCGTCGCCATAGTC
>Ga0315288_10002695_pt1 | contig 22829 bp, 28 predicted proteins | sample YL17G11_20_MG_FD_203454 | JGI IMG/M metagenome (GOLD analysis project Ga0315288, IMG submission 203454) | Sediment microbial communities from Yellowstone Lake, YNP, Wyoming, USA - YL17G11_20 | ecosystem: Environmental > Aquatic > Freshwater > Lake > Sediment | place: USA: Wyoming | collected...
CATATGCTCTCCCAGGGTGTCAATTCACTGCTGACACGATGTGGGATGAATTCTTGAATACCCTATGGTTCACACACGCTCTACTGAATCTCGCTCCTTCATTTGTGACAGTGGACCCGGCGACCGACCCGACGATTGACGAGGGACAGAATCAGGCATTCTCGGTGAGCGCGGTTGATCTCAATGGGAACACTATCTCGTACTTCTGGTACCTCGACGGCGTACTGATTGACGCTGTTGAAGGAGCGACGTCCGTTGTATACACTCCAGACTATAGCGCTGCAGGCACTCACTCAATAGAGGTAGAGATATGGGACGGAGAGTACTCCGACTTCGTGATTTGGGATGTGACAGTGAACAATGTCGACATCGTCAATCCTACCTCTCACGTGGATCCCATCGCACCCTACTGGCAGGCAGGTGAATTTGTGACCGTCACTTCGACAGCCACTGATTCGGACGGACCGATCGCGGAGGTAAGTCTCATGTACAGATACAGCTCCGACAATGTGACCTTCGGATCATGGTCAGGGTTCTACACTGACTACGAATCTCCGTGGTCGTATGATTTCAACTTCCCCGACGGCGACGGTTACTATGAGTTCTACTCATACGCCGTCGACGAGGAAGGCAATGGTGAGGTAGGTTCCACAACCGCAGAGGCAACGTGTGCCTATGATGGCACCCCACCTAGTGCCGTATTCACAGTGTATCCTGCCGTGGGCAACACGAGCACATGGTTCGACCTCAATGCCTCAGGCTGCACGGATTTCAAGGACCCGACCAGCTCCCTACAGATACGTTGGGACGCCGAGAACGATGGTACCTGGGACACAGCATGGAGCTCCGTCTTGACCTGGCAGATCCAGTACCCCACGACAGGGACCTACACCCTCAGGATGGCGGTGAAGGACACCGACGGGCTGATCAGCGAGACGACCATGCAAGTGGTAGTGGGTACCAACCCGATCGCATCGTTCTCAGTGTTGCCAACGAGCGGAGATACGAGCACGGACTTCGCGTTCGATGCGTCCGGGTCCTCCGACGCGGAGGATCTGCTCGCTGGGCTCCAGGTGAGATGGGACTGGGAGAACGACGGGACCTGGGACACGCTTTGGACAGCCTCCAAAACTGCGAATCACCAGTTCTTGGTGGCAGGCGACTACACGGTCAGGGTTGAGGTGAAGGACAGTAGCGGCCTGACAAGCAACACGACCATCACTGTGGTGGTTCAGGAAGTTGTGATTCCCGAGTTCGGAGCGGTCCTTCTCCCGATACTCTGGTGCATTGGCCTGGGTGTGTGGTTCGGCAGATCCAGGCGCAAGACGGGAACGTAGCGATTCCCTCCGCCAAACCTCTTTCTTCATTCCTTCATTCTATCATAGGGCGGAAAGACCAGATCTGACTGGTGCATGCGACGGAACATGAGCCGTCAAGTCTGGCTTGAAATCAATCATGTGCAGAAAGCCGGATGTGAACCGCCATGGGACTTGATGGCAATAGTCGGACCGCATGGAGCAGTTCTTTGGCTACAAGTAGCGCGAATCCTCAATAACTAGCCTTGTCATTCGAGAGCATATGGTTATGATTCCGTTGGGGAGTGACGGCGAATCTCGCCCCGACCTGTTGATCAAGAAGCAGCGCGTCTACTGTCCCCTTGAGAATGATACTCGAGGCAAATGGGATGTCCCGTACCATCAGTAGTGGCCGTGTCTTCAAAGGACATTGATGCTGTTCAGAGGCAATGGCATGCAAACCTCCACAACGAATCGTGAATCTCCTGGCTGTATGCGTGGGAATGGCATCTGAACTGATTAATCGGGTTCTTCTTCGATAGGGATCAAGCGATATCGGGATCCATAGCGGTCTCCAGCGTCGTCCCACATTCGCATATCCATGACTCAGCAAGGATGTCAGCTTCTCCAAAGCTGACATTCGAGTGCTGGACGAAGAACATGCTCGCCCCGCATCTGGGGCACATTACTTCGACAAGCGCTCCACGCCTCTCGACATCTAGGAGCTTGGTGCGGAGCGCTGGCAAATCCGCAGCTGGTGTTTCGTTGTCGACAGAGTGTTCGATGACGAATATGCTCACGAGCTCACATCGTGGGCAGAGTCTAGTCTCCGCAGGCACGACAGGTCCGCCGCGGCTGAACAGAGTGCTACCCAGAAATCCCGTGCTAGCGCCACACTCTCTGCATTTCTTCTCCATCTTCCCCGGACCCGCAACCTCATGTAATGACTTCTATTCTTCTAGCTCTTCGAGGCTGCTCTTCACCAGCCTTCACGATGGCCCTGGGAAATCTGGTCACTCTCGCTTCCTTGACAAGGCTTTCGGGTCCCTATTAGGGGTAAGAAACTTCAGGTGCCCCTTCTCGATAGAAGCGTAGCCTATCTCGCAGAAGAACTGGACGTCCTCTTCGATGTCCTGCGCCTTCCGTCTGATGCTGGTGATCGACCTGGATATGCTCGTGATCGGGGTTCCCTCGAGCTTGCCGATCTCCTTCACGCTCTTGCACTGACGCAGGTATCTGAGTATCTCCTTCTCGCGGGGTGTTAGGATGCCCATAGACTACCATATGGTAGTACACGACACTGGCGTCATTAGTATTACCAACCCTATTGATATAATTAACGCAGTTGCGTTATATTTATTAACTCCCGAACGGATATGATACAATCGAGGGTTTCAATGACAACCAGCAGCCAGCATTCAATTCGGAGAGCAGCAGCAATGATAGCGCTCGTAAGCATTGTGACCGTCGCAGCACAGGCAATGATTGCTGAGCACGCGCTTGCGGCGTCGCAATCCGTATCCTTCCAGATCTCAGACGCGGCTACTAGATTCACGGCAGCCATCGCCACCAATGTCGCCTGGAACGGCGAACAGGATGTCAAGACTGGCAACGTCGCGACCATCGCTTACACCCTGACATCTGGACCAGGCTCCGCTACGGTGGTCGTCCCTCTTTCAAGCCTTCCCGGCTTGTGGCTGGAAGATCAGTCCGTGACCGTTCCCCTGCCTGAAGCCCCTCTCGGATCTACCTCCATCTCTCTGACCCAGAGTCTTGTCGGCATACCCCAAAGCATTGCATCAATTGACCTGGTCCTTCAGGCCTCAATTCGAATGGCCCAGGTAACTTCGACCTCGAGCTCCATCGGCATGCTGACAGACATCAACGGTCTTGTCTGGACATCGTGGGGCTCCAAGAACATCCAGTTGCTCGCATCAGAGAAGGTCGATGCGACAGTTCGAGCTACATTCGAGTATGCCATATCCGTGGGGGTGATGGCCAGGGTGTTTGGGCAGTCGTACTCACTCGTCCCCAGCACGCCGATAGCAGCTGTCTCCGGAGCTCCGGACCTGGCGACGCACATCTCCGTCAGCGACGACTCCGCGCTTCTGCTGATAGCGGGCATCGGAGGCGTGGCAGGTAGTGGTGTCGCTGTGGCTGCGTTTTTCCTTTTCAGGCGAAGGTCGAAAAAGGGTCAGACTGGAAAGATCGGCGGCAGCCAACATGCATGAACCCGCCGTCCCCATCGAATGGCATAGTTGTTGGCGTGGGATGAGCTTCACACCTGGTGAGATGATATGGCTCGAGCCGTGATCAGCGCCCTTCTCGCTCTCGAACACCAGAATTGCGAGATGAGCAGCCTTGTCCGTTCTCCTCACTCACGAGAGTCTCTGGACATCAAGACCCTAGCTGAAGTTCGTGGGCCGCCTCTGAGGATCTTTGGCGTGGGCGGAGCGGGGTTAAACATCCTGTCGCGGATTCCTAAGACTGAGTTTGGGGATGCTGAGGTGTTCGCTGTTGACACGGATTCCGTCCATCTAGCAGTGTCTGAAGTGCCTCGGAAGATTCTGTTGCCCGCAAGACCTGGGATGCAATCTGGGTCGGATTCCAATCCTGCCTGCGGCCGGGAGGCCGCTCTTGAAACCGAGGAAGAGCTCCGGGAAGCACTTGTTGGTGCCCGCTACGTCATCGTACTTTGCGGTCTAGGCGGTGGAACGGGATCGGGTGCAGTGCCAGTCATTGCGCGAATCGCCCGTGATGCTGGACTCATGACTGCTGCCATATGCGTATGGCCCTTCTCTGGAGAAGGACGGAATATGGAGATGAATGCCGAGCTGGGTGTCAGAAGATTGATGAAGACCGCGGATATCGTGGTATTGGTTCCCAACGACGCGTTGATGGAAGCCGATCCGGAGTCCTCTCTCAACATGGCTTTCGAGGCGGTGGACAAAATCATCATCCAGGCTATCAAGACCATTTTCGAAAACTTCTCCAGCTTGGACGCGTTGGCATCGCCGTAGACGATTAGATGCCGCTCATCGAACATTGACTGAGCTCAATGGCCGTCATGAATTGCAGCGAGCCAAGTCAATGATTGCTGTTCGCAAGTGAGAAGCTCTGCTTAAGCAGACAGCGGCGGGCTTGACCACCAGGAGGAATCGAGTCACTATGCGGACATCTCGTCAAACGCATTCCTGTGCGGTCCGCGCGTCAAAAGGTCTCCGGCATGCAGAGGGACCTGCCCGTGTGCTCAATTGCACGCGTAGCCTCAAGAGAAATCGGTTGAGCCGAGATTCCTATAGTCGTCGAGGTCGGGAAAGTCGGATACCTTGCTCAATTCGTGCGACTGCCGTGCTTAAGCACTCGAGCGAGGGGAACGCTGCGGTCCCCGCACAAGATACCTTTCGGAGAGGAAATAAGGGACTCGGGAAATAGCGCAAAGAGGTAGCGCGGGATGCCGGGTTCTCGGAGCGGGATTGTGAGCAAGGACGCATATGAAAAGTCGAGCAACGTTGCTTTCGACTTAGGTGTGCGTCCGCACGAACTTGTCGATGCAATCGTAATTCACACGAATTAGGAGACGCAGGCAGAGAAGCTCGTGCAGATCATCAGGGAGGACCGTAGGAAGCAGCCCGAGTCCTGCCCGAGTCTCAACCCGAGTCCCCACCCGAGTCTTTCCCCGAGTCTTACAGAGACCCGAGTCGTTCCCGAGTCTTCCCCGAGTCCCCTCCGAGTCCCGCCCGAGTCCTTGGGAAGACCCAAAATTGTCGAAAACGACTCGGAAAGACTCGGCCCGAGTCGCTCCCGAGTCTGCCGAGTCCCTTGGAGGCGAGGAATCGTAGCCTCTCCGTCCCATCACATATTTAAACGCCTCCTCTAGCCCGCGGGGGTCGGACTGACAGTTAAGCGGCCCCTCCGGAGCATCTTTTTTCAGAGTTAATCGGCCTGCCCGAGCTGTCTCGGCTGAGAAATTGGGAGCCGCTTAAGCAAGTCATCGTGCCATTGTCGAGGGGGAAGCCCGATGAGAGGATGCTGCGAGGGGGCTCGGACAAAAGGATTAGGCTCTGAATCCATCGGTGAGCGATTCATGGCGCCATGATCACCGGAGAAGGATGACTAGGGAGTTCTCTGTCAGCAAGAAACACATGGCTAGTCTCTCCACCAAGATATCTGGCAGCCTTATTGCTGCTCCCGCTCTGAGATGTTCAAACTAGCAACTGAATTCGGGCAAGAACCCTCGCACATTCCGATCCAGATTGGAGGACGGATGATCAATCGAGAGTTGGAGTTCCTCGTCTGTGCCGAGTGCGACCAGTTCAGGTACGCGCTTGTTCCCGTGACCATGCCGATGGCCTTTACGCCCATTTCTAGCCCGTTGTCAGCGCGCTATCCCATATGTGTGCGCAGAGCAGTCGCCTTCGGGTGTTCCATGCCTCCGACCACACTATGCCCTAGAATGCGATACGACCGAACAGGATCGCTTTGCCCCTCGATGAAGAGGTATAATTTGTGCCCCAAGACGAACATAATGCCCGACCCATGATCTGAGGCCGACTCCGCCAGGGATCATCGGCAGCATTTGAAACGAACAGGTTTATTGGTAGGCGGTGGATAAAGCTGGGCTCGTGATCAGCAACAGCCGACTATGAGGCTAGCGGCTAGGCTTCCTCGATGAACGCCTTGCGGGTGGACTTTTTCGCTTCGGAGTCGTCTTCATCAAGCGTACGTCGGTGGTGGACAACGGCGAGTCGGCGCAGTGTGCCATCAGGGCCCCGAAAGCCCCTTTGAAGTCAGCAGCCTTTCGAACGGGTTCCATGGGCAGGACAACGAGTGTGCCTTGCCGGGCTAAGTAGACTCCGACTGATTCCACGGCGGGGAAGTTCGGTGCCTCCTCGGCTCTGTAGGCTTGAGCCAGCATAGCGTACCCGACAAGCTGGTCGGCGTACTGTCTGATGTCAGGATGAATCGATGTCTTGACGTCAATCAGCATTGTCGACGCCACCACGTCTGCATCCGCCCCACCTATCCCCGTCGAGAATCGGCCGAAGGTAGGGTTCAACCATACGTCGTCGCCGAGACACACAGACATGGGTCCATCGAACGGGATGACCTTCCAAAGGCCGAGCAGATCCTGTACGTCGAGTGTGTCGACCGACCCGAGCGCCGGGTCGAAAAACCCGCGGCGGAAGATTGCGTCTAGCTTTGCGAGCCGCAGCGAGTGAGAGGCGACCTCGGCAACCTGCTCCTCGGAAGGATCACTGGTCCTCAGAAACCGTTCATGGGCGGATTTCGCTTTCGCCAGTATCTCGGCGGCCTGCTCAGCTTCATCTGATTTGGAAACATGATATATCTCTTTTCCTACTTTGACATACTTTGAGAACTTCCCATCCCAGACTTCAGAAGTATTCTCGTCTTTCATTATCTCTGAATACATGTTGACTTTGATCTTGTCCGTGACCAACCCGTCTTCCGACCCATGGTCCGATTTGGAAGACCTGAGCTCATCAACCGCCTCCGTCGCCACCCATTCTCCTGCTTTCGCGGACGGATTCCGTCTCTGAACTTCAAATCGGAACAGATAGTCGAACGCGGTTCCGACGAGTGCGTAGTTCTTGGTTCGGGGAGGGGCCTTGACCGGGAGTTCTGGCAGGTGCGGTGCCCCGGCGACCGGGAGCAGGTTTGCGAGCCGACGGGCGAGCTCTCGGTCGGACTTGAGTACGGACGTCAGGCTCATGACTAGGAATAGATGGTCCCAACTCTCATAAACGTTCTTAGTCCTGGGAGCCGAAACGGGAGGGAGACCATTTGATCCGCCAAGTCCCGAGGCGCCACAGAGCCGCTTAAGGGGACATGCGCCTAGAATCGAACAGGAACGCATTGTCGCGGAGCGTAGTAAAGGGTTTGGGGACAGGGCGAAAAATCAATACCCGCTGATTGGAAACCAGCCAGTAAGTTAGGAATGGACCCTGTGGGATTTGTGACCACAAGGACGACTGGCTAACCGTTCAAGTTTCAGCTTCCCGGCGCTCACGCCGGGGAGAGCGATGATAGACGAGCCCTGAAACCCTTTTAATCTCTTTTTCCGAACCTCAGTCTGCCCCGGATACCGCATGGTATCCTGCCTCAGGCGAAAAGTACCAGGCCAGCATCTGCAAGACTGAGACGAAATATGTCTTGCCGGGTCATGGTGATCCGGGAACGGGCTGCGGGACGGCACGGCAGTTTGTTTGTGGGAGTTGCGGGGGCACTTTCGTCTCGCATTCGTCGTGTATGATGCGAGAGTGCCCGTCTTGCTATGGCAAGTGGGCTTCCGCGCTCGCTGGGCGCGTTGCTTGGCGAATGTGGGCGACTGCACGGCAGCGCGCACATGCGCGCGACGTGCGCCATTGGCGCGTTGTTCATGTGGTGGTTTCGTTCCCGGATGAGGGGCGATCTTATCGGTCTGCTAAGGCTCGTGCTTTGCGCGTGGCGAAGGAACATGGCATCGACGGGGGCGCAGCAGTGTTTCATCCGTTTCGTGCGGAAGGCTGTCATTATGCGGCTGACGGGTACTTCCATTATCACGTCTTTGGGCTTGCTTTGGGGGATATTGTCCCTGGCGGGCTGTCTCGAGATGGCGCTCTCGTTTTCAAGGTCCTTCGTGATCGAGTCCACGGAGACTTTAACGGATTCCGATCTCCGCATGAGCTCTCGAGGGCGGTTTCCTACGCGTTGAAGCATTCTGGCATTGTGTCGTATGATACTGATGCGGACGGTTCTCGCCGTCGACGCCATTCTGTAACATGGTTCGGCGTTGCTTCGTACAATCAGATGTCCACAGCGAAGCTCAAGTCGTTGCACCCGGAGGGCTACTCTGCGGTGCATGATCCGCGGGGCGTTCGGTGTCCGTCGTGCGGTTCGCGAGATACATTCCAGACCGGGGAGTTGTCTGTCGATGGCTTGTTTCATCCGTTTTCTCCGTTGGAATCGTATCAGCGTAGTCATCCTTGCCGTGGTCAATGGCGTTGTGAGCGTGGGGACTATGGTTAGAGTTCGTGCACTGTGTGGTCTATGTCTCTCTCGTGAGGTCATTTGCCCTATCTGTTATCCAGATATTCGTTCTGCTCAGTCATTGCACAAGGAGCTCCCGGTTGGATGGTATGCGCATTGCGAGGCGTGCCATCATCGTTTTATCGATGGGTGAATTATCGATATGTGAGAGTCCAATTGCCCTAATGATCCTGCAGTTGTGCGAATCTCGGGGTCTTGTTGTTTCTTAGCTCGTTGGTCCCAACGCTATCCAAATGCCAGCTAACCCTGCGTCGTCATCACCCCACGCGGGGCGGGGGGTGATGATATCCCCCCGAAGGGGTCGCGCGGCAGCGCGAGTAGGGCGCAGAAGTATGCTGGCAGCACTGGCGCTGTGGCTTGCGAATCCTTAGTTTTCGTTCGAAAAGCTCGGTAGTAGTGTGTTTAGTGTTTGGCTAAGTTCATTTTGTTGTAAGGGAGCAGAAGGAGACTTACGTCCCTCACCTGCTGCGTGGGAATCCCCTAAAGCCGACCTTCGTCGAAGTCCAGCACAACGCTAGAAGGATCGTTGATGATGTCCTTGAGGCGGCCAAGTGCCTTTGCACCCTTGGCCACTGCTGCCCCACGTGCGTTGCGTACGCTCTCCACAGATTCGAGGTTCCTAAGGGCGGTCAGAGTCTCACCATAATCTTCATGCGCAACTTGCCTTGAGTGACTGATGAATTCATGCGCAGAGGAGTACTGATCCCTTGAGGAGCGGACGTCAGCCTGTGCATCAAATACAACCCTGAGGTGACTTTGATACGCCATAATCATATCGTTTGGACTTCCTCGGGAACTGTACTTCTCCATCACTTTCTGGACGTTCTGTTCCAAAACTACGTGAATGTCTCTCCACGCCACAGAGTTTGCCGAGCGATAATTGTCCAAAGAATCGTGGAAATGTTTTAACAAATCCCTTGCGTTCCCGTCTATGAACAGACCAAGGTGAGAATCTACCATCTGTCTGAACCCCATCTGTGCGTCCCTTTGGCCATCAACGCTCCTGTACTCGGAATAAAGGTTCCTCGGTTCTCTGTAGTCATTCAATGCCGTCAGGGCATCCATTGTCTCGTCCCAAAGGGGGGCATAGATCTCCTTTACCCTTGTGAGTGCGTAATCATGTCTCCACTGTCGCTTCTGCGACTCTCGATTAATGTGGTCATATATCGCCTTTGAGACAATGGCACCAAGAAATAGACCGGTAATCACGGTCAATAATGATGATGCGGGGCCAGCGTCGAACGAGCCAAATGGAATGATGTATTCCACAAGAATCAAGCATGCCAAGAAGGAGAGCAGTCCGATCCAGAGTCTCTGATTCAGACCAATGGGTTTGCACATGCTACGGATTCCTCCGGACAGCTGAAGCCATTTCGGCCATAAGATGCTTCTGCTAATCTTAGGCTGGCAGTCTTTAGGGGACTGAGAGGGCGCAATCGGGGTAGACTACACACGGAAGGAAAGACCACAGAAGAAGACTTGTGTCGCCTATTGACAGTTGTGTTGCATCTAGCTTGTTGTGTCTACTTCCTATCTACTAGTCCTAGGGAGTTAGAGCCCCTACCATTAGTCTTCCATAGAATGCATATGCTTGGTCTGACGGAATTCCGTTTCGAATATCCAGAAGCGCAATTATAGCGAGGTCAAACCTGCCCTTTGTGTTCAGATAGGAGTTGGCGACATTGGCCACGAGCCAGAGAAGGAGATTCTCAGTCGTGACGGCCTCAGATATGGTAGGTCTTCTTCTAGTCCATTCCCTTTCATTGTCGGCGGACACATACATTGCGACTTCTCTTTCACTCTTGAACGATTGATAGACCATCTTCAAGTGAACAATGGCCTTGGAGAACTCCACCTTCACTGATTTAATGGCTTCATAATTATGCGTCCCAGGTGCTTCAGCATTCATCATCTGATCCAGCCAACCAACCGCACAATCGAACATCTGACAACACAAGTCAGTGGCCAGCCCTCCCTTGAGTTCATGATCTCTAAAGAGGTCTTTCACCAGTATTTTCTCAGGTTCACCTTGCTTTTCAGCATCAGCTGCAATCTGCCATATCTTGAACATCTTCCCGGTTTCGTCAAGAGCCAACAGAGTCAGAACATAGGCTGATCGCAAAGAGTCTTTCGTGCGGTCCTTCTGAGAGGAAAGTAGTATCCTTGCGGATGCATCGGTCAAATCTCCTATGTGTCTGGAGATTGTCTGGCAAATCCGTCTGGCCTCTTCCAGCGTGCAATTCAAGTCGCAACCACTCATCGAACCAATACTGGAAATGGGGTTCATATCAATAGACCTATCGGGAAGAGTCTATGGGGGAGGAAAGGCGAATCACAGACTAGAACAATTTTCCTGATTCATATTTGAATGAAGTATATTCGTGCTTCTTGTTGCGGAGCACGGACTCGAACATCTGTGAGTACCTTACCTCATCGACGGGCAGGCAAAAGACCTCACTGGGGTCAGAGGGTCTGCCTCCGAAGCCAAGTACCATGAATACCGTCTCGGGTCGCACAATCTCTTGGAAGACGCGGTAGACTGTAAGGCGGTCTTGTTTGCCTATTGTGTATTTCCTATCATACGACCGTGATCGCCATTTTGCCTCGACCCAGAACTTCTGTCCGGTCTTCTTGTCTCTTATGTAGAAATCGGGGATCTTGCCACCTTTATCGAAGGGGTCTAAGAGTATCTCGAAATCGGAATGTGGAAACATTCTCTCTACGAAATATTCGAACTCCCTGCCCTTAGCGTATTGGTCCTCATCCTCCGCGTTCTGCATTTCCTCATTCCCGGGCTGGAATAGCCAGTGGCAGTGATAGTTGTTTCGGATTTGGAGCTCTGACTCTGTGGCTGCGCGCCTCGGAAAAGACCATAGAGGAGGAAAGGCGACGAGGACGAGATTACTGCCCTAGTCCTGCTTTTATGCGGGAGAAGAACCCTTTGCTTCTGATCTGCTCCCGTAATGCATCAGATATGTGATCCGAGCACAGATACTTCCCCTCCAAGTACGAGTGCTTGTCGCAGAGGGGCCTGCCACATTCCTCGCATACAACAACACTCTGCTTCTTCAACAGGGTGCATATGCTGCACTTTGCCAGACCATCAGATAACACTCTATTGGATGAAGCAAGGATTCTCCTAGAGAAGATTGACCGACCTGCTTCAAAAGTCATGTTCCATTGAGGAGCGTAAATCAGTTTTGTACCGTGTATGGTCACTTCTGACGCTTCGGGTGTAAAACGGAACGTGCGTGTCACGGATTCGCCCTTGACCTTCATCTCGTAACTGACATCCTTGGTGTTTTTCCTCATGGCATAATTTCTCACTGTCTCAGCAGCTTCTTCGATAGTGAATGAGCCTTTTTCCATGACTGTCTTGTATTCCGTGGTGGAAAGCACCGCCTTTGTGGCAGACGGCAGACCCTTCAGATCCTCAGCCACCATCCTATCCTCTTTCGATGAGAGTCGCGCCTCTTTTCCCTTGAAGATGTCACCAATGCTCGCCATCATCCCTCTATCACGGTTTATGATGTCTCCCTCGAGAGCATCGACAAAGTAGGTGCCGTTGTCATTGAATCGATGGGTCTTGCGAGCGTCGTCTTTTCTCCTAGCCTGCAACCGATAACTGACTTGAATGTAAGGGTGATAAACAAGCATGGGATTGAACAACTGGACAACATGTCGATTTTTCAATGACAGACTGGTCGCAGTCACGAAATCTGTCGCAAGCGGGAGAACCGTGTGTTCGTCGACTCCAGTTCCCAGCCTTCCCAGAGCAGTAGCGGTGTATCTTTCACGCAATTCCGCTCCGTCCCAGAGGTCTATGTTTGTGTCGGTATCCGTGGCAAGCTTCACCGCGTCTTCTGAGAAGGTCGTGTTTGTGATGAAAATGCCAGAATAGATGTCAGATTGAAGCAGTTTATCCCTGAACACATGGAGGTCTTGGATTCCCACCGCTCGAGACACATCATAATTCTTGCACTCGATGGCCATTGTTCTTTGGCCTCGACGCAGCAAGACATCGAACTCACATACAGATCCAGTCCGAGTCTGCACCTTCTTCCGTTCCTCGACAGAGTATCCCAAGTTCTTGAAGATGGAGGCGGCCATTTGTTCAAGTCGTTTTCCCAGTTCGTAAGCGCTCACCTTCCCCATTTCGATATCTTCGTGCGCTGAAGGTTTGGCGTCAGGTGATGGGGGAGGTGGAATCGCCTTTGGAGTCTCAACTGGTCGGGCCTCTTGAGGTCCGAGATTCGTCCCGCACTCTGGGCAGAACTTCGGATTCGGTTCTGACAAGCGGGTGCCACATTCTGGGCAGAATTTCGACATTTGCGAAACTCATGATAGGATACAGGATATTTGGGTTTGTTGTGATTCGGACGCCGATGCTTGGAGGAGACCATAGGGGAGGAGAGGCGATGCCGGAGGAATGTCAAGGAGTGCGGTCTGATGATATCATGCAAGGTAGTACCGTCTTTTGTTCTGGACGGAACAACTAAATCTTCGAATGACATTTCGCTACACAAGGCGCGAAGATCGCTATCGACGGTTAGGATAGGTTAAGGCGATAGGCAGACACCAAGACGATTTGAACTGACCAGGGTGGCCCTAGGGCCCAAGACGAACAGGATAATAGGTTTTCAGGTTTGGCGAGCCTTTGTGCCTAGGACCTGGGTCGCTTGGACACTCTGCATGGCAGCGTCGAGGAGAGAAACGATTCTTCAGTTAGCGACAGCGTTATTCTCCTAGATGCCTATGTGCCCGACAGAGGAGATCGCGTGCCTTCGAAAAGCGCGAAGTCGCGGCTCCTCGGCGAAGCAGACCGATACTTGGTATGGCTCCGTGATCGGGACTGTACTGAGGCAACGGTACGCGGGTACAGGTGGGCCTTGAGAGACTTAGCCAAGGGACTATGCGATGCCGGATTCGCGATGAATCCGCGCAAGATTGGTCAGACTGAGGTGAATTGGCTCTATCATCACCGATATGCTGGCTGCTTGCACGACACCAGGGTGACGAACCTCGGCATCCTCCAAGGATTTCTCAAGTGGGCGGGGAACAAGCAGAATATCGCGTGGCCAAGACGCAACAATGCCAGGCCAAATGTTCGTTGGCTGAGCAAGGACCAGGCCGTGCTCTTGAGATCGAGCGCAACGGGGTTGGGAAAGGTTCTAGTGCATTTTGGACTAGACCTCGGCATGAGACGCTGCGAAATGCTGCGTTTGAAGGTGTCGAGCTTCCAGACGGGCCGAAGCAACTCGATCCTCGTTATGGGAAAGGGGCATGGCGAAGGGAAACCAAGGATGTTGCCTTGGCACGAGAAAACTCAAGAGGTCCTCGACATCGCTCTGGTACTGAGAGAAAAGGCGATTAGCGGAGCGAGAGCTAGGGGGATATCGTTTGAGGTCCCTGACAATCTGCTTGTCTATGAAAGCGCAAAAGGAGTCAAGCCGTACCACAAGTCGGCACTGGACAATGTCCTTCGTGGACTTGGTCGGGATGTCGGCATCGAACCATTGGCATTCCACGATCTGCGACGGACGTTTGGGAGAACGTGCCATGATGCCGGGATTCAGCTCGTGGGGATCATGCAGCTCCTCGGGCACGCCGACGTGGAAATGACAATCCGGTACCTCGGATTGAATGACAACGACGCGTTGGCGAATATGAAGACCCTAGCCGCGTACCAAAAGTCGGTAGAGTTTCGGAAAGTTGAAACCGACGGTATTAGCCAGCAAAATGGTGGACCCTGTGGGATTTGAACCCACAAGATTGACTGGCTCAACTCGAAAAGGTGCAAGAGTCCAACATCGCGTTGAGGGACTTCTTTAGTGATGCGAGGTCTGAGCGCAGGTGATCGTATCGCTCCTTGATGTAATTCCGACTTCCTGGCCCGAGGTCATTTCTGATCACACTGGCGCATAAACCTACCAGTTCCCTCAGGTAGTCCAGCTCCTTGCCATCGATGTGCCCTTCTCTCGCCCTTGCCTGGATCATCTGTTGCGCCCTCTCCATCCACTCGGTCAGAACAAGGGTTTCCATTCCGTCGAAACCGAGGCCAAAGTATTCATCCTTGCCATCCAAGTCGACATTGCCAGCTTTCGTTCGTGACGATCTTCTCATGCTCCCCACCGCTTCATCCTATCGATCATCATGGTTCTCGCTCATCTAAATGGTTGCCGACCGACATAGTTCATACATTGTGATTCAGGCGCGAGGCCACGAGGTTCTCTGTCATATCGTCTCGGCAACGATGAAACCTCATTCATATCGCAGGCTGGTGCGACGAGTCACCGCGACGATTACCGTACTCGCTCGGAGGCTGCTGCTTAAGCAGTTGACGGCGGGCGCGAGCGGCGCCGTCCGCCGAGCCACAGCGCGAGTATCTCGTAGAACGCGATCTTTTGGCTCTGCTCGCCAAATGCTCTCGACCTGTAGAACTTCATGCTCGCGCGCTTAATCGCGCGGGCAGCCTCAACAGAATCAATTGAGGCAAATTCTCGATAGTGATCGGGCTGTCCTTCGGCCATCTCGGTCAACTCATGCGGTTACTCTGCTTAAGCACTCAAGCGAGGAGGAACGCATCCGTCCGCCTCTCAGACTTGAAGATGCCCCTCGGAGAGGAAACACGGAAATCAGGTAATGGCGCAGAATGGTAGCGCGGGATGCCTAGTCCTCGTGCCGTGACTGCGAACAAGGACGCACTCAAAAGATTGAGCAATGCAGCCATCGACTTCGATGTGCGTCCCGATGAAATCGTCAATGCAATCGTACTTCTCACGGATTGGGAGCGGCATACGGACAAACTTGTCAGGCACATCAGAAGAAGACGCGAAGAGCGCGACGGGTCCGAGGCGGCTCCGGAGACGGGTCCGAAGACGGGTATTTCGACGGGTCATACAGAGAGACGGGTCCCGACGGGTCTGAGTGGGGTATCCGACGGGTCTGAGACGGGTCCGCAGAAAATCGAGAAATCCGAAAAAAAGACCCCAGACCGACCCGTCTCCGCTTCCGTGGGGTCGCTGTCGGGTCCGTCGGGTCCTTCGGAGGCGAGGAATTGCAGCCTCTCCGTTCCATCACGTACTTAACCGTCACCCCTAGCCCGCGCGAGTCGGACGGACAGTTAGCAGCCCCCTCCGGAGCGGTACTCGGCGGCAGTCTTCTCGTCGGTTTAAGCACTCATCAAATGAGTTAAGCAGGCATCGAGGCTGGCCCAACACGAATCTTGAGGGACAGACTTGTTCATCATTGAACACGACGTTATGGCCAGCATTTCATAGGGGTAAACATGCCAGAGGTCCGAGCCAGTGCGTGAGCTGTACCGAGTAATGGATCGGTGCTCAAATCAGCATTTGTGCTCTTCGCTTGTGTTGCTCTGTAGAAATCCTCGATGAAGAACAAAAAGAGAGTCTCCAGCCTCCTCAAGTTGTATGAAAACGCCCAGAAGATCATCATCCCTCAGAAGGCGTCAGATATTCTGAAGCGCCGGTATGTATTTGTTCATATATCCAGATGCGTCAGGGGTACTCTCCAACAAGCTTAATTCTCAGCGAGGCATCGATAGCCATGCTAGATGGAGGGCTGTCACTGACACAAATCGTCAATCTCGACTCGAACCTTGATTGGGATGAGGAGATCGCAGAAACTAGCAAGATCATTCCCAATAGTCTATCCGTCCTCGGCCAGACGTTCAAGATTAGGAAACCTTATGCAATCTACCTCGTGAAACGAGAGACTATGGATGAGTTGTGTGGGTTATTGTTCGACCAAAATGGCTATTTCTTGAAGTATGATGATTTGAGATGCTTGAGCGGCAAGTCGGAGACTGAGATCCATCAAGCTTTGAGGAGTCTCGGTGAGAGAGAATTACTGTCTGGTCAACCAGGTCTTGCGGGCTGGTTCGTACCTTCAATGATGGAGTGGATTATTAGTAGATTCGGCTTGATTGTACCTATGGGGGACCCCTATGTTGTTCTTTCCCCCGAGGCTATTTCAAGTCGTTCTCAGTATGTTGAGGATTTTCTGAAGAGAGTGGTCGGGATGAAAATCGACCCAGCTCAAATTAGAGATCGCACCGTCAAGTGCGTTCTCTGGCACGAGTTGGGGCATATTTGCTTTGAAAGACTTAGTGGTCAATACGAGCATCGATTGAGCGAAGGTCTTGCCAATTTCTTTGCTTTTCTGCCTATGGACCACTTGGGAAGAGAAGTCTTGCATACACTAGCTTGTTCCTCCGACATGGATTTTCGTCGCAACTACTACCACCTCATGAGGTTCTACGGGGGCGCTACTGACAGCATAATCAGTAGTTACCTAGGCGGGAACAAAGGGGAAGCTTTCAGAGTGTTTGAGGACCTCAGGCGGCATGCTGAAGCATACAACGCCGTCGAGTCGAACGGAGGGAAACTCAGAATCGGCGGCAACATAACTGGCGAAGCGTGGATTGCCTACGGCGCGAGCAGATACACGCTCGCAACCGCATCAAAACTTCCGTATCTCTGCAACATCAAGTCCGGCATCGTCATTGCTGAAAAGATTGGAAGAATTATCGGGTTTCTCAACGAAGACCTCAAAGTGATTACTAATGGCATCGACCATCATGAGTACCCACAACTCCCAAGCAACGTAAAAGAGGTGAGCGAAGCTGAACTCGACATCGCGCGTACGGTTAGAGAGGACCTCATCCCTGGCAAGATTAGCGAGGCAGAGATACTGAAATCATACTTCTGAAAGCTTTCACGAATCGCGGAGAATCGAAATACTTGCGACAATAGTAGCTCCCATTGCCCCTGCACTTCTCTCAATTTCAGTACCCTGAAGCTGGTCGATGCAGTATTCTGCAGTCTCAGTCGCTATTGCGGGAACGACGAGGTGTACACCCGTGTCTAGTATCTCGTGTGCGATCTGCCGGGCCATATCCTTGTCATTCGGATTGTCGAGAACAAGCCAAGCCACCCTAATCATTCCGCCTGCAGCTCGTTCAGCCTTGCCTAATCCAGTCAGAGTCCTAAGGACCAGGGCGGCGGCTTTCATCTCGGGGCCCAGTTCATCTGTAGGGGCAAGGATTAGATCGCCTATCACATGAAGATTCTCAAGAAAGCTGTTGGCCGTTTCCTTTTCCGAGTAATCCATTCGTGGACCCAATTCAGCGTAGCTGTATGGCCTTCTTGGCCGGAAGTCCCTACTTGTTCGTATTCCTCTAGCTGCCAGTGCGTGACGAGCAGACTCGCCAAACCACCCGCCTCTATCCCTAATTCTTCTAGGCATGTGCATCTTCCGCAATGAGCTTCCGCTTTGACTTTCGCCTTGTCCGTCTTGGATACGCGACAGTCAGAAGAGAGTGTGTTGCTTACCCTTCTTCTTCACGGCCTTGTCGTATTCCTTCCTCTCAAGCTCTATCCTGGGCATCATTGGTCTTCCGTACGTCTTCGTTTCAATCCTATCTTGAACAATCCCTTCTAAAGCGCTTTGGCCGAGCTTGTCAAGTTCGCGTTCGACGAGCTCAGTGTCATGGCATCTGAGTACGTCTTCGAAGGTAGATGGCAGAACATCGTCATCCTCAAAAAGCTCATCAAATCCGAAACTTCGAGAAGTCTTTGTACAGTAGACTGACCCGACATGTCTTGAAACGAGATCAGGTTCTTCATCAAGAATCGCAGAAATCTGCGCCCTTCCCCACGACTCAGGAACGAACATGCGCTTCTTGCCCTTCTCGTCCTTTATCCGGATTCTCTTGAATCTCGGACTTTCTTTTTTCTTGCTTGAATCATCATCGGATCCAAAACCTATCCTGTTTGGGGCATACCCATCATATCCTCTTGGGAGATCAGCGACGTCGTTAGCTCTGACAGTCTGACCTTGCGAATTCAGGTCCTCTCTGTTCCCCCTAGGAGTCTGCGGTTGATTGATCACAATCACCAAGAAATCCCCATCCATCTCTCTATCCAGGAACGCATTGATGCCACCAAGAAGCCCGGGCGGGAGAGTCCCTCCGCCAGCGTCAACTGCGAAGACTTTCACACCAAGCTTGATGTATTCATTCATCATGGTCTCCACCAGAGGGGGTGGGGAATGAGCTGAGAGATAACCAACTAGTTCTCTCTTAGGCGCCACTTCGCCCATGTCCTTGACAGCATCCAGCAAGAACTGCCGACTGCTCAAGGTCCGTTTGTTGGAGTTCAACGGAAAAAGGACTAGTTTGTTGTTCTTGATGTAGAGAAGATTCAGTATCGAAGTGGCGAGTGCTTCGGTGTACTTTATTCTTGAGGGAACTGCTAGCCGGATCATGTTTACATCATTCTTGACTCCTGCGAGCCTATCCTGGAACACGTCGGTCAGAGTCGTAATCTTGTCTTCAGAGCCTTTTGACAGGGTTCTGATTTCCTTTCTACCGATAGGCCGATACAACTCATTGATGTGAAGTCTGTCATCTTCTGTGAGAAACTTGGCCTCGCAGTGTTGCCCACCCGTCAGCCTTCTGATTCTCAGCGGAATTGTACCAGATGTGGACCCAACTTGAAATATTCCTGTCCTGGTGAGCGAATACTCCGCCGAATCTCTAGTTGCCTTTATTTTCATAGTTCCTTCTTAAGTGCACCCGCACATTATCCCCTTCGACAAAGTACACATTGTCCCGCTTCAAGATTGAATTCACGAAGTCCTCCAAGTTCTTTGCTGAATTCACCTGCGCAACTAGGTCTCTCCATACTCTGTTCTTCTTTGATATGATTTCCGCAAGAACACGGTTCTCTTCAATGATGCTCACGACAAAATTCGGGCTTAATACTGATTGTTCCATCCCAAAATCACTCGCTAATAGCTTGAGCAGATTCTCCGTCTTGTTCTCGCCCACGACTTCGCGCAGAGTCCCTACTGACTCCCTGTGTTCGAGCAAGAAAATCAGGTCATTCACCAACTCGCGTGTCTTGTTTTTGACGATGTGAGAAGTCTTCCATTTTGCGCTGCCCTTCAATCCTGGGAGTCTCTTGATCTTCTTCTTCTCTAATTCAGTCAGCATGAAATTCCTACCGCAAATCCGGATATGCCTTCCTTATTTGAGGAAGGAACGAAAATCGCCATATAATAAGGTTCTCATCGAATCTCCGCTGAATCAATAGGCGTCGGCTCTCTTCTCAAGATCGACCAAGACCAATGCTTCCTCAGGAATATCTTTGCAGTTCGGACAATTCCATTTTTGAGTGTAATTCTCGTTCCTGCATTCTTTGCAGTAGATGAAGAAGAGCCGCCAATCTCCTATTCTAAGCGTCCTTTGCGGCTTTAGAGTCTGCGCCTGCAACCTCTTCGTCGCCCTTTCAGGATCTTCCGCAATCTTCTGCGATATAGTCTTTTCAATCCTGTCTGCAAGGCTATTGTCGACTTTTCTTCTAAGCCATTCCATTTTTCTGTCGAAATCATCCATCTTGAAAACAGGATGATTCTCAGGCATTCAATCAACCACGAATGGCATTAGCGGACCTCGGTGCAGTCTGTCCGCGAGAGAATAGACACCAAGTGCTGTGGCGTGATCGAGAAGAACATCGAGAGTCTCAAGCTCATCTTCGTTCAGACGGAAGATCTGCGTTGCTTGCTTCTCATCAAGCGGTTTTACAATTGTAGCTCCATCGGGTATGTCTTCAACGGTGTTACCCCATCTGGACTTGAGAGGCAACGCATAGACAAAATTCAGTGCTTCGTCTGTGTTCAACGGGGCAATCTTCTTTGCAGATTCGACTATGGGGCGGAGAATCCATCTATTCTTCTCAATCAATTCCTTGGTGTCGCTGAGAATCCGTTCTCCTAATTCGTCAAGTCCGATGTTGCCTTGTTCCACTGTCACATAGTTGACGGACGATAGTTCTTTGAGGTCTCTCTCCAAATCGTCAGAATATGGCCCGAAGTTGTGTCGCCTAAACAGAAGATTGAAAGCCTTCTCTCCTGTCTCATTCATCAGGTACTCCGCGTAGAACGGCACCTTTTGAATCTTGGTCGCCTTTAGCCATCCGAATCTTTCCGATTCCTTAACGCTCAGAAGAAGAAGATACTTGTCGACAAGAATCTGCTCTCGGGATCTTGGTTTTGCGAGGCTCACTCCTTCATGTCTCCTTGGAGGAAGTATCGCGAACTGGACGTTTAAGCTTATCTATTTGGCCAGCTTCTTGCTCGTTGCCAATAGCGGAATGCTCTTTCTCCTATAGAATGAGGAGAGCTATGAATATGGCAATCACAAGAAGCAAGAAGAGAGCATATTCCTCTAGCCAAAGGAGAACGAATAGTAGAGCACATATGGCCATTACCATCGCTAGTCCCCACAGTTCATGGCTTCCTATTTCCTCAGGCAATAGGTGGGTGTAGAAGATGTATCCCGCGATGATAACAAAAAGGATCTGTCCGACGCGAATCCAAAGCCCGCCGCGTTCCGTCATGCACGCCAAATCACGAAAGGGGAATTTGTCGATTGCGACAAATTCAAGGAAAGAAGGCCTGCATGGAGGACGGACCGATTCTCTTCGTGTTCAAACTGCAATCTACACGCACCCAATAAGCCGATATGGGAAAAGACAAAGGCAAGGGCTAGCCATCCATGTATGCGTCTACTGGAGAATTAGATGGTCGATCCTCGATTCTTGAGCGTTCTTCGGGCAGTCAGCCTCCAGCTCGACGACAGCAATGTGCAGTGGGCTCTAGTCGGAAGCCTCGGTCTGGCTGTTCGAGGGATATCAACCGAGCCTCATGACATTGACATCATTACTGACAAAGCTGGAGCGTATGAGATGGAGCGTTTGTTCTTCCGATATGTGAAGAGGCGAGTCGCGCTGCGAACAAGTGAAAGAATACGATCACACTTCGGCATACTGGAAATCGACGGACTGAGTGTTGAGATTATGGGAGATTTCCGAGTCAAGCTACCAGACGGGAGTTGGGAGGATCCACCAGATATCGCCCGGCACAGGCAAACCGTGCTGGTAGATGACCTGCAGGTCCCTGTCCTGTCACTGGAGTGGGAATACCAGGCATCCTTGAAGTTGGGCAGAGAAGAAAAAGCAGAGCTGATAATGACACACGTCATGAAGTGAGAGACACATCTTGCCGATGCCATGCTAGAGCACCTGATGTTCAAACAAGAACCCTCGCCTTTGCCAAACATTCAATGGGGCGTGCCAGGCTTTCTGGAAATGGGGGGTTTGAACCTTGTCATGGAAAAGCCAATAGGGGAGGAAAGACGATGGGGGTACGGGGAAATGGCGATGAAGTGCAAGAAGTGCGGAGCTAATCTTTCAGAGGACGAAGGTCAGAAATGGCTGATGCCGATACTTGTGATCCTCATCGCCGTATTCGTGCTTGTCGTGTGGGGGGTTGCGTGGAAGGATTCGAACCTAAGGGCCATCATTGCGATCCTCCTCCTTGCGCCAATAGCGTTCGCTTCTGCCCATCTTCTGCGGAAACATAGCGACTATCTGGCTAGGCATGTCAAGATCGCCATCCATCTTAGTTCAAGGAGAGACCTCCTAGCCTCAATGGAATCCTTCAAGGCGGAGTTGAAGTTGAGAGAAGCTCAAAGCAAAGGACCACATGACGCTGACGTTGTGGCTTGTAAGGAACTGATTGTGGATGCAAGAAAACACTACGATGATGGGGATGTCGATGCGGGCTGGAGGAGCCTCCATGATGCAAAGACCTGCAGCCTGATTCTGCTGGAGGATCAAACCGAAAAGATCAAGAATTGTGCTCTTGAGACACTATTTGAAAGCAATAAGAGGTTGGACTCTTGGCAATTGGAATACGTCAAGCACCGCTTACAGAAGTCTGACTTACCCATCGATGTCAAAGATAAAATCGATATAAATGCTTTGATTGCCGCCAGGAGCGTTCTGTATGAGGTGAAAGATGAAGGTTTTGCGAGGTTGGAAAGAGCCGCATGGCAGCTGTATATTCTAATCATGGTGACCCTCTCCTCCTTGGTGTTCATCGCACTTGCCTTTCCGCATCTATCACCGAATCTATCACCTCCATCGAGCCTTTATGACGATTCTCTCCTGATAGCGGTCATCATGGTGATAGGCGCACTGGGCGGTGCTGCAGGCGGTTTCTGGTCAGTCTTGAGTGCGTTTGCTGTAAAAGACGGCATTCCATCTGAACAGGTATTGAATTCATGGTTGATAGCGATGAGACCGCTCATTGGTGCTGTTTTTTCTTTTGTAGCGGCGATCTTCCTACTATCCGGCCTTCTGAACCTTGGGACTCTGACACTGGAACTACTGCTCTCATCGGCCTTCGTGGCTGGTTTCGCTGAAGAACTAGTACTCGGCGTAATCAAGAAAATGGCTGGGGGCCCTTCGCTCAAAGCCCTATAGCCTTCTTTTCCAAACTCTATCATCCCACAGAACGCATTCTTTTCGCGATCTACCCTCGCTTTCTTCCTCATGCGCTCCGGACGCATCCTTCATATTCATTCATGCAAGAACAGGTGAATGAACCTCTATTTGA
>Ga0315288_10002696_pt1 | contig 22799 bp, 24 predicted proteins | sample YL17G11_20_MG_FD_203454 | JGI IMG/M metagenome (GOLD analysis project Ga0315288, IMG submission 203454) | Sediment microbial communities from Yellowstone Lake, YNP, Wyoming, USA - YL17G11_20 | ecosystem: Environmental > Aquatic > Freshwater > Lake > Sediment | place: USA: Wyoming | collected...
TGAAACGTTTCATGGACTCGGTTGACCAGGCGACCCGTGCTATTCCCGAACCGATGCTCCAGCAGGCCGCAGCCGGGACAGATGGAGAAAACGCCGAAGAAGAGGTCTCGACCGCAGCGGCAGAGCGGAAAGGTACTGAACCGGGACAGGAGCAGGCATGGAACGATATCATCTCAGCAGGTGTAACGTTTCTTGAGAAGCTTGGCCAGACACTCCTTGGGCCGGAAGGCCAACCACACGCACCGGGCTCAAAAATGCTTTCCGGATTAAGCATTGAAACGGACAAAGCTACGGGGCAACGCCATCTGACGTTGCCCATGCCGAAAAAAGAAACGATTAAGGGTATAGTCAAATTGCTCGATGAATTCTTAAAAAAGCTGTGATGCTCTCTGTTTAGAATGTTAGACTGATTCTTTAATGCCAATTCCTACGTTAATCACATTTATTGCTTACCTCATCATCCTGCTGGCTATCGGTTTTGTTTCTATCGGAGGTCTGCTGGCATCTAAGATTACCTGCTGGGAGGCAGGGGCATGGGCTCGTGGGTTACGGCACTCCCGGCCCAGGCCAGTGACATGAGCGGCTGGCTGCTGATGGGGCTGCCCGGAGCCATTTATCTGGGGGGAATGGTCACTGGAACGGTCGTGCTTGTCCTGTGGAAGCAGATCGGCCTGAGCGATAAAATGTACGAAATCGTCCCCGGCTTCGCCGCAAATTGCCTGACAATCCTCCTGCTCAACCCTACTCATCGGCCAAAAAGACGAAAGAATCTTAAAAGAATTCGATGATGTTGTAACCGAGTTAAAAAGATAGCTGATTGAATGATGAACCGCTTATATTTTTAGAAGATTGCTTTACTGCGTTCGCAATGACATTTATTGAGCTTTTTTTGTCATTACGAGGAGGCCGACAGGCCGACGTGGCAATCTCCTTTTATAATTTCACTAAGGCTTCTGCAAAATTGAAGTTAGGCATATATTATTTTAGAAAATCAGTTTCACGATTTTCTAAAAATAATCGGGTACTGTATGATAACACCTTATCGAGTAAAACGTTATGCATCTTGTTTTGGAAAGAAAAAATCAACAGAAAAGATTTTTTCTTTCCAAAAGTATGCCTAACTTCAATTTTGCAGAACTCATAATTTCACTTTGTTATGAGTTCGATAATTCTGTGGTCAAAACAAAGAAAAATCCATGACAAACAGACTCACATGTGTTAGTTAAAATTACTGATGCCGAACGAGCCAGTTTTGATGTATCTTTGAAGGGTGAATTCAATTGAAATTTCATGTTTTTTTTGAAAAAACGAGAGTACAGCACTGATTGATATTCGAAGAAGGACGGAACGAGAAATCTTAGCCTTATGGCTCTCAATAATTGTATTACACAACCACTTCATCAAATAGTAAGGATTGACTGTGTTAGAAAGACCGAACATTACGCGACGTGAATTTATGCAGCACGGCCTGACCGCAGCGGCAGTGGTTACAGCCGGTTCTGCGGCGGCCCCGCTTTTCGGTGCTTCGGGAAACGACGGCCGGATTCAACCCCATATGGCGGTTTACGCCAATGATTTCCTGAACAGCATCGGTGTATGTTCCAGTATTACCGGGCGGGGAGAGACTTTGGCCGGAACGATCAATGCTCTCAAGTACACCGGCATCCGCTTTATCCGGTGCGGACTTGAAGATCGCATTTCGGCCAAAGACATGATCGAGCTGCATAATCAAACAGGTGCCAAAATCGCTTACGGTCTGCTGAGCGGCGGCACGGATGTTGCCAGGTTACTGAATGAGGCCAGACAGTTGGCTTCGGCCGGCGCCCTGCTTGCCCTGGAAGGCAACAATGAGCCGAACAACTGGGGTATTACTTATCAAGGAGAAGCAGGAGGCAGGAATCTTTCGTGGTTGCCAGTCGCGAGGCTCCAGAGGGATTTATACGAGGCTGTCAAAAGCGACCCTGTTCTGAGAGACTATCCCGTCTGGAGCATCAGCGAGAGCGGAGCGCAGACGGACAATGTCGGACTGCAGTTTCTGACCATCCCAAAGGGTACAGGTTGCCTGATGCCGGATGGAACCATGTATGCAGATTTTGCGAACTGCCACAACTACATTACTCATCCGAGCTGGCGGGGCCTTCATGACAATCAGACGTGGTTAAGTGCAAGTCCAGGTTCGGACTGTCCGGTGGACGGATTGTATGGGAATCACGGCTCAACCTGGCGGAATCATTTCACCGGTTATTCTGAAATCCGGCTTTTGACGCTGCCGAGGGTTACCACGGAGACATGCTATCCTGTTGGGGAGGACGTAACTGAGGAAATACAGTCACGCTTGTTTATGAATTTGTATTTATCGCAGTTTAAGCGGGGATGGAGTCACACCGCCATCTACCTTCTAAGGACGCGTTCTAACGAAACCGCGCATGAACGCTATGCCATATACAAAATCGACTATACTCCGAAACAGGCTGCTCATTACCTGCACAACCTCGCAACTATTCTCGATGACAATGTCTCCGCTTCTTCTCCCGGACAAGTAAATTATTCCATTCCCGGCCAACCGGCAACCGTTCATGACTTACTCCTCCGAAAGAGCAACGGCAAGTTCGAGTTGGTGGTATGGAGTGAACGGTTTACAGGCGGCTCGGACAATGTCACAATAAACCTGGACACGACGTATGCCACGGTCAAAGTTTATGATACGACGATTGGTACCTCACCGATGCAGACCCTGACTGATGTAAGCCGCGTTATGTTGTCGTTGAGCGATCATCCCGTTATCATTGAGATCATGCCGCAGTAGGGTGCAATAAATCGCACCAATAATGTATAGAATAGAATCATGCCGGATTATAGACGGTGGTTTCATAAGGGCGGGACATATTTTTTGCCATCGTGACATACACAATAATCTGCTAAAACACAGGCACATGAGGTGTCCTCATCAATGGGAACATTCGAGCTTTCATCGTTGGATCGGGGAGGGAGTTTATGGACGCGATTGGCTGTGCCAATGCCGGGAGAACAGCTAAGCTCCTGATTTTGAGGCTATTTTTCATTCCTCGGGAGAATGAGTAAGAATAAGAAAAGTGGCGCGATTCATCGCACGCTACATTTTCCAATGTATAGCTCGTAGTCCTTTTGATTAGTCAAAAGGACTATGAGCCGTGAGAAGACAATATCTGTTGAATCGCATCCGACTATGCTTATCCGCTGTATACTCTGCACAATATGCAATACGAACCGGAGATTTTTTCAGAATTTACTTGTCAGCCAATGCACAGTAATGTATAATATTCATCTAACATACGTATATCGTGTATAGTATGTGGTATGTCGAATATTGAATTGAATGGAGAGTTGAGAATGTAGAATTTTCCTTTAAACTTTTGACTTAATTTCATATACAACTTTGTGGCTTAGTGTCTTTGTGGCTATGAGTCAAAATGCAAAACAAAGCCAATTTATGAAAGGCCGAAATTGATGTAAGTGTTTATATGAAAGGTAAATATGAGGATTTTACGTTTTCGTGCGGCGAAAAAACAAAGCCAATTCAATCGCCGGTCTTTGGCCGGAAATCCTAAACAATCCGAATGGGTGTGGAATGGCAACTCTCTGAGCATGTTTGAAAGGTTACGATTTTGCAAAACAAAGCCAATTTGCCGGCGGGGTAAATTATCGCAATGCATTCAATAACAATGGCTTATGGAGATTTTATTGATTGGAGGCAGCGAAGAAAACATAGCCAATCAAGCTTGTCCCTTCAACTACGTTCAGGGCAGGCACTGAGCAGTTTCGAATGGAGCCAATTTTTCAGCGAGGGTAGTATATGGTCATGAGAGAAAAATCAATATTCGCAATTATAATCGTGATTCTGCTTAACATTCAGGTTTTCGCCGCAGACTGGCCCCAATGGCGAGGTTCTGATCGGGACGGCGTCTGGCGGGAAAAAGGCATCGTACAGAAATTCGAAAATCAGCAATTACCTGTCCTCTGGCGAGCTAAAATCGCGAACGGGTACAGTGGGCCGACCGCCGCTGGCGGGCGGGTCTATGTTACCGACCGTTTAACTTCTCCGAAGGAGGTCGAACGCGTCCATTGTTTCGATGCCGTAACCGGCGAAACAATCTGGTCTTATGCCTACGAATGTAAATATGACAAGGTCGGCTATCCCGATGGCCCCCGCGCAGCGGTCACAATCGACGACGGCCGGGCTTATTCGCTCGGAACGACAGGAAACCTGTTCTGTTTCGATGCGGCTAAAGGCAGCGTCCTCTGGAGCAAAAATCTCAAACTCGAATATGAAATTAGAGTGCCTATATGGGGAATAGCCGCGGCACCGCTGGTGGAAGATAACATGGTTATCGTTCACGTCGGCGGCAAAGACAACGCCTGCCTGATTGCGTTTGAAAAGGTGACCGGAACAGAACGTTGGCGAGCTCTGGACGACCCGGCTTCGTACTCGGCCCCGATTATTATCGAGCAAGCCGGCAAACGCGTGCTGGTCTGCTGGACAGGGGCGAGTATCGCCGGCCTTGATCCTTCGACCGGCAAACTTTACTGGCGGCATCCGTTTAAGCCGTTCCGAATGGTTATCAACATTGCGACTCCCGTTTTCGAGGACGGCTACCTCTTCTTCAGCAGTTTTTATGACGGTTCCATTTTACTCAAAACAAACCCCGACGAGCTTGCTATCGAAAAAGTGTGGCAGCGCAAAGGCGCGAGCGAGACAGATACCGACAGCTTTCATTGCTGCATATCGACGCCCATCATTCAGGGCGATTACATTTACGGCGTAGACAGCCATGGGGAGCTTCGCTGCCTGGAGCTGCAGACTGGCGATCGCGTCTGGGAAAGCCTCGACGCCGTGCCAAAAGCCCGCTGGGCAAACATTCACATGGTCCGGCACGAGGACAAAATATGGATGTTCAACGAGCGCGGGGAGCTGATTATATGCAAACTCTCGCCTGAAGGATTCTATGAAATCAGCCGGGCCAAAATTATCGAGCCCACCGAGGGACAGCTCGGCCAGCGAGGCGGGGTCTGCTGGGCCCACCCTGCTTTTGCGTACAAACACGTTTACGTCCGGAATGACCGGGAACTGCTCTGTATAGACCTGTCAATTGGAGAATAGAAGACTATTTGAAAACAAAATCTGTTACCGGCGCACAGGGACATCGCCCTTGCGCAGGCGAGCTTAAGGAGTCCAGAAAGGATCGCCGGCCGGGATGAACTTGATCGGCACCTTGTTTACGAAGGACTTGAGCCATTCGCTGCAGTGCTTCATGCCGGCTTCTTCGGAAATGCTGTGGCCAAGAAGAATCAAGGCCTTGTTCCGGCCCATATCCTTGGCATCGCGGATATATTCTACCGTCTCCCATTCTTGCGTTTCGCCTGCGATAAGCACCTCGAGGTCCTGACCCTGCAACATTTTCATCTGCATAATCGAGCCCGATGCGCCCGGAGAAAAACCGAACTTAGTAAACTGCAACCGAGGATCGCCGATGACACGGATTGCGGAATGGGCTAATTTGCCCTTCAGGCCGTTAACGAACTGCTGTAGTGACATTGGCTTCAGCAATTCGAAGTGGAGGTTCTCGTTTTGTTTTTGAAAGCTTTTCCATCCGAACAGATCGACCATCCCGGCAACAATGCCGTCCGGCTCGGTCCGATGAATATGGTCGTGAAAACGCCAGATGGTCAGGTTGTTGTCTTTAATGAACTTTCGCTTGGCCTCGATGACCGGGTCCGGATCGAGCTGGCTCGTGTCATCCTGCCCGTGATAGAACGTCGGCTCATGCGTGATCACAAAATTGCATCCCTGCTGAGCCGCCTGCCTTAGAACATCGTACGTGGCCATGAATGTTACAGCCACTCCGGTCACCGGCGTATCCGGGTCACCTGCCTTGAACGTATCGACGGTCTGCTGTTGCCAGGGGCAGGTAACGTGCTGCTTGATCTTGTCAACGATCTGTTGGGCCGTGAGAACATTCACGTTGTTTTTGACCTCCTCCTTCATCGAAGCATTAACGGCATCGAGGCAAAACAATATAACGCCGGTCGCCAACGATGCCAGAATGACCGGACGAACTGTATTTCGGATTATTTTCATTTTCATAGCTATGTCCTGATATGAGTTTATGTACCATATACACCTAAAGTGTTTTGAGAAAATTCTTTCCTGGTGTAGAGATAGCATCTCCTCCCTTTTGACCCTGCGGCCGATGGGTCAAACCGAGCGCCCGCAGAACTTCCAGTCTTTTGCCGACGGTTTCACGCGGTACGTTAAGTTCTGCTTCCAGGTCGCTGAGCTTCCTGGCGAACTCGGCCGTGTTCAGGTGCTTAAGAATCCTGACGTCAATCTCCTGCAATCTCGGAAGCCGTTTTTCCCCGCCGCTCGATTCCAGCAGGCATACCAGATCGACGACGGCGTTGTTTGTCGGCTCGAAACCTGTGCCCCCGAGTTCGTAGTACCTCAAATAGAATTTCGCCAGGTCGCGGCCGGCCAGCTCCGCATCGATCTGACCGGTGAGAGCTTCGCGGACAAATGTGGGGCAGAGTCTTATCTGCTGAGTCAGCTCGGCGAGTGTTCGGGCCTGCTGTTCCGGCTTTGGATTGAACAGCCAGCATTCCATGTCGAATTCGAGAGCACGGCCCGGATTTGCCTTTATTGCCTGACGGGCATTCTCGGAATAGCGTTTCGTGTGCTTTCCGGCCTGGATTATTGCGGCCTGGATGTCGTCGTAAGGATATTTCCCTTGCAGCCGTCGCTGCTCAGAATCGGGCACGGAATAAGTGCACGTTTCAGGATCGTATCGAATCGGGCCTTTACCGGTTTTTCGTTGCGTCGATTTTACATGTTTGCTGGTCATAACCATTTTCTACTTCTATCAGGGTACTCAACTTGTCTGGGAATTTATCAGAAATGATGCTTAATAGCAAGGAATACTTCCGCTCGCCCCGGCTTACTAACAGCCGGAATTACACGAGTAATATAGTTGTTCAGACCAATTCAAGACAACGCTGATAAATATGGTCTTTTGTGTTCAATACAGGATTATGCTTGACGGGCAGGCGGCTAATCTGATATAAAAAAGTAGTGAATTTTTTGGATTTTTGGTTTTCCGCAAGGAGGTGGCATCAAGTAAAAATTGTCCAAGGTAATCATATTAAAGGGTGTAGCAAAGATTTAAACCATTATCGGTCATTACTGTTTTCTTATTTAGGAGGATTATTATGAACAGGCAATCTATTTATTTCATTTCACTTGTTTTAATGTCCGGCTTTTTACTAACAGGCGCAACCAGTGCAATTAGTCTAAGCGATCCCGACCTTGTCGGCTATTGGGCGCTTAATGAGGGCTCAGGTACGGTTACCGCCGATCTTTCTGCGAATGGCTATGACGGCACTCTTAACGGCGGTACGAGCTGGACCGATGGCATCTATCAAAATGCCCTGCATTTCAATGGGAGCAATGCATACGTTAGTACCGGCCAGAGTATTCTCAATGGCCTCAATGCATTTACATTGGCCGGCTGGGTCAGCGGGAGCAACGTGGATGTTTATGCCAGCCTGTTCGGCCAGAATGACTTGGTTGAGTTCGGATTTATCGGAGGCAGTGAGGTCGGGACCTGGATGCTGGGCAATAATTGGGTGCTTGTTTCCGCAAATTATCCTTTTGACTATCCCTCATGGCACCACGTGGCTTTAACAGGTGACGCAACGGGAGTCGTAATCTACATCGATGGCCAGAAGGCGGCAAGCGATCCGGGTGCCGTATCGAGCGGCAGCTCCGGATTCACATTCAACATCGGTGCCGATGTCTTCAACGCGACCGGAGACCTGTTTCTGGGAGAGATTGATGATGTCTTTGTATTTGGCCGTGCGTTAACACAGGATGAGATTCAGGTTCTCATGCAGGGTTCCGGAGGATATCCTTTTGCCATGAGCCCTAATCCGGCCGACGGCGACATGCATGCGGATACATGGGTGACGCTTTCCTGGCGGTCGGGAGATTTTGCGGTCTCGCACAATGTGTATATGGGCGATAATTTCGACGATGTCAACAACGGCACAAGCGATTCGTTCCGCATCAACCAGACCGCGGAGTATTTTGTTGCCGGCTTTCCGGGATTTCCCTTTCCAGACGGATTCGTTCCGGGCACAACTTATTACTGGCGAATCGACGAGGTAAACGATGCCGACCCGAACAGTCCGTGGAAGGGACCCGTCTGGAGCTTCTGGGTCCCCTCGAAGAAGGCTTATAATGCCAGTCCCGAGGATGGGACAATGTTTATCGATCCGAATGTGAAGCTTAGCTGGATGGCGGGTTTCGGTTCGAAACTGCACATCCTGTACTTTGGCGACGATTTTGACACTGTAAACGATGCTACCGGCGGTAGCCCACAGGGACTCGTAGGTTACAGCCCGGGCCCTCTTGAATTCAACAAGACCTACTACTGGCGAGTCGATGAGTCCGACGGTATTAATACATATAAAGGCGACGTCTTGAGTTTTACGACCACTATACCAGGTTTGGGCGAGATTGTAATGGAACGCTGGGAAAATATCCCCGGGTCGGATTTGCCCGCCCTCACGAACTCCTCTAAGTACCCGAACAACCCTGATGTGACCGAGGCCTTAAAGCAGTTCTCATGGGACCAGGATTTGGAAGACTATGGCGGCAGGATTCATGGCTGGCTCTACGCACCGGGCACGGGCGACTACACGTTCTGGCTCTGCTCCGACGATAACGGCGAATTATGGCTAAGCACCGATGATGACTCGACCAATGTGCGGATGATCGCTCGGGAGAGCAGCTGGGCGAATCCGAACACATGGGGAACCGGCGAGGAGCAGTCAGAACCGATCCCTCTGGTAGGCGGTCAGAAGTACTATATCATGGCTCTTTGGAAGGAAGGCTCAGGCGGCGACCAGTGCCAGGTGGCATGGGAAGGTCCCGGCGTGCCGACACGCGTGATAATTCCCGGAAGCAATCTATCACCTTATGAACCGTTGAACGCTTATGGTGCAAAACCGACAAAAGGCGCTGTCGGCGTAGCACAGACACCGGTTCTTGAGTGGAAACCCGGTTTGCAGGCAGCTTCACATGAAGTTTACTTCGGAACCGACGAAGAAGCAGTAAGAAACGCCACCAAAGTCTCGCCCGAGTACAAAGGCACTAAGTCACTTGGTGACGAGAGTTTAGATCCCGGAAAGCTTGCATGGGAGAGCACGTATTACTGGCGCGTTGACGAAGTTAATGCTACCAATCCAGCCAGTCCGTGGAAGGGGGGCGTCTGGAGCTTTACGACTGCTGATTTCCTTATCATAGAGGATTTTGAGGACTACGACGCCGGCGTCAACCAGATATGGTACTCCTGGCATGATGGGCTTGGCTACGGCACGCCCGGCACTGTGGATTACTTTGCCGGCAACGGCACCGGTGCTGCTATAGGCGACGATACGACTACCTCTTATACCGAGCAAAGCATCGTCCAAAGTGGCGCTCAGTCTATGCCGTACTGGTACAATAACAATAAGCAGGGCTATGCGTATTACTCAGAGGCGGAGAAAAAGTTAACTGAATCGCGTGACTGGACCGAGCAGGGCGTTACTCAATTGTCGCTGTGGTTCAGGGGCTACCCGGCATCCACCGGCAGCTTTGTCGAAGGCCCGGCCGGCACATATACGATAACCGGCTCCGGCGCGGATATCTGGACGATTAACGGAGTGGAAGCTGATGAGTTCCATTTTGCATATAAGATGCTAACCGGTGCAGGCTCGATGATCGCAAAGGTCCAGAGTATCGATAACACACACGACTGGGCCAAGGCCGGCGTGATGATTCGCGAGACGCTGGACCCTGAATCGGCGCACGCGTTTATGGCCCTGACGCCTACTCAGGGTGTTTCCTTCCAGCGTCGTCCCGGCACAGCCGCTGTAAGCGAAAGCGATAACTCGACGACAACCAATGAAGCCGCTCCGTACTGGGTGAAGATAGATCGCACCATGTCCGGCAGCTTTACTGCATCCTATTCCACTAATGGAACTGCATGGCAGACGCTGGGAGTGCCGCTGAACATCCCGATGGGCACTAATGTCTATATCGGTTTGGCGGTAACGAGTCACGATTCCGCTCTGACATGTCAGGCTGTATTCTCCAACGTCACGACTACCGGGACAGTCGGCCAGCAGTGGGCGCACCAGGATATCGGCATAACCAGCAATGCACCTGAGCCGCTTTACGTGGCTGTTTCCAATAGTGCTGGCAATCCTGCGGTTGTAGTCCATCCCGATCCTGCCGCGGCACAGGTTGACACCTGGACGGAGTGGGTCATACCGCTTCAGGCTTTTGCCGATCAGGGTATAACTCTGACCAACATCGACAGGATTGCGATCGGCCTTGGAACCAGGGGCAACGCGACGATCCCCGGCGGTTCGGGCAAGATGTTCTTCGACGACTTTCGGCTATACCGGCCGAGAGAGACTGCTGAATAAGAAAAATCGCTATTAAAGAAAATGCAATAAGGATTTACATTAGTTCGGGGCCTATGCCTGACTACTCGGTATAGACCCCGTTTAGTACGCCGAGCAAAGTCATGCTTTGACGGGCAGGAAATAACGATCTGGTATTCTGCCTGACGTTTATGAATGGAAAACTACAGACTTCCATAGATTTTTAATGGACAGGCCGGAGGGAATGTTGTAAATTGTGCCGCTGAAGAGAAGCTTTCTCAGGTTGCCGGACAAAGCGATTGTGGAAGCTAATCGCAGAAAGAAATTTACCGGGCTCGTAGCTCAGCGGTAGAGCAGTGGACTCATAATCCATTGGTCCAAGGTTCAAATCCTTGCGGGCCCATTACGCAAGCCACCAACAATACAACACTTACAACAACAGGCAAATTAAGCGACAACTCTGAAAACACAAATCTTGCGAATTTCTTGTTTTCTGAGAAGGACTTGAAAAAACTTGCCGAGCGGTTGAATGCGCTTCCGCTTGACATACGGCAGCAGATTAGTAAAATGATTGAGACGAGTTAAGAGTTTATCCGGATAGTTGGCGGCGATAGGTTTTGGCTGCCTGCCTCTTCCTACGCTGTCGGCTATCCCTTAATAGAGGCAGGCACATGAGCAAATCTAAAAAGATACTATCATCATCAAAAGAAGAAGCCGACAGAATGAGACTGAAGCTGCCGGAGCTGGCTTGCCAGATATTGATCAAGTGCCACCGAGAGACTTTACCCACCGAGGTACGAAACGAACTGAGGGACGAGTTATTCTGGCGTTGTGACTGGCTCTTGGACGGTGAGATGCTGGATGGTGATCGGATTCTGCCTACCATGCCGGACTACGAACCCAGAGCCGGCTTCGACTTTCTCAAGTCATACGCCAGGTGGTTGCAACGGCTCAAGGATGAGTTTGATAAATTCTTGGCCAAGGACATGAGCTTCGAACAGTGGTACGAGAAGTATGGCCCAGGCCCGAGGTGGTCAGAGACGTACGCCCAAAAGGTAAAGCGAATAAACGAGGGAATAGTTAATCTTGACCGTGTTTTTCGAGAACAGGATTGCGCAGCCCGTTTCGTTGCCTTATCTGCCGAGCAACTGGAACTTCACCGGCACGCTGCTATGGTGTACAGAGACAAGAGCCTGGTCGACACTTCTGTTGCTATGGCTAACATGGCTAAACCTCGCCCTCGCTCTAAAAATGTTGACGAGGTTACGTTGGAACTCGAAAACTTCGTATTGACATACAGATATTGGCCTGGGCGAAATGCAGCCGCAAAAATCTGTCAATGCGACGTGAAAACTGTAAAAAAATGCCTTGATAAAAAGCGGCGAAAAAGATCGGAACTCTTAATCGCAGCCAGCAACCCTGATATATCTCAGTCGGAATGGCCTCGGAGAATACATAGAGGCGTCAACTATGTAAAGAAACATAAGAGAATAGCTACACAGTGCATAAATAGGGACGTTCGCCTCGGCAGAATAACTCATACCTTCGCACGTAAAATACTGACCAACATTGAAAGCATACCCGATACGGTGGACTCAGTAGGTTTAGTCGAAACATTTGCTGAAAAAAATAACGAATATTTAGCAGCTCGGAAAAAGCATGATAATAGTTTTACCTGGATAGATGGCTAACAAAATACCCCACCCCTTCATTTCTTAATTTTTTTATCCCGTTGTAAATACTACACTTAACACTTTCTAAACACGCCAAACGTACCTCAGCTACTCATACCTTGTAGTATGAGAACGATTACCGAACAAATTAGAGAACGTGCGAAGAAGGAAGCGGCTGAGGCAATTGACCAAATAATGCTGGCCTCCGCAACGCTTGAAAAACTTCGACCTCTCCTGGCCCGACCTAAAAAGATACATCAGCTAACTATCCTCGGAGGCAAAGATGAATCGGACTGATTATAAACCTCCCGAAGTCGCGCCGATCTTGGTCGATTCGAAAACCGCCGCCAGGGCCTGCGGGATAGGGGTGTCGTTGTGGAACAGCCTCAGTTCGGCCGGCCGGACTCCGCAACCGGTTAAGCTAAACTCTAAAAACTTATGGTCGTATAGTTTGCTTCAACTCTGGGCTGAAAGTGGATGTAAGTCAAGAACATCGCCTGAATGGCTACAACTACTCGAAAAGATGCGAGGAGGTGACCATGTCTGAGAAGAAAAAAATCAGGATTTGTAATGAACCGCAACATATAAAAGAGATACTTCCGAAGGTCCTGGCAGAAATCCGGAACCGTATGGAACAGCAAAGTGAACGGAGGGGGCATGGATTGCGAACACCTTAAAACCAAGCTCCGCAAACGCACCTTCGCGGATGGAACCCTACATTGTGCGGAACAATGTCTAACCTGCGGTAACCGTATTGGAAATTGGCTCCCGACACCCGATGCTCCCGTAGAGAATTGGGACGATCTGCTCCAAGAGCAATGGAACCGGCAGGAATCTGTCGAGTGGGAAGTACGCCGGCAGCAGGCAGACAATGAATTTGAAAAACGCCGGCTACAATACCACGAATATCTCCAGAGTCCCGAATGGCGGGACCTGCGGAAACGAGTACTCGAACGGGACGGATATCTTTGCCAGGGCTGCCTGATGGCTGATGCTTCGATTGTTCATCACCTGACCTATGACCATGCTATGAATGAATTTCTCTGGGAGCTTGTCAGCGTGTGCGATCCCTGTCACGACCGGTATCACGGAGTCAATATGCCGAGCTGTCAGGGGATACTGTCGAGTCAATAAAGGACCAGCAGAAATAACGAAAAAGGGGCTTTTAAGTGAAATAATGGGGCTTTGGGGGCATTAATAGGTGAATCGTTATGAAAAACGCGGGAATCGCAAGAACCGGAAAACCAAGACAGATAACATTCAACACGATCTTCATACCCGATGAAGTGCTATTGTTGAAGATGCCATGCTGGAGCTATCGGGCGGTTCTGTCTCTGATACTCAACCTTAAGGAAAGAAACATCAATCTATACGAATCCTTCACAAATGACGAAATCTGCGATGCCTTGAGAATGAGTTATCCTTCTTTCAACAGGGCAAGAAACTTCTTGGCAGAACATAACCTGGTTAGCTTAGACGGAAAGGTATTGTGGAATGGAAAGCCCTAAAAAGAACGGAATTTATTTGACCGATCGTGCCCTGGACAACAACAAACTTTCTTGGATGGAAAAAATAGCCGCCGCTATAATCGAGAACCTCAGCGAGAAAGGAAATATCTGCTATGCCTCTAATGAATATTTTGCAGGCAAATTACGACGAACCGAGGGCGGTGCCAAAAACGTCATAAATGGCTTAGTGGGGAAAGATGAAGCTTGGAAAGAAATAGTCATGCTAAAAGGCAAAACCAGACGAGTATTGTACCTTAAAGATATGCCGCCATATACCGATGAAGAACTCGCCAAACATAAAATGTATCGCCGTTCTAAGCAAAATAACAAAGGGGCACAATTCATGTCAAGTGCTGTTTCTGATGAAATATCAAAGGGGCATGATTCATGTCGAACCGATCCATGCCGGTATAAACCATGTCGAAAATCGACACGAAACGTACCCCCTATAATAAGTATAGTAAAAGATAAAGATGTTAATGGCGATTTATCGCCTGATGATAATGATAAACTTTTCTCCGGCTGCATTTCTTTATCGGAAGCCATACCCCCCAACATGGAAGCCCTGGTTGCATATTTCCAAGAATACGCGGCCGCCCAGGACTACCACGCCGACGCCGTGATCGCGGCGGCTGAAATTGAAAATTATTACCATCACAATGGTCGGTGGATAAGAGCGAATGGCAAGCCTGTAAAAAACTGGATGCAAGCTGTGCGCGGATGGATTCTGAGAGACCTAAAACGGGAGAGGGGAAAAAGCAAGAAGATCGAATGGCAGGACCCGACGATTGAGGAAGTTGATGCGATGTATCGGCGTGCTGCTGAAGTGGAGGGATTATGATTCAGGACGTTCGGGATTTTGTTGCTGTTGTGTACGCACCGATGGACATTATCGAGGTTCGGTGTTTACTGAATGGCGATTCTCGGCGGTCCTGGCACATGGCTTACGAGTTACCGGAAAAAGCTGAGGACTTTGCCGAGCTTAATTCGCAGGGATGGAATATATACGTGGGAGCGGCGCCAAGGCCAAGGCCCAACGTTTCAGGCGACGAGGCAATCGAGCTTTGTCGCTGTTTATTCGCTGACTTCGATGCAAAGCATTTCAACGGGAGCACGGATCGGCTTCAGCACGTCCGCGATAGGATAAAAGCAGCAAAATTACCGGTAGCTTCTATGCTGCTCGATTCTGGTCACGGCTATCATGCCTATTGGCGGCTTCAAGAGCCTCTATCGCCGGACAGGTGGAAGATAGGTAATACTCGCCTGAGCGCTGTTTTGGGCTCTGATACTTCAATCAACAATCCTGAACGGATTATGCGTCTGCCGGGCCTGATGAACAACAAGCCGCCTGCCAAACCCTGTTGTATCTTGGAGCATGACGCGGCCCGAACGTACAGCCCAGCCGACTTCGTCGCTCTACGCGAGCCGGAGAAGCCGGAAATGCCTATACAACCGCCAGAGCCGGTAGCAAGGCCAATGAGAATATCGGGCAGTTCTTTAGACCGTGCGTTAGCTTACGCTGCTACATGGGAGCCGCTTTTTGAAGGCCAAGGCCGCAATACGGCTTTATACCGCCATATTAAACAGCTCTACGTTGGTATGGATTTTTCTGAGTCTATTGCTCGGCAAGCTGTAGAAAGCTGGAATCAGCGCAACCAGCCACCGTTATCACCGAAGGAATTGGAAACGACCATCCGCAATGCCTTGAAGTACGACAGCAAGGAAACACCTGGTTGTAAGAATACTGGAAAAATAGTCAAGCCTGTTATTCTGAAGTCTGCATCTGGGTCCCCTTCGACGGGAGTTTGGCGGGACATGGAAGATTCTATCGCAGGTAGGCGGAAAACCATACCGTGGCTGATCCACGAGATAAGCGACCTGACACATTGTACACTACCCGGCGAAGTGGTTATTGTTGTTGGTCAGGCAGGCTCAGCGAAGTCATACTGGCTGCTCCAGGAAGCCGCCAACTGGTTTAAGCAGGGCCACAAAATAGCTATCCTGGAGGCTGAAAAAACTGTCAAGTATCATCTTAACCGTCTCGCGGCACAGTACAGTGGTCATCCTGGTTTTGTTTATCCTGAGTGGCAGCAGGACCATCCTGAACTCGCTCGGGGCGTCAAGACCGACCATGAAGCGTTCATGGATGCTTTTGGGCTTCGGATGACCGATAACGGTCAGAACACCTTGACAATCAGCTCTGTTATAGAATGGGTCAGGATGCAGGCGGAGGATGGCTGCCGACTTATTATCATCGACCCTCTCACAGTGGTTGACCGGGAGACCACACAGACCTGGGAGGCTGATAAACGCTTCGTTGGGTCAGTGCAGACTATCTGCTCGAATAACAACTGCACCTTGATATTTGTCCTGCATTGCACGAAAGAGCGCGTGGAACCGGCTCTCGAAAACGTGGGCGGTGGAGCTGCCTTTACTCAGCTTGCCGATTGCGTGCTGTGGTTGTACTTTCACAAAAAGGAAGATGGCGAGCTGAAAACCAGTTATGTGAGAACGGGCTGTGGTACTGCTCCTGATGCGATTATCCACGACCGCTCTGTGTATGTTCTGAAGTCACGTTATGAAGGTACAGGCTCTCGTATTGTTTGCACCTTTGATAATTTGAGGATGGAATCGCATGGCATAGCTGTGGCAAAACTGAAGGCATGAACAAGATAAAAGCAAGATTTGAACTAAAAGGTTTGATAATGAGCATAAAACAGCGTAAAGCAACGGACTCGCAATCTATAGCAAGGCATAAGGCCAGAGTCATGGCAGCGGTTGTCGCATACCACAAGGGCCGGGCAGGACGGTCGATCGGGAATGGGGCAACAACAGCAACAAGGACAGGCAGGATGGCAGATGTCCGGCTTCGGCGTCAGGCAGGGCCGGGGGGGTCGAGAGGCATAACCCCCACCCCCATACCGGCAAGCGTGAATACAACAATAAAGTATAACATTTTTTTGGCTGAAAAAAAAGGGATGTTATGAAGTACATAGAGTTAACGCGGGGCAAGCGGGCGGTTGTTGACGATTGCGACTTTGAATATTTAAGCCGTTGGAAGTGGCATTATGGCAATGGTTACGCCGTACGCCATACTCGGCGGATTCACGGCAAGCAAAAGACGGTAATTATGCACAGGGAGTTATCGGGAGCGAAACTCGGCGAAGTTACTCATCATCGAGACAGGGATCGTCTGAATGACACCAGGGCCAATTTATATATTTACCGAAGTATAGGTGAGCATACTGCATATCATCACACAGGCCGCAAGGCGTCTGTGGAGGAAAGGCGAAGAAGGAGCAAGGCTCATCAAGGTATAAAGTACGGAGGAATATCTATTTATTTTGGGATTAGTTGGCATAAAGCGAGGAAAAAATGGCGGGCAAGGATAAAGCGTGATGGTAAGGAATTCCATCTCGGTCTATTCGAAAACGAAGGTGAAGCTGCGGAAGCTTACAACAGGAAGGCTCAGGAGTTATTCGGCGATTTTGCGTGTTTGAATGATATTGTCTTGGTTGGCGAAACATATCCATTATTTGGAAGGGCTTGTTAATGGGCAATTACCCCAAAACCAGGGCGAAGTCGAATCGTGATCGGGCCTCATACCAAGCCAAGACTCCGGAAGCGAGAGAAAGACAGTTGGCGAATCTTCTCAAATGTCGAGACAAGGATCGTCCGAAGAAACCGAATCTCAAAAAGGAACTATCGTCATTGGACATAATGCAATTTTGCGATCATGTTTTGGAAGTCGAGCCATACCCGAATCAAGAGGTTATTTTAAGAGCTTTGTATGGTCTGCCTTTGGATGAGAAGCAGTTGGAAGCGTACAGGTACATGACGGGCAGCGACAAGAAGTATATTTCCGGTCGGGAGCGTACGGAGCTGGTGGCCGTTTTGGGGGCAAGGTCGGGCAAGAGTTTTATCTCGGCGATTTGTGCCTTGTATGAGGCAACATGCCGGGCCGATAGATGGCGGCGGGATTTACAGGCTGGGGAGATCGCTTATGTTATCATTTCCGCGACGCGGTTACAGCAGAGCGTTCAAATCATCGGAAAAGCATGTTCGCGGATGCTGGAAGCTTCGAAGATTGCCGATTTAATTGAGGACAGTTTTTCGACCGAACTGATTTTGACTAACGGGATAACGATTCAGTCTCTGCCTTGTTCCAGTACGGCAGGCCGGGGGATACCGATTTGCTGTTTGATTCTGGACGAAATTGGCTGGTATCGTTTGGAAGGGCCGAAAGCGGATGAAGAAATCGTCAACGCTTTACGTCCCCGGATGTCGCAGTTCCCGGGCGCGAAGTTATTGGCGATAAGTACCCCGGCAAGCAAGCAAGGCGTTTTATGGTCGATGTTCGATGAAGGGCAGGTTCCCGGCAGATTAACGGTCAAGGCTGAGACGGCATTTATGAACCCGACCATTGACCCGGCGTTTCTGGAATCTGAGAAACTTCGAAATCCCGACAATTTCGCGCGAGAGTTTTTGGCTGAGTTTTCGGAGTCCGTTAGTGCGTTCTTCCCGTTTGCCAAAGTCGATGAAGCCTGCGTATTGGGTGGGGACATATTACCGAAGTTATCGCAGAGGTATTTTGCCGGGATAGATCAGTCCGGCTTAACGGGCCGGGACAGGTTCGCGCTTGCGATTGCCAACAAGGAAAAGGAAACTGTTTTCATTGATCTTGTGAGAAGCTGGTCAACAATGGACGGCAAGCAAATCGTCGGGGAGATACGGGGAATCCTGAAAGATTATGGCATTACTTCGGTTGCGCTGGACAAATACGGTGCGGGGTGGATTCGGCAGCAATTCGAGGACGTTGGCATTGAAGTCGAAGTGCGGGAAGCTTTGCCGCAGGTTTACCAAAACTTGAAATCTTTGATAATGGCAAACGCCGTAAAGATACCCGACACGAAACCGATAAGAACGGGCCTATTGAGAACCAACGCCTTTTTCGGAAGAAACGGGACATTATCCATTCAAAGAGAGCGCTCCGAATCCGGGCACGGTGACGAGTGCGATGCAATAGCGACGGCGGCATGGCAGGCGTCGAGCAAATCCGCAGGTGGTTATTTTTCCGCACAAATCGAATATCAGAGAAGTTTAATTGGAGTCAGACAATGAGTATAGAACATTTTCCGGATGAGCAGGACAAGTTTTTTAAAAGGATTTTTGGCGGCATTTCTTTTAGCGGTGAACGTCCGGGCTTTATCTGCATAATCGGGGAACTCAGGCAACCGGGGGCGAACAGATTTATTTTGCTCGATGAATTCGAGTCTTTTGATAGCGAAGCACTTATCCGCAGGGCCGGGGCTTTTGATGTTTATTACAGGCCCGAAAAGTGGCTGAGCGGTGAATTGGACAAAGCCACTAATAAACTATTGTTGGAATTCAATAAGGGTCTCGACCCCCGGCAAGTCGGGCGGCACTTGAGAATAATTCCGAGCAGAATCAAAGGGCTGGAAGATGAGCTTTTCAAGTATTGTTTTCCGAAGTTACGAAAGATGATCGGGCCGCAGGGTGACTTGGATATTTCCAAAGCTAAACTGTTATTGAATTATATGTCATTGCCACAAGACAGCGAGATCGGCGGGATTAAATTTGGGGATTACCCGGCTATCGAAGCCGCCATATTCTGTATAAACGATTTGGAAGTGGCCGGGGACATTTCCGGCAAGCAATACGATACAGTTGATAATGAGTATCGGATGATTTAAGGACTTTTATCATGCAAGAGACGGAAAACGACAGAATTTTTCAGGACAAGGTACAGTCCGAGCCGGATCAGGAATTTCTCGACGCCCAAAGCGATCCGTACAGGTGGATTTTATTTTTAGGTGAATACGATAAATGCGAAAGCAGATACAAAATAATTTGAAAGATTTTTCTATGGGCGATATGATGAGTATAAAGGGACGATGTCACGTACCGGGCTGTAGTAAAGCTGCCGTTGTTATTTGGCGGCATGTATCAGAGAAGCAGGTTCACAAGATTTGCAGGGAGCATTTCAAGCTTCACGATCAGGGTAAATTCAATATGTGGACAATGCCGTTCCCCCCTGAGCCGGATGGCGGCTATTCTGAAACGCATATCTGTACTTGTGGCGAGCCGGTATTGAAGAATCATCGGTATTGCACGGATTGCAAGAGCGAGAACAACAGAATCCGCAACCGAGCGGCGTATCTTAAAAAGCAAGAAAAAGCAAAGGTTATTCCTGCCGAGGTTATCTTGAAATGCAAAGAGTGTGGAAGGGAAAGATTGCCGAATCATATATTTTGTGAGAAATGTGCCCGCCACAAGAAAACAATGGCCCGTCGGCAGGCTCAAATTCGTTATGAAAGGAAACAACAGAGGTGTCTGGTTCAACCTGATACTTCTGGCTCTGAAAAAGGCCATTTATGATATCAAAAACAGCGATATTTTTCAGCGTTTTTCGGAAAGGGCTATCACGATACCCCTATTTTCTAAAACGTCGATATTCGCTCAGAAACGAAGGTTTTGTAACAGACGCGCTTAATGCAGAAGTATCATCTATAAATCAGGGCCGGGTTTTTCCTGTAAAATCAAATCGGGGGATCGAATTAAGACGCGAGACTTCCCGGACCCGGCTCTTTTATCGAATCATTGATTCGCTTGGGGGCCGGTGCGAGGAAAAGCACATCGGCTGTGTGCCGAAAAATATTGACTTTGTGCCGAAGGCAATTAGTGCTGTCCTGCCCGGCCTCTTTTTTCGAATTCCTTTTTTTTAAGCAGGGGGCGGTCGGTCTCGTCAGCCTTCCGTCCCCCATTTTTAAGGAGCCAATATGCGAGATCCCGAAGATATGACAGTTGAAGAAGTTGAAAACGAATATGCAACATTGCGAAAAAAGTCGAGTCATTCTGGGAAGTATGGAGCAAGAAAATCACAGTTGATCAAATATTTAATAATGAAAAGGAGCAAAATGGAATTGTATAAAGTTAGCACAAAGGACGTCAAGAATTTGCCGATAGCCGACGTGGTTCGGGAATATCGGGAAATTTTGGCCGCTATAAACAAGCCTCATATTGACGGCTGGTACGGTTTTAGTAGCGGTTTGGAAAATCAGATTATCGACCGGCAAAACCAATTGAAGGAAAGAATGCTCAAGGAATTTCTTGGCATATTCCCGGAAGAAAAGGAGAACGAAAATGGAAACAGGTAATGTAGAAAATGTAGGAATTGATTCGCAAACGGATGCAGAATTCAGCGAATACGTTTCGGGCTTATCGGCTGCCGAGGCAAAAGAAACGGTTGATAAAATAATGCGAGAGGCAAGTGTTTCAACGTCTCATCCGTACAGCCGGGCCTCAGATCCCGGACACCGGCGAATGGTCGAAAGAGTCCAGCGGCTCTTCGAGCGGTCTCACGCCGACGATCCGGACGACCGGGAATACGACGAAAATGGTCAGGTAATGCAAAACCGTATCGACCCCAGGGTAAGCAAAATCTGCAACGAAGCTCTGGCTGACCAGGCGAAAAAACAGAATGTTCTTGTGGTACAGGGTGACAAACTATTGCAAGAACTACGAAATTTGGGCTATGAAGGCGAAATTACGAATTGCCCGAAAGACGTTGACCAGGATCAGCTCAATATTTGGTCAATGCAAAAGCTTAACGCCGAAGGTAATTATCGCGGTCTCGGGGACATGATAGGCAAGGCCCTACGGGATTCAAAACAGAGTCAACCGGTTCAGCAGCTCTTCCAGACATTTCTTAGCGTCGAGGCGGAACTCGATCCGGATTTGAAACAAAATCTAACTCATCAAATTCTCTCTTACCTCAACGATGCGGCAAAGGCCCGGCGAGCGCTGAAGCCGAAGGTTGGAAAAGGGAAATAAAGAATGGATAAGCAAGACGAAGAAATTGAGCCGCTCGACGAGCCGACGGTTCCTAACGAGCCGCTATCGGATATTTTTGGTGACGGCGAACCGACAATCGAACAGCCGGAAATCGACCAGCCGCCCGTCCCTGCCGAGCCGATAGACGATCCGTTTGGAATATCGATAGAGGATGTCGAGTATGATGATCGCGGGCCGGGAGCGATGAGTTATTGCCAATTCCGAGAAAAGGGAATTCCCTGGCCGCCGGATTTTTGGAAATCGGATGAGGAGTCCACTAAAGCTTTATCCGAGGCCGTAGAAGCCGCCCGGAGACGCGATCTTGAACCGGGGGGACAGTTAGGGCAGCCATAATGTAAAATATAAAGAGCTATTGTCTTTTTGGGGGGGCTTAAAAATGACAAAGCGAACAAAGGCAGAGCGCCAATTATGGTGGCAGAATCTTTCACCAGAGCAGAAAAGCAGATTGCAAAATGGCAGGAGCGAAAGGAACGGCGGCAGCAAAACCGACCGGCGAAAGAACTGGTTTTCGATAAGCGTTATCTCTGGGCGATCGATGGCGTTGATGACTCCAACAGGGAGCAATGGAAACGGGCGATTCTTAAAAAGAATCCCTGGATGGATTCGAGCGTATTTAATCAAGCCGAAGCCAAAGTCCCGATGATGGGCATAATGTGTCCGATGCAAATAAAGAATAAACAAATAATTAGGTGTGTTTAATAATGAAAGAGATTTTCTTTTCGATAGTTTTGCCTGTGTTGAATTTAACAACCGCCATAGCCTCTACTGAATGTTGTTTAGGTTGCAACTTGATTCTACTACCTTTGTCGGAAATTCCACGCGCCATAATGTGCTCAGTTCTGCCTGGTGATATGGTTGTTGGCAAACACGGTTTACATGTAAAATCGGTGATAACTCCTTCGGGCAAATTCAGTTCTATTGATAATACAGAACAATCCTTTGAACCGGCAGCATTATCGACTAATAACTCGAACGAGGCAAAAGCGGTTATAACACCGACATCTTTACCGTTAACATCTCTAACTATATTCGTAGAGCGAATAAAACAATTTTGTGCATCCAACAATCGGGGTTTGGCTCGGCTCGGCAAAAGGCCTTTTATTAAGGTAGCTCCTCTGAGTAATGCAAAACACGTTGCCGCTCCAGTAGCAAAAGCCCCCAAAAGCGATGACCAGTCAGACATTGTAATTCCCTCGGAGTATATATTTTATAAGTGGGCATACATTATTTTAGTCGGCTGGATGATTATAGAGGAAATAATTCGACAAGTCATCAAAAAAGA
>Ga0315288_10002697_pt1 | contig 22799 bp, 20 predicted proteins | sample YL17G11_20_MG_FD_203454 | JGI IMG/M metagenome (GOLD analysis project Ga0315288, IMG submission 203454) | Sediment microbial communities from Yellowstone Lake, YNP, Wyoming, USA - YL17G11_20 | ecosystem: Environmental > Aquatic > Freshwater > Lake > Sediment | place: USA: Wyoming | collected...
ATCTACTCAAAAAATAAAGGGCGGCACTTCGATGGCATATACAAATGGCTTAGTCTATCTCTTAGCCGGCGCTCAGAAGAAAGACAACTTCAATAACTTCTTTGCCTATGACCCGACTCAAGACACAGCACTTGGTTTACCTTGGACAACTCTAGCCGGCGCACCAATTACACCTCCAGTAACCGGTAAGGCGAAACCATTTAAAGACGGAAGCGCAATCTCGATTATCGGTAACACAATCTATGCAATCAAGGGCGGCGATAAATTCAACTTCTTCTACGCCTACGATATTGCAATTGATATTTGGACTGAAATGGAATCAATTCCATTGGTTCATCCACGACTGGGTAAGAAGAATAAGGTTGGTGATGGCGGCGCAATGACTACTGACGGCTCTATTCTCTATGTAATCAAGGGTAAAGGCAAACAAGACTTCTGGTCGTATTCACCAATTGTAAAAGGAACCTGGAATCCATTAGATACTATACCAAGATTACACAAGAAATCGGTTCCTAAGACCGGTGCCGCACTGGCTTATGCGAATGGTGCAGTCTGGTTACTCAAAGGTAATAAGACACCTGAATTCTGGAAATATGTACCAACTAAAAAAATGAATAAGGATGAGCACAAACCATCAACTTCTATGGCAATTATGACCGACAAAACAACCTCGATGCTCAAGTTCAATTTAACCGTACTACCAAATCCATTTACCAAGTTCACAACAATAAACTATACGGTTCCGATTTCTAAAACAGTTTCGCTCAAACTCTATAGTGTTACAGGACGAGTAGTCAAGACATTGCTTAATGGTTACGTTACAGCTGGCAGGTATACAATTAAACTTGCGACGAATAGATTAGCTAAAGGTGTTTACTTCTTACGATACAGTGATAATACGAACCAGAAAGAGCTAAAGCTCATTGTACAATAAATAAAATAACAAATAACACGAGGGGCGGGAAAATTTCCCGCCCTTTTATTTAATAGATATTTAATGAAATCTCTGATTAAGAGAGCAAGTTTTTCTGAGTTCTCTTTTAGAGAATACTAAAAAAATTACCTTACCACAAATGACACGCTATGCGAAGCGAGACACAGTCCATAAAACGAATCACAGAAATCTTAATTTCAATCCGCCTGGGGCGGATTCGTGCTATTAGTCTATGGCTGTCGTCCGCCTCGGGCAGAACTCCATCTACACTTCGTGTCCGTGAAATGGATGTCGCTTTGCTCCATCTACGCTTCGCGTTCCGTGTTCAAAGTTTTTCAGAGCTTTCTTATATTTTCCTTGACATTTTGTTAGATTTAAACTATAACTTTTAATAATATATGCCTGAAGATATCTTTATTTTTACCAAAGAGATGGCTGAGCTCTTGAAGATGATGCGTCAAAGGGAGCGATTGTCACAGCAAGAAGTTGCAGTGAGACTCGGGCTTTCTCGTAAGTCCGGTAAGATTTATATATCTTCGTTGGAACGTGGCGAAATAAAGAATCCGACCATTGGAACAATCCTGAGATTTTTAAAAGTATGCGGTGTCTCGTGGTCGAATTTCTTTGCCGAACTATCGGCAATCGATTTTGGTATGGGGCACGAAAAACCACTAACTAAAGTAAAACTGTCGGATGATAAAGAGAAATCCACCTATAATGTATTGCGTTCGGAAGCATGTATCAAATACTTCCCGTATCATAAATACAAATATGTTGATGTCATACGCGTGAAAAATACAGTCGATAATAAAATCTTTGAACTCTTGAGTGAAAGCAAAATTGAAAAAGACCTTATCCCCTATTACATGATGTTTGCCGACGAGTTCTTTGGTGTTTTAGAAGAAAAACTTTTAAGAGCATCCTTAAAACCTTCAGTCCTTTTAAAGATAAAACGCACTGTCCAGAAGGTTCTTCATGAAGAACGTAAAAAGATTATTGGTAAGAAACCAAAATCAACCGAAAAACAGATGCAGATGCCCATCGGATTTAGTGAATATCAAGTTGCGATTGAACCGATTTTAAACGAAGTTCGTAAAGTACTTAGTAAAATTGCCCCTCGGGTGAACTGGATTATGTTTTATGAAGATTTTTCTCAGGAGTGCTGCGATGCTTTAGTGCAGCATTATAATAAGAATCAAGATAAGCTTAACCTGGCTTTGGATGAAATCGTCAAGCGCTGGTCGAATCGGGGCTTTAAAGAAAACGATTTAATCCAGGTAAAAGACGCAACAATTGCCGCTTTCAAATCCAAGTGGCAAAAATAATAATCACAATTATCCACGAAAACACGAGTAAGCTGAGCTACAGATATACACAAATAAAGATTAACCACAGAAAGATCTGAATTCACTGAAGTTTTATTTACTGAACATTCTATGTATTCAATGATTTTCCTAAATGCTGTGTTCGTCAGTGGTATATTTTAACGAATCACACAAACGACTTCTTGTCGCCCTGAGCGTAGCGAAGGGTATCAAAGAGATTCTTCGGCTTTACCTCAGAATGACACAAGGTGTCATTTCAATCTTTATTCGTGCTATTAATCTATGGATGTTGTCCGCCTCTGGCAGACTCCATCTACACTTCGTGTCCGTGAAATGGATGTCGCTTTGCTCCATCTACGCTTCGCGTTCCGTGTTTAAGGTTTTTCCGAGTTCTCTTAAATAAAACTTGACACTTTTCATATAAAGTATATTATCTAATTTATGTTTTTACTGTTGCCGATAATTCTGTTAAACACTTATACCCAGGGCACAACTTTTCTTGTGCCACCTTTCAAGCATACATTGGGTTTTTACCGAGCATCGAAGTTTTATATCGATTTATACTTGGGTGACGAATTTCAACTTTCTGGACCACAAGGTATAACTGCTGCCAAAATGGATGAAGAAAATGATTTTTCAACCTCGAGCGACGACCATGCCTTAACGCTATTTGCGGTTAATTCCGGTACGGGACAGATTATCTATAATGTCCAGCTTACCACACTTAAGACTTATGGTCGAATGGGTAATGGTCCAGGTGAATTCAACTTACCTTACAGCATAACAACCAATCCCCGAGGTGAAGTCTATGTTGCTGATGCTGGTAATGGTCGTGTCGTGAAGTTAAAATATATTCAAGGGACTCTTTCTTTTGACCACAATGTTGCAGAATCACTTGGTATACCTAAAGGTGTTGCTTTAGACTCGAAAAGAAATTTATATGTCACAGATATGAAATACTCCCGAATCATCATATTTGATAGCACTGAAACTGTAATCAATTCCTGGGCCAGAGAACTAAATAAACCATCGGCAATCTCAGTTATTGACAAAGACGATGAATATAATTATTATTTAGAAGACTTTATAGTAGTAATTGATAATGATAATAAGAGAATTCAGAAGTTCAGCCATAGTGGACAACTATTAGCAAGTGTTGATGCAAGAATGATTGGATTAACCAATGCTGAGTTCGCTCATCTGGCAATTGATTATCACGCAAATGTATATGTAACTGATATGGCAAATAATCAAATTCATAAATTTGACCGGCATTTAAATTATATTACACCAGTCGGGCGAAAAGGTACGGGTGAAGTAGAATTTGTTTCACCACGTGGAATTTTTATCTGGAAGCGATTTGGTCAGGTTTTCATTACTGAAGCTGCCGGTGCACAGTATTACTGGTTAGGAACCGACGGTTATATCATTGGATGTTTTCCGTCCGGGCTTAGTGAAAATCGTCCCGGCACGACAATTGCTTTATATCTCACACAATTATCCGAAATCAAGATTGATATCTATGACAGTAGCAATACCGTGGTTCGTTCTCTGATACCTCAATATTATCAAACACCGGGTGAAGCTTTGATTGCTTGGGACGGGAGAGATAACATAGGCAAATTTGTCTTACTCGGTGAATACACGATTCGGGTTAATCTCTATCCAACCTATAGTGCCCCTATGCGGTATTTTAAGAAAGAGTTGGAAGCAAAAATTAGAAAAATCTAATGCACAGATTAACGCTAATTTCTATACGATATCCACAGATGGTTTGCAAAATATCTGTGATAATTTTGTGTTTGTTATCAGTGCTCATCAGTGGCAAATCTTTTGCCACAAGATATGCCGGTGAATTTGAAGAGTTCGGTGCATCGGCTCGGGCGTTTGGGTTAGGTGGCGCCTATACTGCGGTAGTTTCGGATCCGTCAACAATCTATTACAATCCAGGCGCATCAACCCAATTATCTGCTCCCGAAGTCCGAGAATTTTGAAAGTGGAATTGTTAAGAATAATTTTTTAGCGTATGTTCAGCCACAAAATAACCAGGCATTTGGTTTGGCAATTCTGACCAATCGTATACCTGATATAAAAATTACTAATTTACGCTATCCCGATTTACCACCCAGTGAAACAAATCCACCGATATTAGAACGAATTGTTAATGCTTCGGACTGGATACTATACTTAAATTATGCTCGTATCATCCATCCCAATTTCCATCTCGGCGGTAATTTTAAATTTATCTATCGGTCTTTAGGGATTGGTTCAGGATATGGTATGGGATTTGATTGCGGGGCTCTAATCGAAATACCACCCGAATTCAAAGTAGGTCTTAAACTTTCTAATCTAACTACTTCTCCCCTATTCTGGTCTACAAAAACCCGAGAACTAATTTCACCAAAAGTTATTTTGGGTATCGCTAAAACTTTTAATATTAAAACTTCGATGTTACTTTTAACATCTGATTTAGAAACTTATTTTGACAAATTCAATATGAGTACTAATATTGGTATTGAGTATCTTTACAAAAATACCATAGGATTACGTTTTGGGTATTATCATTGGAACCCGACTTTCGGTGTCGGTTTAAAATTTAAGCGATTATTCATAGATTACGCTTATTTAAGTCGCTATAATCAGGAAGACCTGGGCGCCAGTCAAAAATTCAGCGGGGGGATTAGGTTTTGACCACCGAGACATCAAGAAAACTCGTTCATCTTATCGCCTTGTTGATACCACTACTTTATTATCTTTTACCTCGAAGTTTGAGTGCCTTATTATTAGCTGTTTTTACTTTATTATTTATTCTAATCGACTATGTACGGTTACACGTTGGTTCAGTAAAAAAGTTATTCATGTTACTGTTTGGCCAGCTCTTGCGACGTAAAGAATTAAGTACTTTAACCGGTGGCAGTTATTTACTTTTAGCATCATTAGTTGCACTTGCGATATTTCCTAACCGCGGTGTTTTTATTGCGGCAGTATCATTTCTGGTTATTGGTGACACAGTCGCTGCATTATTTGGACTGCGTTTCGGGCGCATCCGGTTATTCAGGAAAACTATTGCTGGAACGTTTGCCTGTTTAGTAAGTTGTTTAATAACCGCATATATTGTTTATAAATTACCTAATACAAATTTACCGTTTGTTGTCGGTATTATCGGTGCTGTAATCGCTACAATTGTTGAAGCATTACCGGTGGAAGTTAACGATAATGTCGTTATCCCTATATTTTCCGGCGCGGTAATGCAAATCATTATTACACTTATATGACAAATAACAAAAAGAAAGGAGAATGGATTATGATAAAAATAATTGCGTCAATAATCCTAACACTAATAATCATAAACATTAGTCAAGCAGTTGACCCAACTGCTACCGAACTTAATAAAATATATATCCTTTATGGCAAAGAGGATTATCAAACTGCGGAACGAGATTTATTAAGTTTAACTATAAATAATAATCCAAAGCAACAGTTTATTTATACTTTAGAATTGGGTGATTTTTATCTTGATAAACTTAATAACAACACTAAAGCAGAAAGTATCTATAAACTTATAACTGAAAAATTTCCCAAGCATCAAAATATCGCAGATATCTACTACCGTTTGGGTGTCACTTATGAAAAAGAGGAGCGATATTTAGAAGCGGCACAGATGTATGAGATGGTTGCTACCAAATATAGAAAATCTCAATATGCCCAGGATGGACTTGATGCTATTGAGCGGTGTTTCAAGAAAAATTATCAGGATTTAGTTGCCAAAGTCGATGGCTACCCATTAACCCGCATTGAATTTGACGACCGTATTGCGCAAAATCCCGGTGCTTATGAAAAATTTGATGCTAAAAAACAGTTATTAGATGAAATGATTAACGACCGTATTATGTATCAAGAAGCGTTAAATCGAAGACTTAACCAAACCGATGATTTTAAGACTCGTTTTAGTGAAATCAAAAACAATACATTATTCCAAAACTGGTATCAAAAAGAGGTTATAAATTCAGTTAAAATATCTGAAGGTGAGAAAAAATCATACTATAAAAAACACCGAGATGAATTCATCATTCCGGAACAGGTCTCTGCACGCGAAATTTTAGTTAAAACTAAAACAGAAGCCGATTCGTTGTACCGTTTAATTACAACTTACAAATTACCGTTCGATTCCGTCGCTCAAGAAATTTCATTAGCACCGACTAAAAGTGCTGGTGGTGATTTAGGATATTTCCGTCGTGGCACACAATCCAAAGAGCTTGAAGATGTTGTTTTTAAATTGAAACCTAATATTATTAGTCAACCATTTTATTCAGAAACAAAAGTTGGCTATCTGCTTTTACAAGTTGAGGATTACAAACCAAAAAAAGTTAGAACTTATAGTGAAGCGGCAAACGAAATTGAAAATCGACTCCGTGGGGAAAAAACCGATGAAACATTTAAGACCAAGACTGATGCATTTAAAAAGGCAAGCACAATTATAATCGATGAGTTAGCAATTAAAGAAAACCGTGATACCGTAGCAATGATCGATAGCGAACCAATGACTCAAGCAACAATTAACGACTATATTTCCCGCGTTCCCCCAATTTATCGGAACGAATTTGAATCGCCTGAAGGTAAAAAACGTATCTTAGACCAGTTGATTCTGGAAAAAACCTGGCTCAAGCAATTAGAAAAAGAAAAATACTGGCTCTTAAATGTAGTATTTTCACAATTGGATGATACGAAAAAAGGATTGCTCATAAACAACATTCGCAAAATTGAAGTAAATGATAAGACGGTTGTTTCCGAAAATGAATTACAAAACGAATATAAGAAAAATCTCGCTGAGTACAAAATGCCCAAACAGGTCCGTGCCCGTGAAATAACGGTGGCGAGTGAGTCATTAGCCAGAGTTCTAAAAAACAAGGTAATCAGTGGTGAAATTACTTTTGATTCATTAGCAAGCGAATATTCGACTGCCTCAAGCAAATGGATGGGTGGTGACGTGGGATTTTTCTCAACTGGCTCTAAACCAAAAGAAATTGAACAGGTGGCATTTAAATTAAGTAAAGGACAAATTAGTAAAATTATCAAATTAAACGATTCAACCTATACAATACTGAAAATTGAAGAAGTCAAAGATGCTTATACTAAATCGTTCGATGATGTAAAGACAACTCTTCAACGCAGGCTTCAACAGAAAAAAGACCAGGAAATATATACAAACTTTGTTGCCGAGTTACGCAAACCACATCAAATTGAAATTTACTTAGTTGATGAAATACCAAATGAAGAACCTGTAGAACAAGAGATGCCCAAGACCGAACAACCGAAAAAAGATTAAAACTAATACTACTTCATAAAAGCCCCCTTGAACAAAGGGGGTTTTTATTTTTTATCGAAACTCAAGAACTTTTATTTTTATCTCACCAACAATTTTTAAGATCTTAGCTTGTTCTTCTAATTCACCTTCAGCAAATTTAATATGGGTTGCATCAACCGGAAATTGTCCAAAAGTTGGGTCAACTGGTATCCAAATTCCTAAAAAAACTTTGTTCCATGCATGGTAATAAAAACGACCGTCAACATAAACTAAACCGACACAGATTTGGCAAGGAATTTTAGCGGCACGACTGAGAGCAACAAATAGAACTGCGTGTTCATTACAATCGCCTTCCCGATTTTTTAATACATCTAACGCCGAGGGCAGCGATGCGGTCGCTCGTTTATTGATATTTGTAAAAACCCAATTCATTATCTTTTGTACAATTTTTGCACCATCTTTTTCTTGACCAATAATCCTGCTCGCGGTCTTCATTATTTCTGCATTATCACTTTGAATACATAATGTTGAATTTAAATATTCTTCACCACCACTAATCGGGAGATTGATTTGAGGTAATGAGTCGGGCATTTTGATCTCTAAGGTTAATGGGTTAATTTGCAATATCGTTTGGTAATTATCCGTTATGTTAAGACCAGAAAAATCTGACCCGGTAATATAAACTTTCAGATATTTAGCTGTACGCGTATTAACAATTACCGTATCAATTGGAATTGAAAATATTGAAAGAATATCCAGTTTGCCCATTGCTTCTTCCTGAACTAATGCCTGTTCTCGAGATTCTTCAATTATTGTCATACCTGGTGGCGATTCTTCTTTTCGGCTAATTCCATTATTATCAACCCACATTGTTGTTGTTAACCCCAACATGGAAATCGTCATTTTCATTAGATTATAACTTTTCTCACCGATTACGATTTTCTCTTTATCAAATACCTTTATTTTTGTGTCGACTATCGAAAGAACCGTCGCATCGAATACTTTTGCTGTGTATTCCCGACCTGGTATAAATTGTTTTTTTATTGCTAACTCACCTAAAATTGTTACTGGGTAAATCGGTCCCTGAACATCATAAGATACATTTTTAACACTTCCGCCGGAATTTACTTCGATTATAAACTGATTTTGTTTAATTTCCCCGCTTGCAAAAAAAGAATTTTTCTTGGATGAAAAACTAAAGTCGAATCGACGCAGAGCGAAAATTGTATCTGTAACACCGGAAAAATTAGAAATAATCTCTTCAAAATTATCCATCATAGCTAGTTTAATTTTAAATCTATGCGTTATCTTATAATAATTTTGTATTATTTGTATTTGGGAAAAAGAATAACCGATTTTCTGATTTTTTAAATATACTCCCCTCCACTGCTCAACCAAATCGGATTTTATTTGCTTTTTGGGTGTTGTACAAAAAAGAGAAAGTAATACAAAGGACAATAAAAACAATTTTTTCATATTAAATCATAATCTAGATTTTTCTCGTTGTCAACTTTACCACACCGCCTCCATCATTGTAACTAAAAGAAAATAACTCTTGACCAAATTAAATTTTTTTATAATATAAGATAAGCTGAAGTAACGGTTATTGGACTGAAAAGTCCAGTCCGGAAACGAAAGCAAGTTTATCGAAGCCGAAGTGACGGAACTGGGAGACGTAGCGGACTCAAAATCCGCCGCCCGTAAAGGGTATGAGGGTTCAACTCCCTCCTTCGGCATCTGTTTTAATCGATCGTTGGTTCTTTGTATAACAAATCCCTCTTTCGTTACTTTTTAATTTAACCGCAAAGACACTGAAAACACAGAGAAAACCCAGTGTCATATAGGTAATTTTAATCTTTGTATTCTATTAGTTTTATGGAATTTTTTTATTTAATTTATAACCTTAGTGTTTCCAAAAATAACTTTACCTTGTGCAACACTTTTCCCCGATGACTTATCTTATTCTTTTCTTCTGGTAAAAGTTCTGCAAAAGTTTTATTATAACTTTTAGGAATGAAAATCGGGTCATAACCAAAACCACTTGTTCCAGATGCGTTGACAGTAATATGTCCTTCGCAAATACCCTCAAAAACTTTAATGGTTTTATTAAAACTTTTCGGAAATGCCAAAGCACAAATGCATCTAAAACGTGCGGTCCTTTTGAGTATTGGAACATTTTTTAATGCGTTCAATAATTTAATTCTATTCTGCTCATACGTTGCTTTTTGACCTGCATATCGAGCTGAATAAATTCCGGGTTGTCCGTTTAATACATCAATTTCTAATCCAGTATCTTCACCTAAAGTAATGTATCCGAATTTTTCCATTACTGATACTGCCTTTTTTCGTGCATTCTCTTCAAATGTTTTTCCATCTTCATTAACTTCAAAATCTGAATCTAATTCAGATAATGGAGTTAGCTCCCAGATAATATTTCCTAATATAGTTCTAATTTCTTCTAACTTATGTATGTTTTGGGTCGCTATGATTAGCTTCACAAGTATTTATATCCATTTTTATCTTGTCTAATATGTTTGATCAGTTCTTTTAAATCAGCTGTTTTATCTTTTGAAATAATAAGTATCGCATCATCAGTTTTTATGATAACCAGATTGTTTATACCCATTGTTGCTATGATATCTTTATCATTTACAATAATTGTATTTTTTGTATCTTGAGAAAAAACCTTGCCTATTATAACGTTCCCTTTTTTATCTTTAGTAAAATATCGCTCCAGTGCTAACCAAGAACCAACATCGTCCCAGATAAAATGGGCTTTAACCACAGCTATATTTTTCATCTTTTCTAAAACTGCATAATCAATTGAAATTGCAGTAGCATTTTTATAAATCTTTCTAAGTATAAATTCCTCTTTTTGGGTCCCGATATATTTTTGAAATTCTTTAAGTGCTTTATAAAATTCGGGTAAGCACTGTTTAATCGCATTGAGAATTGATGAAACTTTCCACACAAACATTCCACTATTCCAAAAATAAGTTTTTGCTTTAAGATATTCTCTTGCCCGCTTAAGATTTGGTTTTTCTACGAATTTTAACCCATTGTAACTATGTATACCACCTTTTGTCAAATATTCTTTGCCGATATGAATATATCCATAACCAGTATCTGGTGAATTTGGCGGAATCCCGAATGTTACCAAAAATCCTTTTTGAGCAATCTCATACGCAAACCGAACGCAATCAAAGAATTTCTCTTCTTTTTCAATTAAATGGTCCGCAGGAAGAACGATCATAGTACTATTAGGTGCGATCTTTTCAAGATAAATTGCTGCTAATGCTATTGCTGGTGCAGTGTTCCGACCTATCGGTTCATAGATTATATTTTTAATTTTTAAAGGAATTTGGTTTTTAAGTGTCGGAACAAGTCCTTTCGGTATTACATAATATTGATTATTGATTGGAACTATTTTCCTAATACGTTTATAAGTCTGCTGAATTAAAGAATCTTTGCTAAATAAACTCACAAATTGTTTAGGAAAATCAGTTCTGCTTTTTGGCCAGAATCTCTCACCTTTGCCACCCGCAAGAATTATTGCATAAAGTTTCATTTATTCCACTCCTTTCAAAGTAGCAACAAGCTCTCCGAAAAAATTCTTATTTTTTATTATAACCGGTAATCGTTTTTCATCAATACTTAGATAAACATTTCCAAGATTAGTTTTGGGTTTAGTTGTCGGTTCAAAAACTACAAAATAATATCTAACATTATTAAATTTTATAGTTCGAACTTCATCAATTGCAAATTCCATTTGATAATTTTTTTTATCAATGTGAACCGGTGTTGAAAAACTATTTCCTACCTTTAAATCAACTATTCGATAATAATACCAGGTGGTCAGCAAATCTTTTACACCTTGATATAAAGGATAGGTACTACTATCAGAATACAGAGTTCGTTTTTGTTCATAATCGAAAATTACCCGAGATTCAGCTTGATAGTTCCGTTCTTTTATCTTTTTTTCAGCTTTCAAGGTTGCAAAGTCAGAAATACGAACATAAGAATCAAGCCGGTCATCGATACTAAATACTTTTCTATATTTGGGATTTGATTTCAAGTGTGCGGTAAAATGGTAACAACTCTTTCCCTGCCACAGAATATTTTCCTTAGTTTGTAATTCTAATGTCCCAATTGAAATTGGTCCATACTTAATTTGATAATTAAGTTTTTCACCAGGAATAATCGTGGTGACAAGTAATAGAAGTATATTTAACATAGTTAATATTAAAAATTTATCTTCATTTGTCAACAAAAATTAAACTAAGAAAATAATTGACTTTTGAAAAGAATTAAGTAAATTATATATTCATCAGTAATTGCTCTTTAGACAATCTGTAATTAGAAAGTATCGATGGAGGGCTAGTCCTAACTTGGTAAGGCAGCGGACTTGAAATCCGCCTCCCAGCAATGGGAATGGGGGTTCGAATCCCTCGCCCTCCGTATTTAATTATTACAATCGTAACCGGAGAGGTGGCCGAGATCGGTCTAAGGCGCCCGCTTGCTAAGCGGTCGTGCGGGTAAAACCGCACCGTGGGTTCAAATCCCACCCTCTCCGTCAAATTAGCAAATAGCAAAGAGTTTTAGTAAAATTATGGAAGAAATCAGAGTTCGTATAGCGCCTAGTCCAACTGGTGCAGCTCATATTGGTTTAGTTCGCTCAGCATTGTATAATTGGTTATTTGCCCGACACAACAATGGAAAGTTCATTCTTAGAATTGAAGATACTGACGTTACTCGTTCTACTCAAGAATCAGTTCAGGCAATAATTGAAGGATTCAAATGGGTAGGAATCGATTGGGATGAAGGTCCATATTATCAATCACAAAGATTTGATATTTATAAAAAATACGCGCAAAAACTTTTAAATGAAAAAAAGGTATATTTTTGCTATTGTAATCCAGAAGAATTAGAAACCGAACGTCAAAAAGCGTGGCAAAGTAAAATTGCCTGGAAGTATGACCGTCGTTGTTTTAATCTTGATTCCGAAACTAAAGCAAAGTTCGATTCAGAAAACCGTCCCAAGGCATTGAGATTTCTAATTCCTGATAAAACTGTAATCTTTGACGATATCATTCATGGCAATATAAAAAAAGAACCTCAGGATATTGAGGATTTCATTATCATGCGAGCAGACGGAACACCTACTTACAACTTTGCAGTGGTCATTGATGATGCTGAAATGAAAATTAATCATATTATCCGCGCAGTTGAACATATCGCAAATACACCAAAACAAATTCTATTGTATGAAGCATTGGGTTTTTCAATTCCTAAATTCGCTCATTTACCACTAATATTAGGAACCGATAAAAAGAAATTATCCAAACGCCACGGTGCACTTTCGCTTTGGGAGTATAAAAAGGACGGTTTTTTAGCGGATGCTTTAATTAATTTTTTAGCATTACTCGGTTGGTCACCCGGTGGAGATTTAGAAATTATGGACCGTTCGAAACTCCTTGAATTATTTTCGCTGGAACGGGTCAATAAAGCAAATGCGATTTTCGATGTAAAAAAATTAGAGTGGATGAATAGTATCTATATAAAAAATATGGACAGTGAAAAACTCCGAACTGAACTCGTCCCCTTTCTTGAAGAAATAAATATATGTTCGGATAATGACAAACGATTCTTAAAAATTCTTGATTTAACAAAAGTCCGAGTTCGAACTTTAGTTGAACTTAGAGATATGGTTGCGATATTTTATTCAAAAGATGTACAATATGATTCAGAAGCAGTAGCAAAATATATCAATCCACAAACCAAAGATTATTTGAAGGAACTTAGTTCGCGTTTTGAAAAGTTAACTGACTTTACTTCATCAAACTTAGAAAATGAGTTAAGAAAATTAGCCGAAGAACTAAAAATAAAAGCAGCAGGCTTAGTTCATCCCTGCCGTGTCGCCCTTACTGGCAAATCAGTCGGACCGCCATTATTTGAAACAATTGAGTTGTTAGGCAAAGAATTAACATTAAAACGTCTTAATAAAATTATTTCAAAAACAGAAAGATGAAGATATTTACCACGAATACTACGAATAAAGCAAATGACACGAATAAATGACTATAATAAAAAATTCGTGATATTCGTCTATTTGTGTAATTCGTGGTCACTCTTTTCTTAATCCCTAACTCATTCCCTGCCTGATTCAAGACTTGAGATTTGACTATACCCGGTTTTGGAATGTAAACCGCAACGTTTTGCGACTTCCCCTTGAGAAAGCCTTGCTTGTTTACGGCACTTTATTAAAAGTTGCCCCATTTCCTTAGTAAAAACAAAGTAATTTTTTATCATATTTTTAGTAAGTAATTATACATATATGTCACATAAAATCAAGGGTTATTTTTCATTTAATCGCTTGATTTATTGATTCTTATCTCAAAATCGGTTAAACAAGGGGTATAATCCCCCCCATTGAATAGTAGGTGTAGGACTAAGGCAAACAGGACTTTGAATTGGTGTTTGAATTGGGATTTTATTTAGGATTAAAATTCGATTTCTAATAGAATATCTAAATGATTATCTATTCGAGAACATAATCGGAAATCTATCAGGAATTATATCAGGGATTATAAGAGGGAGCATATCAGGGGATTAAAATCCACACATATCAGAACACATATCACGACACATACCAGAGTATATACCACCCCACTCGGAAAAAACCAAAGAAAAAATTAACCACAGAGACACAAAGCCACAGAGAAAAACCCGAGAAAAACCTCTGTGCCCTCTGTGGCTCCGTGCCTCTGTTGTAAAAAATTCTCGTGTTGGAAAATTGATATTTGATTGAAAATTGGTCATTGAAAATTGATAATTTATTATCTGTAAGGTTTTGTTATGCAGGTCCCACCCCTACTTAAAGTCATACTCTCACCCAAGTTTAGAAATTAGGATGTGTCCCGAGATTTTCCGAGATTTTCCAATTCGAATATACTTAGGAAGATGTGAAAAGTTGTGGAAATTTCATTATGTGCGATGTTGAATGTAGTCATAAGATACTTCTTATTATTTAATTCCTCGCATTATTAAATAACCAATTATCATATTATCTAATATCTTTGGAATTGTACTATTCCATAACCTATCTTTAAATTTATTAAGATTAATACTTTTTGATAGTATAGTATATTGTTTCTCTATTTCACAAAATCTTTTAAATTGATTCTCAATTGAAGATGGTACATTTGTATTACCATAAAAAAACCGCATCGTATATTTTCTATCTATTGGTACAATCAATTTTGGCAAAAAGAAGTGCATTGTTTTAGAATATGTTACCAGTCTCGGTTTACCGTTTGCTACTAGATTTAATCCACTAAATAAATCTTTTAAGTTTGATTGTACGTTTTTATCTAGAATACGAGAAAGCTTATTATGACTTAAATCAAGAAATATCTTTTTATTTTTAATAATTGATTTTTTAAACAATCTAAATTTCTGTAATTTTGCTCCTCGCGAATTCATATTCCAAGTAGACAAAGTAACATATACTAATTCAATGAATTTATTATTAAATTTATTTTTAATATTATATTGTAAAAGTTTTCGATATAAATACCAACCAGGATCATATCGTCGGTATTTTTTTCTTGTTTTATTTAATGCTTTTTTAATAAGCCTTGGGTTTTTAATAAAAAGATCAATTTTGTATTTCATAATCATCTAAATTTACACATTTTAAAGCAAATGTAAATAAACTAATCCCAATAAATAATCTCAAAATCCCTAAATTCTCCAGAAAATTCTAACCATTTAATCTGACAATCTTTGACTTTTGCCGAAGAAGGACCGACCTTTACTGCCTCAATCAACTGAAGTAATTTGTCTTTATCGCCTTCCGCAACAATTTGCACCTTACCATCAGGAAGATTTTTTACCCAACCTGTAATACCTAAGTTATTCGCCTGTTGTCTGGTAAAATCTCTAAAGAATACACCTTGTACTCGACCTGATACTATGATATGGACACGCTGTTTATTTGCCATTTATTTCACGGAACTTCGTTCCATATCCTTCACCGCCGAGAACGCAGAGTCCACAGAGATATTCTTAATTCTTCTCTGCGACCTCTGTGCACTCCGCGTTGAGAACAAATGGTTATCTTATAATGACAGTCTTATACTGTAAAATCTGGTTATCTACCGTTAACCACAGAATATAACAACCCGAAGCAAAATTATTTCTCAGTGCAAAGTTGCGTTGGTTCGACTTCTCATAATAGACTCTTCTCCCCTGTGTGTCAAATAATTCGACTTGTACGATACTTGCTTCAGGTATTCCTTTAATATTTATCGTGCTGCTATTAAATACAATCTGCGGTAATTGCATCTGGAACATTTTATTTTCTTCGGTAATTGCTGCGGGATGAACATAAGAGATAGATGTCAGCCAGTCATTGCTATGATTCACATCATTAGTTAATTTTGTTGAACATTTAACCGTAAAATGTCCCGTATCAGTAGGATTCCAGATTGAATCAAATTCAAGGTCAAATTCCATATCCGCGGCTAAACTGAGTCTTTGACTGGCATACCAATTTCCAATCGTACAATCAACATAGAAAATTTCGCGCACATTACCATAATTTTTTATTCGCGCTTTGGGATGAATAAAAGAACCAACATTAACATTCGCTTGTGGCTGAATAATTGAAATTACTGCGATATCTTTGACCCGAACAAAGATTCGGTCACTTATTGAGTTATTGGCATTGCGTTCATCGGTTGCCAAAAGTGTTGTGCACAGAATCGCACTATAGTTTCGGACCGTTAGTGTACAGGGCGGAAAAGTAACTAAACTTGAATCGCCGGGATTTAGACTGATATTTTGAGTATTAGAATACAAACCGCCAATTGTTAATTGCACGGGAAAATTTTCTGCATTTAACCCAAAGTTTTTAACTAACGCCTGAGCAACTACTACTGCACCGGAATCAACATTAGCTGGATAACCGGTCAGGCTCACAACTCCGACATCATGAAGAATTCTAATATTAGCTGAATAATTATAGCCTAACGCACCCGTGTTCCATTCCCATTGTAATAAAACTGGAATAAGTGCGAAATGCTCGTTTGGCTGCCAGTTAAAAGAATCGCTACCCGCCCCTGAAGAATTTAAAGGCAGTTCATATACCGTAGAAAGATTATTCGGGCGATAACCGACAACAAAGCATGCCCAGCGATAAAGACTCTGTGCATTAAAATCGATAAAAAATTTACCGCCGCCATTTAGAAATTGTAAATAGCCCGCACCGCCAACATTATAAAGTGGATAAGAAGACTGGTTACCAGATGCCGGGTATAAAACATGACTCTGGGTCAAATGAACCAAGGGCATTATATTACCTTCCTTATAAAAGTGGACCGTATCTGCCCGGCTACTGGTAAAATAACGCCAGACCGCGTATTTTTTGAGTGCGGTTACCAAACTTGAACTATATTCAGTAGATAAAATGTAGTCGATGCCGGAAAGTGCATTCTGCCCGGAAATTTGTCCTTGATAGACCCAAATCTGACGCACACAATCGATACTATAGCATTCACCTAAGAACATTGCCCAGATTGCCCCTGCATACCAATAAAGATTTGTTCCGTTAGTGATTGAAAGATGTGGGCTATTAAGTGGGTTGGGTGACGTTGAAAGATAGCCGACATAATCATTTACATAATCATAAATGATATCTTCCATCCAGGTTGCGCAATTCTCCATCCACCAGGTCCCTTCGACACTACTATATCGAAATTCAACTGCATGCATGAATTCATGACAAATCGTAGCTTTTAAACTATTATTATCAAGGTCACGGGCAATTCGAATATAAGAACTCACGCCATTTGGATATGGATTGGGATAATTGCTTTCCGAATAGGTAACACCAGCAATTCCCGATGATAATGCCATAAGATAAAAATCATAACGGTCATCACCGCCTTGTCCATAATCCGGCGGTGGTGTAACCCAACCTAAAGTATCAACTATTTGTGTCCAGCAATACGTGAGGTAACTTGCTGATGACTCAGCGTAAACTACAGATACCGCATCCCCGCCTTGCTGAGTATAATGAATACGGAAGAGCGGTCGGTCAATAAATTGTTCTGGTCCGGATAATGTTGGTCGAATTGGAAGTTTGCCTTTTTGAAAATCTTCCAGTGCGGCAGCGGTTCCGCAAAAATCACCTCTACTGCTCGCATTTATAATATTTGCTGTTAACAATATAAATAAACATAAAACAAGATATTTTTTCATAACTTATATTTTAATATAAAAAAGAAAATATTGCAATAAAATAGTTTTATAGTATATTTTAATTTTCGGCAGTTAAAATAAAAGGGGACAAACGCCCCTTTGGTTAATTGTTTATATTTTACTGTACAATCAGTTTTATCTCCTTCTGATTTGTGTTGTCGTTATATCGTAAGAAATAAATTCCTTTCGCAAGATTCTTTGTAGATAGGGTTGTTGTATAAATTCCAGCATTGAGATAATTATCGTTGAGAATTTCAACTAACTTGCCGGTTGCATTGTAGAGTTTGACTGTTACTTTACCTGAAATAGGAACTGTATAGCGGATTGTTGCATGTTTGGTGAGTGGATTAGGGACAATAGATATCGTAGGGCAAACCTTTAGGTTTGCAAGGCTGAAGCCTTGCCCTACAAGTTTATTTCTTGCCTCTTGCTTCATATTTCTTGTTTCTGCTTCAGGTGTATATTTCCAGAATTCTGGCGTATTATTCCCTTTGAGCAACCAGACCATATCATCATGTTCGGTTAACGCCGCACCACCTTTAGGTACACTCTTTTTGTTTAATCTTGGAATCGTATCTTTAGGAGTCCAGGTACTATCATCCGGATTATACGCCCAGAACTCATTAGAACCACCACCTTTAATTGCATATATTAAATCATCGCACACGGTCATTGCTCCACCCGCTTTTACTTTCTTTTTCCTGCCAATATCAGGATGGACCATTGGTATCGTTTCTCTTTCAGTCCAGGTCTTAGCCACTGAATCATACATCCAGAAAGTATTGTATTTGCCACCACCTTTGAGCGCCCAAATCTTTTTATCTGCTAATACAATGCAACTACCGTCTTTGAAGGCTTTATTATCAGGTGTTTTAGGAATAGAAGGTAAGGTTTCCCATGGTGTACCACCAGATGTATCTGCATTTATGTTATATGCAAAAAAGAGCGAATCGGTTTTTTTCTGTCCGCCGGCTAAGAGGTAAATCTTGTGAAAGTGCTGTCGTCCCCAATGTAGAATACTGGTTCCGCCTTTAAGACCTTTTCTAACTGGAACTGATGTTAGTTGTATCCAGGTATCAGCGGGTAAAGTATCTTCATCATCAATTAGGTATGCCCAGAATTCAGTAGTACCATTACCTTTGGTTGCATAGATTCTATTACTTTCAGCACAGAGCGCTCCACCTTTACTAGGTTTCTTCTTATTAATTTTATTCGGGTCAGTCGGTTTTGGTCCATACGGGACTGATTCAAGTTGTGTCCAGAAACCCGGTAGTCCAGATGTATATTTATAGAATTGCCAGGACTTATTACCATAAAGAGCATATATCTTGCCACGTTCAACAGTTAATGCCCCGCCATCTTTCACATATTTACCATCTCTTAAGTCAGGTGCATGGGGTATCGATTCTTTCTGAGACCAGCCCGGTGTTGGTGGAAGAGGAGTATTAACTCTTATCGTTTTTCTCGCAGTATCGTTTGTGGGATTATTGTCAATTGTGGCGATAAAACATTTTGCTTCATAACTGCCTGTATCAGTAATGCTCGGTATCCATTCATTAAAAGAAACTCCAAGCGATTCTGTGGGATTGAGTGAAACCATTGCACTGTCTTGATAAGAGCCGATTAAAAAATGAGCTTGGGTATTAGATGGATAGTTGCTTAAAGACTTTATCATTGCTTTGGGAATAAAAGAACTATCAACATAAATAATATCAGGGCTTATGATTCTTGTAACCGTAAAATCCTGATACTTAACAAAGACCGTATTGCTCTTAATATTATTTTCAGGCACAGAATCAGAAGGGACTATTTTATATTCAATAATATTTATGCCTGTATCATTAACCGTTGCATTCCAATCAGCAAATGAAATAAAAGCGGTGTCAGGAGAAAAATGATTTGGCTCAAGGCTAAAGTCTTGAACTAAAGAGTCAAGTTTAACATTATTCTTTTTTCTTGTTAAGATAGCTTGTCCTTGTTCTCTTATCAAGTCAGAATTGTTTTTTATGCTTGCATTTCTTAAATAAACATCATTAATATTAACGCTATCTATGCCTGGCACGCCACTTATTCTTGTTATTGCTATGTCGCGGAAGCCTGGCTGATATGTCAAGGTTACGCTTGGAGCTGTATCTGCATCAATCCACTTATGTTCTATTTTTCCTGTAGATGTTGCTGAAGAATCTCTGCATCTCATTTTTATTGTGAAGTCTCGGTTATTTCCAAATCCAGAAAGTCTTTTACCATCAAAGAATATATTATACCATATTTTTGGTCCACCCGCAGAATCGCTAAGGAATTTACCAAAAATTGTTTCAGTCGGAGGGGTAGTATAATTAGGAATCCAACATTTTGCATAAAGTGATTCTTCTCTAGCACAAAGAGCATTTCTAATGTTCAAGCCATGCCCATTTACATAAAGTGACGGTAAAGCATTAATGATATTAGACCCTTTATAAAAAGTTTGAGCAGCAACTGTCCCACTTGTATCTGTTATTTTAACTGAAACACTATCATTATTCGCGTAGCCCCACATTGTTTCTGCCCAGAAGCCAGCAGTATTTACCTGCCCTTTTAAAGAGTCAGGATGTAAAGGATTATAATTTTTTAGAGCAACACTTTCAGCTGGAACACCTGTTTGTGAAGGGAGCGCATAACCATATAAAGTAAGTTGTGAGGCATCAGCTTTTTTTGGAGCTATAAAAAAAGGTAATGCAAATAAAACAAATGCTAGAGGCAAAGCACCAAATAATCTTTTTATTTGGAGTAATATGGGGACGGTTCTCTTTTTAGACATTAATATTACTCTCTTGTTTTTTAGGTCGTCCTTGTTTTCTCGGCATCGACTTAATTCTATACAGCTGTTCCATTTCGCTGATGAACTCTTTTGAGCCATAAAAATTTTGGTTGAAAACATTTTCTTCAAATGATAAAGTGTATTCCCGATAGTTTTCTTGTCTTTGCTCTGGTGTATTACCCAGACCAATATAAATCGGATTTATATTAATAAGTGAACTCTGCATACCATAAGCATATACTTTATAACTTGACCATTTATAATCCTCAGGTTTGGTTACTATTTTTGCTCGAACTGGATTCATCTCAATATACTTTCCGCACTCCAGCAAATAACGGTCTTTTTCAATTAAAAGACTCTTAAATCTATCCTGCCAGAAATGCCCGATATATCCATATCTTTTTCGATAGTAGTAAACATAAGATAGATTTAACCCCTGCATTATTTTCGAAAGGTTTGAGTCTTCTTTTGTTTCTAATATTAGATGTATATGATTATTCATAAGGACAAAGTGATAAAGATAAAATGGGAAGCGACCTTTATATTTTTTGAGTAAGTCAATATATGCCGTAAAATCATTGTCGTCGTGGAAAACTATCTGCCGGTTATTACCTCGCGTTATAATATGAAAGAGTCCGGTATCAGGAAGAATTCTTGCGGTGCGAGGCATAACTTAAATATAACATAAAAACTTATAGTTGTCAAGGGTGTAAAGGGGACGGTTCTTTTTTTATAGAGTAACATGATAATTTCTTTAGACTGATATTTTTCTTTCAATAATCTTGTCACATGTTGCGATAAAATACAATAAAAAGAGAACCGTCCCCTTCATGCATCTGTGGTATTATTCAGAGGATGTTGGGTGAGACCAAAATGTAACTTATAACTAACACTATTTTTAAGCGAAAATCACATCTAACTTTTTAAATTCCATATTCTTAATCCAAAATTCCCTTAACCAAGGGGTATAATCCCCCCCATCAAGTATGAGTTCTAAAAGGGAAGTGTTTATGCGTTTGTTTTCAGGATTAATTAACCATTCTATTTCGGTATATATTAAGGAAGGAATTAAGCCATCTATTACAGATGATACATCTTTATCATTTAGCAAATCTATCACGAATTATTTCAGGGATTATAACAGGGAGTATATCTGGAGATTGAACACGAGGTTTATCAGGATATTTAACAGGGAATATACCAGACCATAAGAAAAATCAAAGATTAAAAATATGTTTTTTAATTTTAATATTTATTTTTAAGTATTTATCTTGCTAAGAGTAATTTTTTAGTTAGTCTTAGTTTTGGTATTTCGAGTGTGTAGAAATAGATGCCTTCTGAGACTTTTCTACCATAATCATCTCGACAATTCCAAGCAACATTATAAACACCTGAACTTTTAAACTCATCAACTAAAGTCTTAACTAATCTTCCTGAGGCATCATAGATGTTTAGAGATATTTTTTGTGGTTCAGCGAGACTAAACGAAATTCGTGTTATGTTTTTGCTCATCGGATTGGGTTTTATCGTATAGAGCATAGTAATAAATGGTAGATTATTCAATTTCACTTCAGTAATACCAACTATGCTCACAATAAAACTCCGAATACTTGACCAGTCACTTTCGTTATTGGCTCGGTCAATTGCCTTTACTCGCCAATAATAAGTTGTATCGCTTAACCATCGTACCAATCTCGTACTTGGAACTATTGTATCAATTGTGTTTATAAAATCAGCATTATTTGCAATCTGGATACGATAACCTCTTATACCGCTTAGATTATCAGAAGAAGGGAGCCAGGTAAATATGACTATCGAATCCTGAATTATCGCATTGTTTGATGGCGTTCGAAGAAATGGTGTTGAAGGTCGGTAAGAGTCAATTGTAAAACTTTCATCACTCACATCCTGAACAATCACCGAGCCATTAACATCTACAATCTGCACCATTAAGCGACAATCGGAAGAGTTTATCAAAGGCACAGTCCAGTTGTATGTGGTTTCAATAGGTGCAATATTATTGGCAATCGTATCGATATAGGTTAAGCCATCATCTCTTGAAAGTAATAATCTTTGGTTAGCAAAACCAGTTCCGATAGTTCGCCATCTTATAAGTTGATTACTTGCACCTGCCCAGAATTCATTGCCATTGGGTGTAAGAATATTAATAGTTGC
>Ga0315288_10002699_pt1 | contig 22796 bp, 24 predicted proteins | sample YL17G11_20_MG_FD_203454 | JGI IMG/M metagenome (GOLD analysis project Ga0315288, IMG submission 203454) | Sediment microbial communities from Yellowstone Lake, YNP, Wyoming, USA - YL17G11_20 | ecosystem: Environmental > Aquatic > Freshwater > Lake > Sediment | place: USA: Wyoming | collected...
TCGCAGCATTCAACGACGCGTTGGGCATTCATTGCTGCAAAATGTGCGACAACCGGACAGATTTTGCGCTGGTTGAAATTCCGTATTCATGCAAGTTGCTGTTTCAAGAACTGCAGACGATGAATATTGCGCCGAGAATTATGACGGAATAAAAAAAATAAAATATTTATATATTATAAAAATATTATAAAATAGAATGGACAAACGTTTGAGTGAACAAGGAACAATGGTGAGAGTTCAAGGAGACCGAGTGAAAGTTGACGGACTTGTAACAGCTACGCAACACAATGGAAAATATGGAGTCGTTACAAGTGAACGATTGTCAAAAGATGGGAGGGTGGTTGTCAAGCTCGATGGTGGTAGTGAAATTAATGTCAAACCCGGAAATCTGCAGCTGATTTTGATGGATTTAGGAGGAAAAGAATTAAAAGTAGGAACAAAAGTAGTAACTGTCGCATTTGTTGAACCCTATCCTCCAGATCTTTCACTTATTGGATACGTTAAAGATTTTTCACCAGATCGTACTATGGTGAAATGTACGTTTACTGAAAATCCTCCTAATGAAAGACAATATTTTGTAACAAATATCCAAAATCTGCGGGTGGCACCACGGCAAGATGAAGAAATACCGTTAAGATTTGCTATCGACATACATAGACCAGATATTATGACACAAAAAAAAGTCGTTATAGAAGATTCTGGAGTAAATGATTTAAGTGGAATAGAATCCCTCACAAGCGCAGTATCAATAAATTTGTCTGATAATGAAATTTCTTTTTTAAAAAAAGTTATACACCTCCCGCCTGTGTGTGTGGAATTGAATTTGTCTGTTAATCAAATCGCTTCTTTAGAAAATGTTGTATTCGTCTCGCGTATATTAAGAACGTTGGAGTTGCAAGAAAATCAAATCAAACGTTTAGATGGAGTCAAGTTTCCAGATAGTTTAACAAAATTGGATTTGTCTTTTAATAAAATTACTTCTTTACTAGGAGTTGTATTTCCGGCTAGGTTAGAAGAGTTGAGGTTGGATAATAATCCAATTGCCTCTATAGAAGGAGTTGTATTACCGACAAATTTAAGTAAATTAAGTTTATCAACTGGGTGTATAGTTAGTTCAGATTTTTTATCAAAATATGATAAATTAATGCTTAGTGAGTCTGCTGACATTTTACTCTATAGACTCAAGCCACTCTGGTTGGCAATGCAACGAACATTCAGCCATGGTCGTGAACCTTTACCTGAAGGGTGGGAATATAGTGGTGACCCCTCGCGTCGTGCCGACTTGAAGGTCGCAAATGATAAGGCACAAGCGGCATATATAGCGGAAAAAACACAAGCCTCGGTCCCACTACCACCACCACAAGCCTCGCCGGGTATGGCGGAATTCTTAGATCCTGACACATTGGAAAGAGAGAAGAAAGAGTTCTTGGCGGAGTTGTATGGTGAACACCCTATACCAGTAGCAGCAGCAGCAAGACCAGCAGCAGCAGCAGCAAGACCAGCAGCAGCAGCAGCAGCAAGACCAGCAGCAGCAGCAGCAGCAGGACCACCAGATGCAGCAAATCGGTTGTATCATCAAGCAATGACGACGTTTGATGCAGCCATGGGAGGACCAGAATACGGCGGAAACAAAAGTAAAACCAGACGACGACAACGACCACAAAATAAACGCAATAAGATGCAGCGTAAAAATAAATATTCTCGCCGACGACGAAATTCTAAATCCAAATAAACAAATAAAAAGTGTATATAAAACTGCTGTTTCAAGAATTGCAGATGATGAATCATTTAAATTATTATAAAAAACTATATAATAACTTAATGTGAATATAATATATATACACAAAATACACATACAAATGCAAACAATGGTTGACTTCAATTTGGAACACGTGGTTCTTGCTCTCGAAGACGTTGATAAAAAAATCATGGATGTTGAAGATGGTTACACTCTTCAATATGATATAGAAACTAATCATGGTTTTGCAAACATTCAAATGAATGAAGACGTATTATTGTTGCAAGGTATAATGCTGTTTGATATTTTACACATGCCAAAAGACAGAATTCAAACCACTGTCAAAATTTACAGGGATAAAAAAAGTGCAATTTTGCACTGTGAAACAACAGGATGCAATGATTTGGCGGATTTGGTACTAAGAGAGATTTTGCAACGGTATTATGCCACACGACAATAAAAATAAAAAAATATAAATTAACATGAAATAAAAATAAAATATTTTCATACAATATAATAAATTATTTAAAAACTTATAATGGTTTGCATGAAAAGCTGCATTATTGCAACAATGTTCATCGTTGCAATGATTTTCACCATGTACAATTCAGACAGCACTTTGTCTATACAACAATTTACAGCCGTTCTCTCTACAAAACAAAAAGCAATCTATAAAAAAATTGCAGATGAACGTCGTCAAATCTATTTCAAGGGATTTGGATTAGGACTTCTCTTGTCATTTTTATTCTTATTCTGGAAAAGTGCGACAAAAAATTCATACAAAATAAATCGGTTTTCAACAATCTGTGTTGTTGGCGCAGTAACCTTTACAACTAATTATTTTTATTACATGCTCTCTCCAAAGAGCGACTGGATGATACTTCACATTGACGGAGACAAACAGAAACAAGCGTGGTTAAGCGTTTACAAGAAAATGCAATACAACTATCATTTAGGCGCAGTTTTAGGACTTGTGGGCGCGTTTTTTATTGCCAACATGTTTTGCGACTAATGATTCAGGATTATATTTTACATTACAAGTTTGTTAAAAAGAGAGAAAGAGAGATAAATGAATCAATCAAATAAAATAATGTATCAAATAAAATAATGTATCAAATAAAATAATGTATCAAATAAAATAATATATCAATATTGTAGTAATAATATTTTTTATTTATACGATAAGATAAATATTTAGAAAAATGTCTTCGTCTTCGCATGATGATTTTGCCGACAAACCTCATACGCCATCAATGTTGCGAAAAATGACATCTTCGCCACGGAAAATGACATTTTCGCCGTCAAAAAAAACACGCACGCCCACTTCAAAACACAGGACACCGCACAGGACACCATCCAAAAAAACACGCACGCCCACTTCAAAACACAGGACACCGCACAGGACACCATCCAAAAAAACGCGCAGACCCACCACGAGCACGTACTTTGAAAAGGATTATTATAATCGAAACATTAGAAATGCAAGAGCAAATATTGTTGCCGAGTTTGTTGAGTTTTTTAAAGAAAATTTTGGAGAGGAATCTTTTACAAAATTCATATGGCAATTATCTAATCCTATATATATCATTCAAGGTCGTTATCCAAGTGAGTTAAATTATTATCCTTTATGGTTAACTGATATTATGAAAGAGTTTTTTGATTTACTAAAAAATACGCCAGAATTACCTCGAATTATAGGTCCTTTTAGAGAAATCATAGAAAAATATGGTCCAAAAACGTTACATGATCCCGCCCTTAGTCGTGAAAAATATACTGAAGAATGTAATGAAATCGTTGATAAATTTATATCTGGTAATAAATTGGATACTAATGGTGAACTTGCTACAAGTATAAAATTATTTTTCAGTCGTGTGGTTTCTATATTACTTGATTTTATCGATAAAAATTCGGTGAAACATACTCCAGAAGCACGCATAGCTGTCCAAGTAAGAATGAAGTATATTTGTTCAATATTAGAAAAGTTAATTCAACTTCTTAATCAAAATAAAAAATATCATAGAATTATTCAAGGTTTTAATGTAGAAGATTTTATAAATTATGGTAAAGCTGAACGAGAATCTGATATAAAGAAATTAAAAGAAGAAGATGCGGTATATTATAGAGATGAGTATCAAATTTCACAAGGGTTGAACGAGCTTGCTGAAAAACGTCAGGAAGAACGTGACGAACGTAGACGACAACGAGTACATGCAGGGCTAGAAGGAGGAAGAAGATTAAAGATGCGCTCTATTAAACGGCGTGCGTACAAAAAACGTAGTTATAAAAAATAAAAAAAATTTATTTGGATCTGGATTTAGCATTTAGCATTTCGTCGTCGGCGAGAATATTTATTTTTACGATTGCGTTTATTTTGTCGTTGTCGTTGTCGTTGTCGTCGTCTCGTTTTACTTTTGTTTCCGCCTTTATTTTTTTGAAGCGGCGGCGAAAGCGGCCACAACTTGACGGTGTTGACAACTCTGTCAGTACTAAGCAACGGCATAGATGATGAATGAAACGTGACAGAGGAAAATGGTGGTGGTGGTCCTCGTGGCTGTTGGTATTGTGGTGGTGGTGGTGGTGGTGGTGATGGTTGTACTGGTGGTGGTCCTGGTGGTGGTGGTGGCGTTCGAAACAGATCTTGGCGTGGTACTTCAATAAAAGATCCATCATGGAGTAACACTCTCGCCATGATAATCCCGCCAGCTAGGGAAAAATATTGGTCAATGACTCCATGCTTTCCATGGTGGGCTTTGTCGCCTATAATTATCACTGGTGTTCCTAGAGATAAAGGTTGCATTATATTATATTATATAATTATATTATAATATTTGTAAATCAATTAGTGTATCTCTTATTCCTGCATCGTAATAGTTTTATTTTTCTTTATTTCATATAAACTTCACTTGGTCTTTATGAACTTTATACGCAACAGGTTTTCGGTTATGTCTTTTTATTTCACCATTTATTATTTAGAATATTTAATATGTTTTCAATTTTTTTATTGATTTATAAATTGAAAATACCATCATTAGCTCTACGCCCATTCCAATTTTTACCATTTTTCCCTAAATGTTTCACACATATATTTAAATTTTTTTTTTTTTGAAATTTCCCTCTAAACACATCATCACATTTTGAACAATTAAATGAATCATTATACATATAAATGTTATTTTGTTTGTACAATTGAAAATAACCCTGAAAATGCGCAGTTTTTGGGTGGGGATTCGTTTCATTTTTGAAATCGTTAAATGTCCAATAATCTGTGCGTTGTGATCCATAAAGAACATTATCTTCAAGTGAATTGGGTAGTTTGTCAGCAAAGTTATCTGGTAAATATATATCTCCATCTAAAATCAATATATTCTCAGAAGAATTGTTTTCTTTAATATAAGTTTGAGCAAACAATATTGCGCCACCCTTATTGATTCTTGCACCGTTTTTACAGAAATCTGGATAAATCAAAATTTGAATTTTTTCTTTATCAAATTTATCTATCAATTCAATCGTTTTTGTATCTTCTTGTGAAGTTACTATATACCATTTATGTAAAAATTTTAAATTTTGTGGAATCATCTGTTCTAAAATATCAGAATATTTAACACATACAGTTATCGCAATTATATTCATGGTTATATTATAGATATATATAAAAAATATAAATAAATATATTTAATAAAATAAATATATTTTATTAAATATTCATTTGTATTATTAATTTATTAAATCATTTTTTATAATATTATTTCATGATTTATTATTTTATAAATTTTATAATATAATATTATAATAAATATACGAATAAATAGTAAACAAGATGAAAATGATTTTAGGAGGTTTTTTCAACGGCTTTTCTGCGAAATTGATAGGTGGTGGAGCTGGCAAAAGCGGAAGCGGTGGTCCGGAAGGTGGAAGCGAACGCGAGATGTCGCGAGTAACGCTGAGAGAAGCGTGGAATGGTTCTGCTGCTAGTGGAACTGTAAAAAATATGACAGTGGCTGCAACTCCGTTTCGCGCCGTAAACAATGCCGGCGATTTATTGAATCGTAAAAATTATACTTCGGGCGGTTCGACACAGATTAGTTCTTTAAGGGGTGGATTAACTGGATGGAAAACAATGGCAGGGGCAGTTCAACCTCACCCCGATAAAACAGGAATTCCGTCGTCAACGTGCAATGTTAAATATGTGTACGACGGTTCAGATTATATCACATTTAAGAAGCTTCAGGCGATTAATCGCAATTACAATAATGCGAGCAATGGCGGAAATTTGAATAGTGGCTCGCAGTCTGCATTTAGAGCAATCAGGCGCTTTTAATCAAGATGTAGAATTATAAATTCAAAATACAATATATTAATTAAGCATAATATATTATATCATAATAAGTTATATCCAATAATGGCATTTAAATTAAAGTATAATTTCAACGGTCCTCCGGATAATCACGTGCTAATAAAACAGCGTGGAAATAATGCAACACTGACTAGCGTGAATCCAATGCCGCAACAATTTTATCCGTCATCAAATGACAGTGTTTTTGCAATGGGTCGGCGCGCATTTGTTCAAACCAAGGGGGAGCCGAATGGTCCAAATAATACAGACAATAAGGTTGCTGGAAATGTGCGTGGAAATTTTGGAACAACATTCAATCAAATACCGCCTCATAAACGCAATGGTTTAGTCGGCAAGCCTATATCGTTTCCGCAAGACAGTTCGCAGCGAATTGAGCGCCTTAAAAATAATGCGATTGGTGGAGGGAGTATGAAGGTTGGTTTAGCAATAACAGCGCCCATGTCGTTTAAAAGCAATGACACAACCAGTCGAAATATAGCAATTCGAAGGTGTCGTGCCGGAGGATGCGTGGCGCCAAAAAAGAAGGGCGCAAATAATTCATTCAAGTCGGGAGGGGGGTCAATTTATACTGGTACAGGAAATCGTCAAATATTTGCCCCATAATTGAAAATAATATTTTTTATTTTGAACTATTTATTATTTATTTTTTTAAATAAATAATAATATAATATATTTATATAAGCATTAATAAATAATTCATTCAATGGCATCAAGAACTTTAAAAAAAAATAAAAGAACAAAACAGAGAAGGAGCAGGACGCGTCGTCAACGTAGACGACAAATGCGCGGAGGCGACTTTCTTGATTTTTTTAAACCAACGGTTGAAACAAATGATACTTGTAAGGAAAAATATGATAAATGTTTAGATAAAGTCGCTGGCAAAGAAGATAACAATAGTTTTTTTAAATTGCCTACTTTTAATTTGTTTGGGTCAAATGATACAGAAAAAGAAGACGAAGGAATTGAATTGCAGGAATATCCTGTTGCTGCTGTTCCTGCGGCACCCGTTGTTGATGTCGCTGCCGAACAAGCTGCTGCTGATGCCGCTGCTGCCGAACAAGCCGCTGCCGCCGAACAAGCTGCTGCTGCTGCTGCTGCTGATGCCGCTTCCGCCGAACAAGCCGCTGCCGCTGTTCCTCTTCCTGCAGCACCCGTTATTGATGCCGCCGTTGATAAAAGTGATTTATATTCGAATTATGATGCAACTCCGTCACCCGCCATTAATGCTGATGCCACTGCTGGTCAAGAAGATACATCAATGGGTATGGTTTCTCAAGGTGATTTATCAACTCCTCTTTTGTCAACCGGTCTTGATGCTCAAGCTGAAGCTGAAGAAAATGCTAGAAAAAATAATGCAATGGGTATGGTTTCTCAAGGTGATTTATCAACTCCTCTTTTGTCAACCGGTCTTGATGCTCAAGCTGAAGCTGAAGAAAATGCTAGAAAAAATAATGCAATGGGTATTCAAAGTGATTTATCAATGGAACGTGGTGGTGGAAGTAGAAAAAAATATAAAAAACGAAATGCAAATAGGTCAAAAAAAAATAAGAATAGGAGAAACAACAGGAGAACAAACAAGAAAAATTAATTATTTATTTATATTTGTAAATACTAATACAATACTCAATAACATCATGTTCCTATATGAATAAACATCATGTTATCATAAGCATGCGAACAGTTGCGCATGTGGTCGAGTGGAAAACCCCTCAGTTCAAATCCCAACCATCGTAGAAGTTGTGGTTTGATTCCTGACATGTACCGATGAAAAAAGGCTTTCAATAAAGCCAAAAATCATATAGGTAAAAATTAGGGTAGTTCCAAAAAAATCCCTCGTAGCGCAGTGGAAGCGCGCCGTAAAACACCGTCAGTTGCCAGTATGATTTGAAAAAATCCGGAAGACAGATGGTTATCGCCTTATGAGCCGGAGGACACACGATCGAAACGTGTCGGGGGAATTCATTACTTCAGCAGCTTTACAGAAGCTGTTCGTCATAGCTAAGCGACGTATGCACATAAAACACAGCACCAAAACCACTCCCACGGCGGGCGGCTTATCGTCGAACACAACCAAGACACTCACAATGTCCGAAAGTTTGATGGTTATCTCTTTCTCATTAAAAGGCAAGCGTAGGATCGATACCTACGGGTGGTACTCAACGGGGATGGCGCAGAGGAAGCGCGCGGGGCTCATAACTCCGAGGTCCTAGGTTCAAGCCCTAGTTCCCGTATTTTTTTAGTAGTCGTTACCATTTCTATTTCTTGTGATATCTTTGAATGAATCGATACAAGACATAGAGAGAAAATACACTTATGCAAGCATAAAATGCTTTTACATATAAATCGTCTGGTAATTTTGAAAAATCTTGCATCGTCGCTTTTCCTGTCTTATTCTTGTTTTTATTTTTTCGATATTTTTTCATTTTTGGAATAGTTGAATACTTGTATTTACATTTGGATTTTTGGTTTGATGACGACGACGAGTCAGAATCATAATCATAATCATACTTTGAATTTACAAATGTTTCTGAGCATTTTTGTGTCGGGTCTGCTGGATTTGTTTTATTTGGAAATGAGCACGGGTCCATATTTATCACGTCGGCAACTGCGACATACTTGGTATCAGTCCCATTGTTATCCTGTCCCGTATCATTTAAATTCGCATCAGTTACAGGAGTAACCGTATTTAAAGTGACTGACATGCACGGCGGGTATTCGCCCATCATAAATGATTTGAAAATACCAAGTGGATTCAGTTTTGCTAAATCACCGAGCGTGCCAGGAATGAGACCTTCAAATTCTGTAAAGTCAGTTCCACCTAGACCCGACGATATAAATGGAATATTTCCATTTGGAATATTATTAATATAAATGTATCGGTCGACTAATTTTTTTGATGCAACATCGGTGCACTGTCCGCCAGTTTTTAAAAAGAATTTATCACCTAAAGGACCACCTGTAGTAGAACCGCCCTTTCCGGAAACGAGCACTTCCACATAACTTATCAATCCGCCAATGTTGCTGGTAAGTGTCTCAAGATTTCCATCGGCCGACATGTTCATATCCGATGGTTTTAAAATGCGTTTCCAATATATATAGTCAGGACCCAGTAAACTCTGCTCCATTCCTTTCATATCCGTCATTATATCTGAAAAAAAACCCGACCCGGTTCCTTTCATATCCGTCGTTATATCTCCTTTAATATCCGTAATTATATTTGAAATAAAACCCGACATTTTTAATAAATAAATATTTGAATAATTTGATGAACTGAATATATATATATTATATAATTTATTTAAATAAATAGTTATTATTAAAAATAATAGTAATAAAAATAATATATATAAAAAATATAAAATGAAAAAAGAAGTAGAAATGAAAAAAGAAGCAGAAATGAAAGTTTTGAATCAAAACAATCAAAACCATCAAAACCAATTGGATGAATTGAATACATTAAAGGCGACCTTGAAAACAGGAGACTTGTTGATCTGCGATGACTTGCAACACAATTCGTGGGGGATATTTAGCTGGTTTATTAAGTTCATGACTCAAAGCGATTATTCTCACGTGGGAATGGTGGTGGTTGACCCGGATATGACAACCCCCAAGTTGAAAGGTGTATACGTTTGGACATCGGGAATATCTGATACACCGGACCCAGAAGATAATAAAAAAAAATTCGGTGTTCAGTTTGTCGAGTTCAACGAGTTTTTACAAACATATGAGGGGAAAATATATCTAAGACGCTTGAGTTGTGAATCGCAAGAGCAGTATCACAAATTATTCAATATCAACACATTGCAAGAAATTCACAAAGTTGTTTATGATAAACCATATGACATTGTGGTAACTGACTGGGTAGAGACATATTATAAAAAGGATCCCAATCCGCAAAAAACATCGCGTTTTTGGTGCAGCGCATTAATTGGATACATATACACAAAGATAACGCTATTTGAAGACAGTTTAGATTGGAGCATATTGACACCGAGTTACTTTTCAAGCGAAAATAAAACATTTAAAATGTTGCACAATGTGAAACTCGAAAAAGAATATCAAATTTGGGGTTGACCATTTAATAAAATCTAACAATTTTTCAAATAGTATTCATTAATTATTTTTTTTATTTATTTATATAAAATTGAATTTTTATAAATAAAACAGTTTACCAAATAAATCAACAAATCCAACAAATTCAACTTTGTCAAATGTCAAAACAACAACAACATCAAGATTGGGAACCTGTCGTTTTTAATAAAAAACCAGCAGCAAAAACTGGATCGGCAACTACTTCAACAGTTGCAACATCTTCATCATCATTGGCATCTGTTGGCATTTATGCGGCTGCAACAGATAATGATCTGAAAAAAACAAAATATGTGTCAAAAAATACTTCATTGGCTATTAGTGTAGCAAGATGCGAAAAAAAAATGACGCAAAAAGAATTGGCACAAAAATGTAATTTTGAGGTTTCAATTGTTTCCGATATTGAAAGAGGAACCTGCGTTTACAATGCGACACATGTGAATAAAATACAAAGTGTGCTGGGAGTAAAAATACCGAGAAGTTAATTTAATTATAAATAAATAAATAAATAAATAAATTATATTTATTTAGTAAATTATATTTATTTAGTACAGTTTATATTTTTTTTATAAACATACACATTAAAACCTAAATAATCATATTTAATAATGAATCAGAGTGAAATTACGGAATTGTTTCATTCACAGTTGGAAACTGTTTTCAAAACTTTTAATTACGATGCCGCTTTTTTAAAATGCCTCAATGTACATAATAAAGAAATTATTGTTAACTTTCCTGTTGTATTGGACAATAAAGAAGTTGAAATTTTTACCGGGTATCGTGCTCAACATAATAACTGGTTGGGTCCATATAAAGGCGGATTGCGTTTTAGCGAAGAGGTGCTAATGGAAGAGTGTAAGGCGCTGGCATTTTGGATGACAATAAAATGTGCGCTTCACAAATTACCGTTTGGCGGAGCAAAGGGGGGTGTCATGTATAATCCAAGAAAATATTCAGAAAATGAAAATAGGAATATTTCAAAAGCATTTTGTGCCGCTATTTATACAAATATTGGTCCAAAACTTGATATACCGGCGCCGGACATCGGGACGTCAAGTCAAACAATGGACTGGATGGTTTCAAAATATCAAGATTTGAGCAATGACATGGAAACGAATCAATTGAATTTAGGCTGTTTTACGGGTAAAAGTGTGGATCGTGGAGGGTCGTTAGGACGAAACCATTCTACTGGATTAGGTGTTGCGTTAACAATTGATTATTGGAATAAACATCATAAGGATTTTATTGATGCTCCGTTGAAAACATACATTGTCCAAGGTTTCGGAAATGTTGGCATTTGGACGATGCATTTTTTGAATCAGTTTGGTTACACGTGCTTGGCAGTGGGAGACCACACCGGATATTATAAATTTAATGATGCGTCTAGCATCGATATTGAATTATTGAAAAAATATAATACTGATAATCGAGGATTGTATAATTTAGAGACTTCGCCCGAATTTCAAGACGTTGAAAAAATAAGCGAACAAAATTTTTGGAAATTAAAATGTGACATTATAGTTCCCGCCGCAAAAGAGCTGCAAATAACAAAAAGCATTGCGCAAAATATCGATTCTAGTTGCAGGCTTGTTGCAGAAGGCGCAAATGGACCGACAACTGCCGATGCCGACGAAGTTCTGCTTGAAAGAAACATTGAAGTAATACCAGATGTGCTCTGCAACAGCGGAGGTGTGGTTGTGAGTTATTTTGAGTGGTTGCAAAATCATTCAAATGACTATTGGAGTTTGGATAAGGTCGAAGAACGTTTGACAAAAATGTTACATAGTACTTGCATTAGTGTATTTTACTTAAAGGACCAATATAAACAAGAGAAATACAGTAATAGAACTTTAGCTTACAAAATATCGGTTGATAATTTATTTCATGATAAAATAATAAATTGAACATTTTTTTCATAAATATATTTCCACAAGACACAAATAGAGGCACAGAAAACTATGACTATTGCCGCCGCTCTTGAAATTAACATCGCGGAAAACCGACATCTCCCCGACCAACAAATAATTATGAAAAAAACAATAAAAATAAAACCTAAAAAGGCTTTTGAAGATGACAATGGGCGACGTGGAACAGAAGACATACTCGCTACCTGTTCTTTATTACTAGCATCAACATCAGCATCAACACAGCACATCGTTCATTGTCCGGAATCTGTCGTTGCAGGTCATCTCATAACAAAGGATAAACGACACGAAATACATGGCATCGTCGCAGGTGGAGCAGGGTCTCGCAAGCCAGAAGATCTTCAAATACAACAAATAATCCAAGGAACCGGACAACCGTGCCCCAAGACAAGAGGTATGCGAATTAACCTTCGTACCAAAACGCTTGATCGAATCTCCCAACCAAACAAAAATAAGGATGGATTTGACTATACCGAAGATTTTGACGGAGTTCAAACAATATACGGGAAACAAATCTACATCAACCTCAAATGTATCGTCGGCAAAGGTGGGTCTCAAACCCGTTCGTTGAGAGAAGTCAATTGGTTCGTGGAAGGACAAATGAATGTTGTCAAAAACAGCGGCAAAACAAATGTATTCTTCGCAAACATTCTTGATGGCGATGAAGCACACGCGGTATTACCCAAATTTGAATATCTCCTCTCACTCCCCGAATTCATAACTGAAAAAAATAATATCTATGTCGGCGATCTAAAAGGCTACTTTGAATGGTTCAAACGGACTTTCTTTGGAGAATAATATTCAGGAATATACGATAGGCCAACTCAAATGGTATTCTTTTCCGTGCATATTCCTTGGATTCACGAAACTGTGGCAGAAAGAGACTCCAATATTCAAAACGTTTTTTTTCCAGATATTCGTTGAATGACTCACAAATTGCAATCTGATCCTCTTCTGACAACGTAATCCCCATAACACAAAACGTCGCATACGTTCGACTACAATCCTTTGCCGGATAAAGATAACCCTTCTTATATTCTAGAGCAATACGACCACTCTTTGTTCCGCTATCCAACGCATTCAATGTTATAAATGTCTGCTGTTCTCCCTCCCTCTTAACCTGTCCAACCACATAACGACGCACACTTATTCCCTTTGGAACAGGAAGACAGTAGATTTCTCCACCAATAATCCAATCATTCACTGATGACATATGAAATGTTTGGGTCGTATTTGCGGGAAGGATGTTCCATTCCACATTCTGACTCGTAAGAACGATATCCGACCTGACAAATGAAACCGCAACAATAGTGGTTGTCGTATCGTCAAAGACAGTCTCTTCAAAGTAGCGAACCTTTGTTATTCGGTATCGCGACATAAACTCACTACGACACCGCACATCTAGATCGCGAGGCGAAAAGAAGAACCCCGCGGGGATGATAAATATTCCACCCTTGCAATTATTTTGCTGAACGACGCTCATTATGAAACATTTATATAAGTCATTTGTATTATACTTGTCAAACACACCCTTTTCGCACGATTTGTTCCGCGCTAGATATGGCGGATTGGTTATAATCCAAGAACCCGCGTAATTCGGCGGTTCTAACAATGTGTCTCTTTTTTGTATATCATCCCGTTTTGGTTCAATATCGTATGATTCCACCACGACATGATGAACTGGACCGCAAGTCTTCTTTGCCCAGTCAATCAGATCGCCCTTCCCAGCAAACGGTTCAACAATAAGCAATTCTTCCTCGCTGTTAAACGGTAATTGTAAACCATTCATAATATATTCCGAGTTCGTCGTATAAAATTGGCCTAGGTTCTTTTTCGCGCGTGATCCAACCATTACTGCGTTTCTAAAGATATATATATATATGTATTCCTTTATATCTAACATATTTTTCAATTTTTTATTATCGTGAAACACTATATTATTAATTTTGTTTATTAATAACTCGAGTCGTTTAATTTCCCGTGCTGCCAAAACCACCTGCTCCTCTCTCTGTTTTTACCAATTCTTCAACTTCTTGCAATTCATTTGTGAATATTCTCTCGAAAATTAATTGTGCAATTCTGTCGCCTGCTTTTATTGTGAAATCGTTTTCCCCGTGGTTGAACAGAATAACTTTTATTTCACCCGTATAGTCGCTGTCAACGACTCCGGCGCCAACCTGGATTCCGTATTTGAACGTTAGTCCGCTTCTCGGTGCAATTCTTGCATAACAGTCTTTTGGCACCATGATGGAAATGCCAGTGGGGACGGCACACCATTTTTGCGATGGAACAATTGCATCAATGGATGAACTTATGTCCAGCCCGGCACTGCCTTCGGTGGCTCTTTTAGGTACAACTGCGTGCGAAACTAGTTTTTTCACTTGAAACATTATATAAATCGATAATTTAATTAAATAACTATATAAAAGTATATAAATTTATATTTATACTTTTATATAACATATATTTTATATATATACACTTTTTAGAATGGCGTTGGTTGTTGCGAGTTTATTACAAAGGGATGCAGTTTTACGGTCTGTTGGTGCTACAAATGCAAAAATATACGAAATTTTATCGGAATACATGTGTGGAGAGACATACATTAAATCAAAAATAGAAAAATTGGACATTATTTATAAATTAGAAGTAATTGAAAGTTATATTTCGGAAATACCAGAAACAGTTCATGAAAAAGCAAGCATACACAAAGCATTGACGGGTATTCACGACATGTGCACGAAATTGCACAATGAATTGGATGCGATTTTGAAAAAGATAAAGATGCACAATGAAAAATATTTTTATTACTTGAGAACATTTGACATTTCTTCAGATTTATTGAACCTTGAAACGCATGTATATAATTTGAATAACAGATTCAAAATGTTTTTAGGGTTGATGAATGCAAACAATGCCATATAAGAAAACAATAAAATAAATAATAATTATAATAATTTATATAAACATATACAGATATACACATATACACGCCGCGTATATATTTATATTGATAACATTTGTATGACAAATCAGCCCGACACGACTACAGAAAACACAATCCATGACCAAAGTGATGGCAGCAACATTGCGGAAGCCGTAAGTATGGTTACAGCGTTGTATAACAAGTACAAGAGTTTGCCAAATGTTCAACAAAAGTTGATTCATCACATTGTGGATGCGTTGCCGGCAATTCTTGAAAATACTGTTCAACAGTGTAAACAGAGAGAAGAGAGAAAAAAGTCGCTAGAAGAAAAATCAGATGAATTTATTGAAGAATTTATTGCAAAAACCCGATATTTTTATCATTCGGGAACCGAGTTATTTTTTATTTACTCCGACGATAAAACATACGAAGTTATAAAAGAGGACAACATTCAACATTCCATTTTAACAACGATTACGGCAAGCAACAAAGACTTGTTACCGTGGAAATATAAAATAAAAATACAAATTATAAAACGAATTCGAGAGAATAATAATATACTTAAATCGATACCGGAATCAGAAACAATTCAAAATATTATACGGTTGCTCACACCCGCATTATTTCACAATAAAGACACGGTTAAGTATTTTCTTACAGTTGTAGGAGATATCCTTCACAAAAGAAAGCAACTTCATTATTTTATTAATTCAAAAACTTTTATTCCTTTTATAAAAGAATTAAATCAGGAATGTTATAGATATTTTGGAATTAATTTATTAACGCATTTCAAGTTCAAATATTATGAACACACAAACGAAGATTGTCGGCTTATAAATGTATGCGAACTATCAAATGCGTTTATTGCTGTTGATGATTATTTCAAATCTCACATTGTTGCTCACATTATTGATTTATTCTGCGTTGCATCTCATTACTCAACGCGATATGTATGTGCCGATTCATTTTTGGATAAGTATTGTAATGACTATTCGGTAATAAATCATGCCCTGTATTTAAAAAATAATACCAACCTTGAAATAGTTGCACGGTTCATTCATGCGACCACAGAAGAGTGCCCTGGTTATAATATTACGTGTAAAAATATGTCATATTTGTGGAAGATATTTATTGAAGAAGAAAATATTCCAAATATCTTTTTTACTCATTCTCTCCAACAACTGTTATCAACACATTGTAAAGAACTGAACTTGGACATTGATGCGCTGCAGTTGCCACATGATGTTGAAAATACGGTCATAAAAAATAGAACGAGCAAACATTTACCATTTGTTTGCAGTTTCATGTCATTTTGGAATACTTATATTATAGATTTCGATAATACAGAAGTGGGGGAAGAAGAGGAAGAAGAATATGAATTAGAGTTGGAAGAGTTGTTGTCATTGTTTAACAAATCAATCAAAAGGTCTGCGACGACACTGTTGCACAATAACGTGACGGATAAAATGCTGCTAGGGCTTATAAAACATTTTTACCCGGATATTATTATAGAAGATGACAAGTATTTGATTAACGTAGGATGTAGGTCAAATATATGGAATAAAAGAGGGGAAATTGAGGAATTTATACAAAAATATAAAGAGTCGAAAATGGAGAGCTTCAACGCAAATGCGACAAGTCAGTCAAGTCAGTCAAGTCAGTCATTATACGCAATTTATCAGTGTTATTGTAAATATGCATTTGATAAGGAATATAATATCATTAGCAAACGATGGTTTGAAAAGTATTTCATGTCGGTTTACGACTCCTATTTGATTGATACCGAAATCAATGCGAATACAATTGTTTCGCCAAAATGGTTTAGTATTTAATTATTTTGCACAATATATTTATATATTTATATACAAGTATAATTTATATATTTATATATAAGTATATTATACGTTCGTTTAGTAATGAGTGGAGCAGAAGCAACAGAGTTAGAAAGCATAGAAACAATTTTGAAAAATAAACTAAATAGTTCGGTAAAAAATCATTTGATAAAAAATAGAGATTTTAAAAAATGTTTGGCAATTGATGAAAAAACAGCAATTGTATATAGAATCGCAATAAATAAAAAACATTATTATATACATTTTTCAACACATTTTTTGACAGAAGTGTCAGAATTTACAAGGTCAAAGCCTGCTGAAGTTTACACAAGTCTTAGAGATAGAGTTAAAGTAAATGAGAGAGAATATAATTTTGTAATGTTTTTATTTTTATTAAAATTAAGAGAAACAGAAACGACAGAAATGGTGAAACCGGAACAAAGGGATGATGATGTTAGTTTATTTGACAGACAAGAAGCTTTCGATTCATTCAAACAAAGTTATCCCGATGAAAAAGTTAACATTAAAGATGATGTAATATTGGAAGTTCCCCAAGTTGTAGTATGTAAAAAATTATTAACATTAGAAGATTATCAAAAACAAGAAAAAGGTTTATGCGCAATGATGGGTGGTAAAACTAAAAGAAAATCAAATAAACGAATGATAAAAAGAAAATCAAATAAAAGAATGATAAAAAGAAAATCAAAGAAACGAATGATAAAAAGAAATTAACAATATTGTTTTATTTATTATTTAGTTATTCTCTCTTTTCTCTTATGATAACTTGTAAAAATAATAATATAAACCATTTAATCTATGGGACATGCTGTCGTCCCGTCCCTAACAATTCACATAACCACATAGGAGGGGTCCTAGGGGCGCCGTTTCACTTTGTATGCTTGGCACCTTGGTTCCCCTATTATTTCCCATCGGTTTGGTAAACGGGGGCGCTTGACTTGGCGGCATCTGCAGATGTTTGCGCATCCTTTTTATTTGCCAAAAATTGAGCTGCGGCTGCACGCGCTTGTTTGGGTGTTTGCACACACGGAACTGTTAGCATGTAGTTGTAACTAATTGATGTTATAAGAATTCCGGTCAACAAGTACCAAATAAAATAAGAAACAAGGTTTTTCAGCATAATGTACTTTTTAAGTTCATTAAACAATGGACTGTTGTTTGCATTGACATCTTCAATGGGTTCAAGTCTATTTTTGAACAGTTGGGCCTTGATGCTTCTATTCCAAAAGCTCAAAATATTTTCATCATTAAGCGTGTTGATAATTGTAGAAGGGTCGCTGATTATATTTTGAATGACTTTCAACACATCTTTATCTGGCTCATTCCCAACATTTAGTAATTGTTCTGTAAAAAACGATGATACGCCGACCATGCTCGCGACAGCATAGCCAATAGTATTTGAAAATGCGGCAAGCCAACCAGGAAATATTGTCAGTAATAAATTGAGTAAGCCGAAAATAATAACCCATGGAATAATTGTCGCAATGGCTGCAGTTCCAACATTCGAAGGACTGTTGCATATTTGTTTGGCTAAATATATATTCAAAATGAATTGACTGACAAGTATTAAAATAAAATAAATAACAAATAAAACGGTTGACTTTTCTGGCATGATATATTTCATAATGAAATATACAACGGTAACTCCAATGTAGACAAAAATTGATGTAGCTGGGTCAATTACTTGAACGGCCGATGCGGTTGCGGTTGCAGGTTGTGTTGAAGGGGTGGTAGAAGACATTTTCTTTTTCTCTATTTATTTAGTAAGAATATTTTATTTTAATGATTTTGTATTATCAATATATTAAAATTTATATGAATTAATGTGTATAAAATTAATATGAAATTATCTCTCATCTTTTATAGAATATAATATCCACACACACACATACAAGTGAAGTGAGTATGAATTTTTTTAGAATGGGGCATAGTCAAGATGACAAACCATTTTTAACTGAACCCGGTGTTAAATCATTTATTAGCGGCGTGTTAAAGGGATGTCATCAAATAAAATCACATCATTACAATACTGTATTCAACGTATCAATGTTTGTATTATTTACTATACTTTTAGTAGGGATTTTATATTTTAAATATAAAGGAAAGCTTACTCCTGAAGAAAAGGAAAGAAAAAAACAAGAAGAAAAACAATACATTTTAACAAAACTAAATAATGTATCTGCAGTAATAAAAATGGACCGTAGTAAAGGTGGTGTAACGCATGCGAATTTAATAACAGACTTACCTTCATGGTAAAGGGACGTGCCGTCCCTTATAATCCCTTGCCTATCCCGCTTTAATTTATTTTAACTTGTATAATATAATATTGTATAAAATTATATTATTATTTTGTATAATATGCTTCTCGAAGAACGTTGTTATGTTGTTTACGGAAAGGGTTTTGACCCTTTTAAAATAAAAGGTTATTCTAATAAAAATAAACTAATAAATAAATTAAATTTAAAAGGATTTAATCCAAAAAGTTCTTTATTAAATTGTAATTCATATTCTGGTAAGAAATGTAAAACTACACCTACGCTTTATTTACCATAAATGGCGCACGGGCATTATCTCATCGCTTCAATTTATTTAACTTGTGTAATATAATATTGTATAAAAATATATAATATTGTATAAAATTATATAAACTAGAGGTTAATATGGCGAGTGAATTAGAAGAATCAAATGATGAAAAAATTATAAACTATTTTAGGCTTAAACAAGATTATTTTGAAGAAAGAAGAAAGATAATCAACAAGTTGTATAAAAAAACGAAATTTGTAGAATCAACAAATGAAAAAAAACGACTTGCATTGAAGGAAGAGATAACTGAGTCGGATGTTATAAATGCGATTTTATCAAAAATGCATAAAATAAAAAAAAGTCGTGGTTTCAAAATGGGAAACACGCACAACCTTGAGGATTTATTAGAGTCGCAGTTTAAAAAAGTAGAAAAACTAAAGGAACACATTATAAATTTAAAATTGGATTTACTATTTAATTATAAATCGGAAGATGATGCTCTTGCTGAAATTACCGTTAAAATTCCTGAATTTAATAGACAACTTGAAATATATAAAAAATATGTTTCTGATTATGAAAATGTTGTTGCTAATCAAGAGCGGCGTGTTCAGTTGATACGCATTCGCGATGACATTCAAATCATTTTAGTTAATATTGAAAAACAAAAAGAAATTATGAACCAAACTCCAGATCCTTTAAAAAAACTCGAGATTATTCATAATATTCTTGAAACATATCAAACTTCTCTCCAGTTCAATCCCGATTATCAAGAAGAAGAAGAAGAAGAACAGGGAGAGGGAGAGAGAAGAGAAGAATTAAGACGGAAAAAAGATACTGAAACCACAAAACAAATGAAATTAAAATATGCAGATTGTTCACTGTTTAAAATTCACCCGGATGATGATGAAATATATCTTATACAGCGTCCTTATACAATCTCACAACTCGAAGTTGTTATAAAAAAATAAATAATTGCATTATTAAATTTTATTACATTTATTTTAAAATCATTTTATGAAATATTTTTTTTTTTATATTTGACATTTTTTTCAATGGAGGTAGTGATGGAGGGGGAGGAGGATATTGGATTATTTTATAAATAGGTTTATATTTTGCATTAACATCATTTACTGATTTAAAACCTCTTTTATTTAAATATGTTGTCATTTGGCTACCTGCAATTATATGATTTGAATTTGAAGGCAACATGTGTTTTACACAAAATTTATAATAAACTGCAGACTTTATATTGTGATAACCCAACAATAAATCTACTCCCCATGTCCAAGGGTTATCAATGTCATTAATCGACATAAATTTCATGAAATCATTATAATCAAACAGTAAACAAAAAACTTCAATATTATTTGCAAATCCAATCACATTGTTATTATATTTTCGCATATAATCCCATGTTCCTCCAATAACCTTTGGAGACAAAAAACTTATATTGAAAGTTTTTTTTATGAGAATTAAATTTATAATATCAACATTAATTATTTTTACATCATCAAGTATAAAGAAAATATTTTCATAATTTTTTAATATGTCATGATGAGGATTTGTATGCCACAATTCTACCAATATTCCCTTTTTATTATGAGTAAATATATTTCTTATAAATGATAAAGAATTCAACATGGTTTTAATTGGTAATATACAATCGTCATAACAGTTTATAACAATATCATATGGTTTTTTAATATTATTAAATATAAAACATAAATTGTGTTTTAATATTTTAATTTTATAATTAAGATGAGGGTTTCCTATTGCAGCTAAATAATAAATAAAAAAATTATCATTTAACATTGCCATTAATATAAATCAATTAAACTTTTTAATAAAATTATTATATATTATATTTTAATTATATAAACGTTAAATTTAGGTCAACTATTTTGTAGTTAATAATAATAATTAATTGTAATTAACTAATAATAATAATTAATTACTATAGTAGAGTATAATGACAACAACAACAACAACAACCACAACACCAAAAATAAATAATCCGCAAAATTTTAGAACTTCAAATACTTTGACAACTACGAGAAAGCCGCATTATGCAACCAAAGTGAATACTGCATTCAGCATCATTCCCGGCATGCATCGTCCAAATGCAAACAATGTTCCATCCAATATAAATCAGGGCGATTTTATAGGACCGAACTTTAAAGCGCGCCCGTTGAAGCATTGGCGAAGACAGCTGGTTCCCACAAATCCGTCAACAGACAACTCTAGCCAAAAACGAATGGCGACGGTTGCTTTGATGGATACGCCGGGGTCAACCATCTACAAAACAAATGCAGAGTCGTGCAAGTGCGTTGAGACGGGCGGAAATTCATTTCAAATAGAGGATGCGTACGCAGTAAATAAATGTGATGGAGAAGAAACTATTCAAAACAATGGTGCAATATCTGTTCCAACTTATTTTATTAGCACTCCAGTTATTGAGGAAATATTTCTCAATATTCCGGGGGCTCCAATCATTGTCGATATTGATTATGCCAATGATGAACCCACAGTTCCAGAAATTTCTTCTGTTCAATTAGTTGATGGTCCAACACCGATTGCTCTACCGATTCCGGACCAAGAAGATGAAGTTCCTGTTGATGAAAGTTATGAAATAATTACCAGCGTTTATGATACAGTGCGCATTTCGTGCAATCCTGAAAATAATCGAATCAGGTCGGGCATTTGCACGCTGAGCCAGTCCTATTATGGAACCACATCCGGCTATTTGCAGTCCAGATGCAGAACTGCAGCTCAACGACTCTCGACAACAAAAAAAGCGGGTTGTGTGTATTATGCAAGTGGAAATAATATTCCATTTGAATTTTTATACCCAATAAATGAACCCAATGGTCCCCAAGTTTATCAGTCTAAAAATTGTTCAAATCCTAAAACGTATAATAATAATGCACTAAACCAACCCGCCAACAGCTATTGTAGCACAATTTATAAGCCAAATAACGCGCAATTTGCGCAACAAGGTGCTGTTTCGGGAAGTACGCGCCTTCAAAAATTGAAAGCAGACACTATTACGAGCAACGGATTTTCATTTTATTCGGCATATGGAGCGACAATGGCGAATGCCGGAAACTTTCAGGGAACAAATACGTCAAGTAACTACTACGTAAAAAATAGAAATTATCCGCTCGACGGCTTTATACACTTGAATAAATATCGTGAAAATAAACAGCTGGCATGTTGTAATCCTCCTCCTCCTCAAAATATTGCGGCTCCTGTTATTTCAGGAAGTCAGCTTGTTGGTTTTCTGCTTTTAGTTATCAGTAACGGAACTTGGTCTAATAATCCAACTTCATTTTCATACCAGTGGTATAGCGGAACTAACCTAATACTTGGTCAAACAAATACTTCGTATACA
>Ga0315288_10002700_pt1 | contig 22794 bp, 16 predicted proteins | sample YL17G11_20_MG_FD_203454 | JGI IMG/M metagenome (GOLD analysis project Ga0315288, IMG submission 203454) | Sediment microbial communities from Yellowstone Lake, YNP, Wyoming, USA - YL17G11_20 | ecosystem: Environmental > Aquatic > Freshwater > Lake > Sediment | place: USA: Wyoming | collected...
GACTACAAAAAACTTCGTTGCTGCAGTTAAATATCTGAAAACACATCCGCTTTCGAACGGGAAAGTAGGATGTACAGGATTCTGCTGGGGAGGAGCAATGACAAACCAGGTGGCAGTGAATGCACCTGACCTGAATGCTGCCGTACCCTATTACGGCAGACAACCTGCACCTGAGGACGTTGAGAAGATAAAAGCTCCCATCATGGCTCACTATGCCGGTAATGATGCCGGAATTAATGCAGGAATACCTGCTTTTGAAGAAGCCTTGAAGAAATATAACAAAGAGTATCAGATATTTATGTATGAAGGAGCCGGTCATGCCTTCAATAATGACTCGAATCCGGAAAGGTATAATGAACAGGCTGCGAAACTGGCTTGGGGAAGGACCATAGGATTCTTCAAAGAGAAACTTAAGTAAGCGGTTCTACCGAAACAGCAGCTATTGCCTCAACGAACGGCCGGCAGTGGTTGAAAAATGTTTTGTACCCGCTGCACAGGTAATTTAATCCGGGTTCACCGTCGGGAGTAATAATGAACCTGTTTTTCGGACACTCACCGTTGCACATTGCTTTAACCTCGCATTTAACACAATGTCGCGGCAGTGTAAGAGATTTTGCCCGGCCGAAAGCCTTTTGCCTTTCACTATCAAGGAAGCCGGCAACGGAACCATCCAGAATATTACCAATGAGATTATCTCTGTTGACAAAATGATCGCAGGAGTAAAAATCACCATTATGCTCCACTACAGGGACTCCTCCGCAATTCTCTTTGAATATGCATAAGGTGTGCTCCTGATTAAATGCTGTTCTTGCCGCCTCCTCAAATACCTGGATCTTAATTTCGCCAATATCCCTTTCAATCCATTCATCAAAGACAGAAACAAGGAACCTTCCAAATTCCAATGGAGGAACAGAAGCCCTGCTCACACCGGATTTATTCCCCTGACGTCTCTCCACAAGCGGCAGAAATGTAATATACTTAGCTCCAAGCTCTTTGAAGAAATTATATACAACAAGCGGGAATTTAACATTATACGAATTCACCACACAGAGGATTTCGCTCTTTATCTTACAGGCTTGGAGAATCTCATAGCCTCTTAAAACCCGGGGCAGGGAAGATCTGCCGTCAGGAGCAGTTCTGAACCGGTTATGCAGGTCACCCGGACCGTCAATGCTTATCCCTACCACAAATTTTTCTTCAGCAAGGAAAGATGCCCAGTTCCAATCTATAAGGGTTCCGTTGGTCTGTACTCCGTTGATAATTGAGCGTCTATCAGGTTTATGTTTTTTTTGAAGTGCAACTATCTTTCTGAAAAAATCAATACCAGCCATTAATGGTTCGCCTCCATGCCATGAAAAAAAGATCGTTTCTTCTGTCGAGGCTTCAATGTGCTGGATAATATACCTTTCGAGAATATCATCATTCATGACAAAGGAACCTTCCGCAGGGTAAAGAGCTTTTTTATCGAGGTAATAACAATACTGGCATCTGATATTGCATAGAGCCCCAAAGGGTTTGACGAATATCTGAAACTCACGATCTGCTTTTTCCATTTGTCATTTCTTACATTTATTCCCAATTTATAACTTGCTGGTCAGCTGTTTCCGAAACTTGCATTCTGATCCTCCATTCTACCGGATAATAATTATTTATCCTGCTTCCGATATTATTGCAAAATCCCAGGTTAATACCATTATATGCCGGCAGAAACCAGCCTTTTGGAATAGTTAATGTCCGGATACTATCTCTCCGCAGATATGAAAGAGCCTGACTGTAATCAAGCTCAGCTTTATGGAAAGCTTCCTTTCGTATACCATCCGAAAGTGCGAGTTCATGCGCCGGAACATAACCGTTCTTTTTAGCTGTACAGATTCTGGTCCCGCGACTGATCAGCGTCAGGCTCTGTTTAAGTATCCGGTAATCATCCATCCTTCCCGGAACATAATAAATTTCATCACCCGCTCTGATTATATTATCGGCCTGAAAAGTTGTCCATTCCCTTACAATCTCAAGATCATGTTTTTCTGGTTCCTGGCCCTTTGTTTTTCCTTGTACTGCTCTCATTTTCCCGGAATTCCCGGTTCTCCTGATAACAGAAACAAACAACCCTTCTCCTTTTATCCTGCCGGGATGAAAGCCATAGCCTTTTATCCCATGATGATCAATATTTGTTATTCCTTTAAATTCAGTGATATCGAGTTCAACAGCTTCGGCCTCCTGAGTGCTTACCAGCCATTTAATGTTCGCCTCGTTTTCTCCAGGATTAAATGTGCATGTGCTGAATATAAGAACGCCATTTTCCTTAAGAGCCGGCCAGACATCAGCCAATATTCTCTTCTGTCTTTCGGAACAATGAATTGTATTTTCCTCCGACCATTCTTTAACAGCCACAATGTCCCTGAACATACCCTCGCCTGAACATGGCGCATCCACTAATATGATATCAAAGAACCCTTCTAATTCAGAAAATGCTGATGGATCATTCCGGGTCACAAGGGTATTTGAAACGCCCCATTTTTTAGTGTTTTCAGAAAGAACTGACGCCCTGGTTCTTATTACCTCATTTGAAACAAGCAATCCGCGCGATCCGATGAGTGATGAAAGATGTGTGCTCTTCCCACCGGGGGCTCCGCACAGATCGAGTGCTCTGATATATCCCTCCGCACTCACAACCTGCTTAAAAACCTGCTCCAAAAACATTCCTGATGCTTCCTGAGGATAATAACATCCTGAATGAAAGATGGGATCAAGAGTAAAAGAGGGTCTGGTTTGAAGATAGAATCCTGTGGTGCACCATGGAACCGGTTCAGAATCCAAAGGTCTTCTGTTCAGTTTGGAAGGATTTATTCTGATGCTTACCGGTGAAGGCTCATTCAATGCAATAAGAAGGCCATTTGCATCAATGTATTCCTGAGTTCTGATTCTCTTTATGAAGCGTTCCGGAAACATTATTAAGTTTCGTCCTTGATATCATTATCAGGCGACCCTGCCGGACTGTGTGAATATTTCTTCCAGAGATAATATACAGGGATGCCTAATACTACCAATATCAGCCCCGGGAATGTATAGTTGGGTTTGTAAATCAATAAAATGACCATGATAAATGAGGTGGTCAGTATATAAATTGCAGGGATTACAGGATAACCAAATGCTTTATAAGGACGAGGTATATCCGGCTTCTTGACCCTGAGTACAAAGATTGCAAGAATTGTAAGAGTGAAGAATATAAGAACCGCAAAAATCACATAGTCAAGAAGATTGCTATATGTACCCGACAAGCAGAGCAATATAGCCCAGACACCCTGCAGTGCTATCGCAAATCCTGGAACGCCCTTTTTGTTGATTTCACCAACCTTTTTAAAGAAGAGGCCATCCCTGGCCATAGCATAATAGACCCTCGGGCCGGCAAGGATCAGTCCATGGTTGCATCCAAAAGTACTGATCATTACAAATACCGCCATAATTATAGCAGCGTAATCGCCGAAAACTACGCTCATCGCCGACGTTGCAACTCGGTCGTCGGTTGCAAACTGAATACCCCTGGTCAGGACATCAGCACCATCAGGCGATCCTGAAAGAGGCAGTATTCTTATATATACCCAATTCGTAAAAAGATATATTACACATACGATCATAGTTCCAAATATGAGGCTAAGCGGGACCGTCCGCTTTGGATTAATGACCTCACCCGAGATATATGTAACATTGTACCAGGCATCAGCAGAAAACAATGAGCCCACAAGCGCGGTTGCTACTGCAGCAACAAGTGCAAAGCCTGAAAGAGATATAAGCTGGTTGTTCTCTCCTATCTTTCCTGCCTCCCAGAAAACTTCTCTGTTTATCTGCCACGAAGTTAAACCCCTGGTAGCAAAAAAACCTATCAGGATAAATCCGAAAAGAGCAAGAACTTTTGTCGAGGTAAATATATTCACAACTGTCTTGCCTGTAACTATTCCCCTGGTATTCAGCCAGGTAAGAAATGCGATCATAGCAATGGCCACTACCATTGTACTGTTGATCTCCAGCGGTCCGATATGGAGCAGTATATTTTTCTGAGATATCCATGGTATCAAAACACCTGTGAATTTGGCAAAAGCAACTGCCACGGCAGCGATGGAGCCGCACTGTATAACAAGAAAGGTGGTCCATCCGAACAGAAATCCGATAAGCGGGTGGTATGCTTCCTTTAGATATACATATTGACCTCCGACACTGGGCATCATCGAAGCAAGTTCACCATAACTTATTGCTCCGATCACCGTTATAATGCCGGTGATCAACCATACAATCATCATCCAGCCGGGCGATCCCACGCTTCTTGCAACATCCGCACTGGTTATAAAGATTCCGGATCCGATCATTGCTCCTGCAACAATTGAAATTCCGTCAAAAAGATTCACTCGTTTCTTAAGGAGGTGGTTTTCAGTCTGCATCTTATGGAAAATCACATTATGACAAAAGTAATTAAACAAATGAAAAAACAGCTGGTAGGTATTTCTTTATAATTTTGAAGTAATAATCATTAAAAGAATCAAAAGCGAAATAAATCTGTCGTGACCGATGTCTAATAAACATATCTGAACATTTCAAATAATGCGTTTTGTATAACTAATCTTTAAATTATGAGAAAGTACTTACTGATTTTTGTGGCAATATTATTGTCACTGAGCGCCACTGCTCAAAAATTTGATCAGCTGGCCAGGACCCCTCCTATGGGGTGGAACAGCTGGAACAAGTTTCACTGCGATGTGAGCGAAGCACTTATTATGAAGGCGGCTGATGCTCTGGTCAGCACAGGCATGAAAGATGCCGGTTATGAGTATATTGTAATTGACGACTGCTGGCAGATCTCACGGGATGAGAACGGCGAAATTGTAGCTGATAAAGACAGGTTTCCCAACGGAATGAAGTATGTCGCGGATTATGTTCATTCGAAAGGCCTTAAATTCGGCATCTACTCGAGCGCCGGTACTGTTACGTGCCAGAGGCGTCCCGGCGGATTCGGACATGAGTACCAGGATGCCAGGACATATGCACGCTATGGTGTCGATTATCTGAAATATGACTGGTGCGGTTCAACAACCCAGGATGCGAAATCATCATATACAAACATGAGCAGTGCTCTTAAAGCTGCAGGGAGACTAATAGTATTCAGCATCTGTGAATGGGGGTCGAACAAACCATGGGAATGGGCAGCTAATGTAGGTCATCTGTGGCGCACCACCGGTGACATCGGTGATAACTGGAATAGCATGATCGACATATTTACCCGGCAAAAAGATCTTGCAAGATATGCTGGTCCGGGTAAATGGAACGATCCTGATATGCTTGAAGTCGGTAACGGCGGTATGACAACCGAAGAATACCGGACGCATTTTTCACTCTGGTGCATGCTTGCAGCACCCCTGATGGCAGGCAATGACCTGCAAAACATGACACCTGAAACAAAGTCAATATTACTGAATAAAGAGATGATTGCGATCAATCAGGATTCACTAGGCCGTCAGGCAACCTGCTACAGGGATAACGGAAATTACCAGATCTGGGTTAAAACACTCTCAAATAATGAAAAAGCGGTGTGCCTGCTTAATACAAGTGATGAGAAAAAATCAGTACTGGTTGACTATTCGCTCCTTGCCTCGATCAGAGGCGGGGGACGTGGTTTTGGCGGACCTCCTCCGGCTGCACCGGCTGCAGGACAGGCACCACCGGCTGCACAGAGCAGATTCACTCCTCTGACTCTTGAAAACTATAAGATCAGAGATATATGGGAACACAAAGACCTGGTTCTGAAAGAAACTTCAATGTATGTTGAATTGCTTCCGCACTCTGTGAAAGTGTACAGGTTTATCAGAAAATAATATATGTAAACAGAGTAATTAGAATGTAATTACAATGTAATTACATTCTCTAGTTCGCAAACGGAACATCTTTTCCCGTTAGTCTGATCCTTCCGGTCAGCACCTGAGTGAATTGAGGATCGAGATACCCTTTGAACCCGGGTTGTTTCCCTCCCACTGCAACCGTAATATATCCCGGTTCTATGACTCTTTTGTTTTTGTTGTTAATAATTGAGAGCTGCCTTGGCTCGATCTTGAATTCAACCACTTTGCTTTCGCCAGGCTTCAGATTTATTCTGGAGAATCCTTCAAGCTCCCGGATTGGTCTAGGAGTAGATGCCTTTTCATCAGTCAGGTAAAGCTGAACAACCTCATCACCCTCAACTTTGCCTGTATTTGTAATGGTGACTTTGGCAGATATTTTATCTCCTGCAGTGGCTTTTTCAGGAATAACCAGACTACTATAGTTGAAAGTGGTATAGCTTAAACCATACCCGAAAGGGTATAATGGTTCCTGGCTGAAGAACCTGTAGGTTTTGCCTGTCATATCATAATTTTCAAATGCCGGAATCTGGTCAATTGATTTGTAATATGTTACTGGAAGCCGTCCGGCAGGATTATAATCACCGAAAAGAACATCGGCAACAGCATTTCCTCCCTGCTGACCTCCATAACCGGCAAGAAGCACAGCTGCTGCTTTTTCCTGAGCCTTATTAACCGACAGGGCGCCCCCGCTTGTAAGGACAACAATCACAGGTTTTCCGGTTGCTGTAACAGCATCAAGAAGTCTTTCCTGCACTGCGGGAAGATTAAGGTTTGTCCGGTCACCTCCGCTGAATCCTTCAATTTTTATAGGCATCTCCTCCCCTTCCAGCCGCTGTGAAAGGCCCAGGACCAGAACCACAACATCGGCTTCCTTCGCTGTTGCAACAGCTTTTTCAATCAGACCTGTCCTTGGCCGGCTCCACAGAAGCTTCATGTCTGCATCGCCTGCATAGTTCTTATAGAACACTTCTATTTTATATTTCCCCCCGGCTTTCAGGTCAATTGCCTTTTCCATATGAAAAGCATGATGTTCACCACGGTATGTAAGAAATTCTTTACCATCCACCATAATATCATATCCTGAAGAGCCCCATGAACCCAGATAATAAGTTCCAGTTTCCGGAGGAACCAGGTAAGTTGTCCATTTTACACCGAAATCGTCATCAGGCAGATCGGCCCGGGGTGACAGGTGTTCCCAGTAGAAATTAATATTATCGTCTGTTCTTGAAAAAGCAGGATTACCCTTCATATCCCTGTTGTTAAAATACTCGCCGTATGCCCCCTGCTTTCCTTCGGGGGTCTGAAGATACCGTGAGGGAATAACCGTCAGGTTGTGAATACCATCGGCAAGGTCACTCCCTTCAGCATATATAACTTTTGTGCCGGGGGTCACTTTGTTTTTTATTCCTCTTAGTAGTGTTACCGGATCCTTAGGTATTCCATTGTAATTACCAATAAGCGATTCAAAATTGTCGGCGTTAGGTCCGATTACTGCAATTGTTTTAACAGACTTCGCAAGGGGAAGTGTATTGCCAGTATTTTTAAGAAGAACAACTGATTCTCTTGCAGCCTGACGTGCCAGGGAGTTGTTATAATCAGAACAATTCACAAAGAAAGGTATTTTTGCATAAGGCACCATTTCATCAGGATCGAACATGCCGAGTCTGAATCTTGCAGTAAAAATCCTTTTTGCGGCGACATTAATATCCTCTTCGGTCAGGAGCCCTCTTTCAACGGCTGCCACAAGATTTTTATAGTCAAACCCGCATTCAAGATCAGTTCCTGCCTTTACAGCCTGTGCAGCGGCCTCTGCCGGGTCCTTTGCAAATTTCGTGTATTTGTAGAAGTCGGATATGGCCCAGCAATCGGAAACTATGTACCCCTTAAATCCCCATTCATTGCGCAGTATCCCGTACAGTATCGGATTTGCGCAGCAGGGATAATCACGGAACATATTGTAGGCTCCCATTACAGAATATGCGCCGGCATCAACGATCAATGTCCTGAAAGCCGGCAGATAAGTCTCTCTCAGGTCAACCTCGCTGACTTTGGCATTGAATTCATGTCTTAATGGTTCAGGGCCGGAATGGACAGCATAATGTTTTGCTGTTGCAACTGTTTTCAGGTACTTCGGATCATCCCCCTGCATACCTTTAACAAACTGAAAGCCCATCCTTCCAGTCAGATATGGATCCTCTCCGTAAGTCTCATGACCTCTGCCCCACCTGGGATCACGGAAAATATTGATATTTGGCGACCAGAATGTCAGTCCCTGGTAAATACCTGTCTTGCCTCTCCTCTGGAATTCGTGGTATTTGGCCCTGGCTTCATCAGAAATCGCGTTTGCCACATTATACATAAGTCCTTCGTCCCATGAATTGGCAATTGTTATGGATTGAGGGAACACTGTTGCATATCCAGCTCGTGCAACACCGTGCAACGCCTCATTCCACCAGTTATAGGCAGGAATACCCAGACGTGGGATAGCCGGTGCAGTGTAAAGAAGCTGATCAGCTTTCTCTTTTAGTGTCATCCTCGAGACAAGGTCGTTAACTCTTTGTTCCACACTTAGTGAAGGATTCTGAAAAGGGTAGGTGAAGGCACCTTGCTGGGTGTATGCAAAATCAGTAGCTGCAAGTAATGCAAAAGTCAGAAAAACTGTCAATTTTTTTTTCATAAGGCAGGGTATTAAATTTATATTTGGGAAAAGTATAATAAAATATCGCATATTTAGAAAATGTTTCTTTCATAGCGGGCAATAGTAATCTGAAATGCTCCTTGTGTCTTGATTTAAATTGTAAACGCTCACATTATTTAAGCTCAATAAAGTTAATTGAAGAGCCAATCCCCGGAACGATTCTGATCCCACTCAGGAGTTGGCAGGAAATAGCCAGGTTCATCCTTTCTCATATGCTCTTTCACCACATCATCGTTCAATTCAATACCCAGACCTGGTGAATCGAGAGGTACATTTCCATATCCTATTGCGAATATCGGCTGACTTCCTGTCATCTTAACAAGATAATGAATATTGGCCATCATTGAAACCGGGGTACCAGCCTGATGCATTGCCATTGGGATGCCATGTTTTTCGGCATAGTCACCATTTCCTCAAGGCCTTATGATAGTTCCATCTTTTCCTCTCACTATCCAGTTCGATCGTGTACCGATAGGATATTTGGCTGCTTCCTTTTCATTTATATCAACACCAAGACCGGGAGCTTCATTGACATATAAATATCCGTCTTTAAAAGTCGGGCAACCCGGGAAAACTATTTGTTCCTTTTCTGAAAAGAAATAACCACCCTCCTGGATCCCGAAATTCCAGACAGCGAGATCAATATGCGCATTGGCAGCATGTCCCACCGGAGATACATCACCCGGTCCATGCCATGCTGTTTTCACATTGAACCATTCACCTAACCGTGCGACTTTCATTGCAGGAGTTATTCCCCCTATTTGTGAGATATGAATCCGTATAAAATCAAAATAGTGATTAACCATTGGCTGAACAAATTCATTGATGTTATTGAAGAGTTCTCCCATGGCAAAAGGCACGGATGTGCTCTCACGGAGCTGTTTCCACCAATGGGTATTTTCCGGAGAAAGCGGGTCTTCAATAAAATAGGGACGATATTCTTCCACACGTCTGCACATATTAATTACATCCATTGGCTGAGATCGTTCATGTATATCATGCAAGAGTTCAACCTCTTCGCCACAGGCTTTGCGAACGGCTTCAAACATTTTGGGAACTCCTGTTATATACTCACGTTCATCCATATAACTATCTCTTTCTCCCCCAAATCCGGCAACTTTAAAATCGGGTGTGGCGGGAACAGCTCCAACGCCTCCGTATCCGCCTAGCTGGATCCTAACGTGTTTAAATCCTCTATCCATGAACTGTTTTACATTAGCAACAACTTCTTCATTAGTTCTACCGCTTGCATGTCCATACACGGGAACAGCAAATCTTGATTTTCCACCAAGAAGCTGATAAACAGGCATATTGGCACGTTTCCCTTTGATATCCCATAAAGCCTCGTCTAATCCACTCAGGGCATTATTCAACACCGGACCGTTGCGCCAATAAGAGCTGACAAAAAAGGCTTGCCACATATCTTCAATGTTATCAACATCTCTCCCGACACAAAAATCATTCATATAGCTTTCTATTGCTGCCACAACAGCAACTGCCCTTTGCGTGAATGTTGCACAACCTAATCCATACAACCCGGGCTCGGTGGTCTCTACTTTCACAACGATCAGGTTGGAACCTGAGGGTGCCGTGGCAATAGCTTTCACACTTTTAATTTTAAGTGGAGGTTGTGCTTTGGCATAACCTGGAGGCTCATATGGAGCTGCTTCTAATTTACTTCCAATTAATCCAAGGGTTCCGGCTGCTGATCCCATTGCCATCGTCTTCATGAAACTCCGTCTGTCAGTTGCTAATTGACTCTCTTTTTTCTTCATATTTTTTATTTTAATTATTTAACATTGAAGTTTATTGGTTATATAAAATTTAACTCTTTTAATCGAAGAAATTTTTATCTTCTTCACTCAGGTACTGGCGGGCGGTTTTTACAATAAAATCTACACCCAAACCAGGTTTGTCCGAAACTTCAAAGAATCCGTCTTTTACTAAAGGATCAGGTATTCCCTCGACAATGTCATACCACCATTCCGGATTTGGAAGGCAACATTCAAAAGCTATGTAATTCTCGGGCATTGTTGCTCCCACCTGAGCTTGTGCAGCATTACCTATCACTCCACCAAAAATACCATGAGGTGCTATCTGGAGTCCGTGTATGTCGGCATATTCACCTATCCATTTCAACTCGGCAATACCACCAACGTCTTCAGGATCGGGACCGAGTATTCGTACTGCATGTCTGTCAATCAGTTCACGGAAGTTTTGCCGAAGATAATTCTGTTCTCCCGTATGAATAGGTGTTGTAGTGCTACGTGTTAATTCACAATAGTCATCAGCCATCACATAAGGTGTGTAATCGCCTGTAAGCATATCTTCCAGCCACATGAGGTTAAAAGGTTCCAATATGTTTGCCACACGGATTGCATCCGATAGCATAAATCCGGGTCCCATATCAAGAGCAAGACCAAAACCATCTCCCAATCCTTCCTTCATGGCGGCAACACAGTCAACCATATATTTTAGACCATATTCCGTTAATGGGCCGCGGAAAATGGAATCTGAATTTCCGTATGTGAAATTGGGGACAATTCTGGACATTCCACCATGAAAGCCCACTGCTACTTTAAAGATGGTAAATCCATATTTGGAAGTTTTCAGATTAGCACCATATTCAATATAGTCTTTTGGCATGGTCCCTGGTTTACGTGATGAATAGTTTGTATTATAACAGCGAACTTTATCACGGATCTTTCCACCTAAAAGCTTATAGACAGGTAGTCCGGCTGCTTTTCCAGCAATATCCCACAGAGCTATTTCAATGGCACTTACCGCACTTCCATAGGGTTTGAAACTTCCCATCCGACGGATTTTCAACATGACGCGTTCAACGTTTGTCGGATCTTCACCCATCAGGTAGTCTTTGTAAAAAAGTACAAAGGGTTTCAGATAGGGTTTTGCTGTTTCCGCCTGTCCATATCCGCTGATACCTGCATCGGTTGTTATTCGGATTACAGGGCTGTTGCCCATTATTGCACATCTGAGATCAGTAATTTTAATACCGGATTGTGCTTTTGTATTCCGGGTCTGGTTTATATTTTTCATAAGTCATAAACTCTTTTCTTCTAATCGAAGAAATTCTTATCTTCTTCAGCAAGGTATTGTCTTGCTCCCTTTTTATCAATTTCAATTCCAAGACCAGGTCTGTCCCATACATCAATCAGGCCATTTTTCACAATTGGATTTGGAAGTCCGGAAACTATCTCGTTCCACCACGTGGGATTTGCGTTGCAATATTCAAAGGCTATATAATTCTCGGGCATTGCAGCTCCGGCCATAACCTGGGCAGCAACTCCGATCAATCCGTCGAAAGTGCCGTGAGGTGCGAATTGAATACTATGAAGATCAGCATATTCGGATACCCATTTCATCTCAGCAATACCTCCCATGTCTTCGGGGTCGGGGCCGAGGATCCTTACTGCATGTTTTTCTATCAGCTCGCGGAAGTTTTGACGCAGATATATTTCTTCACCAGTATGTATAGGAGTCGTTGTACTCATAGTAAGTTCACGATAGTCGTCTGCCATCACATAAGGTGTATAATCACCCGTAAGCATATCCTCCAGCCACATCAGGTTATAAGGTTCAAGTATTCTGGCCATACGAATTGCATCTGACAGCAACATTCCAGGTCCGCAATCGAGAGCAAGACCAATGCCATCACCAAGTCCTTCTTTCATTGCAGCAACACGTTCCACCATGTATTTCAGTCCATATTCAGTTATAGGGCCACGACGACCTACATCTTTTTTGCTGATTGACGGAGAGGTATTTCCGTAAGTGAAATTGGGTACACTTCTATTCATTCCGGCATGAAAACCCACTGCTGTCTTGACGATGGTAAATCCTTGCGGCAGGGCTTTAACATTTGCTCCCCATTGCATATAATCTTTAGGATCAGTACCTGTTCTCTCTACCCGCACACTACCATTATAACAACGAACCTGGTCGCGGATCTTGCCACCCAGAAGCTTATAGACTGGTATGCCTGCAGCTTTTCCTGCAATGTCCCAGAGAGCTATTTCAATAGCGCTGACAGCACTTCCCCAGGGTTTAAAACTTCCCATCCGGCGAATTTTCATCATGACACGTTCAACGTTTGTCGGATCTTCACCAATAAGATAATCCTTATAAAAAAGAACAAAAGGTTTAAGGTAAGGCTTTGCTGTTTCTGCCTGTCCAAATCCCTCGATTCCCTGATCGGTGGTAATACGTACCACCGGGCTGTTTCCCATAATGGCACATCTCAGATCAGTGATTTTAACTGGGGGTTTTGCTGTGGTTTTCTGGATTACCGGAGATGCGATGAGGTTAGGTGCCGCAACTATTCCCGCTGAAGCTGTTAAAGATTGTTTCATAAAAGAACGACGGCTCAGAGAGTTCTGCAACCCGTTTTGTTCAATATGCTCCTTTTTATTTTTCATAGATTTAAAAGTTAAGATTGTTTATTTCTGAAGCCTATTAAGTCGTTTACATTTCAATAATGGCCGGATGATCTTTCCGTCCATTTTTTTATAATTCATTTTACCTAAAAGGCTTCCAGCCGTACGTACAATGTACAGTGTAAAAAAAGTCACTCCCTGATTATTCAGGAAGTGACTTTATAAATATAATTATGGCCTAATAATGGTTCCATCCCTCTTACGTACAGTCCAGTTGCCTGCATTATTTGTAATCGGATATTTGGCAGCCATCTTTTCATTAATATCAATTCCCAGGCCCGGGTTATCATTCACATAAATGTACCCATTATTTTTAGTGCAGCATCCAGGGAACAATTCACGCAGAAAATCTGAAAAAGCCCCTCCACCTTCCTGCAGACCGAAATTCCAGCAAGCCAGATCCATATGAGCCTGAGCCGAATGTCCGACAGGTGATACATCACCAGGGCCATGCCATACAGTCCTGACATTGAACCATTCACCCAGCCTGGCAACTTTCATTGCGGGAGTGATACCTCCGATCTGCGAAACATGGATGCGGATGTAATCAAAATAATGATTAGACATAGGTCCTACAAACTCATTGACGTTATTAAACAACTCACCCATTGCAAAAGGCACAATTGTACTTTCGCGCAACTGTTTCCACCAATGAGTGTTTTCAGGAGACAGGGGATCTTCAATAAAAAATGGGCGATACTGCTCCAGGCTTCTGCACATATTAATAACATCCAATGGCTGGCAGCGTTCATGAATATCATGGCATAATTCAATTTCCTCTCCGCATCTCTTTCTCACTGTCTCAAACATCCTCGGAACATCTCTTAAATATGCCTTGTCATCCATGTAGCTATCTCTTTCTGCTCCAAATCCGGCAGCTTTAAAGTCAGGATTACTCCCAATACTTCCTACTCCGCCATATCCCCCGTTCTGAATCCTCACATGACGTTGTCCCGCTTCCATTTGTTTCAAAACAGCGTCTGCGGTCTCTTCATGAGTTTTGCCACTGACAGAAGTGTAGGTATCTACAGCAAAACGGCATTTCCCACCCAGCAGCTGATATACAGGCATATTAGCACGTTTCCCTTTTATGTCCCAAAGGGCCTGGTCCAGTCCGCTCAAGGCGTTGTTCAAAACAGGACCGTTTCTCCAGTAAGAGCTGACATAGAAAGATTGCCACATATCTTCGATATTATCGGCATCGCGTCCTATGCAAAAATCCGGCATATAGCTGTTAATCGCAGTAACAACGGCTTCTGCTCTTTGGGTGAAAGTTGCACAACCCAACCCGTATAATCCCGGTTCAGTGGTTTCTACTTTTACTACAACAAGATTTGAACCTCTTCCTTCTGCTCCTGATTTTACACCAATAGCTTTTACACTCTTGATTTTAACAGCAGGTAGTCCTACAGGAGGTTTGTTTAATTTTTCCTGTTGCTGAGCCTGTTCGGAATTCATATTGCCAAAACCGCCTGACAGCAGCGCTGCTGAGCCAAGTCCAATCGTTTTAAGGACATTTCGGCGGCCCGTAACTAATTTTTCTTCCTTTTTTTTCATATTTATTTTTAAAAAGGTCTAATTACAATTTATCCCACCATACTCTTCCGTTCATTTTGCAATTTGTTGCACCCCCCTGGCGTCCAATTGCAGCCTGCAAATTTTCATTATTGGCTACAGACTCTCTGTCAGGATAGACATGCCGGCGGATAAATTCTCCAGGAATTTCAGAAGCCGGATATGGATTAGGAACAAGTTGCGGATAACCAGTGCGGCGGAAATTCGACCAGCCCTCAAATCCATTAGGTATGGAAGCCACCCAGTACTGTTCACCGATCTGTTTAAGCTCATTTCCGACTACAAGTGGATTAGCTGCAACGTAAGCAGTAACTGCAGCTCCGGGAATTGCTGCTGTTGTACCAAGATCAGCCATCCTTTCCAGGTCAGCTTTAACAGCATTCGAATAACTTGCTGCTGCATCTCCGGTTGTCCATCCTCTTACAATCGCCTCTGCTAAAAGCAGTTGAGTCTGCGAGTAAGTGCAATACCACTGAGGCGAGGAGTTAGTAAACACAACCAGCCAGTCAAACTGGGAATAATCGTACAAGCTTACAACACCCTCTGCCGTAAATGTCGAGGCTATTGTCACATCATTGTATCCAAGAGGCATTCCCTTTGCGACAGCAGGATCTTTGGTTCTCCTGCTGGTGGTCTGCTGAGTAGCATTTGCAGCGCCTACATATCGATGGAGCCAGCTGCCAATCCGAGGATCATTTGTGGCTTTCAGAAACTCTACAAAGTATTTCGTGGCATAATAATTTGCCTTTTCATTTCCTGAGATCTCTGTTCCAATTGGACTTGGATACTCAGGATTGCGCAGCAGCTTTGCATTATCAGCATTTGACTGCATCATTCCGCCTGCTACCGCCTTTGCAACATAAGTCTTGGCTTTTGCAGCATCGACCTTGGAAAGTCTCATTGCTGCTCTCATGAGCAGTGAATATCCAAAACGTTTCCACTTGGTAACATCGCCTCCGTAAAGTATTTCACCAGATATTTTGGTTTTAGCGGGATCCAGGGCTGCAGAAGCTTCATCCAATTCCTTCAGGATATCTGTATATATGGATTCCTGAGTATCATAGACCGGTTTAATAATTTGCTCCAGATATCCTTTTCCGGCTTCTGAGTAGGGTACATCACCATATGTATCTGTAAGGATCATGAAAGTATAAGCTTTCCATATCCTTGCTGCATTATAAAGATTAGTTCTAGTGGCATCATCTTTTGTCTGGTTAACTATATCGACCGTTGTTACTACAGAAGATGGATAAAAACTACTCCAGGGAAATTCCTGCATGGATGGTACAAACTGACTATAATTTACTCCTGCGAGGCTGGACCCGAACGGACTTGTAAGCCAGTGAGTGATTTGGAGCTGCTGTACACGAGAGCCCATCTCCATTAAATTAATTATGGCCCTGTTCAGCTTAAATGCAGGATCAAGAGATACAAAAGCGGTCTTGCTGGTATTTATTTCATCGAAATCCTTATCACAGCTCATTATAAGGAGCGCTGCAATCAGTAATCCTGTCATATAATTTTTAAATCTTTTCATAATTTTTGCTTTTTTAAATTTCTTCATAACCTTTGACAGCTAGAATTTGACATTAAGGTTAAATCCCAGACTTCTTGTGGAAGGATAACCCGACACATTACCGGTCAGACTTGTATCGTCGAAGGTAAAGATATCTTCAGGATCCATATTTGGCACCCATTTCTTAAGTATGGCAACATTATTGGATACAATGCTAAGCTTAAGTCCTTTAATAAATTGTAGCTTCGGAAGGAACTTAACAAAATCATAGCCAAGAGATACCTGACGTAATTTCCAGAAGCCTGCGTTTTTAACAAATGGGTCCTCAATACCATTTCCGGTAAAATTCTCATAGTAGGGCTGAACCTGAGCCTGAGTCTGATTAACTGAACCATCGGGATTTACTCCCTTTCCAATAACATATCCTACATCACGTCCGGGCAGTGTCCCTTTATGCTTTCCATGACGCCAGTAATCATGATTAGCTCCAAAATTACTCACGTAATTCTTCCCCAGTTTGAAGTCAATTAAAGCCGACAGAATTACCCCTTTATAGTTAAACGTATTGGTAATACCACCAAACCATGTGGGAAGACAGGTTCCCACGTTTACCCGGCTGCTGCTGCGTACGGCATAGCCGCTGTTCTTATCAAATATCATGTTACCGTCAGCATCTGTCTTTTGCATGTAGTAATAAAGCTGGCCCAACGGCCGGCCAACAATCTGATAGACACTATTAACTGTTATCACTGTGTCTTTATCGCTTAATCCCAGTTTTAAAACTTCTGAAGTATTATACGAAACGTTGGCATTTATGGTCCAGGTAAAAGAGCTGGTCTCAACAGGAGATACCTGGATAGAGGATTCAAATCCCTTGCTTACACTTTCCCCGACATTTATTAACTGTGAAGAAAAACCGGAAGCTTGTGAGGTTGTTGCTGACACAATCTGATTTGTAGTTAGTTTATGGTATATAGCAAAATCGAAACCAACCCTGTTATCAAATAATCTCAGGTCTATTCCTCCTTCAATCTCTGCAACACTTAACGGTCGTAGATTTGGATTTGCGATTGTACCGGAGGAATAACCTCCGACAGGCACAGAACCTCCTGGTCCTGCAAACAGATTAGAGTTAATAGAATAGAATTGTATATTGGAGTAAGCTCCAACATTGTCATCACCTACTTCAGCATAAGATAACCTCAGTTTCCCGAAGGACAACCACTTTGGCAGGCCCTGAAAAGCTTCTGAAAAGATAAAGCTTGCGGTCACTGAAGGGTACAGGATGCTTCTGTTTGCCGGAGAAAGAGTTGAGAACCAGTCGTTACGGGCGGTACCGTTCAAGAATAAATAATCTTTGTACGAAACTTCAGCTGCACCATAAATTGAATTTACAGCTCGTTCTGTTAAATCATGCGATGCAGTTTTCTGACGTCCGTTCATTATTGTGTACAATCCCGGCTGAATAAAGTCTTGAGCACTCTGATATTCCGACTCCATTGACCGGAACATCTGGTTGCCACCGGCTGTAATATTCACTCCGATATCCCCGAATTTATGTTTAGCGCCAATAAGAATATCATAATTCCTTTCCCGGAATGTATTATTAATCCTGTTATAACTGCCATCTACATAACCTGCAGGGGCAGCCTGAGCATCCAGTCTGCCGGTAGGACTATTGTAATCATGCCGCCTGGAGTAGAAGTCCTGTGCAATACGTCCCTGAATATAAATGTCTTTTGTCACATTGAACTTTATAGCTATATTTCCAAGAACCCTATCCCTTTTATTATTATCGAACCAATTATTCACAATAAAGTAGGGATTTACGCGCGGCAGGAATCTGCTCCAGATAAGTTCTTTCCCGGTTATTGGATCCTGGTAATATTTTTCCATCATAGAAAGAGGCATTGTGTTCGCCATTGTCGCAATGGTATTGACCGGAGCACTCTGGTTACCAACACCCATTGGTGCATTCTTGTAATATTCATTGGAATAATTAACATTACCAGATACATTGATCCATTTTGAAATATTCTGAGTAAATCCCAAAGTGATATTCCTCCTGGTGAAATCGGACTTTTCAATAATAGCTGTATTCTTGGTATTTCCTATTGAGAGATCAAAGCCACCATTCTCCCCGCTGTTTGAAAAGCTGATTGTATTGGTAAGGTTCTGTCCCATTCTGTAGAATTCTTTGTAACGTTCTTTGGTTGTTACTGCAACATAAGGAACTGTTTCATTATTAAATAGAACCTGTGTCATGCCTGGTATGATTTTTTCCCCGAAGCTCCATACTCCAGAAGTTGGCCAGGCAGTGGTAGGTCTTATTCCACGTTCTCCCTGTCCATACTCATATTGGAAATCAGTGTAATCTATTGCAGTTTCAGTTGTGTAATTCACATTATATGTTACACCAAAACCTTTGGTTACATTTCCCGATCTTGTGGTGATCATTATTACTCCGTCTTTGGCTCTCGATCCGTAAAGAGCTGCTGCTGCGGCTCCTTTCAGAACAGTCATTGACTCTACATCGTCAGGGTTAATGCTGTTCAGACCATCTCCGAGGTCCGTTGAACCTTCGCTGAATCGGGTGTTATCCATGGGAACCCCGTTGATTACCAAAAGAGGTAAATTTGCTCCGGAGAAGGCAGAATTGCCCCGGATTCGGATCCTGGTAGCACCGTTGGGTCCAGTTCCAAATGATGTGATATTTACTCCGCTCACTTTCCCCTGCAGAGTACCTATGGCAGTTGCAGTACGGTTCTCGGTCAGCAGACCCTGGTTCACGACAGCTGTTGCATATCCAAGGGTTTTGGCTTCTCGTTTAATGCCAAGCGCTGTAACCACAACCTCGTTTAATGAGGTCAATGCTTCAGACAGCTGGGCGTCAACTGAACTGCGTCCATTTGCTGGTACCTCCTGGGTAACATATCCGATAAAGGAGAAAACAATAATACCGTTCCTGTCAGGAACATTGATTGTATATCTTCCATTCATATCGGTAATGGCCCCTATCGTGGTTCCCTTTATTAAAACGTTTACTCCGGTGAGGGGATCTCCCTTTAAACTAGTCACCCTCCCTGTAATTGCCAGTTGCTGAAATTCTGTTATTGCTCCGGAAACTATTGAAACACTTGCCAGAATAATTAAAATTGCAATTTTAGTTTCCCTGAGGAGTTTGCAAAAGGATGAGTAAAAATGTGTCCGCAAATAATATTTTCTTTTCATAATCTTGTTAGGTTAAAATTAGGTTAACATTTTTGAGTATCAATCTTAAGTACTTACAGAAAATGGGTCAGGGGACCTTCTGTTTCTTAACTAAAGGATTGTTTCATAGGCAATTGAATAAAGGTAAATTTAAAAGGCTAGTTAGGTATAAATATCATTATTTATCACTTTCAGAAATAGTAACCGCACATATTTTATTAAGTTCTTTCATTGAATGTATGGCATCTCCCTTAAAAAAACGCCAATAAACAAAATGATCAAGTTTAATTCCGGTGCATATTTGATTACAAATTACAAAATGAATTTGATTATAACAATTATTTACGATTGTTTAAAGCATAATATTCGTAACGAATCTCCCAACTAAATTCCTGACCGGGTTCAATTTTAATCCGGGTATATGGTTCAGGACAAACCGTGGTTGGGGAAGCCCAGAAAACCAATTTAGAAATGGATTCATCAGATGTGATCCTTACCCCGGCACCTGTATTTAGGTTTTCAACTTTAATGTTATAGTTTTCTAAATTATTGCTGAATCCCTGAACATCGCCGCAAAACATGCTTTCTGATTTGACGGGCCTTCTCTGGAATCGTATCTGATTGCCTTCGAACCGGAAAATTTCACCTACTCCACGGCCTTCCCCTGACACATTGAATGGGAATTCAATTACATAACCAGGTCCCGTCGGTTCATTGTCAATCATTAGAAAGTTATGGTTGTAAACACTTGTCTCAATGGTCATTTTTCCTTTGTTTTTTATTCTATGTTCCAGTACCATTTCCGGTTTACCCTCTGTCAGTCTGATAATCTTTTCATAATCGTAGGCGTAATTTGCATCCTTCAATATTTGTGTAAATTGAATCCGATCAGGCTTTTTACTGATTTTCCATTTCCCGGGGTCCAGGATCTTATACAACTTAAAATTATTATATGGAGTATCGTCAGGTTTCAATAGAGCGCCTACCCCGATTTTAAGGAAGCTCTCCCCAGCTTTTGCTTCAGCGTATCCAACAGGACCATACTCTTCCACGGGTCCCATCACGACATCATGTATCGTTGGCTCATATTTATTGAACCACTGGCCATAATAGGTATGCCCTTTATATTCAAGGCTTGTCGTATTACCTGACCAGTCAAATCTTGTTGCCCTGTAGTATCCGTTATTTATATCAGGAAGATAGAAATGCGCTGTGATAATTCCGTTTGAAATTTGAGCCTCAGGAAATTTGTTCTCCTGTGAAGCACAAATCATAAAACATGATAAAACACAAATGATAGGATGAATTTTCTTCATGTAAATCGTATTTTCAGTTTAAAGATTATGGTCATCAAAACGTTAGCCTGGCAGGTGAACCTGATCACTTTTTCTTAAAACCAGATCTGCCAGGTAATTTCTTTGAAGTGTCAGCCCAGGGTAATCACTCATAAAATCCATTTCTTCAATGTTTAACAGAGACGGATATTTCTTTTACTGTCGCTTGTTGCTCCGGTAAAAAAGTAAAATCCTGAAACCAGTCTTTTAATACTATCCGGGTGACCAGCAGAGGCCAATCAGTTCTCACTTGTTTCTTGGTGGTCCTGCTGCCTTTCGTGCAGCGGCATCTGCTTTACGTTTGTCCATATAATCAAATAGGACTTTCTTATCCATGGGTAAATTAGGATAACCATTTATCCATTCGATAAAAGCCTTATCAAATTCTTCCGCGGTCACATCCACAAACCTCTCGTTATCATATTTAAATTTTTGTGTCTTGATGCAAAAAAAGTTGAACTCGTCACGTAATGCAGTATACTCTCCTGATATTACACATTCTGCAACAAGATGCGGAGGAATAAAAGTCACTCCATGTTTTTTTGCCAGCACTATATCTCCCGGCAAAACTGTAACCCGACCCATACGAATAGGTGCATTGACAGTAGCGAGCATCATCTGACTGATAGCGGAAGGGTCTGATCCTCTTATCCACCCATTAAACCCTTCAATTTCACTAAGGCCTTCCACATCTCTTACAGATCCATTAAAAATAATTCCCCTTTTTCCATTCTTATAGATTGCATTCGCAAGATTATCCCCTATAAGTGTGCCATCTTCTATTTTGCCATAGCTGTCGGCAACATAAACATCTCCCTCAGATAAAGCATTAATTGGTGCATAATTTGTAACTGGCAGGGTTAAGGACTCTTTTTTGCCAACAGCCTGCACATAGTCATTGAAATCTTTTCTAAGCGGCATAAACTGGGCCGTAACAACACGTCCCGTCATTACCTGATCAGGATGGAGAATCTGCCAGCCATTTTCGAAAATGCTGGAAAAATTTTCGAATTGATTCTCATAACCTTTACCACCTAAAAAACCCCAAACCTCTTCCATAGATAGTTTCTTCAGTCTTTCCAGGAGGTCATCAGACACTTTCGGTCTGCCATCAGGAGTCCGTTCACCTGTCCATTCAGGAGTTAATGCTTTAACGTCATCGGCTGACCATTTCACACTTTGTGATCTGGCAGGGATACACAATAAAATCAAAACTAAAACTAAGAATGATTGTTTTTTCATGTTAAAGTGCTTTAATAAATAATGAAATACTTTCAAATAATGTCAGATTATGCTTTGCTGCCTTCCTTGGCAATAGCTTCTGCCAGTCCCCGCATGTATCCAATGGCAAACAGTTTCCCCAGGGTTGTATAGCCCCCTCGCATTTGAGGATTTTCAATTTCTGTTGACATGACGGGAACATAATCCGGCCTCAAAGGAAATACGATCGCCTAATTTATCATAGTAAATTTCAAACACACAGGTTTGTAAACCTGAATTTTTCCGCCCGTTGGAGTGAGCAGTCCCGTTTTCTGATCTCGCCTGAAAATAATTATCTCATCACTATCCTGGTTTGCAACCAGAAGAAAATTACCTGTCGGATCAATCACAAAATTACGAGGAGTTTTCCCCATTGTTTCCTGATGGCCTATGTAGTGCAACTCCCCTTTTTTGCCAATTTCATAAATTGCAAGCTCATTTGCATCGCCCCGATTTGAGCCATATAAGAATTTCCCATCGGGAGAAACATGAATATCGGCTGCACCCACCCTTCCTTTAAAATCCGGAGATAACATTGTGATCATCTGTCTTTCATGCAGTTTTCCATCTTTATAATCAAATACAGTTATCATTCCTCCCAATTCCGAGATCAGATAAACAAACTTTGAATTAGGGTGAAAAACAATATGACGTGGCCCGCTTCCGGCGCTGACAGAGACAAAAGCCGGATCAGCAGGAGTCAATGGCTGAGACATTTTAGCAGCATCAAACTGATATATACATACCTTATCTGTACCAAGATTAGCAGTAAGTAAGTACTTATTGTCGGGTGAAAGTACTGTACAATGTACATGTGGTCCCTTTTGCCTGCTTTTATCGATGCCGGTGCCTTCCTGCTGGA
>Ga0315288_10002701_pt1 | contig 22791 bp, 19 predicted proteins | sample YL17G11_20_MG_FD_203454 | JGI IMG/M metagenome (GOLD analysis project Ga0315288, IMG submission 203454) | Sediment microbial communities from Yellowstone Lake, YNP, Wyoming, USA - YL17G11_20 | ecosystem: Environmental > Aquatic > Freshwater > Lake > Sediment | place: USA: Wyoming | collected...
ACTTTTACCAACATTACCTGTAAACGGATGGTTAGTTCTGATTTTTCTTGCCTTTGTTCCAACCGTTCTTGGCTTTGGGCTCTATAACACATCAATGAACTACTTGCCTGCCAGCATTGTAAGTCTTCTGGCAACTTCAGAGCCGGCCATGACCGCAGTAGAAGCATACATTTTCCTGGATGAGCGTATGACAATTATTCAGATTGTAGGCGGTCTGATAATTCTGTCAGCAGTGTTATTAGTTCAGCTTGAAAAAGAATAATTGATATTTCATCTCCTTCCTCCACCCATCAGATCCGTATGAGCCTTTCGCACGCAATCTTTCAGATGAAAAGCCTCAATGATTGAATTATCATTGGCAAGAAGCAGTTGAATAGGTAGGATTCCTACAAATAACAGAATGCAGCATAATAATTGTGAGCATCTGAATAAAAGGACACACGATGAAACAATGGTATGAAGAGTTGTTTGAAAACTACGGAATGAAATATGATAACGAAACTTTCGCACAAGGAACCATCGGAGAGTGTGATTTTATTGAAAAAGAAATCGACTATAACAAAGGGACACGAATTCTGGATATAGGATGCGGCACTGGCAGACATTCCATTGAATTAGCCAAGAGAGGATATAGTGTTGTCGGAATTGATTTATCAGAATCGCTTTTAGAACGGGCAAAAGAAAAAGCATCCGAACGAAATCTGCAAATAGTTTTTCAAAAACATGACGCGAGAAACCTTCCTTTTCTGCACGAATTCAATTTGATCATCATGATATGCGAAGGCGCGTTCCCCTTGATGGAAAGTGACGAAATGAATTTTCAGATTCTCCAAAATGCTGCCAATGCCTTATTGCCAAAAGGGAAATTGATATTTACGACCCTGAACGGTTTGTTTCCTCTGTTTCATTCCGTCAAAGATTTCCTTGATTCAAACACAAAAGAGGGGAATGCGAAATGCGATAGTCTTTCATTTGATCTGATGACTTTTCGAGAGCATAGCACTCTATGTGTTGAAGATGATCTTGGGAACAAAAAAGAACTGCAATGCAACGAAAGGTATTATGTACCCTCCGAAATCACTTGGCTATTCAAGACTCTGAATTTCAAAACGGTCGATATTTATGGAGCGAAGCTTGGCGCTTTCAGTCGAGACGATAAATTATCAACCGAAGATTTCGAAATGCTGATCATAGCGGAAAAACGATGAGATGCTAACTAGCGGGTTAAGCGGACGGCGGGATAGGCCCGCTCCCCCTTACCGTTACACTTGATTTCAGATGAATTATCGTTCAGGACAAATTAGGGGGCCCAAGGGTTTGGAACCGGTCTCTTATAACCTTTCTTTGAAGCCACCAGGTCGAGATGGAGTGTGGCCAGGTCTTCCAGGGAGGGGTCAAGAACCTCTATGACCCTTGCGTCAATGGTCTTGATGTATTGGTGGCATTTTTCGCAGAGGTCAATCCGATACAATTCTTCTCCCTCGGCCTGAAAGAACTGGAGCGAACCCGGCTCTTTGTTTTCGCAGAAGGGGCAGGAAATCCTTTCCGCTCGCCACTCATGGCTGCAGAACGAGCAGACGAGGAACCGTTTCCCTGTCTCTTCCTTAAGTAAACTCAAGAAGGGGAGAGAACCGCAGACCGGACAATACCCTTTGAGCCATGTTTCAGCTTCGACTTGATCTTGAACCGTTGTTCGGCTTGCCTCAATAGAGGGTTTTGTGCTGTTTTGCATTAAGAAGGCAAGAACTTTCTTATCGACATGAAAGTCTTCAGCGGTCTTTTCTATCTTTTTCTCATCGAGTCCATCTCTCAGAAATGGACCTAAATCTACCTCTCGTTCTTCAAGAATCCCTTCGATTCTTTTTGTCTGTTCTGAGATGAAAGGGTTGGCTTTCTTGGCAACCTGGCACAGAGATTTGAAAAGCTGGACGGAGCTCTCGAGATCAATAGGAAAACCCTGCCTTTGAAGGAGAGGGAAGTCTTCCTTTTTCAGAAGGTCCTTCCATTCCTTCTTAAGGGGAATTGGTACAATCTTCAGAGAGAGGTTGATCCGCTCCTGGCATTGTCGAACCTTGTAGTAGAAGTCCAGGATTTCTGCATAGTGAGGGTTTTTTTCTTTAAGTGACTGAATCCTCTTTTCAAGTTTGTTCAAAACGTCCTCCAATGCCTTACAAAAAAGCGGGCTTGTTCCGGAGAGAGGATCTCCGAAACAAGCCCCATCCAAACCCCACCTCCTATTCTTATCCAACCCAATGTCGTAGGCTTGATAACGGTGTGAATAGGCGCCTGAGGGCTACTTTTCTTGTAATGCCTATGGTATTGTCCGCAACTGCAAACTTGTGGTATCTCTCCGGATCATCCACGAGGAGATAAATCACCCGGACATCACCCGCATTAGCCAACATGGCTTCCTTGTGTCGAGTTTGTACCTCTGCCAGCCTCTTCTCAGCCATGTCCACGATGGCGTTTCTGTCACTAAATTTCATGGCTCCCGTGGGACAAGTTTTAACGCACGCTGGAAGCAGTCCTTCCTTTATTCGATCAATGCACATCGTGCACTTGGCCAGGATGCCTGTCTTCTCATTCCATCGTGGAATGTCGTAGGGACAAGACTCTCGAATAGTTTTGAAATCGGCTGCCTTAACCTTCACCTTAGGGTTATAGAGAACCGCTCCCGTCTCCTCATCCTTGGTAATCGCTTTAGAGCCCAACGATTCTGCCGTCGATTGACATGCGGGTTCCAGACAATGTCGGCACTGATCGGGGAAGAAATACCACTTGGGGGTACCTTCCTCTTCGATCTCATTAAACCTCACCAACTTGAAGGTCGAAAAGGAGAGATCCTCTGGATTCTGATGACTTCCGCGTTGGAAAGTCTTTGTTCCCGGATTCATATTCCACTGTTTGCAGGCCACTTGGCATCCACGACATGCCATGCATTTGGATGTATCGATAAAGAACGATTTGTCTGTCATTCAGATCACCTCCCTTAACCTTTCTTGGCGGGTGGTTTGGCCACCGCCACCTTGCGAACATTCGCCATGAACGCCTTTGATTCTGGAATCATCGTATTCGGGTCCCCAATCGTCGGAGTCAAGAGGTTGGCGCTCTCGCCTCCGTCCTTGGGTTGAAGCCATCCATAATGCCAGGGAATTCCGATCTGGTGAACGCTCTGGCCAGCAACATTGAAAGGCTTGAGACGTGAGGTTACGATGGCGACAGCCTCTAATTTGCCACGAGACGTTTCCACCAATACCCTATCGCCACCCTTGATCTCTCTCAATTTCCCCAGCTCCAAACTCATTTCGCAGAACATTTGTGGCTCGGCTTCGATGAGCCATGGAAGCCACCGGGTCAAAACACCGGTCTGCCAGTGCTCCGTCACTCGGTACGTGCTGCAAACAAAAGGATACCTTGGATCGCAGGTTAAGAACTTATCCGGGCCTCCCTCGAAGATCTTGACGACCGGATTGATCCTCTGGTTCGACATCAGGTTCTTCTCAATCGGACATTCGAGAGGTTCATAATGTTCGGGGAAGGGTCCATCTTTTAATCCGGGCCCGAAGAGAGAGGCAACGCCGTCAGGCTTCATGATAAATGGATAAGCTCCTTCCGTGCCCATGGGCGGAACTGCATTATCGGGAACATCGCCGACCCATCTCTTATTGGCCGTGTCCCATTTCAAGAGAGGACGATTCGGGTTACGGGGGTTCCCGTCCAGATCCACAGAGGCACGATTGTATATGATCCGTCTATTCACTGGCCAGGTCCACGACCATTCAGGATAGAGGCCCAGTCCGGTGGGATCGGTCTTCTTTCTGCGGGCAGCCATGTTCCCGGCTTCCGTGTAGCTCGCTGAATAGACCCAGCTCCCACAAGAAGTTCGGCCATCATCCAGTAGGTAGACAAAGCTCGGAAGTAAGGTTCCCTTCTTGTAGGGTTTCTTATCCACAGGATGCTCAGCGATATCTTCCATGAAGTAACCATTGATCTCTTTGGCGACCTTGTGAACATCGAAATGACCGTTCGTTTCATAATCCCACGTCAGATTTAAGATCGGATCTGGGAAGACACTGCCACCTTTTTCATAGAGGGCGCGGACCTTCTTGAAAAGCTCATACATGATATCGCCGTCCGGTTTAGCTTCTCCGGGAGCGTCCGCTGCCTTGTACCGCCACTGCATCCAGCGACCGCTGTTGCTGATACTGCCTTCTTTTTCTATAAAGGCTGCGCAGGGCAACTGGAAGACCTCTGTCTTGATTTGCTTGGGATCCATCCCGGGTCCCTTCCAAAAGGATCCTGTCTCGTTATCAAAGAGGTTCACATTCACTAACCAATCCAGCGTGGCCATGGCTTGGCGGACCTTGCCCGCGTGAGCGCCTGAGCAAGCCGGATTCATGCCCCATGCAAAGAAACCGGTAAAGCTTCCCTTGTACATCTCATCGAAAAGATTGAGCCAGGACGCATCTTGGCCCGGATTGAGCTTAGGCATCCATGCGTATCCGAAATCATTTTCTTTGGTGGCCTTGTCACCAAACATCGATTTCAGAAAACTGGCCACATACTTGGGTCGGTTCCTCCACCAGTTGACACTCCGAGGATCTCTCGTCACCGGAGTGGTCTTATTGTAATCTGCAAGGAGTGTCCAAAGGGCGTTAGGCGTGGGCAGATATCCTGGCCAGATGTGAAAGAGAAGGCCATGGTCCGTAGATCCCTGGACATTTGATTCACCTCGAAGAGCATTGATGCCACCGCCCGCAACACCCATGTTTCCGAGCAAGTCCTGGATGATAGCCATGGCACGGATATTCTGGACGCCGACGGTGTGCTGGGTCCAGCCCATGGCATATAAGATCGTGCCTGCTTTGTCGGGCGCTCCGGTTGCAGCGTACGCCTTGTAAACCTTCTCGAGATCGTCCGAGGGGGTTCCGGTGATCTGTGTCGCTTTTTCCAGTGTGTAGCGAGCATAATGTTTTTTGAGAAGCTGGAAGACACAGCGTTCATGCTGGAGCGTCATGTCCCTCTTGGGAATGCCGTTTTCATCCTTCTCCAGAGCCCAGGTGGACTGGTCATAGGCCCTCTGGGATGGGTTGTAACCGGAGAAAAGTCCGTCGTCAAAACCAAACCTTGGATTCACGATAAAGGAGGCATTGGTGTAATTGTTAACGTAGAATTCGTCGTAGAGGTTATTATCCAGAATGTATTTGATCATCCCTCCCAGGAAGGCGATATCACTCCCGGAACGAAGTCTGGCAAAGATGTCGGCTTTGGTCGAAGTACGGGTAAACCTCGGATCCACATGGATGAAGAGTGCTCCCTTATCCTTGGCTGCTTGGATCCATTTGAAAGAGACAGGATGATTCTCGGCCACATTGCTACCCATGTTCAGAATGACATCGGAATTCCTGAAATCAATATAATGATTGGTCATTGCACCGCGTCCGTGCGACTCTCCCAGAGCCGCTACAGTTGCGCTGTGTCAGATACGGGCCTGGTGTTCAATGTAAATAAGCCCCAGAGACCTGAGAAACTTCTGGTAAAGCCAGCATTCCTCATTGTCCAGGGCTGCGCTCCCGACAGAGGCAATCCCATTCGTGCGGTTGACGGGTCTTCCGTCGGCATTGCGCTCCACAAAACTCGCATCCCGGCTCTTTTTGATGTTCGCTGCGATCTTGTCAAAGGCCCACTCCCAACTCACCTCTTTCCAGGCATTACTGAAGGGAGCACGGTAACGGACCTTTTTTAGACGATTTTCATTGACAGCGATCTGGTAACTTGAGGCTCCTTTGGCACAAAGGGCACCCTCGCTGATGGGATGGTCTGGATCTCCTTCGGCATTGATCACCTTGCCCTTACTATCGGTATGGACGATGATGCCGCAGCCAACAGAACAATAGCAACAGATGGTGGTTGTCTCTTTCGCTCCTTTGATCCGGAGTTCCTGAGCATAGGCCTCGATGGGTGATAGATCGAAACCGAGGCCTCCCATCACTGTTCCTGCGGCAGTCGCACCCGAAACCTTCAAGAAAGTCCTTCGGGTCATTCTCATGATTGTCACTCAGCCTCCTTTCTCTGGTTTTATGTCCAACTACAACAAGACCAAGTTAAGAGGGTGCTTCACCCCCTTCCCTCAGGTAGTTCAGCAATTCACAAATTGTATTATTTCTTTATATTTTCCCCCGTCTGAATGAGAGAAAAAAAGACGGGCGAGAAGAACATGGAAGATATAGTTTGGCGAACGTTAACACATTGATTTTTTTTGTCAAGAGAAAAACGCAGAGGAAAAAACACCCAAGAACGAATCAGAAAAAAATGATCACCCTTGCTACCGCTGTGAGCAAAAAGGAAATTCCTAGGCAAGGGGTTTCGATGTGCGATCAGGTTCTTGGTCAAGGGTTCTTGCCATCTCATCGAGAAGGTCGAGTGTTTCTTGAGCTGCATCTTCATCGATCTTTTGGATGGCAAAACCTGCGTGGACAAGAACGTAGTCGCCCACCTGAATGTCGTCAGGGAGAAGAAGCAAGGACACGTCTCTTGTGGTGCCGTAAATATCCACAGTAGCGACGGGATGCTTGACTCTGAGTACTTTTAAGGGGACGGCGAGACACATAGGTGACCGGAAGGTGCCCCGTCCCGCCCTGGCGGGATAGGCGGGGTCAAGGGGCACAATATAAAATGAAAATACCATGCCGGGAAGCCTCGCCCAGTGGGCGGGGAGCTTCATTCCTCAATACCTTTTCTACCCTGGTTTAAGAAGAAAATCAACGCAATCCTCTAAAAAGTTGCATCTCTTTTCTCAGCCATGTCTGAGCTTTCCTTTGAGATGGAATTCCATTATAATTTCCCATGCATAAATTCATAGCGGACGGAGCCCTAAAGATGAAAGTGATTAGACCTAAAGGACCCGAGATCTTTGACATCGAACTGGATAAAGACTTGCTCGCAAGAAACAAGGCCCTGGCTAGAACAAACAAACGTGCCTTTGATCGCTCGAAAATCATGGCAATTGACGTCATGGGGTCGGTCGGTTCAGGCAAGACCTCACTGATCAAGGCCATTCTGAGAAAACTGGCGATGCGGGAGAGGGTCGCTGTCATTGCCGGCGATCTGACGACAACGATCGATGCGGAACGAATCAAGAAGGAAGGGGCCCGTGTAATTCAGATTAATACGGGCAAAGAATGCCATCTCGACGCGAACCTCATTTCTCGGGCGATCAAAAAGGTGGATCTGGAGGGAATCCGATTCCTCTTCATAGAGAATGTGGGCAATCTAATCTGTCCAGGAGAGTTTCCACTTGGTGCCCACAAACGACTGGTGGTCGTCTCTGTGACCGAAGGACCTTACACGGTGGTCAAGCACCCCTACATTTTTCGAGAGGCCGACGTGATTGCCCTCAACAAAATCGATCTGGCAAAAGTGATGAAGGTCAGTGCTTCGCGGTTAGGAAAAGACGCTGAGAGAATTAACCCGCAGGCCCCATTCATTCGAACCAATGCGATTCGAGGAGTCGGTGTTGGCCGGATCATTCACTCCCTCGGACTCCGGTCCTACCGGTCCTAACGATGCACGAATATTCCATTGCCTCTGAGATCGCTAAGAACGTTCTCGACGCCGCAGAGAAACAAGATGGGAAGCGCGTTCTTTCGGTTCAGTTGGACATTGGAGAGCTTACGCTCCTGAACATGGAACAGGTGACGACTTGGATTCACGAATTATTCAAGGGAACGATTGCTGAAGGAGCGAAGATCAAGGTGAGAACGATCAAAGCCCTCATTCGCTGTCCATCCTGCGGATATCATGGAAGGGGAACGATGGATCCGGAAGATCCTCTGAAACACCTCGTCGCTTCTCCCTGTCCTCGATGTGGTTCTTTGGCAATCCAAATTGAAAAGGGACGGGAGTGTGTTCTGAAGAAGATCGAGGCCCTTCGATAGAGACTTATAGAGAAAGGGCGGATCATTTCCGCCTTTAGCAAATGCGCGGATACTGCCCTCCCGTGAGCATGTCGACAATTCGATGACTTCCGATGAATGTTCGGAGAACGACTCGCTTTGGGTTTTCCTCTGTGACAATCCCAATGACCTCAGCCTCTTTTCCTAAAGAATGACCTTTTAAAACCGTCAGCAAAGGAGGAGCTGCTTCGGGTGGGCAGATGGCAATCAGTTTGCCCTCGTTCGCAAGGTAAAGCGGATCGAGGCCCAGAAGTTCGCAAAGCCCTCTCACGGATTCCCGGACAGGAATCCGTTCTTCTTCGATGATCATCCCGGTGTTCGAAGCAGAAGCGATTTCATTGAGTGTGGTTGCAAGACCGCCTCGAGTCGGATCTCGCATACATCGGATCGATGGACAGACGTCAAGCATCTTCTCAACAAGATCATTGAGGGGAGCACAATCGCTGTTGATGGATCCCTGGATTTGAAACCCTTCCCGACTGGAAAGAATCGCCATCTCGTGATCTCCAAGCGTGCCGCTTAAGAGGATCTTGTCTCCTGGTTTCGGGTTCGTTCCTGAGAGATTGACTCCGGGCCTCACCCATCCCACCCCTGAGGTATTGATGAACAACTGATCGCCTTTTCCATGCTCCACCACTTTGGTGTCACCGGTTACAATCGTAACTCGAGCCTTCTCGGTGGTTTCCCGAATCGAAGAGACAATCCGATCGAGGGTTGAGAGGGGGAGTCCTTCTTCGATGATGAGAGCAAGACTGAGATAAGAGGAGGTGGCGCCCACCATCGCCAGGTCGTTGACGGTTCCACAAACGGCCAACTTTCCGATATCTCCGCCGGAGAAAAAGAGGGGATGGACGACATAGGAATCCGTCGTGAAAGCAATTGTCCCCGAAGGATGATGGACCTTGGCACTATCGTCAAGAATATCCAGAAGAGGATTCGAAAAACGGGGCAGAAAGACCTGCTGGATCAGATCGTGAGTAAGTCTTCCTCCGCTTCCATGGGCCAAGAGAATCTTGTCTTCAGCCATATGCTTCTCCATGAAGATCGAAAATATTTGACCCGTCACTGGCAAGTCGGCTAGATGCCCCGCCTTGCCTGTCCCGTCTTAACGGGATGGCGGGGAGGGCGGAAACGGACTCCAGGACTGGAGTGAAGCTACACGCCCTAAAGGGCGCGGCTTCCCGGTAGGGAACTTTCCTTTGATATTGTTCCCCTTGAACCAGCCATTGAGAGCGGGGTCAAGGGGAACTTGCCGGCCAAAGCCGACCTTGTAATCATATCACCATTTCCCGGAAGCCCCGCCCTGTGGGCGAGGAGCTTCACTGGAACTTGAAATAGGTGTGACAGGTTCCCTCGACCGACACCATACAAGGTCCAACCGGGTTTTCAGGAGTACAGACGGTCTTGAAAAGCGGACAGTCGGTTGGAGTGATGACTCCCTGAAGGACTTCGCCGCAAAGGCATTCAGGGTGTTCCTTAGGAGATTCTACCTCCACAGGTATCGTTCTTGCATCCATGCTCAGAAACGGTTTCTTGAAACGGTATCCACTGTTGGGAATCGATCCGAGGCCTCTCCATTCCGCTTCATTCGTTTCAAAGACTTCGTCAATCTTCGCCAGAGCGATTCGGTTCCCTTCTTCATGGACCACTCGCCGGTATTGGATTTCGATGTCGGCCCGTCCGTCCTCAATTTGATTGACGAGCATCCAAATCCCGTGAAGGATGTCCAAGGGTTCAAATCCAGTGATCACTGCAGGTCGCCCGAATTCTCTCGACAGGAACTCATAGGGAGTGGTTCCGAGAATCGCGCTCACATGGCCCGGAAGAATGAATCCATCGATCTTGACCCGCTTCGCCTGCAACAGAACCTGGAGGGCAGGAGGAATCCTTTTCTGGCTATCGAGAATAAAGAGATTCCGAAGCCGTTCCTCCACTGCCTGGAGGATCGCTGCGGCAATCGTCGGCGAAGTCGTCTCGAATCCGATGGCGAAAAAAATAACTCTCTTGTTCGGATAATCTTTGGCGATCGTTAAGGCGTCGAGGGGAGAGTAGACCATTCGGATATCTCGGCCTTCGGCCTTTTCTCGTTGCAGGTTTGAGGTCGAACCAGGAACTCTCATCATGTCACCAAAAGTGACCAGAATGGCATCTTTCTGCCGCGTGAGGGCAATGGCAAGATCGATGTCCCGGTTGGGTGTCACGCAGACCGGACATCCAGGGCCAGAGATGAGTTTCATGGACTCCGGAAGGAGACTTCGAAGGCCATATCGGAAGATGGACACGGTGTGAGTCCCACAGACCTCCATGAGATGAACGGGGCGGTTGGAGACCGTTTGAATCTTCCGAATCAGGGTTGTGGCAAGCTCTTTGTTTCGAAATTCATCGACAAATTTCATGTCTGACCCTACTATATCCGTAAGTCGTTTCGTCTGGGTTGGGCATGGGTATCTCCATCGCTTTACAAATGCGGTTATTTCAGAAAGTGAGGGCAAATACGTCTATTCTTGATTTTGGCATGGAATGATTGCGATGTGGAAGAGGTGTGCAAGCAGAAAAAGGTTACCGCCGTAAGGCTCTTCCGATCCCCATACCCAACCCAGGATGCACAGCACCTATTCATATTATCTCCGAGACGCAACCCTAAGACCATTCAGTTCGATTCGAACAGTCTCATGTGACCAATGACCGCTTGCCCCAACGAGATACATCCATCATTCGTTGGAACGAGTTGGTGCGTGTATACTTCAAAACCTGATCTTCGGAGTCCTTTTGTCACCCAAGTGAGGAGAATCATATTTTGAAAAACGCCGCCGCTCAAGGCCACACGGTTGAGTCCGGAAACCATTCGAATCGCTTCACAGGCATCGATGATGAGTCTGGCAATGGTTTGATGGAACCTTGTAGAGATCTTTGAACGACCCGTCCCTCCCACGAGGTCCGCAACCACTCCCCGAACGATTCCCGCTGGATCGATGACCATGGGAGACCTTCCTTTTTCGATATGGAAAGGGTAGATTTCACGGGCAAGTCGGCTGGATGCCCCGTCTTGTAGGCGGGGAGGAAAGCCGACCCTGTAATCGTATCTACATCTCCCGGAAGCCCCGCCCTGTGGGCGGAGAGCTTCACTCTGGTCGGGATTGGCGATCATTTCCAGTTCGATGGCTGCCTGGCCCTCGTAGTGTACCTTATCCCTCACGGACAGGATCGAAGAGATCGCATCAAAAAAACGGCCCATGCTCGACGTTTGAGGAGCGTTGATTTTCTTTTGGACCGTGTGACGCAGTAGTTCCCATTTTTCAAAATTGATTCGTTTGATCAGGTCGATCTTGAGCCCTTTGACTTCTTCACCGAAGACATCTGAAAGATAGACCATGGCCATACGCCAGGGTTCTTTGATGGCCATGGTCCCACCTGGCATGGGGACAGTCTTAAGGTGGGCCATGCGGGTAAAGTCACGGAAATTGACCTTGAGGAATTCCCCTCCCCACACCGTACCATCCGTTCCGAACCCCGTACCGTCGAGGGCTACGCCGATGACATCCCCTGAAATCCCGTTCTCAACCATGGTGCTTACAATGTGGGCGTGGTGATGCTGGACTCCAACCTTCGGGAGTTCTGAAATGGAGAGGGCGTACTGGGTCGAGAGGTAGTCGGGGTGAAGATCATAAACCACGGCCTTGGGATCAATGGAGAAGAGTCGCTTGAAATGTTCTACTCCTTCCCGGAAGGAGTTCAGGGTTTCCAAATTCTCCAGATCTCCAATGTGGTGACTGACAAAGGCATACCGATCCCGAGTCAGGCAGAAGGTATTTTTTAGTTCACCACCGCAGGCAAGGATCATTTCAAGAGGGAAGGAGAGCTTCATCGGAAAGGGAACATATCCCCTTGAGCGCCGGAGGATGTAAGGCTTTCCTTCAAAGACGCGCGTCACGGAATCGTCACATCGCATGTGAATTTCACGATTGTGCAAGAGGAAGTCATCTGCAATGTCGGCCAGCCGGACCGTGGCCTCTTCATTCTTGTAGGCAATGGGTTCGTCACTGACATTGCCGCTGGTCAAGACCAACGACTTGAGCGGTCCATGAAGGAGGAGGTGATGGAGAGGTGAATACGGGAGCATCACGCCCAGGGTATTCTGATAAGGAGCCACAGAAAAGGCGATGGGAGAGTCCTTCCTTTTTCTCAGGATGACGATTGGCCTCTCCACAGTCTCCAATAGCGTTTCCTCATCTTCGCTGACTTCGCAAAGTTGCCTAATCTCTTCGATGTCTTGGCACATCACTGCGAAAGGTTTGTCTTCTCTGAATTTCCGAGCCCGAAGCAAGGCAACAGCAACCTCATCTTTTGCGTTACAGGCGAGATGAAATCCTCCCAATCCCTTGATGGCGACGATCTTTCCTTTTTCGAGAAGCTCAAGAGTTTTCTCAATGGGATCCCCAGAAACCTCGTTTCCAGCTTTATCAACGAGTCGAAGTGAAGGGCCGCAGACAGGGCAGGCATTGGGTTGGGCATGGAAGCGACGGTTGAGAGGATCTTCGTATTCTCTCCTGCACACAGGGCACATGCGGAAAGGGGCCATGGTGGTCTTTTCCCGGTCGTAGGGAATATCCTGGATGATCGTAAATCTCGGTCCACAGTGGGTGCAATTGATGAAAGGGTAGCGATGTCGAAAGTCATCTGGAGAAAAGAGTTCTGCAAGGCAGGGATTGCACGTCGCCAAGTCAGGTGAAATCAGGACAAATTTATCCTCGGTTTCTTCGCTCTTTCTAATTTCGAAAGTCGTATAACCTAACGGCTCGGTATAGTGAACTTCCAACGACTCGATCTTGGAAAGGGGAGGAGCTAGACGGGGAATATCCCGAATAAACTGATCAAGCTCTTCCTCTTCTCCCTCGGCGTCGATAAAGACTCCCTTGACGTTATTAAGAACCCATCCTTGAATGGCATGTGTCTGGGCAAGACGGTAGATGAAAGGCCTGAAGCCAACCCCCTGAACAATGCCCGTGATCCGAATTTCAGCCCGCTTCATACTCCCATTTTAACTTTCTTTGGAAGGATCGTCTAATCCGAATCACTAGCAGGCTGCTGAAAAACGACCATCTGCGGCGTTTCCCTCATCCTTCGTCGTTGCAGGGTACGGCCAAGTACGCCTCACTCCTCAGGATTTCAGGGGCCTTGCATCTGGGCATTTTTGAGCAGCCTGCGAAAGATGAGTTTTTCATGTTAACTGCTAGACCGGAGACCTGACTTATCAACCATTGCTATTTAACTCGGTCTGTGGTATTCAGGATTTCATAACGAAGAGGAGGTCACAGACGGCGATGGACCAAGAGACGAAAGAGTATCTTGACCAAAAGCACGTGAGTCTGGCTCGAAAAGAGGACATGGAAAAGCTGAGGCAGGAAATGAAGGCCACCTTCCGTCAGTGGAGAGGGGAGAATCAAAGCGACCTTCTCGAATCGAAGAAGGAGATCAAGGCCAATCTTGAAGAACTGGGAAAGGAATGGAAAGCGGAAGTGGAAGCCATACGAAGGGTATGGACTGAGGGGGTTCAAAAGATTCGCCAGGAGACACAATCCATGGTCAACCAGTCAGGTCATACGATGGACCTTTCATTTCATGAGGTTAGAGAAGACGTGAAAACTATTCTGAGCCAAGTAAAGCAAGACCTGATTTCCAACCTCCGGTTGAACAGAGAGGGAGGGAAAGAAGACCTTGAGGCCTCACTCTCCTCTTCGAGGAGGGAGGCAAAGGCAGACCTCGACCGCCTGGATGAAAGGTTGATAAAGCTTCAGGAACAGACCCAAAAGGTTGCAGAGGAATTTGGACCCTTGGGTGAAAAAGTTCAAGCAGGTTTAACCGAGGTGAAAGATGAGTTGAGTTCGATGATCAAATTTTCCTTTGCCGAGTTGGAAAGGAGACTGAATGCTTTAGAGGCGAGAATCAAGATTCTCGAAAAGATTGTTCTTCAATAGACATTAGTGTCGGGGCTTGTCCGCCGGAACGGCCGGCTCGAGATGGATGTTCACGGTGGCTTTGGGGATGAGTTGCTTAATATCACGTTCTAGATGATCACAAACCTTGTGCGCTTCTTCCAGGCGGCTGTCCGCACCCATCAGGAGATGCATGGTCACCAGATATTGGTCTTGGTGATGCACGATATTGAGGTCGTGGTACGCTACAAAAAGGTCCTGATGTTCAGTCAGAATGCCGGAGATGTCTTCCTTGGGCAACACCTTAAACGAGCGCTCTTTGCTCGGATTCACGTGGACCAACGCGTCGGCTCCTGGAACGATGTCAGACACCTTTTGTTCAATCAAACTGGCGATGCGGTGGGCCTCCGTAAAAGAGAGCCTGCTATCCAACGTCAATCTCATATCAACGAATGTTCTTGCCCCTGCACTTCTGATTCGCAAAGTATCCAGCCTTTCTATCCCTTGTACCTGACTTAAAGCCTTCTCTATCTTCTGTTGCACCCCTGTAGGGGCCTGGTCCAACAGAACATTGATGGTCCGGACCCCCAGCCGGATGGAGACGATGATCACGAGGACAGCCACAATCAAGGCGGCAATGGAATCAGCCAGGGAAAACCCAAAGAACTTGTAGGCCACCAATCCAACGATAACGACAGCGGAACTCCAAATGTCTGATGAAAAGTGAAGAGCATCTGCTTCTAATGCCTGGCTTCTATGCTTTCGCGCCACCCTGTAAAGTACCGTGGATCTCGAAATGTCCACAATAATCGAGATCGCCATGACTCCAAAAGAATAGATGTTGACCTCCACATGGGCCGCCTTGCCGGTTATTCTTTCTACCGCTTCATAAATGATGTAGCCGCAGGTGACCAGCAATAAAACAACCTCCATGAAAGCCGAAAAACCTTCAACTTTGCCGTGACCATAGTGATGTGTATCATCGGGTGGCCGGTCAGAAATCTTGACGGCAAACAAAGTCATCAGTGCTGCTACCAAGTCCAACCCTGAATGGGCTGCCTCAGAGAGAATCCCCAGGCTATTGGTGGCGAGCCCGACCACCAGCTTGAGACCTGTCAGAAAGACCGCCGCTAATACCGAGGTAAGAGCAATTCGAGTTTTCTCGTTATTCTCCATCATGATTACCTAAAATAGAAATCTCACTGTCTTCCGGGAATGACAGTCACTGTCTGATTGTCTCTGAGTCGCTCGTTCCCCTTCACAACGAGTTTCATTCCCTCAGAGAGGCCCTCTCCCTCGATGCCGACCATACTCCCCTGATAACCGATCACCTTCACCGGAATCATTTTGACCTTGGAACCGCTTACTGCGAACACGACAGGGGTGCCGAAGAGGGTCATCACCGCGTCGCGGGGAGCCACGAGGCTTTTTCTCGGTTCCATGCTCGGGAGACTCACTCTCGCTTCCATCCCTTCAACCAAGGAAGAGGTATTGCTTATTCTTATCTTAATCGGAAGAGTTCGGGTCGCAATGTCCGCACGGGGCACGATGGCTGAGATTTTCCCTGTTGTTTCCTTTCCCAGGGCCTTCACTTTAACATCCATTCCGAGGCGAATCAGTTTCATCGTGCCTTCGGGAATCTCAACCACCACATCGACCACATCATCCCTTCCCAGAGTGGCGACGGCCGAGCCTGGCTGAAGCCACTCTCCATGGTTTACCCATCGTTTGATGGCGATCCCGTCAAAGGGGGCCTGGATGGACTTTTTTTGAAGCTCAAGCTTCAGACGTTCGATCTCCGCGAGCAAGGATGCAACCTTTTTCTCAAGGCTCTTCGCTTTAAACGTGCTGTCATTGTAGCGCTGTTCTGGAACAACCTTTTTCTGGTAAAGACTTTCAATCCTCCTCAGGTCTGTTCTCGCATTCTCAAAATAGGTGAAAACTTCATCATAGGATGCGGCCGTTTCTTGGAGGGTCATCTCAGTTAATTCAGAATTGATTTTGACCAGAACGTCCCCCTTCTTTACGCTTTGTCCCTCTTCGAAATTTACGCGCTCGATCTTGCCACTGGACTCAGCTGCCACATCCGACACCTCGGGGTAATAGACCGTGCCGACATACTCAACCTCGGGTGCAATCACACCCACCCTGAGATTAGAAACCACAACCGTTGGCGCCGGCATCCCTTGGGGTTTGTTGTCTTGTGCGAAGGTGACTGAAATACATGAAACGCAGAGGCAAAAAACAAAGCCCCCTTTTTTGAAACCCGCTGACATTCTTTCCTCATTCAGCCTGAGTCGTGTTTCTCTGCCGCGCCTTTCAAGGCGGGGCTTCGCACGATCGAACGGGTGAATTGTGAGATGCGTTTAAGGAAAAGGTTCAACGTAGAATTGAGTGACAGAAATTGAAGACACGAGAGACGATCCTAAAAGAGGGCCTGGACAAATTCGCCGGCATTGAATTCTCTCAGATCGTCCATCCCTTCACCCACGCCAATGTACCGGATCGGGATGCGGAACTCCTCGGTGATGCCTATGATGATTCCTCCCTTTGCCGTTCCGTCAAGCTTCGTCAAGGCAATGCCGGTCACGCCAATGGCCTCATGAAAGAGCTTGGCCTGAGAGATGGCGTTCTGCCCTGTCGTAGCATCAAGGACCAGAAGGATTTCATGAGGAGCGCCAGGACACTCCCTGTTCACAATTCGTTTCAGCTTCTTCAACTCTTCCATCAAATTGACTTTGGTATGTAACCGTCCCGCCGTATCGATGAAGACGAGATCGGCATTTCTGGCCTTAGCGGCGTGGACGGTATCAAAGGCCACTGCAGAGGGGTCCGATCCCTTCGACTGTTTGATGAGATCGGCTCCGACCCTCTGTGCCCAGATTTCGAGCTGTTCAACCGCTGCTGCGCGGAAGGTATCTGCGGCTCCGAACAAGACCTTTTTCCCTTGGGCAGAATACTGGTGAGCAATCTTTCCCAGGGTGGTTGTCTTGCCCGCCCCATTGACTCCCAAGACCATAAAGACGAAGGGTTTTGTTTGAGCAAAATCGATGGTCAGGGGGTTCTCTCCGGATTTGAGAATGCGAAGAATGTCCTGCTTAATAAACTCTCTTACTTTTTCGGGCTGTTCGAGGTCGCCTCTCTTCAGCCCCTGACGCACCCCTTCGATGAGCTGATGAGTTGTCTTTACGCCTAAATCCGCAGCAAAGAGGAGGGCTTCGAGCTCATCCAGAAGATCTTCATCGATCGTCTTCTTCCCAAGAAAGAGACTATCCATTTTCTCGACGAAACCCTGATGAGTCTTGGAAAGTCCCTGTTTCAGTTTTTCAAAAACATTCCACATAGAGATTTCCTCGCGAAGCTATCCGCATTGACGTTGGTTCGTAGCCCATCAATAATACCAATATATCACATCAACTCCAGAATGCCCAACTCCTGCCCTGGATTTGTCCCCGTGGCTTAAGACTGAGAAAACAAAAAGGGCGAGAATGAAACTCTCGCCCTTTCTAAAAAAAATCGAATTGGGAAATCATGATTTTCGATCTTTCACGTCTTCGAAATCGGCATCGACCACGTCTTCCTGGGAGGTTTGAGGTTCTGCCTGCGGGCCCGCTTCTGGACCGGCGCCGGAGGCCTTGGCTCCTTGGGAGGCTTTGGCATACATGGCCTCAGCCAGCTTGTGAGACGTTTGGGTCAGTTCCTCCTGAGCCGACTTGATCGCGTCAGCGTCATTCGAATCCATGGCCTTCTTAGCCTTTGAAATCGCATCCTCAATATTCTGTTTATCTTTAGCATCAATCTTATCACCATACTCTTTGAGAGATTTCTCTGTCGTGTAGATGATCGTATCGAGATGATTTCTCGCCTCCACGACCTCTCGTCTCTTCTTGTCATCAGCCGCGTGAGCCTCGGCATCCTTCACCATCTTCTTGATCTCTTCGTCAGCCAACCCACTGGACGCAGTGATCCGAATCGACTGTTCTCTGCCTGTCCCGAGATCTTTTGCCGAGACGTGGACAATCCCATTGGCGTCAATATCGAAGGCCACCTCGATCTGAGGCATCCCTCTTGGCGCTGGCGGAATTCCCATCAGTTCGAACTGTCCAAGGGTCTTATTGTTCGCAGCCATCTCCCTCTCTCCCTGCAAAACGTGAATCGTCACCGCAGGCTGATTGTCAGCGGCCGTCGAGAAGGTCTGACTCTTCTTCGTGGGAATCGTGGTGTTCCGTTCGATCAACTTCGTGAAGACGCCACCGAGCGTCTCGATTCCGAGAGAAAGGGGCGTGACGTCGAGCAAGAGCACATCCTTGACTTCGCCTTTGAGAACCCCTGCCTGAATGGCGGCACCAATGCCCACTGCTTCATCCGGGTTCACACTCTTGTTAGGCTCTTTCCCAAAAATCTGTTTTACCTTTTCCTGAACCTTAGGCATTCGGGTCATGCCGCCAACGAGAATGACCTCGTCGATGTCTCGGGACGAAAGTTGGGCATCCGTGAGGGCTTGGCGACAAGGCCCTTCCACCGAGTCAATGAGATCTTCGGTGAGTTTCTCAAGTTTTGCCCTTGTCAACTTCATGGTCAGATGCTTGGGGCCCGAAGCATCTGCCGTAATGAACGGGAGATTAACGTCTGTCTCCATCATATTGGAAAGTTCGATCTTTGCTTTCTCGGCAGCCTCTTTTAGTCGCTGAAGGGCCATGCGGTCCTTTCGAAGATCGATCCCTTGGTCCTTCCGAAATTCATCGGCGAGATAATCCATGACACGTTGATCGAAATCGTCTCCGCCGAGATGAGTATTCCCATTGGTAGATTTCACCTCAAAGACACCCTCGCCCAACTCGAGGATCGAAATATCGAACGTCCCGCCACCGAGGTCGAAGACAGCGACCTTTTCGTCCTTTTTCTTGTCTAGGCCATAGGCGAGAGAAGCAGCGGTTGGTTCATTGATGATGCGGATGACGTTCAGCCCAGCAATCTTGCCTGCATCCTTGGTCGCCTGGCGCTGGCTGTCGTTAAAGTAGGCGGGCACGGTAATCACCGCGTCTGTGACCTTCTCTCCCAGATAGGCCTCTGCTGTTTCCTTCATCTTCTGAAGGACAAAAGCCGAGATCTCTGGGGGGCTCATGTCTTTATCCCTGGCTTGGACCCAGGCATCGCCATTCTTGTTTTCGACGATTTTGTAGGGAAGGACCTTGACGTCTTTCTGAACTTCAGCGTCCCGAAACTTTCGGCCCATCAGTCGTTTAATCGAGAAGATGGTGTTCTCGGAGTTCGTGACGGCCTGCCGTTTGGCAATCTGCCCGACCACCCGTTCTCCCTTATCCATAAAGGCAACGACGGAAGGCGTGGTCCGGCTTCCCTCCTGATTCGCGATGACCACCGGGTCCCCCCCTTCCATGATCGCCACCACCGAGTTTGTCGTTCCCAAATCAATTCCAATTGTTTTTGCCATGTTCGTTTGACCTCCTTAAAGAAAAGTGAATGTTCAATTCGTCATTGATGTTCCTTGTGGAGTCGGTTTCGATACCGAAACTCCTGCCGGCCTGATGAGGCGGTCATGGAGGAGATATCCCTTATGGAACTCTTCCACCACTTGATTCGGTTCGTGCTGATCTGTCTCCACAACCATCATGGCCTCATGGACAGCCGGATCAAAGGGCTTTCCCACCGATTCGATGGACGAAAGTCCGAATTTGTTGAGCGATTGAAGAAGTTGCTGAATCGTCAATTTCACTCCCGTCACAAGACTCTGAAGATCCACCGCTTTCTCGGAGTGATTCACTGCCCTCTCGAGATTATCGATAACGGGTAGAATGGCTTTGATGAGGTCCTCGTTCGCGAATTTTAGATAATCCTCTTTTTCCCGGGCCGCTCGCTTCTTATAATTCTCAAGGTCGGCCGCAACCCTGAGAAAGCGATCAAGATTGTCCTTGGCTTCTTTTTCTTTCTCCTCCAGTTCTTTTCTTAGGGCTTCGCTGTCCTGGTCTGCTTGGACCTCGACCTTGACTTCCGTCTCAGGAAGCGAGTCCTTGGCGTCTTCAGCTGATTTTGACTCATGGTGATGCGTTTGGTTTTTCTTTTTTTTGTGCTGGTTATCCATCATACGAACTCCCGACGGTACTACCACATGATCATTGCGTTTCAAGAATTTCTGTCACCAGTTTGGCTGTATAGTCCACCAACGGAATCACTTTGGAATAATTCATCCTCCGAGGGCCGATAACGCCTAAAGCTCCCAAGACCTTACCTCCAAAGCTATACGTCGAGGTGATGAGACTGCAGGTTTCCATCTCCCGGATCTGACTCTCAGAGCCGATGGCGATTTTTACGCCCTGAGGCTCCAGACAGGTATCCAGAAGTCTGATCATCGTTGCCTTCTCCTCGAAGGCTCGGAAGAGATCTCTCATCTGGGACAGGCTGCTAAATTCCGGCTCCTCGAGAATATTCGTTCTTCCATCAATGAAGACGTCGGCGTCCTCCACCGAGGATAAAGCCTTCTGACTCAATTTGAGAGCTTCATCAAAAAGACGATCGTACGCCATCTTCTCAAGCCGCATCTGTTCCAGAATCTTCTCGCGGACCTGGCGGAGCGTAAGACCTGAGAGGAGACCATTCAAGTATTCAGAAAAGCTATCGAGATCTGATTGGGAGTAATCTTCCTCCACCTCGACGACTCGATTCTGAACCATGCCACTCGTGCTCACCAAGAGAGCCAAGATCAAATGCTTCTTCAGTTTCACGAATTCGATATGCTGAAGGACAACGAGGTCGGTCCTCGGAGCCCAGACGACGCCGAGATGACGAGAGGATGAAGAAAGGATACGAGATGCTTCCCGGAACGGCTCGCCTGTCTCGGTTTGCAGGTTCGTGAATCTCGATCGAATCAGTTGCCGCTCTCTGTCACCGAGTTCGTGAACGTCGACAATAAAATCGACGTAGAATCGAAATCCCTTTTCAGTAGGAATCCTTCCTGCAGAAGTGTGAGGCTGATACACAAGCCCCATTTCTTCCAACTCGGCCATGATGCCTCTTATGGAGGCTGGGCTCAGAAGGAGGGCAGACTCCATCGAAACCGCCTTGGAGCCGACGGGCTCTGCCGACGTAATATAGTCCTCGATAATAATTTCGAGGACTCGTTTCATCCTGTCCGAAAGAAGAGAAACCATTTTGGAACCGCCTGTGACCTATCTAATGATTCAAAACAATTTAGAATACTTAAACTCCCTTGAGAAAATAATAATGGGGGTATCGTTTGTCAAGCAAAGGGCTGAGAATTGTCTGGCCTGTTTAATGCTGGATTGTTTAATATTTTTAAGGGGTTTCGCTTAGCGGACAGTCCAAAGGGATTGCTTGAACAAAGATCCTTTCGGTAGGATTGGTTTTCAGCAGGTTATTCTCAATGGTTTGGAATAACTAAAGAAATTCAGTTATGCGGCTCTCGTTCCTTCATTAACCGAGCCAAGGCGGCCTCGCCTGTCAGTCTTGGGCTTCACCCGTTCGGCTGTGCGAAGTCACGCATTTCAAAGCGGGGTAGAGAAGCACGGCTCAGGGTGAACCTCGAGCAAGCCTCGGCCCTTAGGCCGGGGAGTCGAGAGGTTCATTTGAAATGGTCAAAACCGAGGCTGGAAGGACTGTAGACCTTGCCATCTCCCCGGGCGACGAGCAACCTTCTCTTCTTGGGGAGAATCTCACCTATGCAGGTAAGGGGTAATTTAAGAGAGTGGGAGAGCGAGGAAATCCGATCACGGTTCTGGGGCGGCGCTGTAAAGAGGAGCTCATAGTCCTCTCCTCCGGTCAGAGCAAATCGGTAAGGGCTTCGTGAATAGAGATGAACGAATTTCTTGTACTCTCTTGATAGTGGAATCTTGTCCTCAAAGATGAGGGCTCCCACTCCGCTCTCCTCCAAGAGGTGAGAGGTGTCAATCAGGAGTCCGTCACTCACATCGATCATGGCAGTGGCCAGGTGGTGGTTAGCAAGAGCCTGCCCCAGTCGAAGCCGGGGAGTGGGTGAAAGATGTCGTTTGATCAATTTCTTGGATGTCCCTCGAGCGCGATTCTTTCCTAGCATTCTGAGACCCAACCCAGAATCTCCAAAAGTTCCCGACACCCAGAGGTCATTTCCAACTCTGGACCCATTCCTAAAAAGGAGGTTCTTTTTTTTTCCTTCTCCCAGAAGAACAATGTTGAGAATGATTTTTGGAGAGAGAGAAGTGTCTCCACCCACAAGGTCTGTTCGAAATAATTTCGCTCCCTCCTTCAGGCCACGATAGAGCTGAGAGACATAAGAGATGGGCAGACTCTTCGGAAGACCGAGGGAGACAAGAAAGTATTTTGGAGTGCCTCCCATAGCCGCGATGTCGCTCACATTGACCCCGATGGCCTTTTTGCCAAGAGAGGTAGGATCAATCCACGCGCGGTGAAAGTGAATCCCCTCGATGAGGATATCCGTTGTGGCAAGAAGAACCTTCTCTCCCATCTCCATAACGGCAACATCGTCACCGATGCCCCTGACGAGATCCGTACGCGAGGCCGCCATCCACCTTCTGATTCGTTGGATGAGTCCGAATTCTCCGATGTCGCGAATATTCACTCTTTTCACCCACTGCTATGGCGTTTGCGCCTTTCAAAATCAGGTTCACCGCAGAGCCGCAGAGATCGCTGAGAGGGGGTTTCTTTTGATCTAATCGGGCCTTCGCCGCGCCGTAGCGGCTTCGGCCGCGCAGGCGGGAGACCGCGATTGGATCAAAAACTCCCTGCCGGTAGGCAGGCCTGCGGGAAGAAGATCGAAACCTCTTGATGGCCGTGGCACCTACTATGAGGCTTGCATTGAAAAAATGGAAACCTTTTTGTTTGGCAGTATCTCCCGCCAAACAAAAAATGCTTTCTCTGCGTCCTCGGCGCCT
>Ga0315288_10002702_pt1 | contig 22790 bp, 12 predicted proteins | sample YL17G11_20_MG_FD_203454 | JGI IMG/M metagenome (GOLD analysis project Ga0315288, IMG submission 203454) | Sediment microbial communities from Yellowstone Lake, YNP, Wyoming, USA - YL17G11_20 | ecosystem: Environmental > Aquatic > Freshwater > Lake > Sediment | place: USA: Wyoming | collected...
CAACATTGCGCATTTCCTGCAGGAAGAGCCTGAAATCGGTCCATCGGGGAGCTGGAAGTACGATAGCTCCTCTTTGATTTAGTGCAAAAACCTACCAAAAGAACAAGGCTGATGTCCCCGACAAACGGCTTTGATGCTTCATTCTAAAAAAAATCACCGAACAACTTGACAACTTTTTGCCATATTTCCTAGGCTAAGTGTACAGTCAGCACAGACCGGCAATGGAGGTGCAATGTGCTGACGACAACGAAACTGAATCTAGGGGACGGAGGCCCGGCCTTCTCGTGAGCCTCGCACTCGCGGCTGCGGCCCCGAAAGGAGAGTCGCAGATGGCTGAATTTCCTGGCTTGACGATCGATGAGGTTTCCCAGGAAGTAGGGATTTCGTCACGCATGCTCCGGTATTGGGAGGATCTAGGGCTGGTCTTTCCCAAACGCACGCCCGGCAACCAACGACGCTATTCACGGGAGGAAGTGCGCATCCTCTCCATCATCCGGCAGCTCACCGAGTACTACGAGATGAGCACCGCGGAAATCGCCATCATCCAAAAGTTGGGGTGCAAGGAAATCGCCCTGGCCAAATTGAAAAGCTCCGAGGGCAGTGGAAACGACCCGGTCTGGCAGATAATCCTGCTGGAAGGCTTATACGCCAAGCTGGTGGGTGACCGCACCCTCGAATTGTTGGAACAGAAAGTGAGAAAAGGAGAACGACATGGATAGATTGGAGTACACCTACACGCTGGACCCGGAAGGACGGGTGCGGATCGCAATGTCCTCCGCGGACATGGAAATTGTAGGAGGCACAGGCCCTGAGGTCCGTCTGGTGGTGATTCGACGACATTCCGAGGTCATCGTACCCGAGGTGTTTGCTCGACCGGAAGAAGTGATGATCGCCAGCGGTGCGAACAGAGCGGGAGAGCAGCATGATAGCGAGGAAGAGAAGCACAAAGGCGACCTGGGCACTGTGATCCGCGAATCCATCCTGCGCAGTGTGCGGGAAGGATTGCGGAAAAGCCTGAGCCGGATCTCCGGCGAGGAAGCCGATCTGGAGCTGACCATCCCCCGGGGAGCTACACTGGAAATACACACCGCATCGGGAGACCTGCGCCTGCGGGATTGGGAGGGACGGTTGGATCATCATGCCTCTTCCGGCGACGTGCGGATCCGCCAGGTGAAGGGGGAAGCTTCGATTCGGACGACCTCCGGTGGTTTGGAGATCGAACGATACCAAGGGAAATTAAAGGTGGGCACCACTTCCGGTGACGTGCGCCTGGAGGAAGTGGAGGGAGACGTGAGGCTGGAAACGATCTCAGGTGACGCGGAGCTGGAATGTTTCAAGGGTTCCCAGGAGATCCAGACGGTTTCCGGGGACCTGACGCTCCGTCGCGGCGAAGGGGAGGTAGCCGCTTCCACCACTTCCGGCGACCTCAGCGGGGATCTCCGCCAATGCCCGCGCCTGAAGGCGAGCACCGTTTCCGGCGATTTGCGGATGGAGCTGGAACCGCTTTCGGGCGGTTCCTACGAGGTTCATACCACCTCCGGCGACGTTCGCCTGCGCATTCCCCGGGACTCCAAATTGGAAGTCCGTTTCGCCACATTGTCCGGGGACGTTTCCTGCCGTCTGCCGCTCCGGGGTGAGCATGCTTCCGAGGAAACGCTCAGTGCGGAGGGGGTTGGATTGAACTGGTTGGAAAAAGGCTGGGTGAGAGTCGGTCATCGGTTCTCCGGCGTGTTGAACGCCAAGGAAGGACTGTTGGAAATCAAGACCCTCTCTGGAGATATCACGTTGGACGCGCTCTAGCGTACGTTCTTTCCCAACTCCTGTCCGAACGCCGGGGACTTTACTCCCCGGCGTTCTTTGCCTGGCAGCAATGATTTCGTACACTATCCCTATGTTTCATCCCCAATTTGAGATTTCGCCTGGGCTGCTCAACCTGATCGCGGAGATCGCGGGCGTGCGCGAGTTGATCTTGAGTTCAGCGATCCTGCCGCAATGGGATATCCGGCTCAAGCGAGAAGCGTTCTTGCGGATGGCGCACCATTCCACTGCCATCGAAGGCAATCCGCTGGAGCCTAAGCAGGTGGCCGGCTTGGTGGGAGGGAAGGACGTCGCCGCCCGAGAGCGGGACAAACGGGAGGTACTGAACTACCTGGATACGCTCCGCTGGATTGATCAACTCGGAGAACGTGGGTTAAAGCGATTGGCGGACAACACCATCCTCGATATCCACAACCGTTTGATGGAAGGGTTGTTGCCACTGGAATCCTTGGGAAAAATCCGTCAGGAACCGGTGGCGATCTTCGATCGCGGCGGCCGGGTTGTCTGCCAGACCCCGCCAGCCGGTCAAATCCCGCAGTTGATCGGATCGTTGTTAGCATGGCTGAATGGCCCTGCGGACGCCCTGCATCCGGTGATCGTCTCGGCGATCGCACACTATGAGCTGGTCCGAATTCACCCCTTTCTCGATGGAAACGGGCGAACGGCCCGCCTGCTGGCCACCTTGATCCTGTATTTGCGAGGTTTCGACACCAAACGTTTCTTCGCGCTGGACGAGTTCTATAACGACAACCTGGATCGGTATTACCACGCCCTGGCCACAGCGGACCGGACCGGAGATCTCAGTGGTTGGCTGGAATACTTTGCCGAGGGGGTGGCTGTCTCCCTCAAGCGCGTAAAAGAAGCGATCCGCGAACTTTCCTTGGACAGCCGGTTGCGGGAATCAAAGGGACAGATCTATTTGGAACCACGACAAATCCGGGTCCTCCGCAGCTTGCAACACCAGCAAAGAATCCGGATTGCCGATGTGCAGGGAATGTTCAGCGTCACCCGAGAAACCGCCAACCGGATCCTGGAACCACTATTGTCAGCCGGGTTAATCGTCCGCAAAGGACTGGGTCGGGCGACTTACTATGAATTGGGCTAAGGAATTCCGAATCCAATTAGAGGAGGCAGCAAGTGAACGGACGAATGATCGTGCCCAACGTGTACTCGGTAGGGGCGGTGGATTGGAACCGCCGCCTGTTCGATGCGCTGATCCCATTGCCGGACGGAACCAGCTACAATTCGTACCTGATTCAGGGAAGTGAAAAAACTGCTCTGATCGATACGGTGGATCCGGCCAAGTGGGAGGTTCTTCGGGCTGTCCTTGCGGGATTGGAGCGATTGGACTACCTGATCGCCCACCATGGGGAACAGGATCATTCCGGTTCCATCCCCCTCGTGCTGGAAAAGTTTCCTGCCGCCCAAGTGATTGCCAGCCCAAAAGGGCAGGAAATCCTGGCCCAACATCTCAACATCCGCGCCGACCGGATCCGACCGGTACAGGATGGCGAGGAGATTTCCCTGGGAGACAAAACCCTGCGCTTTCTGCACATCCCCTGGGTGCATTGGCCGGAAACGATCGGAACCTATCTGCTGGAAGACCAGGTCCTTTTCCCTTGCGATCTGTTCGGTTCCCATTTTGCCACATCGGAATTGTTCGCCGATACCGGTCGCGTCCATTATCCGGCCAAGCGGTACTACGCGGAGATCATGATGCCGTTCCGACTACAAGTGCTGAAAAATCTGGAAAAGATCCAGCAGTTGCCCCTTCGCTACATCGCACCCAGCCACGGCCCGATCTGGGATCAGCCTTCGTTCATCCAAGATGCCTACCGCCGGTGGGCCGGGTCACCTCCAAGGAACCTGGTGGTTCTGCCCTGGGTTTCCATGCACGGCTCCACCGAGGGGATGGTGGATTTCTTGATCTGTGAGCTGATCCGGCGCGATGTGCAGGTGGAACCGTTTGATTTGACCGTTGCCGACCTGGGCGCCTTGGCGATGTCCCTGGTGGATGCCGCCACAGTGGTCGTGGGAACCTGCACCGTACTGGGTGGCCCTCATCCGCTGGCCGCCAATGTTGCGTTCCTGTTGAACGCGTTGCGGCCCAAGCTGAAATTCGTTTCGGTGATCGGCTCTTTCGGCTGGGCCTCCAAGGCCGTGGAGAATTTGGCCGCGATGCTCACCGTCATCAAGCCGGAGATTCTATCACCGGTCTACGTGAAGGGCTTGCCTCGCCCGGAGGACTACCAGAAGTTGGAGGAGCTGGCGGAGACCATCGCCGGAAAGCACGCCCAGATTGAACTGACCTAAGCGCATCCTGGGGGCGTTCCCCTGCGCGCGTTGGGTATTTACCGGGGAGTGCTTTCCTTTCCAGGTGGAGCGTCCGCACCACCGCGATTTCCCGCGCATTCCCGCGGCGGACTCGTGCCCTTCTGAGGGAACCAACGGTTCGGTTCTTGTCAGGGGAACCGGATTGGATTATGGTGGTGGTTCGGTCTATGGTACGTTTCTGGATCTACATCCGTAAAAACTGGAAAGCCTATCTCTGGACGCTGCTCGCCCTGATCGCAGTGGATGGGTTGCAGCTCGTCCTGCCCCTGGTGTTCGGTTATTTCATCGATGCCGTCACCCGAGGTGTCCCCGAGCTGTACCGCTATGGGCTGGTCTTTCTCGGCCTGGCGGTGGGTATTGTCCTGTTGCGGTATTTCTATCGCTACGAGATGGGCAAGCTGGCCCTGTTTTTCGACAATCAAATGCGCGACCAATTCTTCCACGAGGTGATGGGCCTTCCGCTGGACTATCTACAGAAAGAGGACATCGGCGACATCATGGCCCGGGCCACCAACGACATGCAAGCCATCCGCCAATTCCTCATTTTCGGCATGATCGGCCTGACCGACATCGTCGTGCTGGGCATTTCCACCGTAACCCTGATGGTCTTGCTCAATCGGCAGCTATTCCTGGCCTCGGTGGGACCGATTGCTTTGATTGCCGTGATTACGCTCTTTTTCACCCGCTACGTGTTCACCTACTTTGAGCGGGTGCAGGACATCTTCGGCAAGCTGACGGAAAAGGCACAGGAGTTCATTTCCGGCATCCGCGTCCTGCGGGCCTTCGCCCGTGAAAACCGGGTGATGCAGCTCTTCGGACAAACCAACCAGGAGTATTACAAGGCCAACATGAAGCTGGTCAGACTGGAAGGGATCTTCGATCCCTCGATGGGATTCCTGATCACGGTCTCCACCATTCTTTCCATTGGGTTCGGCGTGATCCAGATCCAGCGGGGAGAATTAAGCTTGGGACTCCTGGTGGCCTTCACCAATTACATCGGCATGCTTTCCTGGCCGATGATGGCTCTTGGCTTCACCACCACCATTTTCCAACGGTCGCGAGCGTCGATGCGGCGGGTAGAGGAGATCTTTCATGCCCAAAAGGAGGAGCGATCCCTGCAGCCGATACAGCCCGTACCCTCCCGGTTTGCCAGCGTGGAAGCCAAAAATCTGGCTCTCGTCTTGGAGGATCGCAAAATCCTGGAGCGGGTCTGCTTCCGCCTGGAGGGTGGCAGTTCTTTGGGAGTGGTGGGGCCAATCGGAGCCGGCAAGACGATGCTATTCCGCCTGCTGTTGCGCTTCATCGAGCCGGAAGAAGGACGAATCTTCCTCAACGGAACAGACATCCGTTACGTCCCGATGGAAGAGTTGCGTCGCTTCTTCGCTTACGTGCCGCAGGACAGCTATCTTTTTTCCGCCACCCTGCTGGAAAACATTCGCTATTCGCGTCCGGACGCCAGCCGCCAGGAAGTGGAGGAAGCAGTTCAGGTGGCCTGCCTGGAGGAAGAAATCGGTCAGTTTGCCGACGGCTTGGACACCCTGGTGGGCGAGCGTGGGGTTACCTTGTCCGGCGGTCAGCGCCAGCGCGTGGCCATTGCCCGGGCATTGATCTCCCGCCGTCCCGTCCTGCTGCTGGACGATGCTCTTTCCGCCGTGGACACCCAGACCGAGGAGATGTTGATTGGAAACCTGAAACGATACATCCGTGAACAGGGGATCAGCGTGATTTCCATCAGCCATCGGGTTTCCACCCTGCTTTGGACAGACACGATCCTGGTGCTGCTGGGCGGACGAGTCACCGAGACGGGTGCGCCGGCGGATTTGCTGAAACGAGAGGGGTATTTCGCCCACCTCTATCAGGCCCAGGTCCTGGAAGGAACCTCTCGTGCCGGCCCCTGAGGATCTGTCCCGCCAGCGCTCTGACCGGGAGTTAATCCGCTTTTTCTGGCGGTACTTGCGTCAGTTTCCGACGATTTTGGCCTCCTCCATCCTGGTGATCTTGGCCTCGGCCCTGGCCAACATCGCTTTGCCCTATCTTTTTCGCATCGCCATCGATCAATACATCCTGCCCGGCAACTATTCCGGCGTTCTCCCCTTGCTGATCGCGGCATTCGGTTTCGCAGTGGCCGCGTTTTTTCTGGTATGGGCTCGCGCCCTGCTGACCAACACCCTGGGGCAGAAGCTGATGTGGAAAATGCGGACAGACTTGATGGAACACCTGTTGCGACTTTCGCTCCGCTTCTACAACGAGAACCCGGTCGGCAAGATCATCACCCGTCTGACCAACGATATCCAAAACCTGAGCGAGATGCTGACAGCAGGTTTTTCGGCCCTGGTCGCTGATTTTGCCCTGATTGTGGGGATCATGGTGGTGATGCTGACCATGGATTGGCGACTGACCTTGATCGCTTTGGTGGTGGCCGCCCCCGTCGCCTTCCTGCTGCAGTTCCTCGGGTTACGCATGCGTCGGATCTTCCGCCTAGTGCGCAAGATCGTGGCGGAAATGAACATCTACCTGCAAGAGAATCTTGCCGGTTTCCAAGTGATCAAGGCCTTCAATCGCGAGCCGCACAACCGGGAAGAATTCGCTCAGATCAACCGTCACTACTTGAAGGAGAACTTGCGGGCGATGCGGTTGCGGACGGTCTTCTATCCCTCGGTGAACTTCCTGAAGCAACTGAGCCGGGCGATCGTATTGATCTACGGAGGCTGGCAAGTCTACCAGGGTAACACCTCGCTGGGGGTGTTGGTGGCTTTTTTCACCTACCTGGAGATGTTCTTCGAGCCGATCGGCGACTTTTCGGAGAAGTTCGCCATCTTTCAAACCGCCTTCGCGTCGCTGGAAAAAATCATGGATTTTTTTCAAAACGATGACCGCGAGTATCGCCAGGGAACGCAGGTTCCGGCCATCCAAGGCGCCGTGGAATTCCAGCAAGTATCCTTCGCTTACGAGGGTACCCCGGTTCTGGAAAAGGTTTCCTTCCGGGTGGCGCCGGGTAAATCCCTGGCCATCGTCGGTCCTACGGGTGCCGGCAAGACCACTCTTTTCAACTTGCTGCTGGGGTTCTGGTCCGACTACAGCGGCCGAATCCTGGTGGACGGGGTAGAATTGCGTGATCTGGACCTGCTCCAGTTCCGAAGCCACCTGGCCCTGGTGTTGCAAGACGTAACCCTCTTTCATGACTCCGTCGCCGCCAACATCTCTTTATGGGAAGAGAACCCGCGCAACGTGGAACAGGCCGCGAACTTCGTCAACGCGGAGTTTATCCAGCAGTTGCCGGAACGGTTCGCCACCGTCCTGGCGCCCAATGGCGCCAATCTCTCCGCCGGCCAGCGTCAGCTTCTTTCCTTTGCCCGGGCAATCTACCGCCAACCGCGGATTCTCCTGCTGGACGAGGCCACCTCCAACATCGACACCGACACCGAACGCCTAGTGCAGGAAGCAGTGGCCAAGCTGATGCAAGAACGGACCTCGATCGTGATCGCCCACCGTCTGTCCACGGTGAAGAACGCGGATCAAATTATCGTGTTGGAGGGTGGCCGGGTGATCGAGTGTGGCCCTCATCAAGAACTGATGGACCGACGCGGATTGTACTATGCCCTCTATACCATGCAGCTCGCCGCAGTGCTGGAAGGTGTCGACGCCACGTTCGACTAGACGCCTTTCCCAAGCGTACGCTGCCGGAACAAACCCGGTAGACCGCTCTCACCCGATTCCAATCGTATTGTCAGCGCGTCCATTTAAGGCTAACCCCGCTTTGCAACACTCTCAGCCAAAAACCCTGGCCCGGCAGCCAACTGCCGGTCGCAAAGTCCAAGTTCAAGTATGCCGTCCCGCTCCAGGAATAAGCTGGACCAATCCAACCAGTATCCTGGGCCTGTCCCAGGGAAAGTTCCTGCCCTCCTTTGGTTGCGGTGACCCTGTTGCAGGGAATAGACAGTGGGAAAGGGTTTCCGATCATCTCCCATCCCCGGCTCAGGGTAAGGAGGAAGGGAGGTGGAAGGACCGAGCCTTGGATCGTAACCGTTGCTGTCGTCAACATGTTCACCCAACAACCCTGACCCGGAGAAAGGGTCGATGGAACCAGGTAGCGGCCGTTCAGCGGGTCCCAGCGAAACAGCACCCGGAAAGAGGGACCAAACAATTGGCTGGGTGGCAGATCGCTCTCCAGGCTGAGTGTTACCAGATTCCAGCCGGACATCAGTGCTTGGCGATAGAAAGAGGGGAGGGGTTGGGAAGCAAACCGTGCCGTCAAACTCCAATTGCGATCCATACCCAGGATCAGCGGATTCTCCGTGGAGACGAGGTCTCCCTCCCATCGCTCAAAAGAGAAATCCGAGGCAGCCCAAACCGTCAGGGTGACTGTACTCATGTAAGGATAGAGGCCGTCCGAGCCTGGAGCGGGGGAGGCGATCACGCCTCCCCCCATCGCCGGTTCCGGTTGGAGCAGCAACTGAAAACGTGGAGGAAGCCACTGGAAATCTTGGTTGGAAAGATCCTGCGTCAGGTTGGTGTAGCTGCGGGACGGTGGGACGAAGAGGCCACCGAGGGACGCAGAGGGGCTGACGGTGCCGGACCAGCCATAAGGAAGGCTCTGAAGGAATGCACCATTGCTGGCCGTGGTCGTAGATCCGCCTCCTTGGGAGAATGACAAGAGGATGCTTGCCGCAGGCTGGCCGTTGTCATTGCGCGTCACCGTTCCGGCCAGGGTTGGATTTGCGGCAGCGGTAACGGCAAAATCCTGGTCCGAAAGGTCCGAAACCGACGATGGAGTGGTACAGGTCAGTCGAACGCGGCAATGGGACGATGAAGGGCCCGCGACAGTCCACGTTGCGCTGCCCGTGTTGGGGGTTGCTGCAAAGAGAGTTTCCCAGTCGCTGCCAGGGTAAGCACGGTTCAATTCCACTTGCAGTGGACCGGTCAAACCGGTGGAGATCCACGTGATCGATTGAAGGGCACCCGCAGACCAGGACTCCCCGCCGTTAGGCGACAGCAGAGAAAGGGAAGGGGTCGCGGTGGTCGAGACCGTCAGCCGATAGGCTTGGGGTACCGTCCCCCCCTTGTTATCGCGGGCCTGCAATTTCACACCCCAAGATCCAATCTGTCCCTGGGTGGGGGTCCAGGTCACCAAACCGGTGGTGGAAATGGTGAGTCCCTGCGGATGGTAAATCAATCCGTAGCCGAGAGGGTCGTCTTGGGGATCCGTGGCCGTGAGCGCGTATGTGTAAGGAACACTGCCGGTGGCGGTCAGAGGAGGTTGTGAAGTGATGGTGGGAGGATCGTTGGGCAAGCTGCCGTTCCAGGATAGGGCGCGAGCAAGGACGGTGTCACGCTGCTGTGCAACGGATATCCCCTCCCAGTTGAATGCGAAGAAAACCGAGCGGTAGTTGCTCCGGTCTGTTCGAACCGCGCCTGCCGGAGATCCGCCGACCGCATAGGTGAAGCTGGCTGCGGAGCCGGCACCGGTCGTTAGAGAATCGCAGTAGGTGTTATCCCGCAGGCCGCCGGAATGGTCGATATTTAACAAGAGACCGTCGCCAATCGGGTCCCCGCTGATGCCCGAGAGACTGCGAGTGTTGACATTGTCCGAGGCAAATCCGCAGGCCAGCGCTGTTTGGAGGAAGCTCCCCTGCAAAGCAGCAGACAGGGCAATATCTTGCCCGGATAGAACCAAACGACCCCCAGTTTCCAGGTAAGATTGCAGCAGATTCTGTGCTTCCGGCAGCAAACCGCCATAAGGCTTCAGCCAGACCGTCTGGGAATAGTTCTTCAGCTCCTGGATCGTGGGCAATCCCCTTGCCGGGGTTTCCCACTCCTGATAGGCGAGCCCCAGGCGGGCCAGGGTCTCGCGGTAGTACTGGATTTGTGTTCCGGCCTCCCCCCAGCCATCATCGTTTATTAGCAGGATGGGGCTTGGATCGCTCAACACAACGTCCACGTTCTGGTCGCCGGTGACGTTGATGTCGAACCAGCGCGTTTGAAAGCCGCTAGCCCACACCTTGAGCTGATAGGGCCCCGGCACAAGGTCGGTCAGCACGAAGCTCCCATCGTTGGGGTTGGCGGCGATCGATCCCCGTTGCGTGTTGGCCAGACGAAGGGAAGCCGGCAACGGTTGGCCACCGGCGTCGCGCACTTGCCCACGGATCGCGAAAGATTGCGTTGGCTGGAGCGCGAAATTCCGTTTGGTGTAGACACCGGCCTCGAGCGTGACGGTTTCGGTCACGCTCTGATATCCGGTGCAGCTGACGGTGAGGGAGTAGATCCCCGGCACCATGGTCCAGCAGTAGTTTCCTGTTTTCGGATCGGATCCGTTGGGTGTTCGACCGGCAGCGATGGCAATCCGGGCTGCTAGAGGAGTTCCGCCAGGATCGGTGATTGTACCGCAGACGGCGCCGGTCACTTCCGGGGCCCGCCGGATCAGATAGAGCATCGCTTCCTTGTTGTTGTTGAAGGTCGGCGCGATCTGGGAGGCCGGTTCGTAGAACGTATTGGGCGTCATCTCGAAGGTGAAGAAAGGGATCCCCAGGAAGCCATAGGCCCAGTCGTCGGTATCCCCGTTGGTGGGATACAGCTGGCTGGATTGCTGGTCCGTATACCCGTTGCCCGGGTAGCTCTTTCCGCCCCAGCTGTATCCATCAGCCATCGAGCCCGCCATCGAGCTCAGCAGCGCATAATCCCACGCATGGGCGGAGGTGTAGCCCCAGGGGTACAGCACCAGGTTGCTGTAGGTGTGCAAGCTCAGCCCCAACAGAAACGGGCGGTTCCTCATCAGGTCGCGGATGGCCTGGGTCTCCGGTTCGGAAAAGGCCCAGGGACCACGGTAGGTTTCGTTGGAGGGCAAGGGACTGGAACCCGAACCGACCCATTGATAGCCGTAATTGCGATTGAGGTCCGTTCCGTCTGAACCGTTCGCAAATGAGCCGTCGGTTTGGTCGTTATCCCGCATATTCTTACGCCACATCGCACCGGGGGGGCTGGGTGCGTTTGCTCCACCGGTGTCATAAACATAGCCGTCTTCATTTAAGCAGGGCACAATCCAGGTTTCGCGCGAGTCGACCAAAGTTTTTAAACCCGCATCGGTGCTGTAGTTTTCCACCATGTAATGCGCCAGCTTCATCGCCACGGCGGTGGTCATCCACTCCCGGGCATGGTGGTTGGCTGTGATCAGAACGCGGGGGCGGTCCCATTCCAGCACCGGCGTCAGAGTGATCTTCAGCGCCCAGATCGGCCGCCCCTTGAAGGTGTACCCGATGATACAGGTTCGGCAAATCGGAGAATAGGCGTTCGCCAAGGCCGTCAGTTCCTGAACCATCGTCTCGTAGCTGTAGAAGGAGTCCGTGCTGGATTCCCCCTGCGGGGTCGGGAGAACAAGCGGTTCATAGCGGAGATTCAGCGCGCGGAACGAAAGCAGTTGGTGGTTCCCTACGCGCACATCACGCCAGTCGTCCCGCCCACCCAAAATGTCGAGCCCCAACCTCACCATTGCTTCCAGGTCCGGGTAAGACCGGATGTAGACGCGGAAAAACTGCTCACTGCCGGACACCGTGGTCTCGTCGGCGCGCACAGCAGGTACCGAACCCATCGGCAGAGTGGAGCCAATCAGGGCCAGGAGCAGGAACAGGATCGCGGTTCGCCTCATTGGTCGTCTCCCCAAACAGATACGGAGATCACAGTTCATTGTAGCCGATTTCGGTATCATCAGCGCAGCAGGAACCACTTCAACCATCCGGTCGAGGACCTCTCGCCTCCGACGGTGTTGTGTTTCGTTTGTGGAGGTCGTTCCGCGCTCTCAATTTTTTTATGGAAAGCGTATTGACTCTTTATCCTTCCCGGCACACAATAGATGCAAACGTGGCAAAGGAGGGAAAAACAGCAGATCAAACTTTTTTGTATTTCCATTCACAAACCCAAAAATGGAGTAGGAAAAAATTTGCCTATAAGGAGGCGTAAAATTTGAAGGTCCTACGGAAAGTACTAGTTCTTCTGGTCATCCTCGGCTTGATGTCGATGGGCACGGTGTTCGCCCAGAGCCCGACTTCTCCCAAGGCGGCCGCCGCGGAGAAAGCCCGGGCCGCATACCTGGAGAGGATGAAAACCAACCAGTCCCCATCCGCCATCGATCCGGAGACGCTGACCGGCGCTCTGCCTAACAAGGGTGAGAAACCGTCCACCGTGGCACCCGCCAAGGGATTGCCGAAGACGGAAGCCAGCCAGAGTCTGTTCAAGCCGGACAAGGACGGCAAGATCACCGTCTTGGTGGATCGTTCCGCCAACCCTCTGGCCACCGAGATGAAGGAAAAGGGGATCGCCTACGGCTCGCCGGAGTTCCAGGCGCTGCAGGGTGCGATCCAGTCCGACCAGGACGCGGCATTGGCTTCCCTGGGCGTGTCCGGGGTCTCCTACGAACTGAAACACAGCTTCAACCTGGCCTATAACGGTTTCACTCTCAAAATCCCCTTCGCCGACCTGAAGAAGGTGCAGGATCTGTTCGGTAAGGGCGCCGTGCACGCAGACAAGACCTACTACCTCGACCTGGGCTACAGCGTGCCGCTGATCGGAGCCACCGACGTTTGGAATAACCTGGCCTACAAGGGCGAGGGGATGGTGGTGGGCGTGGTGGACACCGGCGTGGACTACAACCACCCCGACTTGGGCAACGGCTTCGGCAACAAGGTGCAGTGGATGATCGACGTGGCCGAAGGCACGGGCGACGCCATGGACTATAACGGTCATGGCACTCACGTCTCCGGCACCATGGCCGCCAAGGCCGCCTCCGTCAACGGCGTCAACGGCGTGGCCCCCGAGGCCAAGCTGGCCGTGGCCAAGATCGTGGTGGGCGGGGTAGGTTCCGCTTCCTCCTTCGACCTGGCCTATGCCTTCGAGTGGATGCTTGAACTGAAGCTTTACGAAGGCGTTAACCTGGCTGCCGTGAACTGTTCCTTCGGCTGGCCTGCCGGCTGGAACAACGCCACCGACGTGGAGCAGGTGGCGATCCGGGCCTGCTGGGACAACGGGATCTTCGTCTCGCTGTCCGCGGGTAACGAATACTATTCCACCTACAACATCATCGGTGCGGCGCAATGGTACATTTACGGTGAGACCGCCGAGGACAGCTGGTATCCGGCGGACATCGGCATCGTCGGCAGCCCCAGCGTAGTTCCTCAATCCACTCAGACGGCCGCCTCCTACAATATCAAATCCCGCACCCTGGCCTACCTGCTGGACGCCTGGGACGGCGGCACGGAGCTCTTCGGCTACACCACCGCCAGCGGCGCCCCCGACCCGATGAGCGTTTTCGGCGTGACGGATGACTTGGAATACGCCTACTGCGGCCTGGCCACCTCCGTCCCCACCAACGTCTCCGGCAAGATCGCCCTGATCAGCCGCGGTACCAACTCCTTCTACCAGAAGGCCCGCAATGCGCAATTGGGCGGAGCCGTGGGCGTGATCATCTACAACCAGGGCAACAACTACAGCCGCCACGACCTGATGGGGATCACCGTGGCTGGCAGCCCGGCGATCACGATCCCGGCGGTCTTCTCCTCCTACGAGGCCGGCAGCTACCTGGCAGGCCTTGGTAGCGGCCACACCGTCCGCTTCAACGGGATGATGGCCGACAATCCGGTCTTCTTGGCCGACAAAATGGTGGACTTCTCCTCCTATGGGACCGATCCCAACCTGAACTTCAAGCCCGAAATCACCGCCCCCGGCGGCGGGATCTGGAGCACCGTCCCTCTGGCCAATGGCGGGTACGCCAACTACTCCGGCACCTCGATGGCCGCGCCCCACGTGGGCGGCGCCGCGGCGCTGGTCAAGCAGGCCCATCCCGGCTGGACCCCCGATCAAATCAAAGTGGCGATGCAGAACACCTCCGAGATTCTAACGCATCCCTACAGCGGTGCGCCTTATACCCCGCGCTCGCAGGGCGCCGGTCGCCTGAATGTACTGGGGGCGATCGAGACCCCGGTAACCGTGGCCGAGCTGACCACCGGCAAGGGCGGCGTGGCCCTGGGCGACACCAAGGATCTGCTAAGCAAGAGTTTCACCCTCCGCCTGACCAACTCCGCCACCACCGATCTCTACTACCAAGCCGACGGCTGGATGCAGTACAACGGTCCCGATAATGCGTTAGGCAACTGGCTGGCTCCGTACTATTTCGGACCGCTGAGCTTCTCGCAGACAAATATCACGGTTCCCGCCGGCGGGTATGCCGACGTGATGGTCACCGCGGATGTTTCCGCTGCTTTGGGTTATATGGAAAACATCTTCGTGGACGGCTTTGTGGAGTTCTACGAGATGGCACCGGGCGACCTGCTTGCGTCACAGCGCCCCGCCCTCGGTTTGCAGCGGGGAGATCCGATTAGCCTGGCTGCCTTCCAAGCCCCCGACCTGCATGTCCCCTTCACCATGTTCTGGGGCAACTGGCAGGACGTCCGCACCGATCCGAACGGTTACTGGGCACACAACCCCGTGCTGGATCCGCTGGTCGACGATCCGGGTGGCTGGAGTGTGTTTGGCAATTCCTGGCTCTACTGGGACGGCGGGATGGGTACTTGGTGGGGTTTGGGCACGGACTTCTATGGCTATCCTGACCGCGACCTGATCGCCATCTCCCCCAATAACGACGGCGTGCAGGACAACGTCCAGGCCATCCTCTCCTTCCTGCGCAACACCCCCAACCTGAGCCTGGGCATCTACGACGGCTCCACCCTGGTGCATGAGATCGCCACCGAAGCCTGGGTCATCAAGAATTGGGTCCGCTCCGGGTGGCAATACTATTTTGGCTGGGATTATCCCTGGTCCTGGTACCCCGCACTCGGCGAGATCGCCGACGGCAACTACACTTTCCGCATCGCCTCCGAGATCCCCGGCACCTTCCTGCCCGGCTCCGGCTCGTACGAGAACACCGACCTGCCCTTCATCGTGGACACGGTGAACCCGGAAGTTTCCAACCTTACCGCTACAGCTACTGATGGTGGCTGGAATCTAGCCTGGTCTGGCAGCGACGACCGCTCCGGCGTCTGGGGCTATGAATTGGTCACGGATTCCGGTCCTAGTAGATTCTTCCCCACGAGCACGACTACCGCCTTCGTCTCCGGTTTCCCTTCCGTCTACGTTTACGCCTTTGACAACGCCGGCAACATCAGCGACGGCGCCACGCTGGACACCCCCGTCGACCTGATGCCCGGCTGGAACCTGGTCTCCGATCCCAACCTCTACGACCTGGGTAGCCCCGCAGCGATCTTCCAATACCTACCCAAGAATTGGCTGCCCGAGACTTGGTCCTGGTATTTCTTCAGCTGGGATCCGGTCAACTCCCGCTACCTGGGTAAGGCTCAGTCCACGGTCCTGCCTGGTGTGGGCTTCTGGCTACACGTGCCTGTAGCGGTGGAACCCTACTGGCTGCCCGGCATCCCTTCTACCCAAACCACGGTTCCCTTGGCGGTCGGCTGGAACATCGTCGGCAACCCGACTCTATCCAACGTGCTTTGGGCTGACGTCTGGGTGATCCCGATGCTGGGTGATCCCCTGCCGATCGACGACGCCGTCACGGCCGGCTGGCTGGAAGGCGTAGCCTACGGCTGGAACGGCAGCGGTTACTTCAACGCTAAATACTCTCCCGGTGATTTCCAACCCACGCTGGGTTACTGGATGAAGGCCAACGCGCCCGTTGTACTGGATTTCGACTACATCGCAGAGTAAACGGGTTTTTCACGATCGTAAACAACGAGGGCGCCATTAGGCGCCCTCGTTGCGTTTCGCGCTAGAATGATGTCATGCGCCGGATTGCGATTCTGGGTGCGACAGGTTCCATCGGACGGGCCGCCATCGAAGTGGCCGAGCGGTTTCCGGATCGGCTGCGGATCGTCGGCCTAGCCGCCCGACGCTTGACGCCAGATCTCGTTTCCCTGGTTGGGCGGACCCGGGCCAGCGCGCTGGCCCTGACGGAGACACCCGTCTCCTCCTCCTTGAAAGAACAGTTGCCGCCAGACGTCGAACTCTACACCGGGTCGGACGGCCTGGCGGAGCTGGCTGTCCGGGAGGATCTGGACCTGGTCTTGGTGGCTGTGGTGGGCATCGCCGGTCTGGCTCCGGTGCTTGCGGCCTTGAAAAAAGGAAAGATCGTCGCCCTGGCCACCAAGGAAGCGCTGGTGGCGGGAGGAGACCTGGTCCGGCAGGCGGCGCGAGCGGGAAACGGGAGGCTGCTGCCGGTGGATTCCGAGCATTCCGCCATTTTCCAATGCCTGGAGGGCCGGGATCTCAACACGGTGCGGCGGATCCTGCTCACCGCTTCCGGCGGCCCCTTCCGCGGTTTGCTGCCGGACGAGATGTCGGCTGTTTCCATCGCACAGGCTCTGGCACATCCCACCTGGAAGATGGGGCCCAAGATCACGGTAGACTGCGCCACCTTGATGAACAAGGCCCTGGAGATCGTTGAGGCTCACTTCTTGTTCGGCCTGGCTGCGGAACGGATTGAAGTGGTGATCCACCCCCAGAGCATCGTCCATTCGCTGGTCGAATTCAGCGACGGGGCGATGCTGGCCCAACTGTCCCTCCCCGATATGCGGTTGCCGATCCAAACCGCCCTGCTCTACCCGGAACGGTTGCCCTCTTTGGTGCCCCCGCTGGAGCTGGCTGGCGTGGGGGTGTTGACCTTCCACCCGCCCGACACCTGCAAGTTCCCGGCCATTTCCCTGGCGTACCAGGCCCTCCGCGCCGGCGGCACTACACCGGCGGTGCTTTCCGCCGTGGACGAAGTGGCCGTGGGCCTCTTCCTGAAAGGGAAACTGCCGTTCGGGCGAATCGTGCCGCTGGTACGGCAGGTGATGGAGACGCACGCGCCAAATCGTGCGACTTCCCTCGATGTGATCATGGCTGCGGATCGTTGGGCGCGACAGGAAACGCTGCGTCTGGCCGGGTTTGCCAAGGAGGAACAAGCATGAAAAGACGAACGAGCGTCATCCTGACTGTTATATTTACAGTCTGCCTTGCCGTTTGGCCCAACGTGGCGCTAGGTGCAACCTTTTCCGACCTGATGCCCAGCGACTGGGGTTATCAGGAAGTATTGTCCTTGACCGATCAGAAGATCATTTCCGGCTACCCCGATGGCACCTTCCGGCCCGATGCGCAAATCACGCGAGCCGAATTCTGCAAGCTGATCGTCAAAACAGTGCCCCGCGGTTTGGATCCGAAGTACCCGGCAAAGCCCACCTTCCCCGACGTGGACCGGAACCACTGGGCGTACGGCTATGTGGAGGCGGTGGCTGCGCAGGGCTGGGTGAACGGATTCCCGGACGGCAATTTCCGGTCGGAACAATCCATCACCAAGGCCGAGGTACTGAAAATCATGGTGGTAGCCGCCGAACGCCCGCTGCAAACCGCCATTCCTTCCCCCTATCTGGATAGTCAACCGACGGAGTGGTGGGCACCCTATCTGTCCACGGCATTGGGGTTCGATTGGATTGGAGCCCCCGATCCCGGATTAGTAGTGGAGTTGCGCAAGAGCACCGGCGTCAGCTCGTCCAAGCTGATCGGCTACCAGTTGGAACCGCAGAAACCGGCCACGCGCATACAGACGGCCGTCCTGCTCTATCGACTGCGAATGTCTCCCTAGCGATTCTGGGAAGGGCACTCCGGCAATGCCGCGCATCCTCGGTCAAGTGTCCGGTGAATGGTTGCGCTAAGATGGGGAAAAGAATCCACAAGACGGGAGATGAGATGCAACAACAGGCACCAGATCGTTTAAAAGGACAGTTCACGTTTGTCCTGCATACCCACTTGCCCTACGTGCTGGGCCACGGCACCTGGCCGCATGGCACCGACTGGCTGAACGAAGCCACGGCCGAATGCTACATCCCCCTGTTGCGGGTGCTGGATCGATTGGAAGAGGAAGGAATCCGCCCGGCGATCACCATCAATCTCAGCCCGATCCTCTGTGAGCAGCTGGCCCATCCCGCATTTATCCGTCAATTTGATTCCTACCTGGCCCGCCGGATGGAGTCCAGCGAGCAGGAGCGTCTGTATTTTGCCCACGAGGAGGATCCGCGCGAATCATTGGCTCAATTCTGGCGAGACTGGTACCGGGAAATTCGGCGGGATTTCCATGAGCGTTACGGAGAAAACCTGGTGCAGGCCTTCCGGCGAAAGCAGGACGCCGGCTTAATTGAGATCATCACCTGTACCGCCACCCACGGCTACCTGCCTCTGCTGGGCAGCGACGAGGCGGTCCGGGCGCAGGTGCGCCTGGGGGTGGCGACCTACCAGCGTCATTTCGGACGCCGGCCACGAGGGATCTGGCTGCCGGAGTGCGCCTATCGTCCTGCCTATCGCTGGACGCACCCAGTGAATTTTCCCGGTCGGCGGACGTTCGACCGCGCCGGCTTGGAGGAAGTCCTCTTCGATGCGGGCCTCGGCTACTTCATTGTGGATAGCCACCTGTTGGACGGCAGCAAACCGATCGGCGTCTACCTCGACCGTTACGAAGGGCTGAAGCGACTATGGGGGGAATTCCAGGTCGCTTACCCGCAGACCGAGTCGCGACCACTGACTCCGCGCCGGGCCTACTGGGTTTCCAGCCAAGGCGGGCCGAAGATGGCGGCGATCCTGGCCCGCGATTCGCAGACTTCCCTCCAGGTGTGGTCGGGGGAGCATGGATACCCGGGTGACGGCCAATATCTGGACTTTCACAAGAAGTACTTCCCTTCCGGCAACCGCTATTGGCGGGTGACCCACCCGCGAGCGGACCTGGCGGACAAGAAACCCTACCAGCCGGAGCTGGTGCAGGGGCGACTGGCCGAAAACGCAGAGCATTTCGCCTCTTTGGTTCGGAACAACCTGGCTCAGTATCAAGCTCAGGAGGGTTCCCCCGGTTTGCTGGTGGCTCCTTTCGACACGGAGCTGTTCGGCCACTGGTGGTTTGAGGGCCCGGAATTCCTTCATCTGGTTTGCCGCGCCGTGGGCAATGCCGGCGATGTGGTCCCGGCCACCGGATCCGGCATGCTGGAAACACACCCCCCCACGCAGATCATTCAATTGCCGGAGGGAAGCTGGGGGGAGGGCGGCCACCACTGGATCTGGTTGAACGGCCTGACCGAGTGGGCCTGGAAAGAAATCTATGTCGCCGAGGAAGCGATGACCGATTGGGCCACCCGCCTTTCGGCTTCCTGTGACCCCTGGGTCCAGCGGCTCCTTCGCCAGATGGGACGAGAGCTGCTGCTGCTGGAATCCAGCGACTGGCCATTTCTGATCTCCACCGTGGCTGCGCGGGACTACGCTGAAGAGCGAGTTCATTTCCACTCCGACGCCTTTGGGCGGCTGGCGAATATCCTGCAATCCTTCGACTCGACGGCTGTTCTCCCGGAGGAGGACGGCAGGACCCTGGAGTTGCTGGAAGAACAAGATGACCCCTTCCCCGAGCTGGATCCGAAATGGTGGGTGCGTTAGGCGCTGGCACTTAGGAGTCAGAGATCGAAAGTTCCATCGTGCGGGGGAGGAATTTCAGCGTGATCTCGCTATCGTGAAAGACTTGGGCCGTGGAGATACAGTACAATGAAGGGAGCAACTCTGGCTCTTAAATTCTGATTTCTGGCTTCCAAGGAGAACAAGATGAAAGCAGTGATCATGGCAGGTGGTTTTGGCACCCGTCTCCGCCCCCTCACGATTTATGCGCCAAAGCCGATGGTCCCGATTGTGAATCGGCCGGTGATGGAACACGTCGTCGAGCTGGTAAAAAACCACGGCTTCCTGGACCTGATGTCGCTGCTCTACTTTCAGCCGGAGGTGATCGAGCGCTATTTCGGCTCAGGGGAATCCTTTGGCGTCAACATGCACTACATCCGCCCCGATACGGATTGGGGAACGGCCGGTAGCGTGAAGCGGGCGCAGGAATTCCTGGACGGGACTTTCCTGGTGATCTCGGCTGACTTGTTGACCGATGTCAACCTGCAAGCAGCACTCCGTTTCCATCAGGAGAAAAAAGCCTTGGCGACCATCGTGCTGACCCGGGTGAAGAATCCCTTGTCCTACGGGATTGTGATCACCGATGCGGAGGGCCGGATCCGCTCTTTCCTGGAAAAACCGACCTGGGGAGAGGTGTTTTCCGACACCATCAACACGGGGATCTACATTTTGGAACCAGAAGTGCTGGAAAAAATCCCCAACGACCGCTCCTTCGATTTTTCCAAAGACCTGTTTCCCCTGCTGCTGAATGAAAAACTCAACCTATACGGCACCATCGCTGCCGGCTATTGGAAGGACATCGGCAACGTGAACGAGTACCTTCAAGCCAACATGGACGTGCTCGACGGAGAAGTCAGCGTCAGGGTCTTGGGAGAGCGGATCAACCGCATCGGCAAAGACGTCTGGCTGGGTAAGAACGTGGCTCTGCATCCACGGGTCAATCTGCGCGGCACGGTGATTCTGGGAGACGGATGCGTGGTGGAAAACGGCGTGGTCCTGGCCAACTGCGTGCTGGGACGGAATTGTCGGATTCACGAAGGCGTGGGGATCGAGGATTCCGTGCTGTGGAACGAAGTGCAGGTCGGAGCCCGCAGCAGTCTGAACCGAAGCGTGATCGGCAACGGCGGGAAGATAGGCAACCAGGTGATCATCCAAGAAGGGGTGGTGATTTCCGATGACTGCTACATTGGCAATGGCGCGGTCATCGCTCCGGGTGTCCGGATCTGGCCTCAGAAGAGGGTCGACGGGGGGGCGACGGTCACCAGCAGTCTGATCTGGGGCGAACGCTGGAGCAAGAACCTGTTCGGAAATTATGGCATCACCGGGCTGGCCAACCTGGAAGTGACCCCGGAATTCGGCGCCAAGGTTGGTGCAGCCTACGGGACGGTACTGAAGAAGGGGCAGTATTTCCTTTCTGCCTTTGACGGGCACCGGGCCAGCCGTTTGATTCACCGCTCCTTGATGGGTGGTTTGCTTTCCACCGGGATCAATGTCTATGACCTCAGCCGGGCGGCGATCCCGGTCACCCGCCATGCCATCCGTTCACTGGAAGCGGAAGGCGGCGTGCAGGTTTCCATTTCCCCCTTCAACCCCTCCGTGATTGACATCAAGTTCTTCGACAGTGATGGCCTGGATCTTCCAACGTCCAAAGAAAAAGCGATCGAGGGTTCCTTCTTCCGGGAGGAATTCGTACGGGCCCAGCCGGCCGAAGTCGGGACGATTTCTTTTCCCTCCCGCGTGCTGGATTACTACGAGGAAGGCTTCCTGCACGCGCTAGACCTAGAAGCGCTGCATCAAGCCAATTACCGCATCGTGGTGGACTACGGCTTCGGCAACGCTTCCACCGTCCTCCCTGCCGTGATTGGCAAAACCGGGCTGAACATGGTCGCGCTCAACGCCTACCTGGACGAAACGCAGATCACTAAAACCCGCGAGGAGCACCTCTGGGCGCTGAAGACCCTTTCCGACATCGTCGTTTCGCTAAAGGCGAAAGCGGGTTTCCTAATCGACAGCGGGGCGGAAAAATTGTTCCTGGTGGACGAACAGGGCAAAATCCTGGACGGGGACCTGAGCCTGGCCAGCATCGCCAAGCTAGTCCTGTCCTGCCATCCGGGAGCAACCATCGCCGTCCCGGTAGCGGCCTCTTCCACCATCGAAGAAATGGCCAAAGAGAGCGGCGGCCAGGTGATCTACACGAAGACCTCCTACCGTTCGATGATGGAGGAGGCCCGGAAGAAGGGAGTCCAATTTACGGGCGAGATGAAGGGCGGCTTCATCTTCCCCCAGTTCCAACCGGTATTCGACGGGATGTACGCCCTGGCAAAAATCATGGAGATGCTGGCCAAGCAAACCACCTCATTGCAGGAAGTGGCGGCGTCCGTTCCCCGCCGGGTGCTCCTCCGCGAGCATCTGGCCTGTCCCTGGGACATGAAAGGAACCATCATGCGCCGGCTGATTGAGGAACACAAGGACGGCCGGATCATCTCCATTGACGGGGTGAAAGTGTTCACGGAAGAAGGTTGGGTATTCATTCTTCCGGATAAAGACCGACCGGTGCTACACGTCAACGCCGAGGCGAAAGACGAGGCGACCGCCCGTCGATTGGTGGATCAGCAGTTGAAGAGAATCGGCAGCTGGCTAGCCTGAAGCGTCAACGCGATTTGCTGGACCAGGTCATGGCCCACAGAGTAATTCGCGTCCTCCAGAGCTATCGGGTAGGTGCCAGCGCTTAAAGCAATTCGCCAACAATGCTAAAATCGTCCGACGCTCCACCGCTTTGGGGAGAGAACAGAAAGGACAATTTATGGAACCAGGTTGTACTATCCATCCAAGCGCCGAGGTTTCTGCCAAAGCCACGATCGGCAAGGGGACCCGGATCTGGAATCAAGTCCAGGTGCGGGAGAATGCCATCATCGGTGAGGACTGTATCCTTAGCAAGGACGTCTACATCGACGCTGGGGTCTTCATCGGCGCCCGGGTGAAAATCCAAAATGGCATCTCCGTCTACCATGGCGTGACCGTGGAAGACGACATCTTCCTCGGTCCGCACATGGTCTTCATCAACGACCGCTACCCCCGCTCCTTCAATCTCGACTGGCAAACGAGCGAAGCCTTGGTGAAGAAAGGCGCCTCCATTGGAGCCAACGCCACCATCGTCTGCGGCATCACCCTGGGCGAAT
>Ga0315288_10002703_pt1 | contig 22788 bp, 23 predicted proteins | sample YL17G11_20_MG_FD_203454 | JGI IMG/M metagenome (GOLD analysis project Ga0315288, IMG submission 203454) | Sediment microbial communities from Yellowstone Lake, YNP, Wyoming, USA - YL17G11_20 | ecosystem: Environmental > Aquatic > Freshwater > Lake > Sediment | place: USA: Wyoming | collected...
AGAGGACTTTTTACTACTATGACTTAGTATAGCACCCTTGCTATTATAAGTCTATCCTCCGACTGCCCATTGAATGATATCCCAATGGTCGTCGAAGCACCGATCACTTTTCACTTCGGCAATCGGAATCCACTGTGCCTTCTCTGCATCGTCCATTCCTTTTACTTTCGGAAGAGGACCATCGGGAAGCACGATTTTGAATGCGTGGGTAATAGTGCGCCCCCGCGCACTGCGGTCGATTGCATCAAAGACTTTCGTGTCCTTGATGTTCCCGACCAACACCGGAGCCGGGACTTTAATACCGGTTTCTTCGCGGAGTTCTCTGATCATCGCGCTTTCTACGCTCCGATCTGTTTGTGCGTTTAGAAACCCACCTGGAATTGCCCACAAACCTTTGCCAGGTTCGGCGCGCCGTTTGATCATTAAAACGTGACCCGATTGAATAACGACCGCGTCAACAGTTACGAAGATCGGCGGATATGCCATTCCCGCAAACTGTTTTTTGTATTTTTCAATGAATTCTTTTTCCCGAATGATCTGAGCGTATTCCGGACTGTCTTTGAACGCGACCAGAAACTCGGCAACACTCTCCGGGACGACTCCGGTGATGAAGTTCATGTTGACATCGCTGCGAAAATACAGATCACGCACATTGGTCGCATTGAGTGGTTCGATCAGTTCAACATCTACTCGGTCCCATTGCGGAAACATATTGAGGTACCAGGTGCTCTCGTCTTTGTTGTGCCCGATCACGCCGATCTTGTCGCCGGGCTTCGTGTGTTTACCAACCAATTCTTGAACGCGGATTGCCCACGCTTGGTTGTTATACATGGTATCGATGTTGGGTTCGATTTTCAGTTCGCAACCCGAGGGCGTGTTACCTTTGATATCGGCGATCACGTTAATCAACATCGCCGTACGTTCTGCGCTGGTAAATGGATTCTTGTAGGTTCTTGGTTGATCTGCGCTGCCGAGGATCACGATCAATTGTTTAGACTGTGCAATCGCTCGACGGAAAATTTCAGCGTGAGCATTATGAACTGGTTGAAAACGTCCAATGACTACTAGGGTGTCAAATGGCTTGTTCATACTTTTACCCCCAATTCACGGTTGATTTGCTCAAGACGATTTTTGAGGAGTTCTTTCTCGGCCTTCAGTCGCTTTTGATTTTCGGCTGTTTGGGGAGTAATTTTCAGTGGGGTCGAAATTTTGCGAATCGAACCGCCACCGCCCCACGTCCAAAAATTCGGAAGTTCGACCGCGTATGAGATTACATCGCGGAGTTTTCCCTCGACAATGCCGAGGTCGGGCTGATGATGTGATCCGCCCCAGTCGCAGTTTGGATCCTCGCCGAGGATCTTCCACAGACCGGTTTCTTCAAGATCATGTTCTTTCTGGAGTTCTCTTCCAGAGTAGGTAACTTCTAAAAATTGTTTCAGTTTCTTCGACATTCTAAGCTCCTTAGAATTTGTTAGCACCGAGTCTATCCCGATGTATACTTCTATTTATCACTACAACAACATTATAGCATTTTTCCCCATACTATGCAAGCGGAAATGGCTATTCCATTAGCCTAGCCATAAGAATCAAATTGTTCAAATGATTCAATGCTTTATTGAAGGCTTGCAGCGGTTCGTCTAATACCGTGCTATGTTTTTGGCGCCGGGCAATGACTTCCTTGCGCGATATCTCAGAGACCATATCTTCTAAGTTCTTGAGTAGCTTACGGAAATCCGGATTCCAGGCTATCTGGTTCAATTCGATGTGCAGAGCATTACACGCCGAACGCGCATGGGTTGCACTGGTAATATCAGTCATAATTCAATTATATACCCATTTGTATTTACTGTCAACCCGTGGAAACGGACTCCAGGGGAGTCCGTTTGCCGAAGGCTCTTTTTAGTCGAGCCATAATATTCATCCATAAACTACATTAATATTAAACTTACTTCAGAACATATAATTTCTATTTTAAGTCTTCCATTATTTTAAAATACTCTTAGAATGAGTATTTTAGTCCTGCTCCTAACGTGCCACCATCAAATGCTTTGACACGATCTTGTCCCCATTGATATCGATAATCAACGGTTCCTGCCCACTGCTTTGTGATTGGAATGGTATATCCCAAACCAGCTAACATCGCATATCCATCCGAACCAATTTGGTTATTCAGATAAGCACCGCCGCCCTTAACTGCAAACGTGCCATACTTGCCGAGTGATGCAACATCATACGAACCTAGCAAACTCCAGCGACTCTGATCATTTCCTCTTGAGAAATTCTCATATCCGCCTTGAAGGCCGAATTTGCCAAACTTTTGACCAAGGGTCAATGCATAAGCATTTCGGTTATCGCCGGCAAAGTCCCGGTTGAGCCCAACACCAAAATCAAGAGCCGATGCTGTAGTTGCTACAAACAGTAATGCGAGTGCTGCTAAAATTTTCTTCATTGTTTTAGTTCCCTTTTGTTTATGTACTGCAATTATTACAGTCTAAGTATATATCATTCCTGCGAACATAGCAAGAATTTAGTGCCCAAAAGCACGGGCCCGAAGGCCCGGCTAGTCGTTCGTTTATAAGGTGACTAACCTCATTCAAGGCTCAGCTTATTAAGCGGCCATTGAAAATACTGCATCATTGCTTGCGCTTATGATTTTGCTTGATTAACGATCATCGCCTATCGTGCTGTCCATCCACCTAATCAATTGCCCAATCGAAACCTGGTCGGGCCCATTAGAAATTGCTCCATCTCACCTTAATGTTTATCGGTAAACCGACACACAGAGCAATTTCTGGTGGACCCGGGCGGAATCGAACCGCCGTCTTGAACACCTTTCAGTAACTTCATACAGCAATAAGAAAGAAGTCTCACAGTTCCTATCGTTACCGAGCCACGCAGCGGGGGTTTGGAAAACCAGCCGTTACATCTAGATCGTCAGCGAATCAGCTTTGGTGGCATTTCCTGATGCCACGACCGGGACTTCTTTCTTATTGCAGCAATATCTACTATTATACTTAGTCCTGGGAATGAAATCAATAGCATTTGGGCATAAATAATGGATGCGTCTAATTATCCTATTCCTTGCCCTTTTTCTATTTTCATGCACATTCAATACGTCGGTAGACATGCCAGACGAAAAAATGGAAGTAGAAGCAACGGCTGCCGGTAGCGCGCCTACAAATTCAGGATCGGAGAGATTTCGGTTATCATCGGGCGCCGGACCAAAAGCAAAGCGAGGACCAGCTGCCGCCGCAGATCCAGTAATGGTATCGGCAACAGCGCCCAATCCCGAAGCTGTTGCAACAGCGAGAGTGGGATCGGCGATGCCGGCAGCGAAGCCGGGTCCTGTATCTTCTCAGTTGACTACTGCATCAATGGCGTTCAATGTAATAGACAAAGCAAACATAGAAGATGTGATCAAGGTACAGCTATTGATCAACCCTGTAAAAGCGGTAGAAGATTTGAAGAAAGAATTGACGGTGGCCGGAAAAACTACTACTGCACAAGTCAAAATTTCAAAGATTGTAATTGCATCATTAGCGGCACCCAGTTTCAAAATTACCAAAATTACTCCTGAGCAGCAAATTTTAATTGAGAACGGTACTACAGAATGGTTATGGAAATTAGAACCAACTGAAGTCGGTAATCATGAGATTGAGGTTACTATCACCGCAGTAATCAAGATCGATGGAGATTCAACTTCTCACCATATCAGAACATACGATCATACTATCAAGGTAGAGATTACTCCTAAGCAATTAGTAGACGGATGGTTTAAGGCTCATTGGGAATGGCTATTCTCTACCCTTCTTTTTCCGTTAGGAATTTGGTTCTATGCCAGATATCAAAAAAAGAAGAAATCAAAGTCGGTTAAACCTACTTCGTAACCATTCCCAATCATAGCTAAGTCGAAGTAGAGTCATATCACCATTCACTGTTTCATAATAGTCTACTCCATTTTTGGCTCCACCCAGACTGAATTCTGAGAAAGGTCCGGTGGCTTTTGTCAGCCAAGCATTCAATCGTTCTTGACTGATATCAGCTGGATCATTTCGTAATTTAATAGCTTCTCTAAATGCTGTTCTCCAAGTACTGAATGGATCAGTATTAAATTTAGCAACCCCCGACAACATTTCTACTACCTCATGAGGACTGTCTAGTGTAAAGTCTAGCCCTGATCCTTTATTGGCCAATGTTACGTTTTTGTTGTAGGCGATGATTGCTTGATGACCGTACTCTAATTCATTGACTGGATTGAATGCATGGAAAATGTAGTGTTTTGCCATTTGTAATCTATCTGGTTGCCAGTCCCAGTCAAAATTTGCACTGACTTCTAGTTTAGCAAAGACAGTAAACATCCACGGTGTATTGCTGGCTCTTGCAGCCGCATGATAGGCGTTAATTCGACCATTAACATCTGACACCCGTATGATCCTATTACCTAGTCCTTTTGTAACTTTGAGCAAATGTTCATAGTTCTCGTCAGCGCCAACTTCTCCATTACTCAGGAACACGATATCTAATGGCTTAGATTTAGTAGGTGATGCTAGCTTAGTGATGTACGGGTAATCATACAATTGCGAATCGATAAGCGATTTAGTTTCTTTCGGAACCACGATTCTAGTGCCGCCCTCACTAGTGGAAATTATTGTCTTTTTCTCAGGTGACCATAATGACATAGGTTCATAATTCGGGACTGAAATATCCTTATTATCTTCGGAAACAAATACAGCATACGGAAAATCAAAAGTTGCTGATAACACCGTTGTTACGTGTGAATCGACATCTGACATGATCACGGGTGCAGGCAATCTAGGAACACGTTGATGTTTATTATAATTGATGATCTTGTAGTCTTCCAGTTGCGACATTTCATCTAGCATCTCTTTAAATCGGGTTACATTGACTAAGAACGTGTCTCCGAATTTCTGTCTATCGCTAGGAAAAACATGTAGTTGTTCCTTAGCAAACGGATCACATATGTAGGTAAAATCAAACGTATCATAGTCGCACACTGAACTACATATCCAAATATACTGTTCTTTCTTGTCAGGAAGTGAGCGGATCAGTTTATTGAACGTTTCTAGATAGCTGTTTTGGTAGGGCACTATCACTATAGATTTGTCTGAGATTTTCGGCTTAATAGCAGAAACTATATCCCACATTTCTTTATTACCATGATCGATCACATACACATCGTATAGACAATTTGTTGCTACAGCAATCCTGGATTTAACGAAGTTTAGATTCTTTAGGTGCTCCACTACCTTGATGTATTTTGTATCCTCAGCAAATGTTTCGCAATTCACTAAAAATGTCGTTCCCCATGAACTCCATTGCGTCCCGAACACATGTACCATTTTCATTTGCCATGGATCAGGATAATAGTCGAAATTGAAATCCGTATAATCTAATTCAGAATTAAGAATCCAGCACATATTACCGGTTGCTTTATTAACGCAACGCTTGATAGTTTCCGCCCAGCTATTTAGGTATCGTGTTTTTTGTATGTTGGGGAATTTGACTTTTAGCTGTTCAAATCGCGCAGATGATTCAGGATTGCTTCGATCAACAAAGAACATATCCATCTTAGTTCTGACTTCAAGTTTCTTATCTTCTACGTAGTTGATGTCCTTAAAACCCTTAAGCCATTGCACAGCATTTACGAAATATGTTTGTGTGTTGATGTTGTCTTTAGATCCGAATGCATGTACATATTGAACCTTGTCCATATCGGGTTTCCAATCGAAATCGAAATCTAGATACGACAGGTCAGGGTTTAGTGCCCAGAAAACTTCATTGGGGTGTTCATGAATCAGGTCTTCGAGGGTAGTATAAATGTAATACTTTTCAAATGCTGCTACATTGTGTACGCGGTCACGTTCTAGATAAACAATTTCTCCGTCATTCTCTGGCACAGTATAACGTGGGCCATCTTCTCTATTGAGAATGGTTCCGAATTGATAGATGTATGGTGGACTGGTTGGGTTAGGTCGCCATGTTAGGTCGAATTGATCTGTTGATGACAGGGTCTCTAATCTAGACCACCTATCCGTTTCAGGTAGAATAGCAACAAATCCTTGCATGAATTTCTTATCAGTAGCACCTTCAACGTGATACTCAACTGTAGAAGCAATCGTTCCCGGTACATAGAAATTCCCCCATACATATATGTAGGGCGGATCTAATGGATCTGGGTGCCAGCTGAAATCAAATTTAGCCTTATCAATATCAACTAGTATGTGCCAATGTAGATTGATTTCGTTTTTTCTAGGTATGGGGCTGACATCTGCGCGATAGATTGTTATGTCGCTATGAACAGAATTGCATAGCCAGGTGCCGCTATCCTTTTGATGCAGACTAGGCCATACATTGTTGTGTGCTTCTGCCCATACATCTCCGTCGGGCAAGAACTCAAAGTCCCATTCCCAATCAAAGTTTGAATAGTCGCAAAATTCGTTTACAACCCAGAAATGTTCTGTAGTAGATTGATTGCAGGCATCGAGTAATGATGTAGCTGGCTTTTCTCTGGGATGTACGTTTGGTTTTGTACCGTAGTAGAACACATCTCTAAGCATACATTACTTATGACAGTACATCTATCCCGTATAAGTTTTTGAATCGCATTGCATCGAAATGATCATTCACCATGGGCTCGCCACGTATGTTTAGCGAAGTATTTAGGAGCATTGGACACTCGGTTAGCACATACCATTTTTCTAGCATATCACGCAAGCCCGATCCGTCTTTAGGAATTGTTTGCACCCTACTAGTATTGTCATGATGCACGATTGCCGGAAATAACTCAGGATTTCTGCATTTGGCTACTACTTGCATGTATCTGCTTTCGTTCCAATTATTGGGCATATCAAAATATTGATGGACAAGTTCTTCTAAAATCATTGGTGCAAATGGTCTAAATTTTTGTCTGCGTTTAATTTCATTTACTTGATCCTTGATTGTATCTCCACGAGGATCCGCAAGTAAACTACGATTACCAAATGCTCTCGGACCAAACTCTGCTCTACCACTTGCTACTCCAACGATCTTAGTAGTCATCAATTTATCTAGGAGTCGATTAACCGGATACTCACCTGTTATGTCATGACCTAAGAAGGGAGTTTTCCAGTTTACTTTTTTACCATAACCAAGGGCTGCTGCCCCCAATGAACTGCCACAATCACCGGGGTTAGGCATAATCCATATGTTTGAGAAATATCCGCCCAACAATCGATTAGCTAAACAATTCAATGCTACACCTCCACCATATACTAAATTGTTAGACCTACCTAACATTCTAGCATTTCCCATAACACATTTGACAAGAAATTCAACTACTTCCTGTACTGACGCAGCAAGATCCTCGTGTTTTGCACCCTCGAAATAATCATCAGGAACACCAATGTGCAAATTTTCTTTGAAGTTCATTTTATGAATGGGATTATGGACCAAATCCTCTAGCATGTGTGAAAAATGCACCGGTTCACCGTATGCTGCCATTCCCATCAGAATGTATTCTTCATCTAACGGTTGTAATCCAACTCGGGCGGTTATTGCGCTATAAAACAATCCGATGCTATTTGGGTATTGTTTAGACCAGAGTTTCTTGTATTGCGCTATTCCGTTATCATCATATCGAGCATCCCAAATAGTGATTGTATCCATCTCCCCTATAGCGTCGATAATCACTACAGTAGCGTCATTGAATGGGCTAGTCTGAAATCCAGCAGCCGCATGACTTAGGTGATGACCATGAGTTGTAATAAGGGACCGAGGAAAGAACGGAAGAATTTCCGGACCGATTCTACTCCTAGCAGTTTGAAAATTCCATCCTTGGCCGGCGCGAAGTTGTCGAATTGCAGTAAGCCATGGGCGTTCATAATAATGAATCTCAGAATCGGCACCTGTCACGAAATTTTTAGCATCTAATACTAATGACACGTTCAGGTCTTTATCATTTTTAATCTTGGAATATCGTTCACTGTGCCCAGCAAACATTATATCGCCAGTTGAATTTACTACGCTTACTCCGGCGTCATGGTACCCGTTACTAATCCCTATATAGTTCATCTGTATGTGAAGGGGTCGCGCTTTCGCATTTCTTTGAGGCGTTTTCTGTATCTAATTTCTCTAGTTATTTTCCCGAACAATACTTCAACAAAGTAGTGTCGAATTCGTTTTAATATCATCATGATAGTCCCAATCTATATTCATCTAGTGCAGTAAAGATTGCAGGTCTTAGGTGATCGATGAATGAATCTCCTATCGCCGTACGTAAGTTTGTTGCCTGTATTGAATTGAAGCAATAATGCCCGCTAGCGATAAGTTTAGTAATATCGTCTGTTATATCTGGTGTTGTCCAACGTTTCCAATAACCTTGTGCAAGTACGTATTTTTTGAAGTCATCATAGGGTGCACCCAAATTCTTTCCTAATTCGTGTATCATTGCAGTTTGAATACATCCCAACTGCGGGGCCACATTTAGAGCATCAACCCCATTAACTGTACGCAATCCAACCCCATATCTTGACAGGTAATCTGCATTGTGTTCTTTGAATAATAGCCCTGCGTCATGCACAAGTTTGGTGGCTTCCCTAGCAATGTCTGGGTTGAAGTTGCCAACCTGTCTGTGTTTAGTTAGGCTACCTGTTGGACTAACAAAAAATTTCAACTGAGGTAAAAACACCTCGGCAAATTTAAGTTGATTTTTGAGCCTGGATAGACTATCTGTTAAATTCTCACTATCGTTATCTTCACTACCAAACTCAAACATGATGTTGGGATTAGCAGCAATAGCGACCCTAAACAACGTAGTGGCAATCTGTTCTTGTACTCCCGGATTTATTTTACTAACATCAATGTGAATTAGATCGAAGCCCAATTCGATATCAGCGAGCATTGTTTCAATACATCTCCCGGTTACCTCTTGAAGATCAAAGCCTTGGTCAAGATCACTAAAATAGGGACCACAATGATCTCGACAAACTAACACTCGATCAGGGCTGTAATATGAGTTATTTCTTATGTGTGAAGTCAGACCTAACGTGGTGAATGCATACCCGCTGTCGTGGTCTACCTGATTTCTACTAGCAATAATCATGATGGGGAAATTGTGTAGGTGGCTATACTCTAGGCATAGATCAACAACTTCTGGACTCATTGGTCCTACCCCCAGTTTAAATCGTTCGATGTCCATTGATCACCGATTCAAGGTATAGACATGCATCAAGTACTGCACCTGATCCTGCAGCACTTTCAGTAACAAAATCTGCTGCTGCTTGTGCTTCTCTACGTGCGCTAGCAGGGGCAATTCCTATCTTCACTCTTTCAAGAATTGGAGCATCGTTGTATCCGTCAGCAATATAAGCAGTTGTATCAAATCCGCAATTATTTTCAAACCAACCCATACGATCTTCCTCTGATACAAGCTGCAATTGTTCTGGATCATACAACCAATCCGTAACAATCCTGGCATACGTGATATTCCAGCCTGTTACATCAGCCGTAATGAACGTGATTTTTATAGGATATCGTTTGATAATTCTGAGACCATCTTTGTCGTGTGGCCCGAATACTTTGAATATTTTACCATGGGCACTATACAAAATATGGCCGGTGTTTAGAACACCATCTACGTCTAGCACTAGATTTTGGATCATATGTTATTGTCAACTTCTTCCTGAGTTAACGGGATCCCGGTGTACAATTCGAACTGTTTTCTGAACTGTTGTCGATAAAATTCAATTCCCGCTACATATTTAATGTCGCAGGTCTGACACTGTTTTTTTAGATCATTGGGTGCAATCGCTAGATCAATTACCCTAGAAACTTTGGGTAGTGTCTGGAATGGACTATCAGGTACTGCGGTTCCGAAACTAGTGCAATTGATAACTATACCAGTGATTGATTGTCGATCTTTCCAATTCCCCAATGATCTGCTATAGACAGTCGCCCTATCTCCGAGCATCTTCTTGAACATTGAACCTATCGATCCGTTACCTAAAATAGAAACATGTTCGGTGTTTGGAAAACTTTCAACAGCATCTAGTACTCCATAATAATCAGTATTATAACCTATGTATTCGCCATCAATTAGGACAATAGTATTGCAACTATTAAATTCTGATACGAGAGGATCAACATCTGCTAATAACGGAATTACGCTTGTTTTGAACGGCATACTTATACTAACACCGTTAGGTTTTACAAGCTTCACAATCCCCATTCCCGATATAATATCTTCGCATTTAAGAGCGGTATATGTGTACTGTAAATCCTTGAGGGAAAAGAAAGTGCCGTAGTTGGTTTCGCCGGTTTTACCGGGAAACTTACTCAGGCTGTAGAAGTGCTTCATGTAATAACTTTAGACCTAAATACCACAGCGCCTGGTCGAACGGGGCAGTATGTAGCGGGGCCATGTTCAAGTAAATGATCGGAACAAGCAATTCGATCTTCTTCATGTTGTAGCCTTTGTCTCTTGCAAATGACAGTAGCTCATTGATGTAAATTGTTTTGTTACTGATTTGGGGAATCTTGAGAGTAACCTCATTTTCACACCGTGTTATTCCCAATTCTCCATTCTTGATTTTAGAATAGTCAACAAGAAAGCCACCGTATAGCTTTGCAAGATCGTAATAGATATCTCCGAAGTATACCAGGTCACCAAATTCATGACGCCAATCGATGAGCTTGAATTCCATGCCAGAGTTAACAATGATGTTGTCAAATTGCAAATCTCCGTGCATCATTCCGGCTGCCGATTTCTTTGCTAGAAAGTTCCAATCGATTTGCTCGATCAGCGATTCATTGATAGGGACTCCATCGACCTTTGTTGCTTTAGGACGATCCGGATACTTTTCTTTGAACGCTTCTATGCGAGCTAATGTCTTTTCTCGATAGAATCCCATGCAATCATTCTCGATGTTTGTGAAAACCGGTTGCCAAATCGTTTTGTCTAGCCATTCTAGTAGAAGCGTAAAGCTGCCTGGATCATTGTGTTCGTACATAGTAGTGCCCTTGAATAGATCGTATCCTATCCAATTACCAGAACGAGTGCAGTTATCGGGATATACACCGGATGCTGGGGCGATCCTGTCGATTTTCTTCTCAGCAATCGTTTCATCCAGCCACCATTTGACCACACGATTGTTGCAGATGTAGGTCATTTCATTCTTCTTCGTGAAGTCGAATTTCTGAGTGTTGGCCAATGCTTCCTTATAACTCTCGGGATTTCCGAAATCCATCCAGGATTTAAGTTCTGTTGTCTTGCTGCCCTTAATAATTGAATAAACAAATTCGGAGCTAAGGCTATGCTCTAAGCGCCAGAAGAATGATTCAAAATCTGCTATGTACATCAGTCCAGTAAATGCAGCCCACCAATTGCTGCCTAGCTGCTCCTTGAACCTCGTTTCCTTGATCCGACGATCTTGGTCTAAATCAAACATCGTGTACAAAGTCGAAAGAGATGGATCAACGTGCTTAATGAAGTAGCAATCCTCAGTAGCAGAAACCGGTTCATTGAAGTATGTGTCGCAGGGAACGTACCAAAAAGGTTCATTAATAAACGCGCATTTTTTTAACGTAGTGCTTGTGCCACTTGCGTTACTTAGCCAGTCTAAGATTGGAACAATTATAATATCCCTATCGGCATATGCCAGGTGGCAAAAATCTCGGATTTGCTCAGACAAATGGCCGACGGGAATGATGAACTTAGAATCTTTAGGAAATTGATCTATGATATGAGCTAAAATAGGCTTGTTCTTGTAGGGTAACAGAGCCTTGTTCAGGTCTGTAGTAAACGGATTCATGCGAGATCCTGTTCCTACTGTAGGGATGATTACCGTTGTCATTCTTGGTGTTCGCTTAAGATTTTACCGTGTGTGCGACCACTGTCATCCTGTAATCGAATAACATCATCTAATTCCGGAGTACTTACCTCTATAAATTCTAAGTCTGTTTTTGCAATTACTCGGTGAACATATCCTGCAGCAATATTGACCGTAATTCCCGGATAGAGGTCAATTTTGACCATTCTTCTATTTTCATAGTTTACAATTTCACTTGCCGGCATACCGGTTTTAAGAAACTCATCGATTTGAAAGGGTTCAATACTTTTTAAGAGAATTCCGGTACCTTTAAGAACATAATTAGTTTCACTCTTGTATTGATGTACTTGTAAACTAGTTCTATTTTTAGCCAGAAACGTGATATGCTTAACTGCGTACGGAGTTTCGGATCCGTCTGCTATCCATTTTTCATTGCCCCAGGGTTTAGTTACTATTTTCATTGCGGGTTGATTATCGAAGTTACCCAAGAAGGTTTGTTGCTATCCACGTAGTAATCAAAGTCCTTCGTGGGAACAATCAAATCGGATTTCTCGAGGGTGAAAATTTTATCTCCCGCATCGATTGCGGCTAGAATTTTATCAGCAATCATCCTGTTGTTTTCTCCAGAAAAATGACAGGTGCGTTTACACACAAGCCATAGAAAATCAAACTCATTGTATCGTTGTTCATTTACTAGTTTCATTTCATATTTAGCCAGATCGAATAGATTATCAGTAGTTTGTCTCATTGAATCTGGAAATGCCGGGACAACTAGAGTATTTCCTAGATTCCGTAGATTATCCACCAACACATGTTGAATATGTTTTAACATTTCCCAATCAACCCATTTATCCAAATAGATTTCTACGCTCTGTAGAATCTCTATATGAATGTCTCTTTTCTCGTACCATGGCCCGGCGCGCAACCTCTTCATTTCTTCTCTGGCCCAATAAGAACCAAACACCTTAATATCAGGACCCAATGCCTTGACATACGTTCGTTGTGGGTCAGTAACAATGAATATATTCAGATCGTATTTTTCATAGTTGTTTAAAAATAACTCGTAACTATACATGAACGCACTTCCTGATATTGAAAAATTGTCTACAGAGTGGCGTTCTTCCAACAGTTGCGGCCACCCTAATGCAGGATCGTGTGGTTTTGCTATATCCCACCTAGTGGACAGGCAACCAAAGCTATCTCCGTAAATTGCTATTTTCATATGAAGTTGTTGTCCTCAATGTGTTTGATCAATCGTTGTGCAGTATCCGCATGTCCCTCTTCACTGGTATGCAGGCTCTTTACTTTGTCTGGCCAGAGTTGAGTGCAGCGGCCCCAATCTTGATAATAATAATCTCGATCATCAAATACCAATTCTGCATATCTCTTATCTGATCCAAAAATAATAGTGTTTATACCGGCTTTCTTGAGCCGTACATATGACATAAGAATCGCACCGGTGTCATAATCGCGCTTAATTTTGAAATCGAAAATATCCATATAATATTTCTCAATCAATTCCAATTTTTCTCTAGATTCGGTATGAAGGCGCTGGTAGTATCCATTCATATGATCTTTTTCGTTTTTCGTTAGGTTTAGATAATCCGGAATTGCTACTATTTGCTCACTTAGAATCTTCGGATCATAATTTGGATCGTTTTGCAAGTGAAAGGGCAATGGGGCGTCATGTAGAGGTGGAGTATGAAAATGCGCCGGATATAGATGATAGTTTACATTTTCTAATTTTGCATCACCCTCGCCTAGCTTTTCTCCGGTTGCTACCCATTCAATTCTATCATTGGACGTAGTTCCCAATATAACTAGATGTGGTTTCGGGTTCATTTTTGCGGCGTAATTTCCCTGCAAATGAGTAACATAATTACTTGAACTCCCCCTAGCAAGTCTGATCAAATTCCACTTAAAGTGGTCGGCAACTAATACTCCATATGGTTGGGTATGCATGTTTACACATCCCACTCCATAATTAAAACTATCCCCACATACTACGATTGTCTTATTCATTATTTTTCCATTTAGTAATAAGTTTTTTGAACTGAGCATTCTGTAATAAACCATTATACATTGTTTCTGCCAATTCATAATGTAAATTGGGGCCCGGATGCATGTAATCTCTTGCAATTGATTGTTCGAACGGGTGAGATTTTAGCAATGGTTCGGCGGATAAACAAGCGCGAATATAATGTTCGTGTAATTCGACTGGAATTGAATAATGAATGTTCTTATCGGATCCCTCTATGCGACTCATGATTTGCTTAATCCAAAAATCATTTCCCCAAAAACTAAAGAAGAAAGGAATTTGTTTAGCAGCCAAGAACCATTTCAATAATAATAAATTACGAAAACAGTTATGATATTGTTGTCGATAAGTCAGGTGTTTAGTCGCAAATTCATGGGCAGTAATTTCGGAAATATGTGTTTCAATTGGGGTGGTTGAAGGAACGATGTCAAATATATACGGTGAATTATCTAACTGATCCATCAGTATTATCTCTTGTCTACTGACCGGCGGCAAAGCCAAGTACACCATCGATGGAATCAATCCTTCGTGCTGAATCGCTGCGTATACATATCGAATAACCGCATCGATGCTGCGTCCACCCTTTCCTATGTTGAATTTGGCTATAGGTTTTTTACTGTGCGGATAGATTTTCTCCAATAAAAAATTATGCCATAGATGTTTCTCGGGCATTCCTATACCTTCTGTTAAAGAACATCCTCCCACTAATAACGTGTTGCAATCTACTGCATCTTCGTATTCGCTGGGTCCTCTATCAGCCATTCTGAAACCGCGAGAGTTATATCGATAACTGACTTCATGTAATTGATAGGTAACTAAGTCTGGATTATCTTTTTTACGTGTTTGATAGTTTTCTTTGGAATCCGGCGATACCCATTCTACCGTTGTTAGGCATTCTGGCCATATATGCAAGTCTTGCTTATTCCATAAATTTATCGAGTTAGAATTTTTCTGTTTTATTGTATGTGATACCATCTGAGAATCTAAATATACGTTCTCGCCCATATGATAAAACCTAGCATATTTCTTTTCCCACCATTCTTTGGCTTTAAACTTGCATTCTTGAAATGAGGGATTCATTAGACCTCGACAATTGCTTCGCACGATGCATTGTCTAGGAATAGGAATATTCATAAATCGCTTATAAAACTTCATAAAATATCCAGCCAAATACGAATGGATATCAAAATCTTTATCCGGTATATTTTCTATTTCTGTCAATTTTAAAATACTATTTTGATTCCCTATTAACATCAAATCCGAAACCTGATTAACAGTTTCTAATGGAAAGGGAATGTCTAATCTACCACCAATGATTCCGTAAATATCATCATCACTAACTGGTTTTTCCGATATGAATGTTTTTAATTCTTCTTCGTCATAATCCAATGCAATGTCCGGTCTAATCAAAATAACCCTATCATATTGTTTCCCGGAATTACGCAACAATTCGATTCCGGCTCTCCAGCGGCTAAGCATTTTCGCACTAACATTCTGAAAACGATCAGATGGTGATTTGGTGATATCGATACTCTGTGGATTTATAAATTTAGTAATATCCTCGGTCGAAATAATCTCGTCAAATGGTGGAAAATTAACCACATCGTAGTTTACCGTGATACTGGTATCCCACGTAGCAAAATAGGTGTCCACATCTGGCCATTTAAGAAACGACCAAAACTTGTGGGCGATTGCAAATTCACGATATTCTCCGGCAATTAATACTGCTATCTTCATAAATCCTCATTACTCCATAGATTATTTTCTTCGATGTATTTTTGTAAATAGTCTGCCCAGGCCACATGTCCTTCTTCCATCGGATGTAACTGTGGTCCCAGTTCTATCTTTTTCTCCATACAATACCCCATAAATGATGGATGTGCATGGAATCGCTTAATATAAAGTTGGCTACATAGACTCTCCGGAACATATTTATTACTTAGATGTTGTTGGTGCGGATCGCTATTCTGTTGATAATTATTACCCATCGAGGATGTTATGAGATATGGAATTCTATTGGTACGTAAAAAGTTCTGTATCCCCAGTATCATCATCATACTGAATGTATAATGGCCGTGATCAAAGTTGAAATGTTTAGTCAGCATAGACCACATCATGTGATTCTGTGGATTGGGTTCTTTCGGTGGTTCCCAGGCGTCCAGATGAATGTAATAGTTACCGTTGTCATCCATCGGAAATTCTCGTCTTGCATCTGCGGTTAATGACAAGTTGACAAATATTTCTTCTGGTTTGTATTTTGTTAACTGTTCGGAAATATCAGTTATTAGTACTCTATAAGATCGCTCAATCGATCCCCCCGGACATGCAGAATTCATGTAGTTCGGAATGGTTTTTCTATCACATAATATTCCGGTATAACAGTGTTGTCTCTTGTAATCAGAAAACATCCATAGAGTATCAGGAGTCTCCACTATATTAAATTTCACTGTACCCAGTTCTTGACCGTGTGCGAATGAATCTCCTGTCGCGTAGAATAATTTTATCATTTGTAGAAGGATTGGTTATATTGATTGATACGATCAAATTCCACTAGTGGATTAGCCGGAATCATTTCTGGTCTGTATACTGCTTCACAATTATCACCTAGACAAGAGATGATTCTCATATTTTTACTCTCCATAAAATCCGACAATCTTGTCCCGGGGCCTAAACATTCAAAATCGTCGTATCTTCTAGATGGTGTATGTAGCTTTTTACTAACGACCCGGTAAGAATCTGACAATAAATCCATAGCTAATGAAGAACCATAGAACACAGTATCGGAAGTATTTATTCTATCATATTCGAACGACATCCGGGCCGCATGTGAAGTATAAACATCTAGATAATTGTCTTTACTCTGTCCTATAGGAAGTTTAAATTTAGTCGATGGTAAAAAGCAAATATCGTATCTAGATTTGACCACAAAATCATATCTAAAATTGTTCTCTATCTCATATGATTTTTTAAGGTGATTAGAGTACATCATAGAATAGAATAGAGAGTCCCAGGAGAATCGTCTTTTTCCTAGGGCAGCAATACTGTGTATTACTGCTTTCTTTGGATTAAGACGTTCTAGTATTTTTTCTAGGGTCACAACATCTACTGTTTCGTCAGTAGACCAGTATACTGGATGTTCTTCTGGGATAGGATTCTCTTTTTTGTGCTTATAAGTATTATAATTCCAAGTGTGGCAAAAGAAGTCAAACTCATGATCCCCGGAGAAGAAATCTAAGAGAGACGGAATTACATATTCAATGGTTCTAGGTTGCCCGCTCAAACAAACTGCTATTTTCATAGTTTATGCATTCCGTTTTAATTTTCAATGACTTCAGGTAATGATAGAAATCCTCTTGTATTGTTTTTGATTTCCTATTAATGGGTAATATGGTTCGTGTCAACCCAAACATACATGCAATATCAAATAAGTGAGATTCTGCGAAAAACGCATCAGGAGAGATAAAAGTCTGTCCGTACGACATAACACATCCTCCCTTAACAAAATACAAAGTTTCAGTCAACCTAACCGGAAGAATTGGCAAAATTTCTGCATTCCATTTTTCTCCTGCATTTATCGCAAGACAAACTGTAAATCCTAGGTCATTGGCTATTTCAAATTGTCTTTTTTTGAATGATGAAAGCCAGAGATTTCTATAAGAATCAGTATCGACATAACTCTCAAAATACCTGGCATTCTCTCCATAAAGAGCCAGACACATTTCCTTCAATCCTGTCGCATCAGTCCCGGATGGTCCAAATAAACAGATTGCTAGATTATGGTTCATACACCCCTGCCTCAAAGTTTCGTATACCATCTTTGCCTAGCTGCTTGATAGGAAAAACTTTAGGTATCTGTATAGTCGAATACCAGGGCTCTAATTCAGGAAAGGTTTGTATCAAATTCTTTCCGCGTCTAGCATCATATTGCGTATAGAAACTTTTGAAATCTACATAAAGAGACCGCTTGTCATCTGGCGCGAATGCATGACCTTTATTAACCACTTCAATATAATCGATAAGACGTTGAATTTGATCCATTTCGCTACTTACAAACAATGAAGAATTCTTGTTCTTATGATGCCATATTTTCAGAGTATTGTGTAATTCATTTTTAAGATCGTCCGGCAATGTCAACGGGCTCATGAAACTAGGCCAACGTAACATGTTCAGCGAAATGTTGGGTTTAGCATGGCCGTACTTGCTTTTCAGTTCCATCATATCATCAAAGAAATCAGTGATGCTAAACAGGCACAGACTGTTAATAGTCATCATTATCGTTACTGCTCTAGATTTACCTTGCTCGATAAAGGTTGTTAAATTGTTCCTCCAAACATCGTATTTCAATCCGTCTCTAATATACTCTGCATGGGCACCATAACTTTCGTTGCTAGTGTATAGATCGAATTCTCTAATAGGTAATGTGTGCGAAACGTTGATCAACATTTCAAGTGCTTTTGGACTCAATCCTAAGTTAGAATTTACTGCAAATCTCATGTTTCTAGAATCGCTCTTTTGCAGGATGTCGATAAAGCGCCAGAAGTTTTGACTGACAGTAGCTTCGCCGCCGGTTATTCTCAGTTCATCTAACGTCTTGGATAACGTTGGCCACCATTCAAAGAATGCGTCAACGTACGGATTATTATCTAAATGTTTGCCGTTTGCCTCTGCCCAGCTTCCATCTGATTGATATGCACCGCCGCCGCCAATCGGTGATAGATTTTGATAGGCCCCGTTCGTTTCCAAATCTTTTGCCCAAGTAGAACTGTATCCTGCATTGCAGTAGCTACAGGCAAAATTACACTGACGATCAAAGCTTATTTCTAGCGTCTTTAAATTTACATCTGCATCCCAGGGCAAATCCTTCAATTTCTGTATGTCATCTGGAGAGTAAATTTCACTCTTGTAAACTCTATCGCTTACATTGTTTCTGCCTATACCTTCAATTTTCCAGCAGTATGAGCATTCAGCTGGTTTCACTCCAGTTAGCATCATCTTACGCATTTGTTTCTTATGATCAGTATTATGGATAGCAGACGGATTCAACGTAATTGCATCCACGTTAATGGGGTGTGGTAAAGGAAGGTGACAACTCATTGTTTGTCCACTTCCCAGATGTATGCTAGCGTTGTACCATTTTGCCGCACAGAAACTAGGACTAATCGAGTTTAAATGCTCATCTCGCCACTTAATAGGATCGCTCATTTGATCAAGGATTTACACTGATTGAAAAATTCTGCAAATTCCGGAAAAGTTTGTACAAAATTAGTACCACGGCGGCGATCATATTCAGTGATGAATTCTGCAAACTGAACACGTAATAAGTCTCGTTTTTCTGGATTTTTTTCTAATAGCTGCATTTCTTCTCGGATGACGTAGTACAATCTTTCAAATCGATTTACTTCATAATCGAAGAACCCTTTCCCGCATAACGGTGGCCAGTTTAATTGCTGTAGATTTTTAAACATGTGCGTAACGGACTTTTCTACATATTCTAGAAAATCCGGAGATGCTACCCAGGGTGCCAAGAATCCCGGCCATCTGACATAAGGAACATCTAACGACACCGGCGATGATCTATATGGTTGTACCGTATACTTGTGTTTTAATTCAATAACATCATCCATCATTAAAGAGAAACTAGGGATGCTCATGATGTTAAATGCGGCCATAATCGTCAGATAGCTATTTGGAATCTCAGACAACACTCGATTACAATTTATCAGCCAGCTATCATAGTTCAATCCGAATCGAATATACTCGGCTTGTTTCCCGTGAGCCTCGTTGCTTGTGTATACTTTGAACAGTTTAACAGCCTTCTTCTCTTGAATAATTTTCATCTTCTCAATAAACTTGTCGATGATTTCCGTGGGCGCACCTAGATTAGTATTGATATTGAATTCCATCTGGGGCTGTGGGTGTTCAATTAGATAATCGAGTACCCTAAATACTTGCTTACTGAGCAAAGGTTCTCCGCCCGTGATCCTAAATACATGCAGGTCTTTTACAGCATCCGGCCACCATTTCCAGAATGCATCGATATATGGATTATATTTGCTAATCGGAATGGGCATTGCTCCGGTTTGTGCCATGTACTCCAAATCATGTAGTTTGAAATTGCCGGAAAGTTCATATGATCCGTGTTGTTCTATTTCCTGACGCCATACTGTAGAAAAGGACGGGGAACAATACGCACACTTGAAGTTGCACACTGTATCGAATGATACCTCCATGTACGTTGGATTGACGTTCGTATTCCATGGTAGGACTTTGATCTGATCCAAATACGGTTTCGCCCACTGTTCTGCACTCTTTGTAATACGTTCACTAAAGATAGTACCTTCATTTTCTTTAGTCTGTGCATCTTCTGCCCTCCAACAATAATTACACTCTTTAGGACGTTGCCCTTCAAGCATCAATTTTCTTTGATGTTTCTTAAAAACCGTATTATGGAGGGCACTGGGAGAGCGCGTAATTTCATCTAGCGGAATCTTATGAGCCGAAGGATGGTGGCAACTATGAGTTAACCCTGCGCCTAGATGTATAGATACTTGATTCCATTTAGCCAAACAAAAGCTAGGACTAACTGCGTCCAGTGCTATCTTTGTCTCTTTGTTTTCATCGAACGTACTCATTACCTACCACCCTTCGATGCGGCGTATCACATCCATTTCGCGCACTAGCGGACCTAGATTATGTTTATCTGCATTGTAATGTCGCTTGAAGAACTTGCTTTGTTCTGCATCTAAGGTACACATCGGTAAACCTATTTTATCTGATAGCATTGATCCAATTGTTCTTGCTGATTCGTCTGGCGAAAAATCTTTGTGTAGTTCCCACAGCGCAGGATAGTTATCGAACCATTGCACATTGCTGTGGTCCCAATCAGTGAGTAGGGTCTGATACGTACCTAATCTAGCTCCGTATATTGCCCACATTCCATTAACCATATCTGCGCCTACATTATGCCATATAGTTAGATTGTTGAGATTCCTGCTAGCGATAGATTCTTTAAACTCAGCAACACTCGGGACCTTACCACGATTCAAACACATCTTAACGCCCTCACGAAATCCCGCGCGCCAGGCCTGAAATGGGGTGTTATTTGGATGCGTCGTAGAGTAGCAATCATACATCGCCCAATAGATGTTATCTGTGCTGTCCAAGCAGAAATCAACAGAGGTGGATGCATCTCCTTCGCTATGTTCGTGAGTTTTCATGTTGGCTACGTATGTTTTGGTCCAACTGCTCATACCACCATTGCCATAACGTAGACCATTAATAGCATTAATTGCTTTCCATCTGAACTGCGCTATCTTGAATTTTTCATCTAATCCGGTGAAATCTAGTTGTAAATTAAAAAACGATTCATCTGGCATATTATCGCCGTCGATCAATACAAATCGTTCAGTATCACTAGCCTCACCTGCTGCCTTGTGTGCGGCATCGCTTCCCTTGACCCCGTCTACTCGTTTTGCCCATGGAACCATGTTCTTGATTTTGAGCCAATATTCTTCCTTCTGCGGCTCATCATATGAAAGGTAAATTGCATCCAGGTCACAAATATCAATTATTTCACTCATAGTTCGTAACTAGTTAATTTCCAATATGTTTTGTTGCCGGAATATGCAGCATCTACTATTATGCTTATATCCTCTTCTGTACATGCTTGTCCTTCTTCAACATGTGGCATCAATTTATGCACTACTGCATGAGCCTGAACAGTTGAAATTTTTCCGTTAATAATTCTAAGATCAGAGCGGGCAGCAGCAAATGTTATTGCATCTATGACAATAAAATCACCTTCTGCTTTTTCGCCAGTATAAAATAATACATGTCCAGTTTCTTTGTTATAATACAACCTGAATTCAGGAGGTATTATTTTGGGAGCGTCCCATAATACTACTACATCATTTGGATTAGGCGATGTCATAGTGATCTTTCAATCTTATCAGAAAATGTCTTGATATGATAGTGTAACGGATATAGTTGCGGAACGGTTTGAATTCTAATCTGGTCCGGGAGACATTCGTATATGAAGGTGTCTGTCCAATTTTCAGTCGAGTTACCGTTAATAAACTGTTTCATGTGGATCATACTCATTTCAGTAAATGAGGGCATAGTAGTCTTTTCTTTACCAATAATGTGGCAAGCAATTGCGTATGCCCAATCCGTACTTGCTTCCTCTTTTGGAAGGCATTTGAGGATGCTCTTGTATTCTTTCCAATTTTCAAATACATCCCTGACTATTTGAAAAAATAGTCTACCAGTCTCGGATTTCTTAAAGTATGTGAGAGCGTTATATACATCTGGGAGTTGGTTATCATCGATAAATCTACGATATAAACGATTAGTAGAAATTTGATTCCTCATCGTTCGAATAGTGGTGGAAATTACAACGTCCTGTTGCCCTAAAATATCAAACCAATGTTCTATATTTCTGGGAATATATAGGTCTGCTTCTAGTTTCAATGTTTCTTCATATGGTGAAGCCTCATATACTTGCCAGTCATTTACAAGTTTCCATTCGCCAGTTTCATCTAGATCGCCGTGGGGAAGTTTTATTACCTGATCAAAAATAGTACTTGAAACATCATTATCGGTTATGATTGATATGTTCATGTTTGGCATAGTGCGTTTGACGCTTAGGGCTAGGACCTCGGCGCATTTCACGTAATTAACATCATTAGTATTCTGTGCAATCACTACAATGCCGCGATTCATATTATTAGGTCTAAGAAGTTTTGCTTGTTCATTACGTGAAAATCTGAATCAACAAGAGTGATGTATTCTTTGCGAAGCTTGCCGCGTTGCCAATGATCGAATAATACCGTGTACCGAGTATTGTATGGATCCCTACTGTCTGCATAGAGGTTGGTATTTTTTCCGACATGTACTAGATTCCAAGGAATATTATCTTCGGGGCGC
>Ga0315288_10002704_pt1 | contig 22788 bp, 25 predicted proteins | sample YL17G11_20_MG_FD_203454 | JGI IMG/M metagenome (GOLD analysis project Ga0315288, IMG submission 203454) | Sediment microbial communities from Yellowstone Lake, YNP, Wyoming, USA - YL17G11_20 | ecosystem: Environmental > Aquatic > Freshwater > Lake > Sediment | place: USA: Wyoming | collected...
TTGGTGGTGCATATGGAGGTAGCAGTAGTCATATTGCTATTGAGAGACTATCACCGTTTGAAAAGACAATGTTTAGGTGATGTCGCCGAGTTATCGCCGAGTTATCGCCGAGTTATCGCCGAGTTATCGCCGAGTTATCGCCGAGTTAAAGATAAATCCTCGGTAGGTGACACTATGACACGGTTTGTTGCCACTTTGTTGCCACTTAAGGAGGATAAATGGACTTTAGTAAAGCAGTAGAAATGATGGAACAAGGTAAAAAAGTAAAAAGACCTCTATGGAAAGGGTACTTGTTTCTAGACATTGATGACAATGTTAAACATGCTGGAAAGCAACCTCAAATTGAGGAATTTTGGATCATGGATACTCATTATAACGACTGGGAAGAATGTATGAATAAAAATGATAATCAGAAAGATGAAATAACGACAGCAAGAATTGAAGCATTGATGGATCAAAGTTCATCTCATATTAAGAGATTGGGCTATCTTGAAGATATTATCGAAATCAATCATAAGGCCGCGACAAAGCTTGTTGACTCAGTAGTTGAGCAGATGGATGAAACAAGAAGATCTTTGTCGTCAATGTCAAAGTTTATCTCTACGATAAAAGAAAAGATGGTTGATTTGTCTAGTAACTTTAACAATATGAAAGAAATGGAATATAATAATAAACAGTTTATGGTGAAAGTTCTGTCATCAATAGAAAAACTTACAAATAGTCATGCAACTCTTATAAAGAAAGCTATAGAAGATAAAAAATCATTAAAAAAGATAAAAAAACCTACAAACTGTTAACAATAAGTTAATAGTTATATACTAGTTACAAATAGTTAAAGTATTTTTCGACTCCTAAGGAATAGGGATAAGAACATGCCAAGGAAAGACCCTGAATTATGCGGCAAGATTAGAGATCGCGTTGAGAAATGGGATAAAGAATGGTCGCAAAATAGAAAGTACTATTATAAGTGGATAGACTTTGTATTGGGTAACCAATGGCGAGAAGATGAGTCAAAGTTATTTGAACGATACAATAAGGTTCCGCTTACATCTAACAAGCTGGGAACCATTGCTAATCATATCATTGGTGACCAGATTCAAAACACCCCAAACTTGCAAATATCACCAGAAGAAGATTGCGATGTTGAATATGCTCAAGTTAGAGCGGCGTTAGTTAAGAATATCTCGTTGAATTCTGATGCTAAAACCGTCTATCAAACCGCGTTCTGGCAAGCATTGATTGGTGGGTACAGCGCATTTGCTTTAAAGACTGATTATGTTAATGATGAGAGCTTTGATCAAGAAATATTGATATACGACTACAAAGACCCTAATCACTGCTATTGGGATATCCAAGCAAAACATGTCACCAAAACCGATGGTATGTTTTCTGGTTACAAAACTAGAATGTCTAGAAAGGCTGTAAGAGATAAATGGGGTAAGGAAGTTGAAAGAGATATTGGTAGTAGCTGGTTTACTGAAGATAGTACTACTACTTTTGCCGATGATGATTCCATAACAGTAATTAATGATTACGAAAAAGAAAAAGATACTGAACATACCGCTATATACAAGTTATCCGATGGCTCTATGATTAACAGTAAAGAGTTTAAAGAGTTAGAAAAGATTAAGGTAGAAGGCAGGAAGGGTAAAGTATTAATTAAAGATGGGTTTCCCGTAACTGTATTAGAAAAGCGTGATGTCGTTCGATATAAAGTAAAACATCGTCAAATTGCGGGTGATTACGTTCTTGAAGAGACGGATTTTTCAGGAAGAAGGCCACCTATCCTATTTTTAGATCAAAAGAGTTTCTATGACAAGAATGGTAAGCAGATTACTCGATCATTCTTTAAAGATGTTGAAGATAATCAGAAGTATTTAAACTATCTTCTTACTCAATCAGCTTATATCACAAAGATTTCTAGATATGATCAATTCATTATGCCGAGAAAATGCGCTGCAACACCTGACAGTCAAGAGCAATGGAGAGATCCATCAGTTGTAAGAGGCGCAGTTTATTATGATGAAACTCCTAGTGGCGCTCGTCCTGAGCAATTGAAACCGCCTGAACTATCTCAATCATTGCTTATTCAGTACGAAAAAACATTGATGGATATACAGACTGGTACGGGTGTGTTTGATACGCAACTAGGCGAAAAAGGTAATGAGGTATCAGGAGTAGCGATTAGTAAGCGAAACAATTCAGGCTCCAAAAATGTTCAGATTCCAAAAACTGCATTAGAAATATCTATTGCCACCTTGGGTGAAATGGTAAATGAGATGATTCCATTTGTTTACGATACAGAGAGAACAATTGTCATTCCTATGGCAGACTCTCAAGAGCAACGTGTCAATATCAATAAACCTATGGATGAGTACGGAATGGGTGTTGAAAATGATATGACCAAAGGTAGATTCAAAATAAGGTTAAAACCAGGATTAAGTTATGAAGGTCAAAAAGAAGAAGCATTACAATCACTGCAATCCGTATTTGCTGCCGATAGAACGGGAACTACGTTCAATTTGTTGGGCGATCTATATGCTGAAAATCTTCCGTTGGATAACAACATGGAAATCAGGAATAGGCTTCGAACGATGGTACCGCCTGAAGTTATTGAGGCTGGTAAAACGGGTAAACCATTGCCGCCAAAACCTCAAGAACCTTCACCAGAGCAGCAAATGTTGCAATTGAAACAACAAGAATTGCAAATGAAAGCTCAAGAGGCAGAACGTGAAGCACAGACAAAAGTTAGAGAGTTGGATTTGAAGCAACAAGAAATGCAGCGTAAAGCTATCGAAACTCACCAAGATATGACGATTGCTTGGGAGAGATTAGAAGCTGAGAAGCAAGAAGCTGCTGCCGAATTACAATCTGCTATTCTTAGATATCAGGCAGAAGGCGAAAGGATTGGTGCTGATTTACAAATTAGTCATTCACAGAATCTGATTAGGTTATTAACTCATCAACCTAAGCACTTTGATCAGAAGAATATAGTTAAACAGGTTTAAGGATAATTACTTTATGGATATTAAAATAACTTTATATGATAAGCATAAAATGGAAAAGTTGATAATAACACCGGATGGCGATGACAAAGTGTTTATTGAATTAGAAGTTTGCACGGGGTCAGAACCTCTTATTAGTGTAAGTATAGATGATTTAAGATCAGCATTGAGAAAATTGTGCGCAAAATAAACAATTAAATATGGATTTTTTATTAAACAATTAAGGATAGATAGTCATGGCAGACGTAAAGAATATTGATAGTGTATTAATGAAAGATATGGCAGATAAAGCGGCTGGTGTTGATAATTCGGCTGCCTATATTCCTGAAATGTCTCACGATGAAGTGAAAGTAGAAGAACCTGTTAAAGAAGAATCTGTTAAAGAAGAATCTGAATCTTTACCTGAAATCGGTCAAGAAGAGTCAACATCTAGTGAACAATCCAGTGAAAATGAAAAATCCCGTGAAAAATCTAGTGAAAAATCTAAAGATTCACCTATTGATGAGTATGGAAACCCTATTGAAAAACCTAGACTATATACTGAAGAAGAATTACAACAAAGAATTAGGGATAGATTATCCAGAGGTAAACATTCGGAACCACAATATCAACCAGATAATCAATATCAGCAACCTCAGCAATATCAACCAAATCAACAGCAAGTTCAGCAAGCTCAAGATTCAGGTTTTCAGCATAATCCAGAAAGCGAACAATCTTGGGAAGATCAGTTATCTCAATTTATTGATAACAGACTAGAACAAAGACAAACGAAAGCGGCCGAGCAACAATGGAGACAGCAAGAAGCTGCTAAACAAGCTGAATTTGAAAGTAAATTTTCATCTGGAATGGGAAAATATCAAGACTTTCATCAAGTAGTTGCTGGAAAACCTATTACTGATACCATGATGATGGCTACAAGAAGCTTAGAAAATCCCGCTGCTTTTGTTTATGCTGCTAGTAAACTTCATCCTCAAGAGATTGAGAGAATATCAAGGATTTCAGATCCTTACGCTCAAGCGTCGGAAGTTGGAAGATTACACGAGAAAATGGTGAAAGAGCGAAGAATGGTTAGCGCTGCCGCTAAACCAATCGAACCCGTTAAAAGCGATATGCCAAGTAAAAGTTATCATACATCGCCTATTGATCAGCGAATTGCTCAACATGCCAAGAGTAAAGTAAGGTAAGTTAAGCGAAGATAGGATAAGGTAAATATTGAATAGAAAGTAACCGACAAATGATAGATAATATTTATAACTTATAGGAGAAATTAATATGCCAATTCCAGGTGATAATGGTAATCCAAAGTTAGAGAAAAGACAGCAAGAAGAAAGAATCAGTGAAGTTGCTAATACGGGTGCTTATGTACAGAAGGAAGTTAAGATGAATCCTCCTGCACCTAAAGAGAAATGTATTTTTGGAGAAGTATAATCATGAAAAAGAATGGCGTAGATTACGATGAATGTTGCTATAAAGAAATGACCAAGGGTGTTGGCGGGCAATCTCAACCATCTGAATGTTGGGATGAACCTATGCGTAATGCTTGGGAAAATGCTAAGCCTATGAGTAATGGTTATGATCAATCAGGGATGAAAGGAAAGTAATAGTGGAAGAAATAATGCCATCTATTACTTTGTTTCTTTGTTTTGTATTTGTTGATGTGCTTATTATTGCATTTATTATATTACTGATACAGTTTTTAGTAGGAGCTATTAGAAATGGATGATTACTATAGTCAGTCAAAAGTTGCTTACGAAACCTCACCTAAGGAAGTTAATCACAAACGTGGATTAAATAATGGTGATAAACAGTTCGGCAATGCAGATAAGATGCCTCAAGAAAATAAAGGTTACAAGCAGAAAGAATATAAAGCAAATCCTGTTGGGTTAGATTTGGGTAATAGAAAATACAAGGAGCATCGATAATGCCGTTAAAGAAAGGAACAGGAAAGAAAACTATTAGTTCTAATATTAAAAAAGAAATGTCCGCTGGGAAACCTCAGAAACAGAGTGTAGCTATTGCATTGAATGAAGCTAGAGAGTCAGGTGCTGATATCCCTAAGAAAAAAAGTAAGGATAAACCTAAACCTAAATCAAAACGAAAGATGGTTAAGAAACCTAAGATGGAAAAGAAAGAAATGTCACATGTTTCTGACAAGAAGATTAGTGATTATGGTAAAAAGAAAGGAAAGTATTAATGACTGAAAAACCTAGAATAGATTTATTGGATCATGTAATTATAGTCAATAAATTACAAAATAGAATAGAAAAACTTGAAGAACATAAAAACCGTCAGATAGATGAGAACAGGAAAATCAATAGAAAAGTTGATGAATTAGAATATAAAACAGACTTCATCATGAAGCGATGTAAAATAATGGTTGATAATATAAATGCGAACTTCTATACCATCCAGAGAGTAATGAACGAAAATGGTGAAGCCGAAGAAGACGAAGAGCCACCATTTTGCCGAACATGCGGCGGAAACCATGGCTAACCCTATAGTTATTAAATCGACATATCATAAAGACGTGTCGATTTGATAGGGTTTTTTCGACATATATAGTTATTACTTATTACCCTTAATGATCTCTTGATCAAAATGCTTGGCGAAAGGCTGAGTAGGTTTGCTGTATTTATCTTTAGGTGTTAACACTATATTCTTAACATTCTCATTCTCATCAATATTGACTTCTTTAAACATTAATTTCCCTTCCTGAAGGTCTTTAAACATCTCTTTAAACTTAACTTGTTCAGAAGGTAATAGAGTATTCCAGAGGGTTACAGCTTCCGCTTGAGACATTTTTGGTTGAGGAGTGTTTTTTAAGTTTGTTCTAGACATTTTTATCACCTTATCCTATTGCTTAACTATATATCCTAATACCGCTATCATTATACTAATAATAAACGTACATCCTACTACAAGAGAGCCTAATTTTATAATCATTTTGTTCTCTAAATGGGTTAAATCTTGCTTGGTTGCTATGTCTGTATTTAGAATATTCTGTAGTTCTCCCGCGTGTACTTCTGCTAGATTCTGGTTCAAACCGCAATCTCTTAGACGTTTTTGGAAATCTATAGCGTTATAGCGGATCGTTGACATTTAGTGAAATCCCTTTGGGTGGTTTATGTTATTTTCTAGTGTTTTTTATCATTGCAAAATAGTGATTCCATTTTAATTATATATTTTAATCCTTCCTCTGATGATTGCATTATGTGTTTGAATAAAGCTAATCTAGATTTTTCATTTGCATTAGAGGAGGCGATTAATGCTGGTATAAGTGTAGTCATTGAGGTATTCACAATTCCCATCATTACATTTATCGGTATTTCTTTAAATTTTTCATCTTTATTAAATTTATTGCATGTTTCCATTAGCAATTTACTTAAATCTTCTGACATATTTAAATATACTTCATCTTGAGACTGGTCGTGTTTTTCATTCATTTATTATTAATTCCATTCTGTATTACAGATTACGTTATATTACGTTATTTGTAATGGATTATACTCACTTTTTAGTATAAATAGTTATATCGATAACAGATATTATTGATTGTTATGTTCTATTTCATAAATTAATTTCATAATAGGATAGACTGCCTGTGGAACGACAGAATTTCCTATTGCTTTTATTCTATTTTTGTCCATCCTATTGGATATCCCATCATCATTTCGCACAATTCTGGTGTTAAACTCAATCCAGTTTTCACTTTGACTAGTCGGCCAAGTGATAGGGATGAATTTTTGCCATTCTTCGTATATCTTCTGTATGTGCCAGTTGAGGTGGTTTTTATTATATCTGTCTTTGCTATAACTGATCCTGCACTTGCGTCGCTTGCGGTAATTGTTGGCAACAATAAATAACCTTTCTCTCTTGTGTGGCGCAAAACAACCTGAAGCCGGTATAATAAATGATTGGGTAGAATATGAACTTTTTCGAAGCGACGAAATAATCTCATTGTAGGAAATTGATAAAATTCCAGTAACATTTTCGACAATAACCCAATACGGCTTTGTTTCTTGTATGACACGAAGCATTTCAGGCCACAAGTATCTATCATCTTCTTTTCCTTTTCTTTTTCCTGCAATACTAAATGGTTGACATGGAAAACCGCCAGTTAATATCATTATTGGTTCTTTTTCTTTATATGAAAATGTCTTTATATCATCATGTATCGGTACGTTAGGCCAATGTCTTCTTAATACCTTTTGGCAGAATTTATCGTTTTCAACGAATTGAACGGGTTTAAATCCTGCCCATTCACCAGCAATAGAGAATCCACCTATACCTGAAAAGAGATCTAAAATTTTCATTACAATATAACTCCTGCATCTCTAATACCTTTAATAACCATCCTTACACAATCTCTATGACCTTGAATGGCATCTTTGTATGATGTATACCTCTCTTGATAATAATTAAGTTCTAGAATATCACTATTGAAAAATATCATTGTTTCAAACAATACTGGATTTTTAGATTTACCTGATATATCCCAATTATGATCAAGTCCTAAAAAGACAGTTGATATAGTAGCGCTATACTTATGAAGATTAGTAAACTTAATAGTTTTAGAGCCATTAGAAATTGCTTTAGTAAGCCAGTTAGCCCATAAATCTTGGGTGACTGAGTATGGAATTTTGTTTTGATCGAGTAAATAGAATAGCGACATATAGATACACTTCCTTTGGTGGTTAAGATTTTCCTTCTTTTTACTATATAAACATAAGCAAACCAGGCTGAGAAGGACTTCAACTTTTCGGGAATGACCCTAGGTTTGCTATATAAAGCATACTTTATTTGACTTATTTGTTCAATTTAAAAGAGTTGATTGTAAATGGCGAAATAGTGCATAATATATTCAATTAGCGCGTATTGTATGGTTTCCGCTAAGCCAAGATAGGCGCGTAATTAAGTCTCCCGCTTAGACAAAGAAATAAATGGAATTTAATTTATCTTTGTTTATACGACAGGAGTCTCATATTATGAGCTTTTCAGGGAATACATTTGAAGTTACGCAATACGTTTTAGACGAAACATTCATTCGCTTTATCAACTACCTTAATTTTGCCAAAGTTGCAAATCGTAACCTTGAAGGTGACTTCAAAGGGTTAAAGTATGCTACAGGCCAAACAATCAACTATCGTTTAGAAGAAAGATATCTAGGCGGTGAAGGTGCTACGGCAACTTCTGAAGCTCGCGTTCAAATAATTCGCCCACTTACTATTGAAAAGCAATTCAACACAATGGTTGAGTTTTCTGGGTTTGAACTGACATTTGATCGTGCACGTGATCAACCATACTTGGACATGATGCTTAACCCAAGAGCTAAGAGATTAGCTAATAAAGTTGAACAATTCATTGCTAATACAAAGTTTCAAAAACAAACATATCAAGCTTATGGTACGCCTGGCGTTGCTTTATCTAGAACGGATGTCTTCCAAACAGATGCTTATATGACTGAATTAGGCATTCCTGAAGACGGAAATCGTTATTGGGCGAATCCTCCTTCAATCTCCGCTACTTTGGCTGATGATCTATCCAATGTATTTAACATGACTGTTAACCGCGGTGCATTGTTGGATGGTTTTATTGGTCATTTGTCAGGTTTTGATTTCTTTAAAACGAACTTCTTAACACGACAAATTGCTGGTGTTGGTCAAGCTGCTGGTGCACCTCCAACGGGTTACCGATTAGGTGGAACAGTAACAAACGGTCCTATTACTGGTGGTAGCACGATTTCGGTGACTGGTTTGGTAGCTTCACAACCATTTGCATTTAGAGAAGGCGATATCATTACAATTGCTGCTGCTTCTAATGTCTTTATGGTTAATCCATTGACTTATGAACCATTGGCACAAACAGCTCAATTTGTTGTAACTGCTGATGTTGCATCTACAGTTGGCGGCACTGCAAACATCCCTGTCAGTCCTACAATTGTGATCTCTGGCGCAAGACAAAACATCTCTGCTGCTATTCCTAATGGCGCGCAGGTATTGCTTGCTCTTAATCATAACGTATCTATTGCTTTCCATAACCAAGCCATTGTGTTTGCTGCTCCTCCAATCAAAGAATTGAAGGGTGGTGTAGATGCAGTTACTTCTTATAGTGACCTCTACAAAATGGCGATGACGTACTCCTTGGGTGCTGATATCCGTAACTACCTTCAATTAGATCGTGTTGACGTAATTTGCGGTGTAGCTATTAACCCTGAGTTTGCTGTACGAGTAATGTCATAAGTTCTTAGGTTATAGAAAGAAAGAGCACTTCTTTAGGGGGTTCATTTTATCCGATGAACTCCTTCTTTTTAAAGGAATTTAGATATGAGTAATGGAAAAAGTGGAAATAACAACCCGATAAATATTGATAGTCATGCTAGTCAATTTCAATATCTTGGTAGATGGGTTGAAAAAAGTTCATTTAGGGCTTTTGTTTACAATGCCAAAGGTGAGGAATGTCTCGCTGGTTCATATAAAGAATTTGAAGATTTAATTTCTAGCGGTGTTTGGTTTGCTGATAAAGATAAATTGAAGGCTGAAGTAGTCAAGGATTCGACTGTTGTTGCTCCTAAGAAAGGGAAGCTAAAAGATGACCTTATACTCTCAACCGGTTAATGAATTTATTAGTGATGCTTATCAGTTAATAAGCGCTAATAGTCCTACCGTTCCTTTACAGGGAAATGATCAGCAAAAGGGTATTCAATTTCTTAATGAGTTGCTGAAAGCTTATAGTTCGAGTTCTTTATTACTAACAATTTCAAAGAAAATCACTTTCACTGTCTCTATTGGCCAGCAATACGTGACATTTGGCGATCCTACAGTGATTCCAGCTCCGAATGTGACCGAAGGTAGATTATCAAATTTAGAAAATGCTTGGCTTGAACTTCAAGGCGTAACTTATCCTTTAATAGACGAAAGTCGAAATGTGTTCTTCGGAAGTTATAAATATGAACCGCAAGTAGGCCTTCCTAGGTTTGTCATCATTACAAACAATACAAACCTTACAACTATGCAGTTGTATCCTGCGCCTTCTCAGCAATACACTTTGTTTGTATATGGTAAGTTTGAATTACCCTATGTAGTTGCTGGCGCTAGCATGTCAGGATTACCTCTGTATTACTATCGATTCCTAAGATTTGCTTTGGCAAGAGATTTATCCTTTTATAAAGGTAGGTCATCAGCTTGGGATCAGAAATTAGAAGCGATGTATCAAGAAGCTAAGGATGATATGGAATCTGCGTCTTCCATGAATTTAGTGATTAATACGGCTGATGAAAGTTACTTGAATGGAAGTTGGCGTGTCAGAGCTGGTATATAATAGATAAACGAAGGAATTACTATGCTATCTACACGTAATGATGGAACATTCTCGATAGAAACATGCCCTATCATTGGTGGATATAGCCGTCAGAGATTCCCGCAATTTGGTCCAGAAGACAACGCTAACTGGTATGTTGTTACCGATGAAAACACTAAACAACAATATGCTATGTACCCTTGTCTTGGTCGTGCGCATATTAACTACCTTGGAATTAATCGCTTAGTTTACGGTAGTGAACCACGAGGACTTTTTAAAAGTATTAATTTCTCTTATATAGTAGATGGCAACACTATATATAGGATTGATAGTCAGTATAATGAGATGGTGTTATCAGGATTACAAACGGTTTCAGGTGACATCTATTTCGCTTTCCTTGTGGTCAATACGATCGTTTTCTCTGTATTTATCGATAGTCAGAAGATATACATTTACAAAGAAGGCGGAACAGCTGGTCTTCAAGTAGTAACTGACCCTTTAGCACCTGGCAATTTTACACCTGCTGGTGGTCAGCTAACAAAACCAGGATTTATTGTGGCATTTGGTAACAGAATAGCAGTGTCAGTTGCTAATAGTTCTCAATTTGTTTTGTCATTGATCAACCTTGGTGGTAATGGATTTGACCCGTTAACTTGCTGGACAAACCCTACAACTCCACAAGTATTTGCCTTGGAAGACGGCATTATTCGTCAGATGGGAGTGCTAAACAACACACTATATATATTTACTGACTATATAACAGGTGTTTGGTCAAATATTCCGGCTACTTTCGGGGGAACCGTTCCAAGTGCAGTATTTCCCTGGAAGAAAAATAGTACTTATAACTGGAATTTTGGCATAGCTAACCCAACATCTCTTGATATCGACTTTGGGATGATGGTTTTCTTAGCTAGAAATAGCGATGGGTTACTTCAATTTATGGTTAGCAATGGTGGGCAGCCAGAGAGGTTTAGCACTAAAGCCATTGATACTTTACTTCAAAAATACACTAATGCTTTGGGTGGAAATAATCCTTTCTTGGTTGGAAATTCTAATGGTTTCTTATACCAGTATGAGAATACTATATTCTATAGGATGTCAGGTGGTGACTTTAAGTATGAAGGGATACTAGATCAAGATATTAATGCCAATAGTATTGAATTTAGTTTTGAAACGAAAGAATGGCATAGATGTATTGAGTTAAATGGCGAGAGAAATAGGGTTAAAAACCATGTTTATTTTAACTTTAAACACTTAGTAACTCTTACTGGAGATAGTACCGTTTATAATATGTCTGGTCAGTATTATACTAATGAAATTTCTAATCCTGATCAGCCTAATCCACAAGAAACTGATGCTTATATTGCCTATCCATTCAGATACGAGAGAACTACGCCTATTATATTTCAAAAGGGATATGCTGAATTTGAGACTGAATATGTTCAGATAGATTTTGTATTTGGCGATAGCAATATCAATTATTCTATTGCTCCTTTTGAAAATGCCCAGTTTCTAATAGCTGAACAACCTATAAATAGTCAGCCACAATATATGATTTCAGAGAATCTTGATTCCGATGGTCAGCCAGTTTTTATTCTTGGTGATGAAGGCGATACACCAGGTATTGGAGAGCTAACTTACAATTACCTATTCAAACCTCATATTGAGTTATTCTGGTCAGATGATGGCGGCATTTCATTTGATTCTGCCGATGTAAGAGAATTCTCACAGATGGGAGTTTACAACTGGCGAATGAGATGGTACCAGTTAGGCTGCTCAAGAAATCGAGTATATAAATTAATCTGTGTTAGTCCGGTTCCCATTGTCATATTAGGTGCTGTTATGAATATCAGAAGAACAAGCGGTGGGGCTCATTAATGGCAAATCAAATTAGATTAGAGGTTTTAGATACTCCTGACGTCGAACAGGTAGAAGCGGGGCCTGACTTTAAGAGATGGCTTACTAATACGGTAGACATTATTAATGCTAGTTTTGATGCTATTAATATTGTTATTGGTAATCAGGTAACTTCTGCAATTATTGATATTGGCGGATCAGGTGCTGGTCCATTATTTGTTTCAGTTCCTGGATTGACTCCGGCTAACGCTGTCATTGTCAACCTTACCAGCTCAACTAACCCTGTTACGGTTGTCAATGTTACAACAGTGACTGATGGTTTTAATGTAACTTTTAGCGGAAACCCTGGTGCAAGTGCTATAATTGTTTATCAGGCTTTTACTAATACTAATCCATAGGAAAAGGTGGATTTTAAATAAAAGGATTTTGATATGGGATGGACAGATGCGTTTAATCCAATAAGTTTACTCAAAAGTGGAGGAGGCATGATTGATAGCTTTCTTCATCCAGAACGTGGCTATGAAGAAGCTCAAAAACAAGCTGAAAAACATTGGCAAGAGGCTCAAGGTTACGAGAAACCATACTGGCAACAAGGTTTAGATCAATACGGTCGCTTAAATGAAGCTACTGGTAAGTTAATGGATCCTTCTAAACTTCAAAATGAATGGGGTCAAGGTTACGAAACCTCACCTTATGCTAAACGTATGCTTCAAATGAATCAAGGTCAAGGTCTTGATGCAGCAAGTAGTATGGGTTTAATGGGAAGTAGTGGTGCGCTATCTAACATTCAACAAGGTGCTGGAGATATTGTTGCTAAAGATAGACAGCAATATATGGACGACCTCATGAAGAAATACATGACAGGTATCGGTCTAGGTTCAGATATTTACGGTCATGGAGCTAGAGCCGGTGAAACACTAGCCGGTGGCGCTATGGGTCATGGTCAAAACATGGCAGAATTGGCTTACGGAAAAACAAATGCGCCAGGAAATTTACTAGGTGGATTTGCTGGTATGGCTGGAAAAGCTGCTATTAATTATATGATGCCAGGTTCAGGAGCCGCTACGGGTGCAGCTGGTGGTGGTGGCGGAACCAATAGATTCAATCAATAAGAATTAATCAGGGAAGATAATACTATGGCAATGAATATTCCTTTACCAGGTGCGAATATGGAAACCTTCTTCAAAGGAGGTGAATATGCGCAATCTATGATTGATTCTATGTTGCAAAATAGACAGAAGAATGAAGCCTTACAACAACAAAAATTAGAAGCTCAGCAAATGAATCAATATAGAATGGGTTCGTTAAAAGAAGAAACTCGCCATCATGATCAAACTAATGCTTATAATATGGGACATCTTGGCATTATGAGAATGGCAGAAAATAGAGCTCAACAACTATTACCTGGTCTATTACAGAAAGCAAAAGATGAGCATGGTATTAGCGTGTCAGAAAGTAAAGTAAAAGAATTAAAAGCGAATATTGCTCAACATGAATATAATCAAATTATGAATTCTATAAATGGACAACAAGGCCAAGATCAAGAGCAACCACAGCAACCACAGCAATATGATAAGTTAGCTTCAACGATGCCATCAATGTTTGGTTCTAATGAAAATTTAGGATATACACCTATTCCTGGAAGACAACCAGGTATACAGCCAGGAATGCAGCAACCTAATCAGCAAGGTCAACCTTCTCAATCACAAAGACAACAACAACCAGAAATACCAGAGCCACCAAAAGAATTCATTGTAAAAAAAGGAAGACCTGGATATGAACTTCAAGATAAAATGGCCGGAAGTTCTAATTTTGGTAACGGAAAAGGTCTTAAAAATACTCATGGAAAAGATTATATTGATACTGAATATCCAAGCGGAAAAATAGTGAGAACTATGATCCCTAAAGGTGAAGATACGTCAGATCAAAAATTAGACGACAAAATGAAAAGAAGTATTCAGGCTGCTAATGAAAAAGCTGACTATAAAGACAATTTAAAACAATCTGGTGCAGTAAAGAAAAATATCACCTCTGTATTTGGCATGGCTGATGATGTCATTAAAATGAAAGAGATATTCAATAGAAGAAAAAATTTAACCGGTCCTAGCGTTCATTATAGTAAGAAACTTGGCTTATCTTCTGATAAAGATATAGGTAAATTAATGGCTTTAACTGGAGATTATCAAGGAAAAGTATCAGCTTATAATACCGCACGCCCAGGTGTTGGAAGTTTGAAATGGGCGGCTACAGTAAAACCTGATATTTACAATCAACAATCATTAAATGAAGGAATGGTTGATGAAGGATTGGAAAAATATAGAGATCAATTGAAATCAGAAGGAAGAGAATATAAAAGATTAACTGGTGAAGATCATCCTGAAATACAAAGTAAAATAGACAAAATAGAAAACGCTATGATGCCTCCACAAGAAGATTTAGAACATACAGCAAAACTTAGGGGTATTACTGTCGAAGAAGTAAAAAAACAATACAAGGCAAGGAGATTCCCAGAAAATGAATAGAGATGTCTTGTCAGATGATTATTATGGAAATAAAGAAACTCAAAAGAAACAGGTAAGCCAGGAAAGTACTCAATCAGGAAAAAATAGAGATGTTCTTTCTGATGAATATGGACAATTATCTATTAAACCAGGATTTGAAAAAGCTGCTCCTATTCTAAAAATAATGGCTGAAAGTGGTGCTGGCCTTCCTAGATTCATATCTGATGTGGCAACAGGATTAGGTGAAGCAGGTCAAAACTTTTCTAGCACTTTATCCGGACAAAAAACGCCAAGATATGATATTAAAAAATCATTTGGCGGAGAAAAAGGTGATCCATTAACACAAGCCGTATCTCAGCATGCAATAGGTGTTGCTGGTGGAGGATCAACAATATTGGGTCAAATGCTATCAAATGCTGCTAATAAAGGATTGCAATATCAACCAGGAGAGGGAAATCTACTTAGTGCGTTGCCAGAAAGTAGAGCAACTTCAATGTTAGAAGGCGCTTTAACTGGAGCTATACCTTTTGCTCAAAAACCTGGATTGAATTTAGTTAAATCAGGGTTTAATACAGGAAATCCATTATTAAAAGCGAAAATTCCACAAATAAAAGAATCTATTGCTAAAAAAGAATTATCTTTGCAAGAAGCTACCGGAAAACACGAAGCTCAAAAAGAAGCTGAACAACAAGTTAAAACATTATCAGAAGAAGAAACAGGAAAAGCAAAACCTAGTACAATGCAATATTCTGTTTTAGAGCAAGAAAAAAACTTAGCTGAAAAAAGTAGAAAGGTTGAAGAATTAAATAAACAACTTGAAGAACATAAAAAATTGCCTGAATTGCCAAAAATAGATACTAAAAGCCATGATACCAATGTATCTAATGCGGAAAAATCATTAAAAGAAGCTGAAGAACATATTGAAAATACAAAATCAACCCATGAAAAATCTAAAGAAAATTTAGAATCAAATAATGAATCAATTGGTGAATATCTTAATGCTGGAAAGAAACATGACGAACTTTTCGCACAACAAATAAAACCTCAGGTAGAGAAAATATTCGAAGATATACCAGCTAATTACAAACAGGTTGTTGATGAATTTAATAATAACAATATTCAATTAAAACCTGGTGCATTAGAAAATCTATCAACAATGACTCCTGTTAGTGAAGAAATGAATGCCTTGGTATCTGGTTCAGAAAAAACAAAAATTGATAAAAATCATTTTGTACAGGAAGTAATGGATATTGCGCCAACATCATCCGACAGTAATGCTGGTACATTTATGGATAAATTAAAAGATGCAAAACGATATAGATTTGAACTTAAAAGAAGGTTAAAAGATGAATCTTCTGCAGAAACGAGAACACAGATAATAGGTGCAATTCCGAAAATTAATAAAATAATAGAAAATAGTGAGAAAGCATTAGAAAAAGGAATTGGTACAGAAAATTATTCTAAATATGAGAAAGTAAATAAAGCTTATTCAGATATATTTTATCCGTTAAAAAGAAATAAAGTTGTTAAAGAAATATTAGATAATACTACTGTAACTGGAAAAATAGCGCCTAAATTAAGAGGCACATCAAAATCAAGAGTGTTATTAAGAGAAATGACTGAAGCTAATCCAGAAGCGTCAAAAGCGGTTATCGGTCAATCATACTCTAACAAGACAAAGGAATTAAATATCCATGATCCATATATCGCAGAATACATAGAAAAACATCCTGAATTAAAAAGATTATTAAATGATAATAAAGAAGCATCTCAGTTAATAAAACAATCAGAATCAAATATTAAAACCGCTAATAAAAGAAAAAAAGAAATAGAAAGACAGCATAAAGAAGCTGTTGAAAGAAAAGGAAAATCTGAGTCAGAAAATAAAACTGTAGAGATTGAGAAAAATAAAAGAGAGTCAATAAAAACAGATATTGAAGCGCAAATAGAAAAACATAAAAAAGATATATCAGAAGGAAATTTAAAAGTAGAAAAACAGAATAAACACATTGAATCTCTTAGGTCAGAATCAAAAAAAACTAAAATGACTTTAAAGCAAAAGTCAGAAATAGAGAATGAAATAAAAAAAGAAAAAGAAAAACTTTCACAATTAAAAAAGGAAATAAACGAATCTAAAGGAAAGTTATTTAAATTTATACATGGTTCATATAGGGTTGCAAAAGGTGTAACTAGAGTATTAAAGAAAATTGGAAAATAGGGAGAAAACAAATAATGTCATTCGTACGCGGACCAAACCCAATATGGTTTATGTCAAATCTAACAGGTTCACCATTGGATGACACATACTTTGCATTCTTTTTGACTAATGATTTGCCATACCTTCCTCAAGCTGTCTATCAAGACCCTAATGGAATTAATCCTTGGTCTGATCCTATAGAATTTCAGCCATCATCCGGATTGCCTAACAATCTATACTTTGATCCTGATAAAGTTTATAGAATTGAGATAAGACAAGGTAACACTCAAGTCGATCCTTTAATCTGGTTAGTTCAGAATTATACAGTTGGTGAGGGGTCTATTAGTCCTTTCTCTGATCCTTTAATATTTTCTAACAATATGATAACAAATCCTCAATTCTCAGATATTAGTTTTGTATCTCCTCTAACAATAAATGTAGCTGGAACATACGAGATTGCTCCTGGATGGCAATTAGTAGTCAGTGGTATTGGAGTAACAATCATTACTCACACAAGTATTTCTGGAAATTCTGATATAACAGGAAATCCACCGTATAGCTTAACTTTTAACAATACCGGGTGGTCTACAGTAAGATTAATACAAACTTTCAGTAATAATGGGGCTATTTTTGGTCATGGTGCAATCGCTGTGGCATTTACGGCTTATTCATCCACGTTACCGACTCCTTTAACTGTAACGTATGAACCTTCAGAAACTCTTGGAAATGCTCAGACTATATATAATGTGTCAATTCCAGCTGGCGCACCATTAACTTTTAAAAGAGCTATTACTATAAATTCATCAACAAATACCGATCTTGGCGAGTCTGCATTTGTTAATATAGTTTTTGTTTTAACAACAAACGGTGTTATAACACTTTCTAATATACAAATTACTGGTCAAAGCAGTCCATTATCAAGTGCTTTCCTGCAAGATCAGTCTCCAGAATTTCAAGAACAAACATATGAAAGAACTGTCGACCAAGAGTTTCATATTTACAAGGATTCTTTATCAACACAACCAAAAGATAATATACTTGTTGGATGGACATTTGCGCTTAATCCTTGGCAATTTTCGACCACTGTATCTACAAATATTCCTGTTAATCAATACACAGCTGATCAAACAATATTAATTCAGCAAGCATATGTAGCTAGCGCTGTTGGAAACAACGTGGCAGTTGGCGCATCTTCTGTGGCAGATAATTTTGCATATGAAGTTAAAGCAGTTACTGTTAATAATCAATTCGCTATTATACAATATATTGATCCTTTGAATATAAGACCTTATTGGAATCAAATATTATCTGTTATGGTAAATGCTAAAGTCGTTACAGTAAACAATACTCAACCAAGATTTAAGGTGAGATTAATATATAGGTCTACTCTTCCTCTAACTGTCAGTCAGGTAGACCCTATTGCTACATGGGTATCTGGAACGGATCCAGTATATGCTGCCGGCTGGAGTTTTATTAAACCATTAAATGATCCAACATATACATTATCCACATTGCCTCAGAATTTTCCTTTTGATAAATTTCAATTGCCCGTATCGAACAATGTATTCATGACTTTAGGAATTGTTATTTATACTTTAGATAATTTAAGTTTAACAACTACTCCTGATTCAATATTATTTAATCGAGTTTCATTAGTTCCTAATGATTTTGCTGTAGACGCTAATCCAGAAACTTACGATGATACCTTTAGAAGATGTGAGTATTATTACGAGCAGAGTTTTGATAAATTTTATGCTAGTAAAGCAAATCAACCTGGACTTAGATATGCAGATAATCCTGTAAGCAACTCACAACCTGGCGCGTATAGATTGTTTAAAAACACATTTTCATTAATTTATAACACAATAAAAAGAGATATTCCTATAGCAAACTCGACACTTACTTTCTTTGCTCCCGATGGAACGCAAGCAAACGTTAGGCTGGGTATATTTAATGGTGTTGGATATCCGACTCCTATATTTCCTGGATCAGGTGCAAATCCACAAAATGTTCCTATTGCTGGAAATTACAATGTTGTTATAAATACAACATCAGAAATAATTTTACAGCCAGGAAATACTACTCAATTAATTTTCTTTTCAGTAACAGATCCTAATCCAGGTCTGTCAGCCCAAGGTGATATATACTATCATTACATAGCTGATGTAAGACTAGGACGATAATATTTTAATTATTTTATTTTTTATAGAAAGGATTAGACAAAATGACAACAAAATACAATCGTAATTTTGAAAAATGTTTCCCGTTCTCAGATACTGGTTTCAAGATGATATTAGCTGCTAGCACAGCTTTACCTATCACTATTCCTGGTAATGATAATCAAATATATCGTGCTAAGTTTTCAGTAAGCTCAACCGCAGATGTATGGGTACAGTTAAACGGTACCGCAGTACTTCCAACAGCTGGCGTGGCTTCTGCAACTTACAACCAAGAACGTATTGATATCGACTTTGTTAAGTACGTGAAAGGTGAAGATACTTTAAGTTTCATCAGTACTGGAACACCTCAAGTTGGTGTATCATTACTCATGGTTCAAGATATTACTTAAGTTAAAAGAAACAATATATATACCGTTGACAAGGATTAGTCATAATGGTTAACACTATAAAGTTCTCCCAGTTTGACCCGATAAACTTAAACAATCTAACCAATACTATGGTTGGAACTACTGATCCGTCAGGTGGGTCTAATATAAAAACTGATTTCACCACAGCATGGACTACAACCACAAGGCCAATGTTTCCTTATGAAGGATTGCAAGGATACAATGCAACTCTTGGAGTTCCGGAGTATTGGGACGGATTAGCGTGGGTTCCTCTGGCTGGTGGAACTGGCGGTGGCGGAATTACTCAGATTAACACCGGTACCGGTTTAACTGGTGGACCAATTACAACTACCGGTACTGTATCTTTCGCAGATATTGCTGCTATGAGTCTTTGGGCGAATGTCACGGGTGCCGTAGCGGTGCCAACAGTGGTTCCTTTGTCTGACTTTCTATTGTCATCCAATAACCTTTCTGAATTAACAAACTTATCTAATGCTAGAACTAACCTATTCTTGTCTGCTACTACCGGCACAGCAGGTCAGATTCTAACTTCAAATGGGGCTGTTATCGCTCCAACTTGGCAAGATGTTGGTGCTGGAACGGTTGGCATTGGTAATATTAATGAAATTGCTCATTATCCCGTTACTGGAACATCAGTTACAGGATTGCCTACTCAAAACTTAGGTGTATTAGTTACTGATGCAACGGGTGTTCCGTCAATATCGGCTGGCGGTCAGATTCCGGGAACCACCACTAATAACGTAGCTAATGCAGGAAACATTGGTGAGGTTGTAGAATCAGCTTATTCAAGCGGAATTATCATGACTGTCCCTAATGTTGTATCTACTCTTGCCAGCATTAGTTTGGCTCCAGGTGATTACGATGTGTGGGGAAATTTCTCTATTACAACTATTAATACTACTACACCATCGAGATTTTCATTAGGTGTTAGCTTAAGTGCTTCTACTGTTCCAGCTCCGTCATCTTCACAAACAGCTTCAACAGTAAAAGATTCATTTGCATTTGTAGCTTTTCCACCAGATGCTACTCTTGGAACTACTGGTACATCAATAATAAAAATACCTTCTGGGCCAGCTCAAACAGTTTATTTGAATGCTGTTTACACCGAACCAGTATCTCCGGGACTTCATAATTTTGATGTTGGCGGAATCATTATTGCAAGAAGAAGACGTTGATTTGTTAATTAATTGTTAGTTACTTAGTTTATTAATTTTTAGTTTCACTTTTAAAAGGATTTAAAAGACATGCCTATTACCTCAATCTTAAGAGACACTAACAACAACGTCAGCATTGTAAGAATTATTTCAACAGACACTCTAGCAGATGTTGCAACTTCTAATTACATACAAGGTCAACAACCTATTATTGATGCTATCAATCAAGGTGACTGGAGATGGTATTCAAGCGATGTTATTTTATGTGCGGCTATTGACGACAATGGATTTTTTCAATTTACCGATGATACTTTTTCTACATTAATATTAATTGCTAGCTCAACAGATGGAACGGTATCACCAGGATTAGCAAATGAAATTGCTTATTATCCTGCAAATGGCACCACTATTGGTGGACTAGCTCCTTTAGCTAATGCAATCTTAGCCACTAATGGCTTACAAGTACCATCTTTAAGCCAATTATTGCCATCCGCTGTTCAACTTCAAACCGGTAGTTTCAATAGTGGAACTTTAGCATCTGCTACGACATTCTGGAGAGGTGACGGTACCTGGGCGGTTATATCAAGTGCAGACAGTTCTTCTATTTATTCAGTATATGTCGCCACAGATGGTAATAATTTAACAGGTGATGGCAGTATTATTAATCCATATCAAACAATAGCATTTGCGTTATCGACTATATTAACGCCAAGCGCTGCAACACCTTTTGAAATTGTTTGTTCTGTCGGAGATTACACGGAAACAGCCCTTGCACTTAAACCCTATGTCAATATTCGTGGTAATAACTCATCCCTTAACGTTACAGGAAACATAAGTGCCGATGCATCTTGGGCAGCTGGTGGCAAAATATTTTTTAGTGATTTTTCTCTTTTAACTTTTGGTGGAACATTCAACATTGATGTGTCAACTGCTGGAAGCAATCTTTGTTTGATGGATTTTTCAAATGTATTTTTTGACGCCGCAACAATAAATTTTGTTGGAAGCTCAAGTCCTGGAGTATTATTAATAACTGTATTAAATAATTTAATTTCATTATCGGGTGCATTGGATTGCAATATTACGAACTCGCTAGGTGCAGTAAGAAATTCTTCTTTTCAAAACTTTTCTTATTTTGCTACCAATCCAACTGATGCTCTTAACTACCATGTTTTCACATCGTTTGTAATTGGAAATTTACTAGTTCAATCACTCGGTGCCACCGGTGGGATTCAATTGTTTTTAACGTCGTCAAATGCATTTGGGACAATTACTGGTACAGGGCCAACAGTTCAGCTACTAATTGATGGCGGCAGTTTAACAGCATCATCTATCCCAGTTTTATCAGGCGGCGCAACTGTCGTTTATCCAAATGTATCGAATGGATTAACAGCTAATTATACACCAATCAATTATACGCCTGACGCAGCCGGTGGTACGGGCCCTGTAACCAGTGTTTCTGCACATTTACATGGAATCGATAACGCCTTAGCAACTGCTGGTTTTGTAAACTCCGCTAATACTGTATTTGTTGCAACAAATGGTACAGATAGTTTAATTACAGCTAACGGTAGTATAGCTAAACCATTTCAAACTCTTGCATTCGCATTGTCTACAATTACCACCGCAACAGACGTAAACCCGTTTAATGTTGTATTGTTAGGTGGTTTTTATAACGAGGTTGCACCATTCGCTTTGAAACCTCACGTTAACTTGTCATCTTTTACAGCTGGCACAGTTGTTAACAACGCAATTCCAATTGTATTGGATCCTACTTGGGACACTGTTGCTAACCCTCAAGTCAGCATAGAAAATTTACAATTTAACGGAAATATATTTTTAGATTTTGCAACAGTACCATTGGCAGTAAATGGTTTTGTTTGGATTCATAATATAAAAACACTCGGGCTATTTACAGTCAACGGTTCTACATCACCAATGTACGTGTTTATGTATGATTCATACATCACTGATTTTGTGATGAATAATATTTACGTACAAAGTTTTAATAACTTTTATACTTTCAGTTTTACAGCTGGAAACATTCCATTTACAACTAATAGTTTCCTTTTTAGTACGTCAGATTATTACAACACTTCGCCAACCCTCAATGGTGCAGCTGTTGGATTGATTACACAGCAATATGATATCAGATCATCTGTTACCGAATTGCCAATAGACATTGGCGGAAATG
>Ga0315288_10002705_pt1 | contig 22785 bp, 17 predicted proteins | sample YL17G11_20_MG_FD_203454 | JGI IMG/M metagenome (GOLD analysis project Ga0315288, IMG submission 203454) | Sediment microbial communities from Yellowstone Lake, YNP, Wyoming, USA - YL17G11_20 | ecosystem: Environmental > Aquatic > Freshwater > Lake > Sediment | place: USA: Wyoming | collected...
TTTTCAGCGATAGGTGTAGTCGACAGATCGAACACCGTTGGCGTTGATCCGATCGTCCCCAACAACTGACTCGCGGCTGCGCAAGTCTCACCCCAAAGGGGTGTTATGTCAACAAGCAGGCCCTCAAATGCGGCCGTGATCTGGTAACCCTTATCGGTCCCTTTGTTGATCCACAACTGACTTGCGTTGAGTACAGACGACCGCTGAAGACCTTCAGGTTTTGTCGGGTCAACGGTGATTCCAACGTTGTAGGCAAGCTGTGGGAGCGATCCGAGGGGCACCTTACCCGCGTCCCATAGCGTCGTGAACTGGCCCCACTTGTCACGCAGCTCTTGGTAGGAAGGCTTAATCGCGTTTGTGAACTTACGAAGCGGTTGCGCGACGAGGCTACCAGTTGGGCCATCTACATCGGCGTTACGGTTGAACTCTGGAATGTTTTTCCAGAGCATCTCTTCGGCCCAGTCGCCTACACCGAACTCATGGTCACCAAACGGGTTGTAACCAAATCCGATCGATGACCCTGTGATCAGTGGAACCGGCGGTGAGCCGCCGCTTGCAATAACCGTGGTAGCGACAATGCTTGAAGTCGCAGTTAAACCGGTATTGTCTGTGACAACTGCCTTTAGTGTGTAGTTGCCAATGGCGACGTTATTCCAAGCAAAGTTGAAGTAACCAAAGAGTGTGACAACTCTTGCGGTATCAGCGCCGATCGTTGTTCCAGTAAACGGAGTGCTGAGCGTAAGGCCAATGTTGCTGCCAACAGCGAGGACCTGGTAAATGGCGGCCGGCTGGCTAGTGAAATTGATATAGTCGCCTGGTGAGAAGTCGGCCAGGAAGGTCGTGGCCGTTCCGACGACGGCGCTGCTCGCGGTCGTAAGCGCGACGGTCCCGGCCACGATAGGGCCATAAGCCGTGATGACTGGCGCAACTGATCCGATGAAGTTCGTTCCAAAGTAGAACGACACGTCGACGATTGGATTCGTCGATGTTGCTACGGCTGTAAGGATGATGTTTGCCGGCCCAGTGAAGACCGTGCCTCCAACTGGGTTGACAACCGATACAGTCAGCATCAGTACTCAACCTCACGGAGTCCAACGAACCGCTCGCCGGCTATCGAAGCCGTAACGAGGGTCGCGAGGCCCGTAACGAGGTTGAGGGAGTAGTCAGCTGGTGCGGATAGAAGCTGACCGTCTCTGAAAAGATCGACGGCGCCAAGAGCCGGATAGTCGAGAGACGTAACCAACATATCCAGCTGCGTTGTACCGGCCACTGGCTCAATGATTCTTGGAGCCATGTGCTGATGTTGACCGGTGGAGAGGATCGGGGGTGACGACTGTAGCAGACCTACGAACCGCTCTGTACTCGTCGGGAACAAGAACGTAGGGAGCGTTGTGCCAACCGTAAGCGTCACAAGCCCGGTTCCGTAGTCGACTGTGTAATCGGCCGGTTCACTCTGAAGAGCGCCGTTACGATAGAGCTGTACACGCTGAAGAACAGATGGGGCAAAGCTGGCGATGTTTAGGTCAAGCACTGTTTGACCGAAAACAACTGGTTCGATTATGACCGCAGGCTGATGTTCGTGGGGCGTGATTGTTGTTCCGAGGCCACCGCCGAAGATGACGCCGGACTCACCGTCCTTTATCGACTTGCCGTTCGCGAAGAAGACGGTTGTCCCTACTCGGGTGGCGAAAAGTCGAATGTCGTGGAGGCGAACACCGGGCAGTAGCGATAGAGGACTGACGGTAAGCGGTACCGGGACCAGCTGATTACCGACGAGAAGTCTAGGTTGCTGAAAGAACGTGCACTCGCCATCGTTGAGGTGTACATAGCCGCCAGGGAGTGGCGGTCCCGGGACGATTACCTTGTAGGCGTTCGTCTTTGTGCGGATCTCGACTTGAGAACTCCACGTCAGGTTTCCAGTTGTTGCGCTCCACGAGAACGTGCCGCCACCAGACCAGATGAGATTGTCGTTCTCCGACAAAGCCCAGGTGGCCATGTCGTTAGCAAGGAAATACCCCTTCATCGTCGGGAAGTACGGTTCCTCGAACTCAGAAGGCGTAGGGAACTGATTTAAGGGGGTTAGGTCGGCCACAGGTCAGCTCCTCGCCTTACAAGATAGTGATCGATGGGGTTTGGTTCATCGTGATCACCTCGAAGTCCTGTATTGGCAGGTCCCCGAACTGGTTCAGACGTGTTGAGGATACATCAACACCCAGGTTGTTTTTCACAGAAAGACTGATGTCTGAGTAGTCAACGCCCGCAACAGCCTCAATGGTTTGGTAGATATCGCCGATGCGCAAGGAGACTCCAAAGTCGCGGCCAATCAGTAGCGCCTGAACGTTTGTCCGGATCGCATCTCGGATCTGAGTCTTCAAGGTCTCACTTGTATAGGAGGCCAGCACGTTAACTGAAACTGAGACGTCGACCAACAGCAGATTGACTGAGCCGTCAGCGACCACAACCGCAACCGTGCTTTCTGAGATCGAGTTTAGGAATGTATCTAGCCCCAGAACTAACCCGTTCGGCGCGACTACATATCGACCAATGCTATCAGCCGCTAGGATCTGAGCCACGACAACGTTCGCTTCACAGTTCGAGGAGAGAATCTGGTCGAGGTAGTTCTGCAGTCTGGTGATGAGGCTGGTCGGAACGCCGAACGCTGTTAGGGTTCCGATGATAGACAGGGCCTCAGCGTCCTGGGATGCAGACCTGGGTGCAGTAGCGCGACCCTTAGCAACAGCTCCGTAGGTTGGATCGACATAGGAGTTAATCCACCCATCAAGGTCGACTTTGGTGACCGATCGCTTAGCCGCCTGGAAAACAAGCGGTGCGTTGATTTTGATGCTGTTGATCGACTCTGGATCTGAACCAGGTGTAGACGGAAGCGGGTTCGTGAGTGACGAACCAACTGGTGTAATGCCGGCCAAGATAGGACCAATGAACGCGCCTATTGTGCTTGAAGCGACAGCCCCTCCGGTTCCGGACGTTACAAAATAATTGACTGCAATGCTCGCATCCTTGGGTGGAATATTACCGGCAACACCGTCGCCAAAGATTACACGAGGCGGATTGAGACCATACTCGATCTCAACTTGATCAGTCTGCTCATAGGTTAGTAGTTCGACCTCAGGCCACAGAATGCCACCAACAGTGATCTGTGGTGAATTCTGCGCGATAGAGAATCCGGTCGGAATGCTGGCCAGCTCAAAGGTCTGGCTCGGCAATCCGTTGCTACGAAAGGATTCCTGCAGCGTGCGTCCCTCACGCATTGAGACCGTCTTGACCGGATCATCGATACCTGTGTTGAGCGAAGTCCATGTAAGCGCCGAATTGGTAGACCTAAAAATGCCGCCACCAATCGTGCCATCGTAGACTTTCGACGGCGTTGATGGGTCAACCGTGATAGAGGTTGACTCAAAGACTGTAATTCCTACGCTCGTCGACACCCAATCAGTGCCACTATTGGTGGTCTTAAACACGCCCGAATCAGACGTCGAGATATAGAGTGTTGTGGGGGTGGTCGGGTCGATGACGATCTGGGTCGGAAAGACACTAGTAAGATCGGTGTTGATCGGCAGCCACGAAGCGCCACTGCTGGCAGACCGGTACATCCCACCGCCGGTTGTGGCTGCATAAAGGATCAATGGTGTCACCGGATCAACCGCGATATTCGCGATGTTGAGAGTGCCGAGGCCGGTGTTAGATGCGCTCCACGACAGCCCACCGTTTATGGTCTTGAAGACGCCAGAACCATAAGTTCCAGCATAAACGATAGCTGGAGTTACTGGATCAATGGCAAGCGTCTGAATGGCAAAGTCGATGATTCCACCATTAAACGGAACCCAGGTGAGACCTCCATTGACCGATTTGAACAGTCCGCCGCCGTTAGTACCCACGTAGACGTTAGTTGGTGTGACTGGATCAACGACCAGCGACAATATCTTAAGGTTCGATAGGCCTGCGTTCTGAGGTGTCCAACTCAGCCCGCCATCTGTGGACTTAAAAACACCCCCCGAAATCGTTCCAGCGTAAAAGTTGAGCGGATTGGTCTGGTCTATGGTCAAAGTCGTCACATTGACAACTGTGAGCCCGGTGTTAGTTAATCCCCAACTCGTTCCACCGTTATTCGTCTGAAACACGCCGATCGATGTTCCAGCAAGAATGTTGGTCGGAGTGGTCGGATTGACGATGAGGGACGAGATAGTGAGACCGGTAGGTAGGCCCGATCCAGTCTGACCCACGTCGAACACAAGATCAGCAGTAGTCTCGAAAACCAGTCTATCCGGTCCGGCTGCCTTCTGGCCCTTAGGTATGATTAGTTGAACCGGAGGAGGTGTCGTTAGTAGGACGTTCACATCAGCGACGGCTGGAACAGCGGCGTAAGCTTTGTAGCCAAGCTGCCGAGCCACAGTCACAGCCGCGAACCGCAACCTCACATCCCGCAAGTTTGTGTCGTCTGCTTGCCGGTCGCCATACCACGAGAGCGTAGAAAGAGCGTAGGCGTTGATCTCAATAAGCATCACACCTTGTTCAGACGCGACAATGTTCGATGCTACACTGGATCCGAAAATGGCGGTGATCGAGTCGATGATCTCCTGACGGTAGGTATCAAAGTCCTTACCAAAAAAGGTGCTTCTGACAAGGTCTCTAGCGGTCGGACTGAGTGCGATTCCCATCTAACTACCTCTGATCTAGGCGATTCTATCAGACTCAGCATCAGCAGTCTCTAGTTAGGCGCCATTCCTAGGGAGGGCCAATGTTGTCACTGCTAGCTGACTCCCACTGGACCTCCATGTTACATGGAGCGTGATGGTCGTGTCTTCTAACTCGAACAGCACATCTTGGACAGAAACCCTTTGTTCCCAAGCACCTAGCGCCCTGAAAACCTCAGATCTGGCCCTGAAACCAGTAGCGCGTGACATCGGCTCGAAAAGGATCATACGTAGGTAGGATCCAAAGTCGGGCCGCATAACGCGCTCACCAGGTATTGTGCTAAGCACCGTGAATATAGAGTCATGCAGGCACTGAGTTCCGATGCTAGCTTGCGGGTATCCAATGTTCGTGAAGGTGAATGGTGAGGTTAGCCCCTTCGCGGTTGCCATAGGTTAACTCGCAGTCAGTTCCTGGGTTATCCAGATTGGATTCGGCTTAGATAGATCCAGGGGGTCCTTGAGTATGAGCGCTTCAACTGGAGGACTAGGAGGTCCTGGTGCTGCAGTCGCATGTGTATGTGTGGCGAGCCAGTTGAGAAGTAGGTCTTGGTGGATCAACTTCTTCTGTACACCAAGACCAAATTGCGCGGCGCCAAGCACAACGATGTTACCAGTCAAGGTCAATATAGCTGCGGCCAAGTTCATGTAGGCTGCAGTCATGCTGAGCACGCCGACTACGTTCTGCGTGAACGCGCCACCGATAGTCTCTTCCCACACGCCTGCGAAGTTGACGATCTTACCGCCCAGACCGGTTTCAATGGCGGTGCCAGGTATGGGCGGTATAGGCGGAGCCGCACCAGATCCCATGGCGACACCGCCGACAGCAAAGATTGTTGCCGCGCCAACGGCGGAGACACTGACTGCGGCCGGTGATACGATGTTAATCGCCATTGTTAGACCGTCGAAGGTTACGATCTGTTGACCCTTACCGCGTATGGTAATGGTATTTGTGGTGTCATCTATGGTGACTGAGTTTGCAAGTAAGCCGGTGGGGTCATCTGACCGGCCATGAATTGTGATCTTCCTCTTTGTGTCATCTAGTTCGATCGCATGACCATAGAACGTATTGGCAAAAATACCAGATGCACTTGGATCATCGCTCAACTTGAGTCGTTGATATTTGTTCGCCGGTTGCCCTAGTTCAGTGCTTCTTCCAGACCACATGAGCACAAAAGGAGTAAGTGCATCGTCGTTGAAGATCAGACCGTGGCCGTAACCGGTCTTGATCCCTCGAACCAATGGAATGCCATCCGTGCTTCTGAACTCAGCCGGTAGGTGCGATCCTTCAGCGGATAGTGCCGGATCGACGTTTCGCCAGAAACTGCCGTGGTAGCGGGGAACGCTAGAGTCACCGTGGTCAAAAGAGACCCAAACCATGTCGTCCACTTCGGGAGGGAAGTAGAGGCCGTGGTCATTACCGGCGTAGATCGAACTGGCCTTTGCGGCGTTGCTGATTGTTCTGGGAATGAATCCGCCAGTTGCGGTCCTGATTCCGTTACCTAGGACCGCGCATTTGACCGTGACCTTACCTTGCTGAGCGGGGTCTGTATTGGAGTCCACGACGCCTTCATACAGGCTATAGAAGCGCCTGCTAGCGTACTCAAGCCCGTAGTCGCGAACGTTACTGATCCACTTAAGTATCGGATTTGTTTCCCAGTCCATTTCAGCCTGGCCCTTCTGATGCGTCCGGACCCTCAGTCTCCGCGTCAGGCGTTCCCTCTTCGGGATCAGTTACTCCAGACTCCGGAACGGTTCCGACAGCCGTAACAACGGTATGTCGGAATAGCTCAAGATCCATATCGTAGCCACCAGTAGTGATGCTGTGTTTTACGCCGAGCACCATATATGGCCCATCGAATAGCCTGCTAGCGCCAATGACCTGAGTTAAAACACCTGGAAAGAGATCAGGAATTCCAGGACAAGTTACGCCGATCTTCGGGTTGGCAAGTGCCTTTGCTTCTTTTACAACAGCCTCGAACTTCGCATCTGAGTTCGGAGCATCCTTTGGTTGGGATCCCATGTCGCCGATGTCAACCACATCTGGCCTCGGCCTTGGGATGAGCGATGCGCCGGTTTCTTCATCGAGTATGACTTCTCCATCGGCGTCGCCATCGTCCATGGACAGAGCCCTGTCTATGGCCGCCTGGTCTCCGTCGGTGGTAGCCTGAGTATCGCCTAAATTCGTTTGTGATGCGGCGGCTGGGTCAATTTTTGTCGCTTCAGATTCACCGGTGTCTGAGTTGAATTTTAGACTGAGGAAGCCTCGTCCGGCCGGTGGCAGGAATAGGTAAGGCGTAAGGTTTCCACTCACTGTGTAGACAGGAATATCTATGTCTGTGACTGGCTTCGCCCTCCAAAGAAGGTTGTAGGCTATCTTCTTGCCTTTGAAGTCGAACATACTGAAGACCTTGAAGACTGTTCCGTGCGTCCTAAATGAGAGCGCATGGTCTCTGCAGAGTTTCTTTATGAATGTCCAGTCGGTTGTTATTTGTTCTATGACGTCCGGACTCTCTGGATCACCAAGCAGAAACTTTGATGTTACCGGAACGTCCTCAGTATCCATCGTGTAGCCGACGCTCTTGACAAGAGCCTCAACAATGTCTGAGTCGCTGGGATAGGTTGTACGATCCCACGGCCTTTTCGATGAATTGCGCATCGCAACATCTGCAACGATGTCATAGCCAGAGAGTGTGATCGCAATGTTTTCACCGAACTCAGCTTTCGGAAATTGATTCCTGAAGACGTGGACGTCGCTCAAGATATTGTTGGCGCCGCCGGCTGATGTATAACCCCACTGCACCTTAACCAATGTTCCGAATGTAACGAGCTGGTGTTCAAGAATGCGGATGCCCTCTTCGTGTGGCGGCGTCATCTCAAGCGTGAACTTGAACGGCGCGCTGGCCTTAGATTCGATCGTAAGACTGGCTGCGCATTTCGCCAATAGTTGCGAGTCGAGTGTCAGTCGTTCTAGGTCGTCGGAGGTATCTGTACTCGCGGTGCCGCCTAGGTTGGTCGTCTCGAAGACCTCGGAGTCCTGGAACTCCTGAATAACGCCCGTCTCTTTGGTCACAGACCTGAACGCGACTCGGAAAAATGGACTAAAGAGGTCGCCAACCGGCCGTGGCTCTACCGGCCTTCTTCCTGAGAGACTCATCGAGCAATGCCTCGACTTCTAAGCCCCTGGCGGGTTGGAATGTAAATCTGCCGACCTGGAATTAAGTCGTTCGGAGCGAGCCGCAGATCATTTCTAGCCAAGATCGTCCACCAAAGCTGTGAGTCACCAAGACGATTGGCAGCAATTAGGTCAAGCCGGTCAAAGCTCTTGACTAGATAGATCTCGTCATCATCGCGGGCCTCAATGATCGGCGGTCGCGTCTTACCCCAAAAGATGCACTCATTGATCTGGTAGAGGTTGGAGGTCGTAAGTGGGCCAGTTGGATTTCTTTTGACACCCATAACTACGCACTCCCCCAACCAACAGACTGAACTGAGCCTTCAGAAACCGTTGTCGCAATGATTCTGCCTATACTATCGACGAGCCGGAAGGTACCGGCCAATGTGCCGCTGACCTTTACCGGGTCAGAGGGTTCTGTATAGGTCTTGTCGGGCGGCCCTGCCGGCTGTTTACCAGCGCCTTCTGCGGCCTTAGCCGGAGCTGGCGGTATGGCTTTCTCTGAGAAGTCGCGGAGCGGCGGCAGCCCCTCAGGCGTCTTCGCGCCAGGCCGCTTCATGCCAAGGTCCTGCTTCAGACCGGCAATCTTTCGCGCAGTACCGACGGTGTTCTGGAGCGCCTTGTAGTTACTGGCATCTGTGTCATCAATAGCGTCCAACAGCGCCTTCTCTTTGTCGATTCGACCCTCAAGAACCGCGACGGCCTTTGAGTTCTTCTTTCCGGCATACTTCTTCTTAGCCTCTTCAAGTTTGGCGATGATGCTCTCGACCTGCTCAGTTGCAGCAGTCTTGTTGGACTCCTGTGCAGCCTTCGCGGCGGCGAATTTGTCTGTTTCTTTCTGCTTGGCCTTTTGTTTTTCGTCAGCGTCTTTCTTTCTAGCTTCGCGCTCCTTGTATCGATGTGTGGTCCGCCAGTCACGCTCCTGCTGGGCGCGCTTTTCCTCTTTCTTAGCGTCATCGTCATATAGCTCATTGAGGTATTTGGATGCTTTCTCCTTTTCATCGACCTCTTTCTTAGTCGCCTCCTGGGTCCGCTTGAGCGCGCGGCTGATCTTGTCATCTACATCGGCTAGACGCTTACCTGTAGCGTCCGCAAGCGACTCGGATGCCTTATCGGCGACGTTATTTATCGTATCCCACACATCATTTTGAATGAGCCCAAGTTTCTTGGCAATCCAAGCGACTGGCTGGATGATGGCGGTTAGTGTCTTGGCGATTACCTTACTACCCTTGATGAACAACTCCACAACACCATCAACAAGGTAAAGAAAACCCTTCGCGCATACTCCAGCGAACTCATAGAACCTCTCTGTAAGCCAGCCAGTTGTTCTTGACCACGCGGTCGAGAGATCCATAGTCTTAATTACGAGATAGTTGATTAACTTATCGAACCCTTGTCCGAGGTTTTCCCAGGCATCAGAAAATAGGTCCTTGGTGTCCTCGAAGAACTCGACAATATCCTCATCTATGTCGCCAAAGGACTCAATGAACTCATCGACAAGTGAGTCGGTAAACTCATGGGCGACCTCCATGAGATCCTGCATAATCCCAACAAACGAGAGGCTTAACTGCTCTCCACCGGGGCCACTAAAGAAATCGACTACCTTATGCCACATGCCCTTCCAGAAGGAAGGACTGAAGTAGGCCCTAATGACACTGAGTTCGGTCTTGAACAAGAAGACCAGCGCTCGACCGATGTTTCGACCAGCCTGCCCAGCCCAGACTTTCCAATTAGAGAGGTTACGCTGTACATAACCCTCCAATTCAACCATCTTGTCAGTCGACCATCGAATAATCGCTGTCCACATGGCACCGAACGTATTCTTGCCGTCCTTGGTGAGGTCCTTCTTCCATGAATTGAAGAACCTTTTCACCCCCTTTGCGAGCCCATCCTTGAACCTTGGAATGAAGAGGCCGAGGATCTTTCCAGGAAGACCCAGGAAAAGGTTGTCGATAAAGTCGGCAACGCCAACGAAGGCACCACGAAGAACAGCCATCGCCTTCTCACCGCCGGTGAGTGTTGGGTCCTTGAGCTGTTCACCGATATCGTTAAGCGCCGTTCCAAGACTCATTACAGCCGCTATTGGCAATAGAAGTTTCTTGGCCAAACCACCAAGACCTCCAAGGAAACCACTGATACCCTTTCCAATGAAAGGGATCTTGCCGAGGACACCGGTCACAAGGTGAACCGGCTTGTAGAGAGTCGCGAACGCTGTAGCCGCTGCACCAACGGCGGCTCCGATGATGATGAGCACCTTTCCGACGCCCTGGAGGATCGGCTTTATCTTCTTGTAGGTCTCACTCTTGTGGAATTCGTTCGCCATCTCCTTGATCTTCTTGTTGAAGCCTCGAACGCTTTCCGCCAGACCCTTGAACGTATCGCCCAGATCCTTGGCGAATGTCATTCCGATGATTTGCTTGCCGAGTTGGATGAGCCCGTAGAACGCCTCAATCGCGGTCGACCCGACATCCTTGAGCGCGCTCGTCATCGTCCCGAAGGTAGTCTCGGCCTGCCCGGCTGCGGACTTCTGATAGGCAGCCGCGTCGATCTGCGACTTCTTGGCCTTGTCAAGCGCGCCAGGGATCTCCAGGTAGCCTTGCACGACCTCCGACGAGTTCTGCATCATCTGCCGGTGGAATCGCTTTACGTAGTCGCTGTCTGGGCCATAGGTCGCCTTCATCTGATCTTCGATTTGCTTGAGAGACTCAGCATACTTGATCGGGTCGTCTTGGCCCTGCTTCTCCAGCTTCTGAATCTCCTCGAAGCCCATGCCGGCTTCAAAGAGTGAGTTAGTGAGCGCACTGAAATTATCAGATAGGCCGAGGAAGACATCCTGGTCCTGCCTGATCTGCGACATCATGTGCTGCTGGTGCTGCTCAAGCTTCCCGATCGCGGCCACCATGTCTACGCCGAACGCCCTGGCGTAGGATGCGCTCATCTTCATTGTCGACGCGATGATAGTCTTCGAATCTCCGGCAACGGAGCGGCCAAATTGGAGAAGTGACTTCTGAGCGAATCCGACAACTTGTGGCAATTGGGCGATCATGCCGGGCATGCGGTATTGCTCTTGCCACTTAGTTGTCTGGTCGGTTAGCCCTCCAATCGACATACCCAAGTTCTTCGCATCAGTAGCGAACTGTACAGCGGCCGACGCCGATATGCCGAAGCGACCAACCATCTCAGTTAGGGCTTCTGTATTCTTGCCCGCGCCATCGCTGATGGCACCGAACCGGTCCTTCATTCCAGCTAGCTTAGGATCGAGATCGGTGACCTGCTGTCCGGTGGCTGCCAGCGCGGTTACTAGTTTTGCTGTTTCGTCTGAAGACAACCCAGTTCGGTTCGCGAGGCCAAGAGCAGCGTCGCTCATCTGCTCAGTGGCCTTCGCGCCCAGGCCAGCCTGAATGGTCAAGCCCTCGAACTGCTTTTCCATCTGCATCGTCTTGGTGCCAGCAATACCTGAAAAATCCAGTGCCTGTGAGATCCTGTTAAGTGCATTGGTTGTTCTGTAAGACTCCCTTGAGATGGATGCCAACTCCTGAGTGAAGTCCTTTGTCTTTTCCCTAGCCCGATCGAGATTCCTTCCGACGCCGGCAAGCGGCTTCTGCGTGTTGTCTTTGACTCCAAAGACAATGTTGAAGCCTTTTCCTAGGATCCCGAAAGCCATGTGCCCTACCTATAGTGTTCTATCCTATGACTCTAGTGGAGGATTAGCTAGCCTCTCAGACTAGCTATATCCCGTTCTGATCGCTGGTGGAATAGGCCTGGATGGGAGCCCGGTAGGAAGCGTAGATACCGGGGCCTGACCGTTGGATCTGGCATTATGTTGCCGCGTGATTTCCTCTTTCATTTTCACATACCGATGCCGCTCTGAGGACGACATCAGTTTGACTCGTTCTGGGTCCCATCCGTAGGCTTCGGCCAGAAACAGGCATTCGTGCTCGCGTAGCGTTCTTGACCCGAGTGGGTAGAAGGCGTGAAACCTGGGTCCGTCGACGGAAAGCCAGCCGGTCCGGTCGTAGATGACCGGCTGCCTGTCTACATCCAGGTGAGAGTCTCCGCCTTGATTCCCGACTCGGGGTTGGAGAAAAAAATCTGGCCCAAATCCAGATCGAATTTGAACTCAGCGCCGCACGAGACCTTGTCACACTTAACTTCGACCTCAGTCTCGATACTTCCCTCCATGGCGTTGAAGGTATCGATCAGGGCCTTCCGGTCCAGCTTCGACAATGCCTTCACGGCAGCCATGTCCTTCTCGTTATTCCCGGACAGCATCTGGCCGTCGATGGACTCCAGTCGGGCCAAAATCGCGGCCGACTTCGCGTCCTTCATCGTCACGCGCATCTCAGCGATACGGCGCTCGCCCGACGCGGAGAGGACGCGCAGTACGGCCTCCTTACCACTACGTGGGAGCTTGACCTTCACGCGGCGCTTCGTGGCATCCTTGCAGTAGTAGATCTTGAGGCTGCTGAGCATGATGTGCTTGTCCTTGAGCGGCTTTTCGCACTCCGGGCACTTCCTCGTGATGTCGTACTTGTCGCCGACTGAGATCCGCCGGAGGAAGAGCAGGCACGCCATGCGGTCCGGGATCGAGAACGGCAATGCCGGACTCTTTAGCTGATCGCAGACGGCAGCGTCGATGATCGTGCGGTCCGTGATCGCGGAGCCGGGTTCGTTGCTTTCCGTCGTGAGCTTCTCAGTGCAGTTCGCAATAACTCGCGACATACGTTCAGAGACGTTGAGTTCATCATCGTCCATGATGTCGTCTTCCACACCCGACTGTTCCTTCAGGTAGATGTGATTGAAGACGCGGCCCTTCTCGTCCACGTAACCACATGGCAGACGAAAATCACCGCGACCCGAGCCAAAAACTGCCAGATCGGGGATGTCGTTGTTGGTAGCCATTCAGTCTGATCTCCTTTGTTCTTGCATAGCGGCCTATGTGCGGCTGCTTATCGGGTCCCACCGATGTGGGCGATGTAGTCCTTACAGAGGTCGTTGATGACCTCCTCGATCTTCTTTCCCTGAGCCGCACCGATCATCGACAGCTTCATGTAAGTGATTCTGTCGATAAGAGTTGTGACACGCACCATCTCTTGGTCGGCGTGGTTGGAGCGATTCTCAAGGAAACCGGTGAGTAGGTAAGCAATCACCGAACTCTTACTTGGGTAGCCCTCGTCATCGACCTTCTTGTCGAACGCTGACAGTGTCGATGACGACACCCACATGTCGGTTCGCCTCTCCCGACGCGGGCTCGATTTGTCGAACGTCACGATGTCCGCCACTGGAGGCAGTGAACGGTCATCTTCTAGTACTTCGCATATGAGCTGTCTCACGAGGTCCGATGCACTGCGACCAGTTAGCTCGCAGTAATTGGTGAGTGACCGCTCTAGTTCCTCTGAGATCGTGTAGTTCAGGCGGGCATTGTCTGTAGCCATGGTTATGAACATGTCCTTCGCTTATGGCCCTCCGTGTAGCTGAGTCCTGTGTACTCACCGACGAGTATATCGGAATCATCAACAAGATGGAAGGCATAGATGCTTAGATATGTAAGTATAGTGATGATAGCTACTTATAGACTTAGTTATCGGGAATCTGAGTTGACCCGTAGTTTGTGTCACCACTCCGGCATCCTAATCGATAAAATCGAAATTCCGCAACTTGTCACTTCACGCGGATAGCTCTAGACTCTAAAACCATCACTACCGGATAAGGTGGAATCGTTAAATGACCAACGAGTCGGCGATTATTGAGACGTTGCGAGCGGCCCGTGGCGAAGTCGACCTCGTTACCAAGCTCAAGGAGGGCTCCCTTGAGTCCCGCCGTGAGCGTATCGTTGAGGCGCTCAAGAGCGGCGACTGGGAAGGCGGCCCGGCCGAACTTGTGGCCACTTACCCCCACCACGTCGTTGCTCGCAAGGACGGCGCACTGATGCGTGTCCAGGTGACCGAGAGCGAAGACGGTTTCAAGTTCGGTAAGGTAGACGTCTTCTCGCTGCCAATGCCGGCTGAAGACATTGGCGCCGAACTTATGGCTACGGCCCAAGTGGCCGCTGAACTTGTCCTCAAGGAAGATTACGAAGCGGCGACACCGATGATTCGCGGTATCGCCGGAACACTCGACGTGAAGGGTGACCTTCACCGCCGGCTGTCAATGGCCGTTCAGATCAAGAGCCTGGGCCGGAAAACATGGTGGCAAGACACGATCAGCGAACAATTCGCTGGAGAGGAAGTCGAGCTTCCCTCACCCGCCGAATCCAAACTCGCAGACGCGTCAGCCGCGCTCGCAGAGTCTATTGATCGCCTCCTGAGCATCGTCAAGGAGAGTTCGATTAACGCAGTCGCCGCGCTCAAGTTGTTTTCTGAAACAACCGGCAACCACAACGGCGCGGATGATTGTGCGGCCGACATTGCCGAAGATCTAAAGACTGCAATGACAATTCTAAATGGTGTTAACCGCGATGATCTCGATGAGATGACGCGGGTTTTTGAGGAGGTTAAGCGGGCCGTTCCGCGACTCCTCGCTGGAGTCAACTTCCTCACGCATCTCACCAAGGCCAACTAACACCGGAAGTAACCGGAACAGGAGATACTAATGTACGAGCAGAAGCCGTCTTCTACACTCATCGAGGATCTTGAGCAGCTTGGCCTCCTTGCGGAGGGCGAGAAGATGGCCAAGACCAACAAGAAGCCGCTTGCCGAGAACGCCGGCGAGATGGCTCCGGACGTCCATGCGGACGCCGACCAGGACGCGGCCATGATGGCTGGTAAGCCAGCGGCTCCGGCTGCGCCCCCGAAGGCTCCGTTCCCGCCTAAGGCTCCGGCTGCGCCTCCGAAGGCTCCGCCGATGGCCGATGACGGCATGGGCGCGGCTCCTGGCGCAATGGACGCTGCCGGTGCGCCAGGCGCTGGTGCTGACGATCAGGACGCCGACGACGCGGCGGGCGAAGAAGAAGATGAGATGGCCGCCTACGAGAGCGCGTGGGACTGTGTGAAGCAGTATTACACGCTCAACGAGCGGAACGAGAAGCTCTCTGAGGACGACTACAAGACGGTCGTCAACGCGATGGCGTTCATCATCGAGACTCAGGGCAAGTATCTCGGCCCCGATCAGCTCGACAAGGACCCCTCCACGCTCCCCGGCGGCGACGCTGAGTGGAAGGGCGACGCGAAGAACAACCCGACCGACAAGGTCGACGGCACGAACGCGATGCGCAAGATCAAGGGCTTCAAGTACCACCTCGCCTCGCCGAAGCCTGGCGAGAAGGCGGAGTCGGTCGAGAACCTCGTGAACGAGCTGAAGTCGCTCACGCAGAAGACTGAGTCCGACGACGAGATGCAGGAGATCGGCAACAAGGTCATTGAGGGCTTCGAGGCGATCCGTGACACGGCGCGTGAAGTTGCGGAAAGCATCGCGAGCGAACTCAAGGAGTCGAACGAGAAGGTGACGGAGAAGCACCCGCGCCTCAAGCTCGGTCGGTTCTTCGAGGGCGTCTCGGGCGACGCCAAGCTCCTCCTCAAGGCGATTTCGGAGCGTGAGCAGACGGACGTTGACGACGCGATCGAGGACCTCAACAGCCTCTCTCGCGATCTCAAGCGCGGTCTCGCACAGCTCTAGGCGATGATGCTAACCTGATAGGGCCCACTGCCGGGCCCTATCAGCAGTTAGCTTGCGGAATGCTCAATGGGAGCAACAGACCGCGAGGACTGACCCAGTTCGACCCTGGGTTCCGCAATAGGTTGATGAACAACGAGGAGCGCACAATGACTGCGACCACTACGACGAATCGGCGTGTGCTGATCGACAACCAGGGCGTTGCGAAGCTCAACGCCTCCATCGAAGAATCTGAGGGTGGCAAAAAGAAGCTCTTCGCTGAAGGTAAGATCGGTCACTGCGGCGTAGCGACAGCTAACGGCCGCATCTACCCACTGCCGATCGTCTCGCGCGAGATCACGCGCCTCCACCCTCGCCTTGAGCAAAGCTCGCTTTATGCGGCTGTTGATCATCCTGGTGACGGTAAGAGCCGTATCCGCGATGCTGGCGCGATCATTCGCGGTCTTCGCATCGAAGGCAACGGTGAGATCTGGGGCAAGTTCCAGATCCTAGAAGATACCGATTGCGGCCGCAATCTGGCCGCGATTCTTCGCGCTGGTGGTGCGGTTGGCGTCTCCAGCCGTGGCCTCGGTTCGACCTCGCCGCACCACGAGAGCGGCCAGGAAGTCGTCGGTGAGGACTTCCGTCTTGTCAGCTTCGACTTCGTTCTCGACCCGGCCGTCAACACGGCCTATCCGTCCTTCTTCTCTGAGGACACAAACGTCGAGAAGGAGATGATGGCGAAGGTAACGCCGGACGCGCTCCGCGCGAAGTTCCCAACGATCGTCAAGCAGATCATCGAAGACGCTCAGAACATCGCGTCGCAGACGGCCGTTGAGGCGATCCGTGGTGAGATTGAAGCGGATGTTGAGCGTGCTGTTGTTGAGAGCAAGGACTCGCTTCGCGATCAGTTCAAGGCTGAGCTTTACCCAGAAGTCGTGAAGGAGCTTCGTGAGGATTTCGGCGCGAAGCTGATTCGCGCGACGGCCGACATCCGCAAGGATGTTGAGACAGTTGTTCGCTCTGAAATGGCGGCCGATCCTGAGATCGCCGGCGCCAAGCTCGCCATGGAAGAGATCGCCAAGATCGTCTCGCCGTTCAAGCCTGCGGCCGACGTCAAGCGGATGATCGACGAGAAGGATTCGGTCGTAGCTGAACTGCAGAAGAGCTTCTCGAAGCTTGAGAGGGAACTCAATCGCGTCAAGACTGAGCAGCAGGTTGCTGAGCAGAAGGCTCGTGAGCTTGGGTTCCGACTCTTCGTGGAGAAGAGCCTAGCCGGACGCGGTGATGCGAACACGATCCGCGAGATGATCGGCGATGTTCGGCAGATCGCGACCGTCGAGGACCTCCAGCAGAAGGTCAAGTCCGCGATCGCGGCCGGCGACCAGGCGCTCAACGAGGCCGTCAAGATGGTCAAGGAAAGCCTTGACGAGGACCATAAGGTCTCTGAGCGTAAGGCGGAATTCGCTGAGAAGCGCATCAAGAAGGCGGAAGAGCGCGACGAGAAGCTTCGTAGCAAGGTCAACGAGTTGACTGAGCAGCTTCAGGGTGCGCTCGCTGAAAAGGATTCGCAGCTCTCGAAGCAGCAGAAGCAGATCGATGCGCTCGCCGCTAAGCTCACACAGGCCGGTCAGATCGCTGAGCAACTTGAGACTCAAGCATTTGCGGCCACCCGCCTTGCCGGTCACCCCAAGAAGTCAGAGATCCTCAGCCAGATCCAGAGCGGCAGTCTAAGGGGTCGGAAGGCTGTCAGTAAGCTTGCTGAGGAAACCGACTTCGACGCCGACGAGCTTGGCGCGCAGGAGCGTGTTCGTCATTTCTTCGGCAAGGGCCGCGAATCGATGCCAGAGGAAATGCGCAAGCAGCGCGAGCAGCTCGATGAAAGCGCGACTGGCGGCACACCGATTCCGAACCTCGAAGGCGCTGAGCAGTATTTTGGCTCCGTTGAGGAGATCCGGCGGCTCTCAGGCGCTGGTAGGCGCACCTAAATCCTGAAAACCTACAAGATTGACTCTTGCAGGTAGGGGCTTTCGCGTCATAGACTATTGATGAATTATTGATGCTTATGTGATGCGGTGGTCGTATCGCATAAGCATCAGCAATCGAAGAAGGATTGTGAGCATGTTCCAGGCAAGGCAGCTCATGACGGAGAATCTCGACGGCGTAGCGCTGTCGGATAACTCCGTCGTCGGTGCTTACGTCAAGAAGTGGTCGCCACTTCTTGAGGGCATCGAGAACGAACTCGGGGACTATGTTCCTCCGGGTCAGGCGTCGTATATCAAGGCCATTTCGAGCTTCATGCTCGAAAACGAGAGCAAGCACCTGAAGCGGCTCTCGGAAGAGACACGCGCACTAAGCGTGGGCCCCTTCCTCAAGTTCGTCTTCCCGGTAATCCGCCGCACCGCTATTCGCCTCGTGGCGACGAGCATCGCGTCGGTCCAGCCGATGACGGGCCCCATCGGTGGCATCGCGTTCTATCGTCCGCGCTACGCGTCTGACAAGGGTCAGATCGCGGCCGGCACCGAGATGAACAAGAACTTCAACAAGTGGTATTCGTCGAACTTCATCGACGGTGAGCCATTCGGCACCGGCGACGGCGTGACGAAGACCTTCACGGGTGCGCTCAAGTGGCCGCCCGCGATCGGTGGCACGGTCCAGGTCTTCACGGCGGCCAACGGCAGCACGGTCCTCGGTGTTGATGCTGGTGGCTCGTTCACGGCGCTCGCTGGCCCTCTCGCCGGCGGCTCGGGCACGATCAACTACAAGACGGGCGTAGTCACGCTCAACTTCGGCACCGCCCCCGCCCTTGGTGACGCGGTCTCGATCCAGTACCGCTACAACAACGAACTGAACGCCCGTATCCCGGAAGTTCAGCTCGACATCACGATCCAGGAGATCCAGGCTGAGAGCCGTAAGCTCAAGAGCCTGGCGTCGGTCGAAGCCGCTGACGACCTTCGCGCTCTCTGGGGCCGTGACGTTGACGCGGACCTCGTCGCGCAGATGTCGGACGAGATGACGGCTGAGATCGACCGTGAGATCGTCGGTACGGTCCTCAACGCGGTCGAGCCCACGGCCATCGTTCCGTGGGACCGCGCGACGCCCTCGGCGGTCAGTGATCCTGACCACCTGAAGTCGCTCGTGATCCGCATGTCGGCTGCGAGCCAGATCGTCCACCGTCGCACCCAGCGGGCTCCGGCGAACTGGTGCATCACGTCGTCCGAAGTGGCTGCGCTCCTCGAGACGATGGACGGCTTCTCGGCCATCGACGAGGGCCACGTCTACCAGGGCGGCATCACCAAGGCCGGCGTGCTCAACCGCAAGTGGGTGATCTACGTCGATCCGGTGTTCCCGCAGGACAAGGTCCTCATGGGATATCAAGGGCCATCGATTCTCGACACGGGAATCATCTACTCGCCCTACATCCCCATGGAGATCACGCCCAACTTCGTAGATCCCAACGACATGTCGCTCCGTCGTTCGATCCGCACGCGTCACAAGATCACGTTGGTTAGGCCTGAATTCTTTTCAATGGTCAACATCTCCAACCTGGTCTAAGACTTACAACACGTCTAGGACCCGAAACGACCCCGAACTTAAGTTCGGGGTCGTTCCGTTTTAGGACCTAACGCTTAGCCTAACTTTTGGTCCCATACGAGTCCTATTGAATGTGACATGACGACCTTCTTACCGGCACTCGCAGCATACTTAGTGACTTGACACCGACTGAGAACTCTAGTACATACAAAACGAGCCGGACCTGGAGCGCCAACTCCGGATCCGGCTCTAACCACGAGAACCTTCTTAGGAGGTCCAATGGCTACCCACGAGTCTATTCTTCTGACTCTGAGCGATCAAGAAGTCGCCCGCTTCCAGGCGCACATCTGGGATCGCGGCCCGAACGATTGCTGGCCCTGGATCGACTCCGTCACGCATGGCTACGGTGCAGTCAAGATTCGTAGCATGTGCTTCCGGGCGCACCGAGTTGTTAGTATTCTTGGCTGCGGAACACTCATACCGAACCTTATCGACGTAGCACATTCGTGTAACTACCGACGTTGTTGTAATCCAGCGCACCTATCGCTACAGCCGCAGGCCACAAACCGCAGTGCTCCAACCCAACAAGGTCGGCACTGGAGAACTGGCTTCAGTTACACAGACATCGTTCCTTCTATTTCCGATGATGAGATCATCAGGCTAAATCGAAGGTTGTTGGAGGCTAACTTCTGGGCAAAGGCTAACAAAGGTGACGCCGACGACTGTTGGCTGTGGACTGGGATGACTAAGAAGGCCCAGAATGGTCTCTATGGTCGTATCGAGTTCAAGATCAAAAGTCTTGGGATCCGGAAGGGCTACCTCGCCCATCGGCTATCCTACGAGACAAACGTAGGCCCTATTCCAGCCGGCCTGGAGGTTCGCCACAAGTGTGATGTGACTCTCTGCGTGAATCCAGGCCACTTGGAGCCTGGCACTCACCAGCAGAACATGGACGACATGCGTGAGCGTGGCCGCGCTCGTGGCGCCCGTGGGGCGGCTCACTACAAGGTCAAGCTAACGGCCGCCGATGTTCATGTCATACGGGCGCGTCTAGCTGCCGGAGAGTCTACTTACGCCATCGGCCGCGATTTTGGCGTCCACGCTCAGACCATCTGGTGTATCAAGAGCGGCAAGAGCTGGGCCCACCTTCCACTAGACTGTGATGAACAATTGACCGAGGCCAAGGATTGATTTATAACTCTGAGCCCAGGCCCCGATGCTGGCGCTCCTTCTCTGGGCGGCAAGCAAGTTACTACGCAGTGTGTTTAGCTGCGAATAGATTTCATCATTGGTTATGTGTTGATTGAGTTTAGGTTGCCAACAGAACTCTTGGGCTTCGCTGTTGAAAGCAGCAATGCTGCTTGCCAGTAGAGGCTTAGCAGCCGCCTTGATGTGCTCAGAGCCAGGACAGTCGCCCTTGCCATCTGTTACATCGTGCCAGTAATAGCTAAACGGCGGCCCGAGTTCGGTCAGATCGACAGCGTAGTTGTGGTCACCGATCTTAATAGTTGCCTGCCTGCCGGTTACTGGCCATGCGCTTACAGAGTCAGTGACAAGGTGGTGCAGCACGGACACGAGGAGTGCTTGATAGAGCGCCTCCTCTAGGAAGGCCTCAGAAAAGCCAGGATAACTGCAGAACGGCGAAATTTGTGTGACACAGTCCCTTCGTAATTCATTTCCCTTCTGCCAAATGACGTGAAGGTGCTTACTGGATCCACCGCCGCAATCGTTCCAGAAGTAATTTACAAAGCCCCAGGCGTTTCCGTTGAGCTTACCGGTCTGGCGATCAATGGCATCCTCCTTGAGGAGCTGCCGGAAAACGTTCAACGGCATCTTCTTGTTGTCCACCGTGACCATCTTGATCTCGACGCTGGCCGTCCTCACCGTGGCGTTATGCGCATGCGAACTCATTGAGCTAGCCTCACTGGCGTGGTTATACCTCGCAGGCGCTGTGCGGTAAGTCCACCTCCTTCTAAATCTAGTATACAGGTCTATCTAAAGACCATCGAATAGGATGAGCCAACCTTCGGGCCGGCTCTCTTCGTGTGTATGCGACTTGACCTGGGCTGCTTCGCAGCGCATCATAGTGCTACGGCCCGAACGAGGAAGGCACCATGGCACTCTATCTTGTGGTCTCGACCAACAAAGTCTACGTGGACAACGGGTTGACGTTCTCAGTACCCTACGGGCCGGGTCAGGTCTTTGAGGCGGATCCAACGCTACCTACTGTTCAGGCGATGCTGCGCGCGACCCCGCCGCCGATCATCCCCTACTCGCTGCCAAACGTCAGCATCCTCGACGTCAACAACGTGGTCAAGGCTTCGGCGCTTCCGTTTGGCGTCACCAAGACGTTCACCGGACTTGCGGCCCCTGGCGCTGTCACACTGGTCGGTACGGTAGTTGGTCAGAAGGTCTTCGCGCTATGGGACACGGCCGGTGCCATTCCTGGCGCCCAGGCCGACTTCGAGTCGACGATCTCTGTGGCCGGTCAGATCCAGCAGACGGGTGGCGGCGACCTCAGCGCATCGCAGTTTGACGTCATCCTTCTCTAAATAAATCCCCGCCTTACGGAGTCGAGCCGGCCTTCGGGTCGGCTCTCTTCGTTTCTGGGTAAAATGCAGGTATGGCCGACATCTACGACCGCAGCGATCCGGTAGTCCACCGTAACAGCAGTCTCTGGCGGCACTGGTGGCGCACAGGCTGTATCCGGAAGATCTGTGCGTCAGGCTGCGCACCAGAACTCTTCTGGTGGCTACTTTGGCCGCGACCATTCATGTGCCGCGCCTGCTGGAAGAAGAGCCAGCAGGAATACACTTGCACCATCTGCAGTCGGGTCCGACCGCAGGGGAACATGCCGCCGCAATACCTGTGCACTAGCTGTCTGCATCAACTCCACGGTGTTGGTCTTCACGGTCATGCTGACTGGAAGCATCCAGACCACAAGGACAAGTGGGTGCCTCTCTCAGACGAGGATAGGGCAAGGCTCGTCGTCCGCGAGTGCGGTTGCTCTATACACGCCTCGACGTGTCAGCGCTGTTCTGGCTCGCGTGTCATCATCGGCCGTAAAAGTGACCTCGATGTGATCGTCGAGGCAGTCGGTTAATTGAGCAAGCACGAAAGGTCGGCTCTCTTCGTTTATACTTCCCAACATAATTGGAGCGGCTACAATGTCTTGTGTGATTCTTACCAGGGTATTCAACCTCATAGAAGCATCGCTCTATAGAACGCCTCTCGTTCTAGAGGCTAGGTCACCATCGGAGCTATCTCGTGATCTTGGCTGGCATCACGCCACTCGTGACAAACCAGCCAATCCAAATGACCCGCGTGTTAGTGATCCAGAAGCTTACACGGCTGGATTCAACGCCGCAAAAACTAGTGGGGCTAAGCCAGCCGCGAAGGACTGGTGGGAGGAGCCGCGCAATCTTAGAGAGAAGATCCTGCTACAGTGGGTGAAGTCCAATACAATGGAGCCACTCCCCGGAGAGAAACTACTTAGGCACGGATGGAAGGGCGACCTCCGCTGGTCAAAGTGGCAGTGGACCCACAGAAGCAAGGGTGGCGAGAAAACTGTCTTTCACTTCTGGAAGGATCCACAAGGCGAGCGAGTAAGGCCCAAGTTCAAGTTCGTCCCTCCAACAACCACCTAATCGGTTCTCTTTGTTTCTAGGCATCACGCTGTCGTCGGGCATCGAGTAGGGCGGCAGCATGAGATTAACTTCCACCACCTCGCCTATCACGATCTCAGACAATCGCGGCCAACCTATCCAGGGCGGTTAG